>Ga0181560_10002375_pt1 | contig 17492 bp, 5 predicted proteins | sample 011ome_20_FD_133751 | JGI IMG/M metagenome (GOLD analysis project Ga0181560, IMG submission 133751) | Coastal salt marsh microbial communities from the Groves Creek Marsh, Skidaway Island, Georgia - 011509CT metaG (megahit assembly) | ecosystem: Environmental > Aquatic > Marine > Intertidal zone...
CGGGGTCGACGCCGTGCGCGCGCAACCACGCCGCGAGCGAGTCCGGGGAGCCGCCGGTCCAGGATGTCGCGTCGTCCGGCGAGGAGGAGGTCGACGCCGAGGTGGAGCCCACGGCGCGCGTCGACATCGCGCCGGAGGTGGAAGACGACGTCGGTGTCCACGCGGTTCGCCGATGCTCGGCGCGTCTCCCGCCGGCGAGCGCTCTGGCACTCTGGGGAGTCGGGCGAGGTCTGAGCGCGCGCGATGCCCGCGTCGACGCGGCCGCGCGAGAGCGCCGCGCCAGACACGAGGCGCGCCACATGTGTGGCGAAGCGTCGAGCCCGTCAAGCAGCTCAGCAGCAATCTCGTCTCCTTTCGTGAAACAACTCCTTCTCTGAAAGGCTTTCGCGAACCGGGAAAAGCGACGGTCCATGACTCAAAGAAAGTAAACCTGATGCGTGCAACGCGCCAAAAACAATGGCAAGTTTTATTTTCAAGAAAGCGCATAACGGACACAATGAAACAATACATCGTCCGATGAAAATTGGATGCTCAGCCTCGATCGAGAGGCACCGATGGTCTAGTTGGTTATGACGTCTGCTTAACACGCAGAAGGTCCCCGGTTCGAACCCGGGTTGGTGTATTTTTGCAGATTAATTACTCATATGCAACTTTTGCAGCATAAACGTATGACTGGTTGTTATGTGGCGTCGTTGTATTTTTTTGCGCGTTAAGACGTCCTAGGCAGTCGGCAGTGGAGAGTCCGCTCTCTGATCGTTTTGTGCCTTCCTTTCCTCCAAACTCGAAACTACGACACTCGCGCCGCGCCATGGCCGCCGCGACGAGCGCGTGCGTCGCCCTCCCGGCGGCGCGCCGCCTTCGTGCCACCGCTCGCAGGCGCGTGCGCCCGTCTTCTTTGTCGCGCGCCTTCGCCCCTTCCTCTTCGTCGCCCGCGCCCGACAAGACACTCCCATCATCCCGAGAGCACCACGTGTCACGCGCTCGCGCACCGCCCTGCGTGCCACGCGCTGACGCCTCGTCCTCGCCCCCCCCTCTCGAACGACAGACCCCGCCGCGCCGCGCCGCGCCGCGCCGCGGTCGCCGCCGCGCCCGCGACCTCCCCCCTGAGCTCCCTCCCCGCGGACGCGCCCTCGGACCCCCTGGCGGCGCTCGCCGGCGTGGCGGTGACGCGCGCGTCGGACGGCACGCGCGTGTCCGATTTCGCCGCGCTCGTGGCGCGCCGCGCCGCGGCGACGCCGTCGCGCAGGACGGCGGTCGTGTTCATGCGCTCGTTCGGGTGATTCTTCTGCTGGGAGTTGGCCATACAACTCCGACGCGACCTGATTCCCACGCTCGACAAACACGGCGTGGACCTCGTGGCGGTGTCCATCGGGACGAGCGAACGAGCGAAGGATTTCGTCCGCGAAACCGGCTTCCCCGCCGAGCGCCTCTTCGCCGACCCCGAGTCCGCCGCCTACGACGCGCTTCGCCTGAACAAGTCGCTGGCGAACTTCTCGCAGAAGAGCACGCCGGAGGGTATCATGGCGCGAATCCAGCGAGACGGCGCCGCGGACCTGCTCGGCGTCCTGCGACGGTGGAAGCCGTGGATCCCGCCCAAGCCCGAACAAGGCTTCCAGCAAGGGGGCGCGTTCGTCTTCGCGTTTTCGGATGGGACCCGCGGCGACGCGAGCGAGATCGAACTCCTGCGCGGAGCACGTACACTGTACCGGTTCTACGACCCGTCCACCGGCGTGAGCGCACCGTTCGATGACATGCTCGTGGCCGCCGGGCTCGAGCCCCTGGGCAGAGAGGTCGAGCGCGTGCCGCGGTCCGAACGCGAAAAGGTGGCGAAAGCGCCGTGAGTTTCTTTTTTCCGAAAAGGTATTTTTTCCGTTCGGCGCTCCGGTCGACGCCGCGCCCGCGAACGCGCGTACCTCTTCCTCGTGGCATGACGCGCGCGCGCTCAAACTCGGTGAGCGCCCTCACCGAGACGCGCGCGCTGAACGGAAAAGCCGCTTCTTTTTCGAGAGCGGCTCGAGGAACGGGTACGCGCGGGTCGCGGGACGCGGCGAACAACCGGAGGCGTCGGGATACGTAGTTAGCGAGCTTTTTTCGCAGAGACACTTTCTTTTACAAACGCCGCGCCGTCCGCTTCGGCGGCTGACTGACTCGCCGCGCGCGTTCCCGCGCCGCGACGCTCAGTTGCCCGACGCGGCCTTCTGCTGCGCGACGCGCATCATATACCTGTGGAAAGAAACGGGGTTCTTCAGGGGTCAGTCGCGACGGTCTTTCGCTCGTCGCGAAAAAAAAAAATCCACGCGCCGGCTTTTGGCTTGTGTTCGGAGCGACTTCTCGTCGTTCCTTTCACGCGCGGTCGGGTTGGCGATCGTCCTCGTGGGTTTTGGGGTTCGACCGAAGAGGGGCGCGGCCGTTCGACGCGCGGGTGCCGTTCGATCGGGGCCGGGGAGGACGCGAGGGTCACGTCCGACCCCCGGGCTCGTGAGCCACGCGCTCTACGCACTCTTTGTACTGGCACTTCTCGTACACGTGCCTCTCGTGCCCGCACCGCCACGGGAGGAAGTAGTTCGCCTTCCTGCAATCGTTGAGCGGGATCAGGAGGTGCGCGCAGAAGTCCCGGTACGCGAGGTCCACCTTCGCAGCACGCAGCTGCTCCTGCGTGGCGTGCATGGTGGAACCCATCGTAACGAGGAGGACGCCCGATGCGTTCACTCGCGCGACGCGATGTGACGGGACGCGGGAAGCGGGAGACCTTCCGTGCTCGTGTCTCGCGGGTGACTAATAAACACAGAAATCGTTTCAGACCGGCTTCGTTGACAGAAACCGACGGTGAAACTCGCGCGTTCGAAAGGGTCGACCGGTCGCGCTCGACCGGCGAACTTCGGACGTTGAGATCTTGACGACTTGAATTTTTCCGAGGTCGAGTGCTCGTACTGCTCGACTCGCCCTCCTCCCAAACGGGTCGACGATGGTTTTCCGCACGCGCGGAGCATAGCACGCGCGCGTCCAGGCCGGTGAACGCCTGCGACCGAGTGTGGTGCGCCGTCGAACGTTTGCACGCACGCGTGCGCAGGGGACAGAACGCGCTTGTACCGCGTGAATCCCCTCGCACGCGTCGCGCGCCGCGATCTCCGGAGGCGAGACGCGGCGTCGCATTGCGTTTTCGACGTGCTAATTTAGGAACAGCACCGCGGCGTGGAATCGTTCGCGGGGGGCGGAGTGCGTCGCCGAGCGGCGAGGGATCGAACGCGCGCGGCCAGCGCGCGCGTAGACGTCCGCGATGGCTGACGAGGAGGCCCCGAAGGAGGTCAAGCGTGACCCCGATGACATCCTGAAGGACTGGTTCAAGGCGCGCGTGGTGTCGTCGTTCAAGTGCAAGCCGGAAGCGGCCGATGCGTTGGTGAACAACGAAGCCTCGCGCGTCGCGGTGGAGACGTTCCTGAACAACGAGACGTCTCAGCGCCTGCTGGTGTTCTCCAACCCGGACCTCATGGCGGTGCGTGCCGATCCGATGCGACTCTCCGAGGCGACGCGCGTGACGATCGCCGCCTCGCGAGAGCGTCTTCCATCGTCGTCCGTCCACGCGGTCGGCTCCGATCCGTTCACGATCGCGACCGCGCACTTTCTTCGGATTTCGAGACGCGTCCGCGGCGTCCGCGGCTCCCGTCTCGTCGTCCGCCGCGCGACCGAAAGCATCTCTGACACCCGCACGATCCTTACCGAAAACCCGAAAACCCACCTCACGCACGTCCACGGCATGTAGGCCTTGAACCCCCCCGAGAAGTTCCGCAAGAAGACGCTGTGTTTCCTAAAGTTGACCGAGACGGAGTTGAGCCCCGACAACGTCGACCAGACGGTGATTTACGGCGACTTCGGCGACGTGCCGCTGGAGCACCTCTCCGTTTTGGCAAACGAGGTGTTCCTGCCGATGATCACCAACCCCGCGAACCAGGTCGGGTGGCCGGAGGTGATCACCAAGGAGGTGGTGGAGAACCTGCACAAGTTCATCGCCAACGTGTACGTGACCATCGGCCAGACCAAAGGCAAGACGCTGCTCCCGCTGCCCCCCGCGGAGGCGGGGGGGATGAGCTCCGGGTCCAGCGACGGCGGCTCGGTGGAGAGCGCCTCTCCCGGCAAGGAGAACGACGGCGTTTCCGGAAACGCCGTCGCCGACGCGACGAGCCCCGGGAAGAAGTCTGAGGCGAAATCGGACGCCGACCAGATCCACGCGCTGGAGTCGGCGGTGGTCACCTGGACACGCCAGATCAAGGGCGTCCTGAAGACGGACCCCGAGACGGCGCTTAAGGAAGGGAACCACCCCGGTCCGCTCGCGGAACTGGAGTTCTGGTCGGACAAAGCCGCGAACTTGAACGCAATCCACGAGCAGCTGCGCGGCGCGCGCATCCTGAAAGTCGTCAAGGTGCTCGAGCTGACGAAATCCTCCTACTTCCCGGCGTTTAAGCGTCTGTGCGAGGACGTCGGCAAAGCGCGCGTCGAGGCGAACGATAACGTGCGGTTCCTGAAACCGCTCGACCCGTACTTCCAGAAGCTGTCGTTCGGGGACGAGTTCCCCGCGCTCACGGAGCTGTTCCGGCCAATCATGCACAGCGTTTTGTTGGTGTGGAAGCACAGCCGCCACTACAACGCGCCCGGGCGCGTCGTCGTGCTGGTGCGGGAAATCTGCAACGACCTCATCGCGCAGTCGCGCGCGTTCGTGCAGGCGGAGGAGATCTTCAACGTCGAGCCCCCCGAAGCGGTGGCGAAATTGCAAACCACGCTGCGCGTCTGCGGCGCGTTCAAGGCGCAGTACTTCGCGTACAAGAGCCGCACCGGGCAAGAAACGCCGAAGAACCCGTGGAAGTTTCAAAACGCCGCGCTCTTCGCGCGTCTGGACGCGTTTCTGGAGCGGTGCCACGACATCCTGGACCTCACGAAGACGGTGCTGCAGTTCAACAAGCTGGAGCGCGTGGAGGTGGGGGGCACGCGGGGTAAGACGCTGACCGCTTCGGTGCAGCAGATTTTCGCCGATTTCCAAGCCGCGGCGGAGAAGTTCCACTCCCTGGAGTACGACATCCTGGACGTCGAGGTTAAGAAGTTCGACGACGACTTTTACGAGTTTCGCCGGACGGTGAAGGAGCTCGAGCGTCGGCTCGGGTCGATCATCATCCAAGGGTTCGAGGACTGCTCCACCGTCGCCATGGCGTTCAAGCTGTTCGACTCGTTCGAGGGCTTGCTCGAGCGCGAGATCATCACCGCGGACCTGGAGAAGAAGGAGGTTGAGCTCGTGCGCGACTTCGGCGCCGACGTCGCGCAGGTTTCGAAAATTTTCGAATCGCAAAAAGACGCCCCCGCCATCGCGAAAAACGCGCCGCCGTACGCGGGCGCGGTGCGGTGGGTGCGCGGGCTCGCCGAGCGCATCACGCAGCCGTTCGAGAAGATCTCGGGTTTGAACCCGCTGGTGATTGAGACGGACGAGTCCATCGAGATCACGCGGCAGTACGAAGCGACGCTCGCGCAGCTGCGCGCGTACGAGGCGGCGGCTGTGGCCAAGTGGACGTCGGAGACGAAGAGCACGTCGGACGAGAAGCTCAAGATGAACCTGCTTCGGCCGGATGAGCGCGAGTCGAAGACGCCCGGAATTCTGCGTGTAAACTTCGACCCCATGCTGGTGAAGCTGCTGCGCGAGGTGAAATACTTTCTGCTGCTGGGCGTGGACGTCCCGGAGGCTGCGATGAAGACGTACCAGCGCGGCGAGACGCTGCGGCAGCAGACGGGAAACCTCGACCTGATCGTCGTCACGTACAACAACATCCTCCGCACGCTTCTGCCGGTGGAGCGACCGCTCGTCGGGAAGCGGCTCACGGAGATCGACGCGATGTTACAGAAGGCGATCCACTCGTTGAACTGGAACTCGCACAAGATCAACGACTACATCCAGGAGGTGATGAGCGCGGTGAAGGAGCTGAACCACATCCTGGAAACGATCAAGGGGAACGTCGAGAAGACGCGCGAGCTGCTGGCGGAGTGGTCCGAGAACGTCATGTTCCACCGCAAGGAGGGCAAGACGTACGAGGTTGCGGAATTCGCCGAGCAGCAGAAGACGCTCCAGGAGACGAGAGACAAAGCCATCGCCGAGGCGGCGGCGAAGATCGCCAAGCTTCTGTCGGCGTCGAACAAGATCATCGCCGTGCCCCGCGCGTCGCACGCCTGGCGCGAGTACACCGAGTACGTCAACGAAATCGTCGTCGACGGCTTCTCCGACGCGATTCTGGCGTCGGTGTCCGAACTCACCGACGCGGTGGATCCGGCCATCGTCGCCGCGAACGAAACCGCGCCGCTCATCGAAGTTTCGCTGGAGCTCGTCGCGCCTGACATTCGGTGGTCTCCCGAGGTTGGCGAATCCGGAGACGCGCGAAATCCGGGAACGCGCGATTACTTCAACGGCTGGATCGGCGGGTTCGCGAACGTCGGGACGTTGATGAAGCGCCTGGATATCGGCGAAGGGACGTACGCGTTGGAGCTGGAGGAGGATTTCCGCATCCTGGACGGCGTGTCTCAGATCCAGTCCGTGGTCTTAGCGAACGAAGCCGAGTGCGCGGCGTTCAAGGCGTCGTTCGTGCAGTACGAGTACCTGTGGCGCGAGGATCTGCAACAGACTCTGGCGGACTTCATCGAGCGAAACGGCGAGGACGGCGAGGACCCGCCCCTGGAGCTCTTCGACGCCGAGATTGCCAAGTACAAGAAGACGCAGGAGGAGATCGCGCAGCTGCACGCGACGTGCGTGGTGGGCTGGATCAAGATCGACGCCAAGCCCATCAAGCAGGCGCTCGCGACGTGGGTCACCAAGTGGGTGTTCCTGTTCACGCAGTACCTGAGCAACAAGCTCACCGACTCCATGCGGGAGCTGTACGCGTTCCGCGCCGCCGGCGAAAAAACGCTGGAGAAGGACCCCTCCGCCGCCGGGGACGACGCCGTCGCGGAGGACGCCGCCGCGGAGACCGCCGCGGACGCCGCGGACGCCGCGGGCGACGGCGCCGAGGGAGACGGGGACGCGAGCCAGGAAGGCGACGGCGCTGAGGCGCCCGAGAGCAAAGTCACGGAGAAGAAGTCCGCGGCGCAGGAGAAGCAGGAGACGCTGTACGAGGTTATGGGGTTCATGCGGGACGTGCGCAAGCGCCAGGAGAAGACGGATGCCATGTTCGAGCCGCTGACGGCGACGGTGGCGCTGCTCAAGACGTACGGCATCTCGGTTTCGGAGGAGATTCTCCGGCAGCTCGAGGAGGCCCCGCTGGCGTGGTCTGGCATGAAGAAGAAGGTGCTGAACGTCCGCGAGAAGCTCTCGCTGATGCAACAGCTGGAGGCGCGCAAGATTCGGGAAGACTCGGACGCGTTCGGGGCGAAGGTTGAGAAATTCCGCGAGACGTTTTTGGCCATCGCGCCGACGACGGTGCCGGGCGCGAAGATCGCGACGGAAGACGTCGCGCCCGCGTACGAGATCCTCGACCACTTCCACCACGGCGTGGAGGATAAGACGTTCGTGTACGGCTCGCTGAGCACGATCGCGGCGCAGGCGAAGGCGTTGAACGAGAAGCAGGAGCTGTTCGAGCTGCACGTCTCGGAGTACATCCAGCTGAAGCGCTCGGCGGAGGACCTGGAGTTTCTCAAGATGCTGTGGGACACGGCGAGCTCGGTGATTTACACCTTCGACAGCTGGAACATCACGCTGTGGGACAAGATCGACGTGGAGTTTCTGGTGGACGAGTGCAAGAAACTCGCCAAGGAGATCAAGATGCTGCACAAAGGGTGCCGCGCGTACGACTTGTACAAAATCCTGGAGGACCAGGTGAAGGCGCTGCTCACGTCGCTGCCGCTCGTCTCCGAGCTGCACCACCCGTCGATGCGCGACCGGCACTGGAAGCAGCTCATGAAGGCCACCGGGAAGCACTTCGTGATGGACGACACGTTCAACTTAGGGGACCTGCTCGCGCTGGAGCTGCACACGTGCGTCGACGCCGTCTCCGAAATCGTCGAGCGCGCGCAGAAAGAGCTGGTCATCGAGAAGCAGCTCGCGAAGTTCGACGAGACGTGGTCGGCGCTCAACCTGGATTTCGCCCCGTTTCCGGATTCGGAGGTTTTAAACCTGGTGGTGGACGACCTCATCGCGGAGGCGCTCGAGAACGACAACCTCGCGCTGCAAAATCTGGGCGGCTCGAAGTACGTGCAGGGCAACCCCGTGTTTTTGGAGCGCGTGACGGAGTGGCAAACCAAACTCGGCACGGTGGATTCCGTGCTTGGGGTTTGGCAAGACGTCGCCAAGAAGTGGTCCATGCTCGAATCCGTCTTCGTGGGCTCGGCGGATATCCGCGTGCAGCTGCCGGAGGATTCCAAAAGATTCGACGGCATAAACGGCGATTTCCAGAGCCTGATGAAGGACGCGCCCGACGTCTTGAACTGCGTCGAGGCGTGCAACATGGAAGGCCGCTTGGAGCGCCTCGAGACCATGCTCGGTTTGCTCGAGCAGTGCGAGAAGGCGTTGCAGGATTACCTGGAGACGAAGCGCATCGCGTTTCCGCGCTTCTATTTCGTGGCGGCGGCGGATCTGCTGGACATCTTGTCCAAGGGCACCAACCCGCAGCTCATCCTGCGCCACCTGTCGAAGTGCTTCGACAACGTGCACAACCTGTCCTTCTCTATGGACGAGAAGGGCAACCCGAGCAAGACCGCCATCTCGATGTGGTCCGGGGAGAAGGAGAACGTCGCGTTTGACAAAGGCGGGTGCGTCTGCGACGGACCCGTGGAGACGTGGCTGGGCAGCGTGGTGGATACCATGCGCGCCGCGCTCTTCGCCGAGTTCAAGACGTCGCTCCCGAAGTACGACGAGATGCCGCGGCAGAAGTGGATGTTCGAGCAGTCCGCGCAGAACACCATCACGGTTTCGCGAATGATCTTCACGCAAGAAATCAACGAGGCGTTCGACCAGCTCGAGGAGGGCAACGACGGCGCCATCAAGGACATGTGGCAAAAGCAGGTTGACCAGCTCGCCGGTTTGATCGAAGTCGTGAACGGCTCGTTGGAGAAGCTGGACCGCAAGAAGGTGTTGACGCTGTGCACGATCGACGTGCACGCGCGCGACGTGTGCCAGAAGCTGCTGGACGAGCGCGTTGACGAGGGCAGCGCGTTCCAGTGGCAGTCGCAGCTGCGCTACGGCGTGCACGAAAAAACGGGCAAGCTGCTCATCAACGTCTGCGACGCCGACATCGACTACATGTACGAGTACATCGGCTCGCCGGGGTGCCTGGTGATCACGCCGCTCACCGACCGATGCGTCATCACCCTGACGCAGGCGCAGCGGCTTGTGCTCGGCGGCGCGCCCGCGGGCCCCGCCGGGACGGGTAAGACGGAGACGGTGAAGGACCTCGGGCGCGCGCTCGGCATCCAGGTGTACGTGTTCAACTGCTCGGACCAGATGGACTACAAGGCGATGGGCATGACGTACAAGGGTTTGGCGCAGACGGGCGCCTGGGGGTGCTTCGACGAGTTCAACCGAATTCCGGTTTCGGTGTTATCCGTGTGCTCGACGCAGTACAAGACGGTGCTGGACGCGATCCGCGCGCGGAAACAGAAGTTCATGTTCGAGGACGTGGAGATTTCCCTGCGGCCGTCCATCATGGCGTTCATCACCATGAACCCCGGGTACCCCGGGCGCGCCGAGCTCCCCGAGTCGCTCAAAGCGCTGTTCCGACCCGTCTCCATGTGCGTGCCCGACCTGCAGATGATCTGCGAGAACATGCTCATGGGCGAGGGCTTCTACATGTCCAAGATTCTGGCGCGGAAGTTTGTGATTCTGTACAAGCTGTGCGAGGACCTGCTCTCCAAGGCGCCGCACTACGACTGGAAGCTCCGCGCGATCAAGACCACGCTGTACGTGGCGGGCGGGATGAAACGCGACCAGCCCGAGTTGAGCGAGGACAAAGTGTTGTTGCAGGCGCTTCGAGACTTCAACCTGGGAAAGCTCACCGCGGACGACCACGGGATCTTCATGGGTCTGCTGAACGATTTGTTCCCGAAGATGCTCGACCTCGTCCCGCGCCTGCGCGACATGCCGTTCGAGGAGCAGATCACGAAGTCTGCGGTGGAGCTCGGGTACCAGCCCGAGGACACGTTCGTGTTGAAGATCACGCAGCTGCGCGAGATTTTCACCGTCCGCTGGTCGGTGTTTCTGCTCGGACCCGCGGGGTGCGGCAAAACCGCGGTGTGGAAAACCCTGCTCAACGCGCAGAACAAGAGCGGTGAGAAATCGAGGTCGATTCCGATCAACCCCAAAGCGGTGACGCGCAACGAGCTGTACGGGTTCCTGCACCCGAGCACGCGCGAGTGGAAGGAGGGCCTCATGTCGGTGAACTTCCGCGACATGTCCAACAACAAGACGTACCAGCACCAGTGGATCGTGCTGGACGGCGATATCGACGCCGAGTGGATCGAGAGCATGAACACGGTGATGGACGACAACAAGATGCTGACGTTGGCATCGAACGAGCGCCTCCCGCTGACCGGCACGATGCGACTGTTACTGGAGATCAACCACATGCTGCACTGCTCGCCCGCGACGGTGAGCCGCGGCGGCGTCATCTACCTCAACCAGGACGACATCGGGTGGCAGCCCATGGTGGAGTCGTGGATCCAGTCGCGCGAGGCGAAGGAGTACCGCCCTCTGTTGGTGGAGCTCTTCGACCGGTACATGGAGAAGTCCCTGGAGCACTGCCGCCGGAACTTCCGCACGATCGTTCCTTTAGTGCCCATGAACATCGCGGGCACGGTGTGCAAGATCCTCGAGGGGCTCATCCCGGCGGAGCAGGTGCGCGGCGCGCCCCCGCCGGATAAGAAAATCGTCGAGATGCAATTCGTGTTCGCCGCGGTGTGGGCTCTGGGCGGCGCCATGCTGGTTGACAAAACCGTGGACTACCGCGCGCAGTTCAGCAAGTGGTGGCTCTCGGAGTGGAAGAACGTGTTGTTCCCCGAGGGAGGGCTGGTGTTCGACTACTACGTGGACGACGCGACTGGACAGATGGCGCCCTGGACGGATCGCGTCGAGTCCTTCGGGTACAACACCAGCGAAGCCTTCGCCAACATCTTCGTGCCGAGCGTGGAGAGCACGCGTTTGAGTTTCCTTCTGAACGGCTTCATCGCGAACAAGCACTACTGCATGTTCGTGGGCAACGCCGGCACTGGTAAGACCGCTCTCATGAAGGAATCGCTGAAGAACCTCGACGGCGAGGCGTGGACGTTCTCCACCGTGAACATGAACAACTTCATGGACGCGCCGGCGCTGCAGGTGATTATCGAACAGCCGCTGGAGAAGAAATCCGGCGTGCGCTTCGGCCCGCCGGGGTCGAAAAAGCTGGTGTACTTCTTCGACGACATGAACATGCCGTTCGTGGACAAGTACGACACGCAGTCACCCATCGAGCTCGCGCGGCAGTTCGTGGACTACCACGGCTGGTACGACAAGAACAAGATCGTGCTGAAGGAGATCCAGAACTCGCAGTACATGGCGTGCATGAACCCCACCGCCGGTTCGTTCAACATCACGCCGCGCATGCAGAGGCACTTCGTGACGTTCGCGGTGCAGATGCCGAGCAAAGACGTCATTCGCACGGTGTTCTCGCAGATCATCGAGGGCCATCTCTCGTCGTTCGACCCCGACGTCAGCAAGTACGGCGGGAAAATCACGGACGCGATGATCGAGCTGCACGGCGCCGTCGCGAACACCTTCCTGCCGTCGGCGGTGAAGTTCCACTACCAGTGGAACCTGCGCGAGCTCTCCAACGTGACGCAGGGCGTGTGCCGCGCGCTTCCGGAGTTTTACACGAACCCCGTCACGCTGTGCCGGCTGTGGATCCACGAGGCGGAGCGCGTGTTCGGCGACCGCATGGTGCACCAGACGGACATCACCAAGTTTGACGAGATGCGCGTCGCGGTGACGAAGAAGTACTTCGCCGACGAGAACCAGGAAGAAATCGAGGCGCGCCCCATCTCCTACAACGCCTTCATGAAGTTTGACTCGAACGACGAGGGGGCGTTTTGCGAGTGCGCGACGTACGAAAAGCTCAACAAGACGCTGGTTGAAAAGCTGCACGAGCACAACGAGTCCAACGCGGTGATGGACCTGGTGCTTTTCGAGCAGGCGATGGACCACGTGACGCGAGTGACGCGCATCCTGAACCTCCCGCGCGGCAACGCCATGCTGGTTGGCGTGGGCGGCTCCGGTAAGCAGTCGCTGGCGAAGCTGGCGACTTTCATCTGCCAGTACGACGTGTTCCAGATCTCGGTCACGAGCTCGTACGGCATGGCGGACTTCAAGGCGGACCTGCTGAGCCTGTACATCAAAGCCGGCGTGAAGGGCAACCCCGTGACGTTCCTGATGACGGACGGGCAGATCATCGACGAGCGGTTCCTGGTGTACATCAACGATTTGCTCTCGTCCGGGTACATCCCCGACCTCATGACCAACGAAGAGAAGGATGAGATGTGCAACGCGGTGCGCAACGAGTGCAAAGCCGCGGGGATCATCGACTCCCCTGAGAATTTGTGGGACTTCTTCCTGGATAAGGTGCGCAAATACCTGCACGTGTGCCTGTGCTTCTCTCCCGTCGGGGACAAGTTCCGGATCCGCGCCAGGAACTTCCCGGCGCTCATCAACTGCACCGTCATCGACTGGTTCCAGCCTTGGCCGCACGAAGCGCTCGTGTCCGTCGCCGGGCGCTTCCTCGCCGAGATCCCCGACATCGAACCCGAGCTGCTGGAGAATTTGCAGTTCCACTGCGCGTTCACGCACACCGCGGTGAACGACGCGTCGATCAAGTACCTGGAAGAGGACCGCCGGTACAACTACACCACGCCGAAGAGTTACCTGGAGCTCATCAGCCTGTACAAGGACATGCTCGCCTCGAAGCGATCCGAGCTGAAGCAAGCGAAGGAGCGCCTCGAGAACGGCGTCGATAAGATCGCGCAAGCCTCGGCGCAGGTTGCTGATTTGCAGGTGAACCTGAAAGAGGAGCAGATCATCGTCGAGGAGAAGAAGGCGAACACCGACGCGCTCATCGTGAGCATCGGTAAGGAGAAGGCGATCGTCGACGAAGCCGTGGAGAGCGCGTCTGGAGACGAAGCCGAGTGCGCGCAAATCGCCGAGGAGGTTTCGGCGTTCCAAGCGGAGTGCGAGGAGGATTTGAAAGCCGCCGAGCCCATCATCCAGGCTGCGGAGGCGGCGCTCAACTCGCTGGACAAGAAGGCGCTCGGCGAGCTCAAGTCGCTCTCGACGCCCCCCGCGGGTGTGGACGACGTCGCGTCCGCGTGCATGATCCTGTGCGCGCCCAAGGGGAAGATCCCCAAGGACACGTCCTGGAACGCGTGCAAGAAGTTCATGGGGAGCGTGGACAAGTTCCTGTCCGACCTCATCAACTTCGACAAGGACAACACGCCCTTGAACTGCGTGGAGAAGGTGGAGAAGGACTACCTGGGCAAGGAGAACTTCAACCCCGAGATCATCATGGGCAAGTCCAGCGCCGCCGCCGGCTTGTGCTCGTGGGTGATCAACATCTGCAAGTACTTCCGCATCTACCAAGTCGTGGCGCCCAAGCGCAAGCTGCTGGCTGAGGCGAACGAAAAGCTGGACGCCGCCAACACCAAGCTGAGCGGCATCCGCGCTAAGGTTGCGGAGCTGCAGGCGAGGGTGGCGCACTTGGAAGAAAACCTGATGGCTGCCACGGAGGACAAGAACAACGCCATCGCGCAGGCGGAGAAGACACAGGCGAAGGCGAACCTCGCGGACCGTCTCGTGAACGGGCTCTCCGGCGAGAACAAGCGCTGGGGCGAAGCCATCGAGGCTTTCGGCGTCGCCGAGGCGAAACTCGTCGGCGACGTGCTCGTCGGCTCTTCGTTCGTGTCCTACGCCGGGCCGTTCAACACCAAGTTCCGCGAGTTTTTGGTCAACGATAAGTGGCTCCCCGACATGATCGAGCGCGCCATTCCGATGACGCAGGGTGTGACCCCCCTGGACGTCCTGTCCGACGCCGGCTTGCGCGCGGGCTGGGGCATCGAGGGGCTGCCCACTGACCCCTTGTCCATCGAGAACGGCGCCATCATGACGTCGGCGGCGCGGTGGGCGCTGATGATCGACCCGCAGTTACAGGGCATCAAGTGGATCAAGCAGAAGTGGGGGGATAAACTGAAGATCATCCAGCTCTCCAAGCCCAACTACATCGCGGACGTCGAACACTGCATCGAGAACGGCGTGCCGCTGATGATTGAGAATCTGCAGGACGACATCGACGCCGTGCTCGACCCCGTCGTGGCGCGCCAGACGATCCGGCGCGGTCGCAACGTGGTGATGAAGCTCGGAGACTCGGAGGTTGATTACGACCCTAACTTCAAGCTGTACCTGCAAACCAAGCTCTCCAACCCGCACTACAAGCCGGAGATCGCGGCGCAGACCACGTTGGTGAACTTTTGCGTCACGGAGAAGGGTTTGGAGGACCAGCTCCTGGCGTTGGTGGTGGAGAAGGAACGCTTCGACTTGCAGCAGCAGTCCTCCGATTTGGTGCGCCAGCTCGGCGAGTACACCGTGCAGATCACGAAGCTCGAGGACAACTTGCTGTTCCGGCTCGCGAACTCGCAGGGCGACATCCTGGAGGACATCGAGCTCATCGAGAACCTCGAGGAGACGAAGCGAACCGCCGCCGAGATTGCCGAGAAGGTTGTGCAGGCGACGGAGACGCAGACGGTGATCAACCAAACCCGCGAGGTGTACCGCCCGGTGGCGGCGCGCGGCGCGCTGATGTACTTTTTAGTGGATGCGCTGAACGTGCTCGACCGCGTGTACCAGTACTCCATGGCGAACTTCGTGTACATCTTACGAAAAGGCATGGACGTCACGCCGGGTGGCGCGGACCAGAGCGCGGTGCCCGAGTCCAAACGCGTCCCCGAGGCGTTTCCCGTGGACAAACGCGTCGAGGCGTTGATCGAAACCGTCTCGGAGACTGTTTTCGGATACGTCGCGAGCGGTTTGTTCGAGCGGCACAAGCTCATCGTGGCGAGCCAGCTGACGATGGCCGTGCTGCGCAAGCAGGACAAGCTGCAGCAGGGCAAGTTCGAGTGGCTGCTGAAGGGCCCGCGCGTGCTGGGGGTGGAGAACCCCCTGCCCGAGTGGATCGCGCAGCCCAACTGGGAGTGCGTGCAGAGTCTGCGCGAGGTTGACGGCTACGACGCGCTTCCCGCCGATCTGGAGGGGAGCGCGAAGCGGTGGCGCGAGTGGATGGAACTCGAACGGCCAGAGGAAGAGCCCATGCCCGGTGACTGGAAGAAGTACCCCGATTTCGAAAAACTCCTGTTGTTCCGCGCGCTTCGGCCGGATCGGATGTCCAACGCGCTGAGCACGTTCGTGAAGAGCGTCCTCGGGTCGTTTTACGTCACGAGCGCGCCGTTTGACTTGGCGGCTTCGTTCGAAGACAGCGCGCCCGGGACGCCGATGTTCATCTTCCTGTCACCCGGCGTGGACGTCGCGGCGGCGGTGGAGTCCCTCGGCGCGAAGCTCGGGTACACGAGCGAGAACGGGCGGTACGCCGCGGTTTCGCTCGGGCAAGGTCAGGAACCCATCGCCATGTCTTGGCTCGCCAACTTCCACAAAAACGGCGGGTGGGTTTTGTTGCAAAACATCCACCTGACCATCGACTGGACCAACGGCCCGCTGGAGAAGCGCGTGGATAAGCTCGCCGACGGCGCGCACGACGAGTTCCGTCTGTTCCTCTCCGCGGAACCTCCGCCGATCCTCGAGCGCGGCCTCGCGATTTCTCTCTTGCAAAACTCCATCAAGCTCACGAACGAACCTCCGGAAGGGATGAAGCAGAACTTGGCTCGCGCGTACGGCAACTTCAACGAGGAGATGTTCGAGGCGTGCGCCAAGCAAGCCGAGTTCAAGACGATCGTTTTCGCGCTGTGTTACTTCCACGCCGCCATATTGGAGAGGAAGAAGTTCGGGGTGGGGAACATGCCCGACGCGGCGTCGGGGATCGGGTGGAACATGAACTACCCGTTCAATACCGGCGACTTGCTGTGCTGCGGGCAGTGCGTGAACAACTACCTGGAGAACAACTCCAACGTGCCGTGGGCGGATCTCAAGTACATCATCGGCGAGATCATGTACGGCGGGCACGTCGTGGAGGACTGGGACCGAAGAACCGTGGAGAAGTACCTCGATCACTACTTCAAGGAAGAGCTTCTGGAAGGCATCGACTTCTTCCCTAAGTTCCCGTCTCCGCCGTCTTCTCTGAACCACAAACAGACGATGGAGTACATCGCGGAGACGTTCCCCACCGAGTCGCCGCTCGCGTTTGGGTTACACCCCAACGCCGAGATCGGCTTCAAGCTGCGCGAGGCGGAGAGCCTGTGCTCGTCCATCCTCTCGCTGCAGCCGCGCGACGGCGGCGGCGAGGAGGGCTCGTCCGTGGAGGACCAGGCGAAGATGGTCCTGGACGACCTCGTCGAGCGTCTGCCGGACCAGTTCGACCTCGAGGACATCCGAGGGCGCGCGGATGACATCACGCCGTACATCATGGTGGCGATCCAGGAAACCGAGCGCATGAACAAGCTCTTGGCGGAGATGAAGCGCTCGTTGGCGGAGCTCGATCTCGGTTTGAAGGGCGATCTCACGATGTCCGACCCGATGGAGGCGCTGATGAACGCGCTCGCGGACGGCTCGGTGAGCGCGGGGTGGACCAAACTGGCGTATCCCAGCCTGCGCGGCTTGGGGAGCTGGATGGTGAATCTGCTGCAGCGCGTGGAGCAGCTCCAGATGTGGACCGCCGATCTCGCCACGCCGCGCGTGGTGTGGCTCAGCGGCTTGTTCAACCCGCAGTCGTTCCTCACCGCGGTGATGCAAACCACCGCGCGGCGAAACGACTGGCCGTTGGATAAGACGGTGGTGTTGACCGAGGTGACGAAGAAGAACGTCGAGCAGATCGAAGCGCCGAGCCGGGAAGGCGCGTACGTGCACGGGCTCACGCTCGAGGGGTGCCGCTTCGACGAAAAGGTTGGCGTGTTGGAAGACTCCAAGCCGAAGGAGATGTTCTGCCCGATGCCCGTCATCGTCATCAAAGCCGTCACCGCGGACAAAGCCGAGCAGCGCGACGCGTACCAGTGCCCCGTGTACAAGACGGAGCGCCGGTTCCGCGAGGAGGTGTTCACCGCGCAGCTCAAGAGCAAGCACGGGCAGATCAAGTGGACGCTCTGCGGCGTGTGCCTCTTCCTGGACGTCGTCTAGACGACGTCTAGACGTCTAGACGTCCCTCGCGAAGGACGATTTTACAAATATTTTCATTCGACGGCGCGGAGGCGGCGAGACGCGAAGGCGACCGCTGTGGGTCGCGAGCGAGGCTTTAGCAAGCCCTCGCGTGACCGCGGGTCGTCTCGCGCCGCGTCTCGAGTTGTAAGAGAAGGAAATA
>Ga0181560_10002381_pt1 | contig 17475 bp, 16 predicted proteins | sample 011ome_20_FD_133751 | JGI IMG/M metagenome (GOLD analysis project Ga0181560, IMG submission 133751) | Coastal salt marsh microbial communities from the Groves Creek Marsh, Skidaway Island, Georgia - 011509CT metaG (megahit assembly) | ecosystem: Environmental > Aquatic > Marine > Intertidal...
ACGTCGTCGGCGTCGACTTCGGCGTCGCCGTCGTCGTCGCTCGCCGTCCTGGGGTCATCGCGGGCTCCCCCCCCGCCTCCGCCCCCCCCCCCCCCCTCCTCCTCCTCCCCCCTCTCCCTCGGCACCGCCCTGGGGTACCCGCACGCGACGACGCACCGCCGCCGCGCCGCGAGCGCACGGCACAATCGCGTCGTCGGCCCGTCGCCGCGCTCCGGGTCGTTCCATGCGAGCGAACGTCGGGGTGGAGTTGAAAGGCGTCAGTTGGTGGAGTTGTGAGGCGTCGAGGGCGGGCGTTGAGAGCGAGGGGTAGGCGGAGAGATGCGCCGGGAGAGAAAGTCCTTAAGGATCGGCGTTCACCACGCCGACGCGGTCGTATGGGGACCAGTGTGAGATAGAGCGCACCTCAGCGACGCGCCGCGCGTCGCGCGCGTCGTCGAACACGTACCCGGTCAGCGCCATCTCCGGGAGGAGCAGCACGTCGACGCCGTCGTCCGCGGTGAGGCGCGACGTCATCGCGTCGACGCGGCGCATGTTCCCGGCGACGTCCCCGCGCGTCGGGTTCAACTGCGCGCACGCCACCTTCACGCGCGGCATCGCGCGGTGCCGGCGCGCGACGAGATCTGACGACGACGAGACCGATGCCGCTGCCGATCCGCGTCATCAGTCCTGTCACGTCACGTCGTCAGATCCGATGGCGCGCGCGGCGTCGCCGCCGCGCGCGTCCGCGTCCACCGCGCTCGCGTACGCGCTCGCGTCCATCTCGCTCTCGCTCGCGAACGTCTCGCTCTCGCGCCGCTCGGACGCGACGACGACGACGACGTCGTGCGTCGTCCTCGCGTGCCAGTGCGCCTTCACGTCGCTCGTCTTCTTCGTCGTCGCGCGTCGCCGCGACGCGTCCTTCTCGCTCGGCCGTCTCCTCCGCGGCGCCGCGTCGCTCCGCGTCGCGCCGCTCGCGTGCGCGCACGCGGCGTCCGCGCTGACGCGCCAGGCGGCGACGTCGCGCCTCCCGCTCGCGACCGTCGTCGTCGCGCGGCATCTGTCGCCGCTGCTCGTCATCCCGCTGGAGCTCGTCTGCGACGCGTCGTCGACCTTGCCGACGCCGCGCGCGATCGAGGGGCTGCTCGTCGTCGCGCTCGGCGCGGGCGCGTACGCGCACGGGACGAGTCCGGAGGGCGTCGACGGCGTGGGCGCGGCGGGGATGGAGGAGTGGAACGCCGGGATGCGCGCGCTGGCAGCGCACCTGTTCGTCACCGCCGCGATGCTCGTCGCGACGCGACTCGCGCTGCTGTCGGACGAGGAAATGTCGGATAAAGTGTCGGACACGTGCCGGACGACGCGCTCGGGAGGGAGAGGAGGAGGGAAAGGAGGAGGACGGCGGCGTTCACGGCGGCATCCGGACGCGTTCACGGCTTGCGTAAACGCGGCGACGGCGCCGGTTTTCGCGCTCGCCGCGTTTGTCTTCAGCGGCGGCGGCGGCGGCGGCGCGTCCCGAGCGACCGCGCGCGACGTCTCGATCGCGGTCGCGACGCTGCCGCTCGCCGCGGCGATGAGCTACGCGCAGACGCGAGCGCAGGCGGCGTTCAGCGCGACGTCGTTCACGGCGATAGGGAACGTCGCGAGGGTGGCGGCGGCGGTCGTCGACGCGTCGCTGGTCGGAGGCGTCGTCCGCGGCGGCGGCGGCGGCGACGGCGGCGACGGCGACGGCGGGCGAAACGCGCTCGTCGCGTGGCTCGGGCTCTTCGCGGTTTTCTACGGGAACGCGACGTACGCGAGGGAGACGACGCGGGAGGCGGCGCGGACGCGCGACGGCGACGGCCTCAAGACGTCCTAAGAGAGCCGCAGAGCGAGAGGCTGCGGCGATTCACGTATACACGTGTACAGTTTGGTAACCTTACTCGTAGTCGATATACATCGCAAAACGCCTCCGCCGCCGCCGTCGCGCGCCTCCTCCTTCGCCCTCACTTCTGCGCGCCGAAATCGTCGAACTCGGTGTAGTCGTCGTACGGGTTCGGCGACGCGTTCAGCCTCGACGTCACCCCTTGCGCCTTGAACGCCTTCAGCTTCAGCGGCAGCGGCTGCGGGGAGATCCAAAATCGAAACACGTTCATCGGTCACTTGAAAGGAGACGCGATCAAATGTTGAAACCGAGGGACGGGTGAAAAATTCTCTGAAGCGCACCTGCGACGTCGCCACCGTGATCTGCAATCGGAACGCGCTCTTCCCCGGCGGCACCTCCGCGATGCTGCCCACGCGCCCGCTGTTCAGCACCTCGTCGTTCGCCGCGTCCTTGACGCTGCCGTACACGTCCGCGTTGTACACGACGTCCTTGGTCGGGTTCGTCGCGACGCCCGAGATCTGCATGCAACGCGCCTTGTACGTCGCCGTCCCCGGGACCCCGCCCGCGCGCGGGTCGTCGCAGAGCTCCGCGGTCAGCGTGTCGGGGTCCACGGTCACGTTGACCGTCTTCGCGAGCGACGCGGACGGGGAGGAGAGGACGAGCGCGGCGGCGGCGAGCGCGGCGGCGGCGCGGCGCGACGACGCGATCGTCGGTCGCGTCGTCTCGCGGCGACAGCTGTGCGTCTCGTCGTCGGCGCCCGCGGCGGTCATCGCGGCGAGCGGTCTCCCGCTTCTCGTCGTCGTCGCGCGCGCGGCGCGGCGGGCGCGCCCCGCGCGCGCGGGCGGCGCGGAGACGCGCGCGCTCGCGACGGTCGGCATGCCGACGCGAGACGGAGAGTGGCCGCGCTCGAGGCCCGCGCGGGGGCGATATCCAACCATCAATCATTCCATCGCGTCGTCCGCGTCACCCTAAAGCCCGACGTTTTTGAACGATCTGGCGACAGACGCCCCCCGCGCGCGACCGCCGCTCGCACGCGCGTCATGTCCGCATCGCGCGCGACGACGACGACGACGACGACGACGCGCGCGCTCTGCCCCCGCGCGCGCGTCCTCGCGCGCGTCGTCTCCCGCGATGCCTCGCGCGCGCGCGTCGGCGTCGTCGTCGCGGCGACGCGCTCGGACGACGCGTCGAGTTCGAAAACCGACGGCGTCGTCGTCGGCGCCGCGCGATGGCGCGCGCTTCCGCCGCGCCGAGCGCGCGCGCGCGCGCGCGTCGTCGCGTCGTCGTCGTCGTCGTCGTCGTCGCGCGCGGCGGCCTCTTCGCCGCCGCCGTTCCGCTGGACGCACGGATGGGCCGCGCTGGAGCCGGACGCGGACGCGACCGAGACAGATCTCGCGCGCGCGTCGTCGTCGTCGTCCTCCTCCTCCTCCTCCTCCTCGCCCTCCGCCTCCCCGACCGGCGGCGTCCCGACGCTCGCGCTCGCGCTCGCGTCCGCGCTCGTCGTCGCGCTCGTGCACGCCGCGTTCGGCGCCGGATACGCGCTCGCGGCGGCGTCGGCCGCGTCTCCCGCGTCTCCGCCGGCCGTCGTCGCGCAAGTCGCGGGCGCGTCCTACGCGCTCTACGGCGGCTCCGGTGCGCAACGTCTTCGAGCCTGATTTTTCACCCGCCGCTCGGTTTCAACGTTCGATCGCGTCCCCCTTTCAACTGACGACGACCGATGCGCTGAAACCGCAGCCGCGAGCGCGCTGACGTCCGCGGTCGGCGCGTTCGCGTCGTACTGGTCCACCGCGATCGCGTCCGCGGTGAGCGGCGGCGTCGGGTACGTCGTCGCGCGCGCGAACGCGGTGCGCGAGATGAGAGCGCTGCGCGAGGAGTTGAGAGACGCGGTCGCGGCGGCGGCGGCGGCGCCGGCGACCGTCGCGACCGTCGCGACCGTCGCGACCGTCGCGTCGTCGTCGTCGACCGCGGAGGAGGAGGACACGGACTGGGCCGCGGTCGCGAAGTCGAGGGCGTTGTGGTCGCCCGAGGAGGCGACGGTTCGCGTCCCCGCGGCGGCGGCGGCGGCGGTTCGCGTCCCCGCGGCGGCGGAGGAGCGCGAAGACGCCGAGCGCGTCGCCGCCGCCGCGGAGCTCGCGGCGTTGCGCGCGGAGCTCGCGGCCGTGCGCGCGATGAGCGACGGCGCGGCGACGGACGCGGCGACGGACGCGGCGAAGGCGGCGCGCGTGGCGACGGAGGCGGAGCTTCGCGCGGCGCGCGCGGCGCTCGCGGCGACGCGCGCGGAGGCGCCGACGCCGACGCCGACGCGTTCGCCGCCGAGTCGGACGCGCGCGGAGGACTGGTCCGCGCGCGCCAAGTCGCGCGCGCTGTGGTCGCCGGAGATGGACGACGCCGAGGTCGGCGGCGGCGGCGGCGGCGGCGCGGACGACGCCGCGCTGCGGGCGTGACGGGACGACGCGCGAGCGAGCGCGCGCACGGTTTTATTAGAGTTTGGTTTTCAGCATCGAAGTAAGAGTCGTAAAAGAACGCGACTGTCGAATCGAGCGCGCGCGCGGCGGGCGTCCGCGCGTCCTCCTTCTCTCCGCTTCCGCGCGAGACCGACGCTCTCGCGCGCGCGCCGCGACGACGCGCGGGACTCCCCGCCCGCGGCCCCGCGCGCGCGCCGCGCGCGCGCCGCGAAGCGCCGCGGTACCGCCATCCGGCGGCGTCGCGACGGACGTGTCCCGCGGAACTCGACTCGCGCGCCGGCTGCAGCCGGCGGGCTGGCCGGGGATGCGGGGCCGCCGAGAAGAAACCACGGCCGGTCCGCGGAGACGGGGCGGCGAGATGCTCCTTCGCGTCGCCGCGCGACGTGCACGCGCAGTTAGTCTGCCGAATCGCGCGCGCGCGGATATTTTTTGAAAAGTCGCGCTCGACTTCGCTCGCGGTTTCCCGCTAAAAGGCACGCCGCTCGACCAATCGGCGTCGCCGATTCGAGCCGGGGTAGGGAGAAAATCGAGCATTTCCTCGCGAAAGGTCGCGCTCTCGCGACCCCAAACTGAATTCTCGTACGGAAGTGCATCGGATTCGTACGGGCAAACAGTTAGCGCGTACGAAGCACAGTACGCGCAGACGTAGTACGCGACACGTCAGCTCACGCGTCCCCTCGCGCGCTCTCGAGCCATCCTGGCCGTTCGTTCTACGCGCGAAGCGACGCGCTTTTCCAATTTTCGTTACAAAAGCCTGCTGGAATCGACAATTGGCGGCATTCACGCGCGCGCGGACTTCCCACGCACACGTATTCATCACCATGGCCTCATGGTGCACCGCCGCCGATAAGGCCGCCCTCGCCGCCTCCGGGCTCGCCGAGGCCGCCGGTGCGTTTCCCCCCCCGCTCCCCTCGCGCGTCGCCCCGGATCGTGCTCGCGACCTTTCGCCGGGGAAATTAACAGAATCGTCCCCGGGATCGCGCGCGCGATCGTCGCGCGCGGCGTCGCGCGATCGTCGCGATCGATCCTCCCCGCGCGATGAAAAAGTCGATATCGCGCCTCGATCGATCCTTTTCTCGCGCGCGGCGAGCTCGATCGCGCGTCTTCGCATCGCGCGCGCGCGTTCTCCGCGCGATTCGATTCCGGACCCTGGCCCTTTCGCTTTTTCCCGGTTCCCCCGAAATTACGGCGGGGACGAACTGCGGACGACGCGCGCGCGACCGCCGGTCGACGATCGAGACGCTGACGCGCGATTCGATTCCCCCCTTCTCTCCCCATTGACGACGCGTCGCAGTCGCCGTCCTCTGCCAGAGCCACGAGTCCGCGGATCGCCGTATGCTCACTGTCGAGACGAACGCGGCTTCTATCGCGGACCTCCAGTCCGCCAACAACACCATCTTCCTCCTTTTCTCCACCGCGCTTGTGTTCTTCATGCAAGCCGGTTTCGCGATGCTCTGCGCCGGTTCCATCCGCGCGAAGAACGTCAAGAACATCCTCCTGAAGAACGTCCTCGACGCCGCCGTCGGCGCGATCTTCTGGTACCTCTTCGGTTACGGCATCGCGTTCGGTGTCCCCGGGGACGGCAACGCCGGCCGCTTCATGGGCGAGGCTGACTTCGCGCTGGGCATCTCGGCCGTTGGTCTTGGTAATGGAAACGACTGGATCCACTTCCTCTTCCAATGGTCTTTCGCCGCCGCCGCGGCGACCATCACCTCCGGCGCGATGGCCGAGCGCACGCAGTTCGCCGCGTACCTCGGCTACTCCGCGCTCCTCACCGGCTTCGTCTACCCCACTGTCGTCCACTGGGCCTGGGGCAGCGGCTGGCTCAGCAGCGTCCCCTGGAAGAAGGATGACGGGGACAAATCTCTCGCGTACCACGACTTTGCCGGCTCCGGCGTCGTTCACATGACCGGCGGGTTCGCTGGTCTCATGGGCGCGATCATGGTCGGCCCGCGCACGGGCCGCTTCGACGCGCAGGGTCGCCCGATCGCGATGCCCGGCCACAACGCCGCGCTCGTCGTCCTCGGCACCTTCATCCTCTGGGTCGGCTGGTACGGGTTCAACTGCGGTTCCCAGCTCAGCGCGACCACCGCTGCTGATGCCACTGCCATCGGCCGCGTCGGTATCACCACGACGCTCGCCGCATCTGCCGGTGGCGTGACGTCCCTGTTCCTCAACTACGCGCTCTACAAGGTCTGGGACCTCATCGCCGTGTGCAACGGCGTCCTCGCCGGCCTCGTGTCCATCACCGCGGGCTGCGCGGTGCTGGACCTTTACATGGCCGTCTTTGCCGGTTTCATCGGCGCGTTCGTTCTCTTCGGCTCGAGCAAGCTTCTCCTCAAGCTCCGCATCGACGACCCGCTCGAGGCGTTCCCCGTGCACGGCGCGTGCGGCATGTGGGGTGTCCTCGCCGTCGGCCTCTTCGCCAAGGAAAAATACCTCGGCGACAACGACAACGATCGCTACGGCGCCCTCATGGGCGGCAACGGCAGGCTCTTCGGCGTCCAGCTCTTGGGCGTCGTCTCCATCATCCTCTGGGTGTGCGGCATCCTCGGCCCCTTCTTCTTCGTTTTGAAGCAGGCTGGTCTCCTCCGCACCTCCGCGGAAGAGGAGGCTGCCGGCCTCGACGAGTCCAAGCACGGCGGCTCCGCGTACAACAACGCGTAAGAGCGCGAGGACGAGTTGATCATTTTTTCAGCGTGCGCCGGATCGGCGCGCGCGACGACAAAGTGTTCTTCCAATAAGAATAACAGAGTGGACGCGATCGTTGCGGCGTCTTCGATCGGAGACGGCGCGCGGACGGCGGGGCCCGCTTTCGCCCTCGTGCCACGAGTGAAAGAGAGTAGAAATGAATGAATAACACAAGTCTAATTTTTCGCACCGCTCGAGTCCTACCTCCTCGCCCGCCGGTTACACGTACTTGTACGTGTACGTGTACTCCACATATGGGCTTTTAGTATCGAATCGAATTCGCCCAACGTGGCGTGGTCCGGATTCTGTCCGCGCGGACAGGAGCTGATAGATATTTCTCGCGCGCGCCAGAGCCACGGGCGCGCCGCGACCGCCGCCGCCCTCGCACGCGCGCGCGCGCCGCGTCGAGCTCGCCGACGGACCGCAGCGGCGCGGCGTCGCGCGACGGGACCCGAGCGCGAGCGGACGCGCTGGTTCCGATCGATCGTTCGCGCGCGTCGACTTCGATCGCTCGATCGTTCGCGCGTCGCGTCGCTCGACCTCGCGCGCCTCTCGTCCCTCCGCCGGCGCGATGCGCGCGTCCCTCGCGCTAGCGCCGTCGTCCGCGTCGCCGCGGACGCGCGCCGCGCCGTCCTCCGTCGCCGTCGCGCGCGTTCGAGCGCGACCGCCGCGAGCGACGACGAGCGACGACGACGACGGACGCGCGTCTTCTTCTTCGCGCGACGACGACGCGCGCGCGCGATCGCGCGAGGTCGCGGACGCGACGCGCGAGGAGCGCGAGAGCGCGATCGCGCGCGCGCGCGTCGGCGCGTCGCCGCCGCCGCTCGCGTCGCTGACGCGCGCGCGCGCGAGCGAGGGAAGCGGACGCGGACGCGACGCCGCGACGGTGGGGGTGTCGACGAGTCGTTCGTCGTTCGAGGACCCGTCCGCGCGCGCTGACGGCGCGGTCCTCGCCGCCGCCGCCGCGGCCGCGACGCTCGCGGTGATCGGCGCGAGGAACCGAAGGCGGCGGCGACGCGAGAAGAAGATCGCGGACGCGAGAGCGGCGAGCGCGCGGACGGAGGCGGCGGCGCAAACGCGACCGCCGCCGCCGCCGACGCCTCCCGCGCCGACGCCGACGCGAACGCCGCCGCCGACGCCTCCCGCGCCGACGCCGACGCGAACGCCGCCGCCGCCGACGCCGCCGCCGCCCGCGAGGCCCGAACCACCGCCGAGCGTGCCGACCGCGCCGCCGGGCGGCGTCGACTCCGCGACGGTCTCGCCGACGCTGAGCCTGACCGAGGTCTCCGACACGAAGTGGTTGCGACCTTCGGTCGACGACGACGACGACGACGCGAACGACGCCGCCGTCGAAGCGAAGAATTCGGACGCCGCGACGACACCGAACGCGACGTCGCCGTCCGCGCCCGCGCTCGAAGGCGATCGCCGACAGAGAGCGACCGCGCGGTGGGACGTCGCCGCGGACGACGTCGCCTATCCCCCCGCGCCGCCGCCGCCGACGCCCGCCGACGTCCTCGATCTGAACAAAAAACGCCGCGACGGGCGCCGGAAACAGCGCGCGCAGTACTTCAAGAACAACACGTCCGTGCGACGAGGGAGCGTCGACGCGATCGAGGAGATGGAGCGGGTTTTGACCTCGCGGCTCGCGAAGGAACCGGGCAAAGTCCTTAAGGAATCGCGTTCACCACGCGAACGCGGTCGTATGGGGACCAGTGAGAGATACGCGCCGAGAGCCGGGAGAATCGTCGACTCGCGCGAGCTCGGCCCGGCGGCGTACAGCATGGCGCTCGCGGCGCTGACGCGCGAGCGGAGCCTGTCCGGGGTGAAGGGCGAGGGGACGTTCAGCGACGTGTACACGACGCGTAAGAACGAGGACGAGCGCGACGGCGGCGGCGGCGGCGGACGGCGCAAGTGGCTGAACGGTCCGTTGGAGAAAGTTTCCGACGACGGCGGCGGCGACGCGCCGACGCTTCCCGACGTCGTCTTCGCCCTCGACGCGCGCCCGGTCGTCATGAAGTGCTCCGTGCCGTTCCCCGGGGTCATCCAGGGCCGCCCTATCGGCGACGGGCTCTCCATCGGCGAGGTTGAAGCGAAGGTGTTGTCCGCGCTGCCGCCGCACGAAAACGTCGTGAAGCTCCACGCCGCGTTTCTCAGGTGAGCCTGATGGTCGCGACAGTACACGTACACGTACGATGAAAACTCGATTTCATCGACTTTCGATCGCGTTGGTCCCTTTCAACCCTTTCAACTGACCGACGAACGCGTCCTCGTCAGCGACGAGCGAAACGAGAGCTACCTCCTCCTGTCCGACGTCGGGGATAACCTCCACGCGTCGCGCGAGCGAGGCGAGGTCTCCCCGAAGGACGTCCGACGGCACGCGCGGAGCGTCCTTCGAGCGCTGAAACACTGCCACGCGCACGGGGTGACGCACAGGGACATCAAGGGCGGAAACGTGCTCGTCGGAGAAAACGGCGTCGCCACGCTGATCGACTTCGGCGTCGCGCGCCACGCGTCCGTCGCGGACACGCTGCCGCCGGATCGGTACGGCACGCCGGGGTACCAAGCCCCGGAGGTGTTGCTGTCGGACATGTCCGTCAGTTTGAAGGACGACGCGCGGTACGCCGCCGTGGACGTGTTCGCGCTCGGGTGCACGATTTTTTTTCTGTGCGTGGGCCGCGAGCTGTACGGGCCTTCTCCCTCCGGCGACGGCGGGCTCGGCGCAAGCGGCGTCGGCGTCGGCGGCGACGGCGAGGCCGAGGTTCAGCTCGGCGCGCGGACGAAGACGAAGGCGAGGGCGACCGGCGCGCAGGTCGCCGTGGACCTCGCCGTGGAGGAGGTGTACGACGATACGTGGGAGAGCGTCGACGAGGGCGACGACTTCGACGACGAATTCGACGGCGACGGCGACGGCGGCGGCGGCGGGGACCTCATCTCGGAGACGATGATCAAGAAGAGAGCGCCGCGGCGGCGAGACGACGGCGGCGGCGGCGAGACGAACGAAGAAGACGCGATGAGCTTCGGGCGGCGGCCGGGTCGCGGGCTGCGTTTGAACCCGGCGCTGTGGCGCGTGTTGCAGCGAAACGTCAAAGAAGCAGAGGCGGTCGCCGCGGCGAAGGAAGAAGCGTTCGACATGCTCGTGTTGCGGTGCGCTTTTTCTTTCCTTTCCTTTTCTTTCCTTTCCTTTCGTCGTTTCCCCGGCGAGCGAGCGAACGACTGACTCGATTCCTCCCTCCCTCGATCCCCGCAGGTCGATGGCGGACTTTCCCGGGTACGAGCCGCGCACGGCGGAGGAGAAGGCGTACGTGGAGGCGACGTACGAGGGCAGCGCGTGCCCGGAGCGCGCGCCGCCGGGGCGCGAGCTGCTTCCGAGCTTCATCGCGCGGAAGCTCACGCCGCGTCAGGTGTGTTCCTCGCGCCGTTCCACGTGCGACCGCGTTGGCGCGGTGCACGCTGTTCCTTGAGGACTTTATCTCCCGGCGTCTCTCTCCGCCCACCTCTCGGTTTCAATCCCCGACCTCGACGCCTTTCAACTCCAACTGACGCCTTTGAACTCCACCCCGACGTCGCTCGCAGCCGCCCGCGTTCGCGTCGCTCGTCGCGGCGATGCTCGCGAGAGACCCGGAGGATCGACCGACCGCGGACGAAGCGCTGCGATGGCCGGGCGCGTGGGCGGAGCTGGACGACGACGAGGAGGGCGGCGGCGGCGGCGGCGGCGCGTGATGTAGGGTTTATGGTTATGGTTTAGGGTTAGGGTTAGGGTTCTTTCAAGCGACGACGAGAGAGGCGATGGGTCACGCCGCCGGACTCGAAGTCGCGTCGACGCGACGCGTTCATCCGTCCTCCGACCTCCGTCCTCCTACTTCTTCTTCTTCTTCTCGCCGCCTCACCGCAGCGGCACCATGCGATCGACGGTCTCTTCGTTGAGCAACACCTCCGGGGGTACGTACCGGTACGTCGACGCCTCGCCGCCGTGGATGAAGTCGCTTCCGAGGAGCAGATAGGACGCGACGAAGACGACTGATGAGGGCGATTCCGCGCGAAGGAAGCGACGTCGGGGTGGAGTTCAGGGGCGCGTCAGAAGCGGAGTTGAAAGGCGTCGCGGGCGGGGATCGAAAGCGAGGGGTGCGCGGAGAGAAACGCCGGCAAAAGTCCTTAAGGATCGGCGTTCACCACGCGAACGCGGTCGTATGGGGACCAGTGTGAGATAGAACGCGCCTGAAAAGATCGCGATGAGCGGCCCGAACGACAGGAACGACGTGAGTCCCAGCTTGACGAGCTCCCCCGCCCTGGTCGGGAACCCGTCCAACCCCTCGTTGTTGATCGACCGCGATCGCTTGAGCTGCTCCGTCTCCACCCCGCGCGCGCCGTCGTCGCGCGGCGCGAACCGCGGCGCGTCCCGATCCGCGCCTCCCGCCCACTTATCCGAGCCGCCTCCGCCTCCTCCTCGCGCGGACGCGCCCGTCTCGTCGCCGTTCTCCTCCGCGGCGCGTCGTCGCTTGAGCTCCTCCGCGAACGCGGACGACGTCGCGTCCGCGTCGCCGTCCGCGGCGACGTCGTCGTCCCCGCTCGTCGCGCGCGTCGTCGTCGTCGTCGTCGTCGTCGTCGTCGTCGTCGTCGCGCGGCGACGTGGCCAGCGATCGCCGCGGATCGCGAGGCGAGACGACCGCGTCGTCGTCGTCTTCGCCGTCGCCGGCGCCGACACCGCGACGCGGCGCGCGGACGCGACGGACGCGACGCCGCGCGCGCGCGCGGCGCGCGGCGCGAGCGAGACCGTGGGCGCGACGAAGGCCATGTGGAGTGACGAGTGATGATGAACCGGCGCGCGCATCTGATAAAAAATCTGCGTTCGCCGTAGTACAGTACGTTTTCGTCGTAGGGCCTATGGGCATTCATGCTCCGCCGCACACCGACGACATCGACGTCAAATGTGGGGGGGAGCGGTCAGGCCATAACGTCTCGACGCGAGAGGCGCGACCGACGAGGGAGGATGCGCCCCCGACGTCGCGCGCGCGCGGCGCGACCGACGCCGACGCCGACGCCGACGCCGACGCCCTCCTCGCGCGACGACGATCGCCCTCCCCCCGCCGCGTCGTCGTCGTCGTTCGCGTCGCTGCCGACGTCGCTCGCGCGTCGCTTCGTCGCGCTCGCCGCGTGGAAGCGATTCGCGCTCATCACGCTCGTCGTCGCCGGACCCTACGCGCTCTACGTCTCCTACCTGTGGATCCGTCTGCAGTCGGGTCTGCTGCGCGCGCCCGTGCGCGTCGCGACCCCGCGCGCGGTCCTCATCGTCGGCACGCAGTCCAGCGGCACCACGCAGATGTCCGCGGAGCTCGGAAAGATCGGACTCGAGGTCGCGCACGAGACGTCCGACGCGCAGTGGGAGTTCGCGAGAGACGGCACGATCTCGTGGCTCCACGCGCTGCGGTTCATGCCCGGCCGCGCGGACCTGGCGTTCACGACCGCGTTCTGCTCGCGGTTTCGCAGGAGCATGGGGTTTCATCCCGCGATGTTTGGCCCGCCGGAGCTAGGGTGCTCGTATCGAAAGACCTGGGACGACTGCTGGCGCATGCAGTGCGGCGTCATCGCGCGGAGGGAGTGGGGGTGCGCCAGGAGCGGGAGCTGCGAGACGCCGTTCGAGACGTCGCTGCTGCAGCTCCGGCATCCGCTTCGGACGATGGAGAGCCTCGCGGCGAAGTTTTGCGGACGCGCCGTCATGGTCGGCTCCGGTCTCTCAGCGCCGAATCACCTCGCGAGGTGAGACTGGTTCCCATACGACCCCGTTCGCGTGGTGCACGCCGTTCCTTAAGGACAACCAGTCTCACCGCTTTCCGTGCGATCCCGTTCGCGCGTCGAGCGCCGTCTGTAGAGGACTTCTTCTTCTTCGTCGTCATCGTTTGTTCGTTTTCCACCACACGAACTGCCACGTCATCGAATCCGATCGCACGCTGACCACTCGTATCATCCCGTCCCGCCGCTCGCGCAGACCGAACCCCGAATTCATCGAGATCGTCGCCGCGTTGTGGCCCGAGCGCGACGACTGGCACTCGCTCGCGTGCGCGGACGCGATGGGATGGTACGTCGCGCTGTACACCAGGGACATGCTGAACGCGCGAGACGAGGGCGTCATCGCGGAGGCGTACCGGGTCGAGGACACGCCGCCGTGCGCGGTGGCGAAGATGTCGGGGTTGCTCCAGCGCTCCGAGCGCGCCGCCGCGAGATGCGACGCGTATTGGGCGAGCGTCGCCGCGAGCGGGGAGGAGGGCGCGCCGACGCGGAAGGGGAGGAATCGTCGAAACAGAGACGGCATAGTGCGACTCTCGATGCGCGACGTCAAGTCGGAGGAGTTGCGAGCGCTCGTGACGGACGTCGCGAATCGTTCGGGCTACGCGCTGTGATTGTATCCCCCGCGACGCGAACGCGAGCGAGAGCGAGATACTATCTATCCATTTTGCGATACTACCACCACTACGTATGCGTCGCCCTCCGCCGCGCCGCCGTGCGAGCGCTCCGTCGAGGCGTCGACGCGCTCGAGGACTTCGTCGCGGCGCTCTTCGATCGAGCCCCGCCCCCGCCCCCGCCCCCGCCCCCGCTAAAGTCGAGCGCTTTCGACTGAAGAGACGCGAACACGAGCGCGGCGCCGAGCCACCGCCGCGACGTCATCGCGCGCGCGTAGATCGCGTTCGACAGCAGGATGGACAAAACCTGGCGCGTCGTCATAATCGTCGCGAACAGCACCGCGCCGAATTCGCGTATCGTGTACAGGATGCACAGCTGTCCGCACGTGCTCGCGAGCGACAGCGCGACGCAGTCCGCGAACGCGGCGGGGTGCCGACGGACGAACCCGATCGCGGCGCCCATTGACGCGTCCCACAGCGTCATCCACGCGCACGCGCCCGCGGCGCTGAACGCGTTGACCCACAGCATCTGGTTGTACACGTTCTCCGTGCGGTACCGCCCTCGAAACAGCTCGTCTTGAAGCGCGCTCGTGAACTGGGCGAAGCGATCGGGAACGCGTCGGTCAGTCGAACGTCTCACCGGTCAAACGTTGAAAGGGAAGCGCGGGTGAAGAGTGACGACGGGGAAAGTCCTTAAGGAATGGCGTTCACCACGCGAACGGGGTCGTATGGGAAGCAGTCTCACCCCGTCCACGGCGAGGTACGCGAGCATCAGCGCGACGCCGTACGCCGGGCCCCACGCGGCGACCCCCGACGTCGCGCCGCGCGCACCGTTCCTCGAGGACTCAGACTCTTCTCCCGTCGTCGCGAACGCGGCGCAGCCGAGCGCGACGCCGAGCGCGACGAGATAGTCCTTCGCGCCGTACGAGCGAACGTCGGGGTGGAGTTGAAAGGCGTCAGTAGGAGTTGAAAGGCATCGAGGGCGGGGATTGAAAGCGAGGGGTGATGGGCGGAGAGAGACGACGGGAAAAGTCCTTAAGGAACGGCGTCCACCTCGCCGACGCGGTCGTATGGGGACCAGTGTGAAGGAGAACGCACCTTCGCGCCGTACGATCTGCCGTTGACGGCGACCCCCCACGCCAACGCGGGTAAAATCTTCGCGCTCTTCGCCATCGTCTGCGCTGGGAACGAGACGTACTTCAGCGCCTCGTACTGGCACGTCGTCGCCACCACGTTGGACGCGCTCACGATGGCGTACGCGGGCGCGGGCGCGACCGGTCGCACCGCGCCGCGCGTCCAGACGAGCGCCGCGGCGGCGACGGACGCGGCGACGACGCGATTGCACAGGACGAGGAACACGGAGTGCGCGAACGACTCCTCCGATCCGCCGTCGTCGTACGGCTCGGTCATGATGCGCTCTTGGAGGATGCCGTACACGAGGAGCGACCCCACGACGCCGACGACGCAGCCGACGACCTTGACGATCGTCGCGCGGGGGGGGACGCGCGGGGGGACGCGGCCGGGCATCGCGAGCGGAGTGTGTGTGTGTGTCGTGGCGTGTGCGCGTGTTGTTGACGATCTCTCCGGGTTACAGAAAAATGCGCACAGACTCGTCGCGGTGACGCGCTCATCAAAAGTAGTCCTGCTTGAACACCGCGCGGTCGAAGTCCACCTTGTGCTTCTCCCTCGGCGCCGCCTCGATCGCGCGCACGCCGTCCTCCGCGACGACGGTCCGGTTCAGACGCGGGTGATACGGCGGGTTCATCACGCTCCGCTGCGCGAGCAGTTCATCGGTCAGTTGAAAGGAGACGCGATCAAATGTTGAAAGCGAGCGATGGGTGAAATTCACGTTTGTATCGAACGCACCTGCGCGTCCGTCATGCCCTCCAGAAACGCGCTCGGCCACCCGTTCTCGGCGTACCTGCGACGCGCGAAGCGAACGCCGACGTGGGTCAGTCGAACGGACGTCGCGGTCGACGTTTGAAACCGGGATGGGGTGAAAAATGCGAGCGACAGAAGCGAGCGCGCACCCTCGGCCGTACGCGTTTGTCGCCGGCGAGAAGCGATAGATGACGTTCCGCCGCTGCGACGCGCCTCTCCACGGCAGCGTCCCGTGCGTCGTCGCCTCGGTGAACACGACGACGTCGCCCGCGTCGATCGCGGGCTGATGCGCGTGCTCGACCGCGCGCTCGTATCGCTTGATCGCGGCCGGGCACGCGTAGTTCGACTTGTGCGATCCGCGGATCACGCAAAAACCGCCCTCTCCCTCCTTCACGTCCGTCAGGTGCACCGCGAACGCGAGAAGGTTGCACCGCATCTTCCCGTGGTTGAACTGGTACCCCAGCGGGTGGTTCCACTCGCCGCTGTCCAGCGTGCTGCCGCCGTGGAATTCGAACCCCTCGCTGCCCGGGTCTTGGAGGATGAGCAGCGGGTTGTGGTCGAGTCGGTATCCGGGTCCGACGAGCTCGTGGAGGTACGGGAGCAGCCGCGGGTGCGTCAGGACGTCACGAAACGGCTCCCGGTGAGGCGTTTCCCATCCGAGGAACCCCGCGAGGTCCTTGCGACCGGTCACGCCGTCGCCGCTCAGAGGCGTTCGGTTCGCGGTGAGCCGAAGCTGGCCTTTGCGCTCGTGTATTCGGTCGGCGTGCGCGTCGATCGCGGCGTGGAATCGTCGCAGGTCGTCCGCGCCGAAGACGCCGCGAACGACGACGAAGCCGTTCGTGTCGAACAGGAACTTGTCCTCGTCGCTCATCCGCGCGGCGTCCTTCCGCCCTCTGAACGGGTTCAGCGCCGCGCCGTCGTGGCACATCGAGCGGCGCGCGCCCGCGAGGAGCCTTTGAACTCCACCCCGACGTTCGCTCGTATGGACAATTACCCTCAGGCGCGCGGCGAGGGGATGATGATGAGGGCCGTCCTATACAAGCGAACGTCGCGGGGTGATGGAGTTGAAAGGCGTCAGAAGCGGAGTTGAAAGGCGCCGAGGGTGGGTATTGAAACCGAGGGACCCTGGGCGGAGAGATGCGCCGGGAAAAGTCCTTAAGGATCGGCGTTCACCACGCGAACGCGGTCGTATGGGGACCAGTGTATGGGACGCGCCTGACCCGCGGACGTCATCGACTGGGCACCCCACGACGACGACGACGACGACGACGCGCCGCGTCCGAGGCGCGCGGCGTCGCGCGCGAGCCGCGCGAGCGCCGCGCCGCGCGACATCGAGGAGGGCGGGCGGGCGGGCGCGCGAGCGGCGGACGCGAACGAGGACGCGCGCGGGGAGTGTTCTCCGACGACCGCGGCGCGCGAGGAGGAGTGGGCGACGACGTCGAGACGCGTCATCTCGGAAGAGCCCGGACGACGGAATTTTTTTTGGATCAGGTTTATGAAAAGTACGTCGCCCCCTCCTCGTCGTCACGCGGTCTTCCGCTTCAGCGCCGGTGCCATGGTGTAGCAGTTCAAGAGCGACAAGAACACCCCCAACCCCCCGACCTGCCGCTTGCTCAGGTTCAACTTCTCGAGCAGCGCGAGCGCGAGCGTCGCTTGCGTCGCGTTGGCGACGACGGCGGTCATCAACTTCTGCGCGGGGAGACGGAGGGACGGCGTCGGATGGATTCGAGACGGTCGGCGGCGGGGTGCGACGCGAGCGAGGGAGGGGACGCGCGTCTCGAGCGTCGTCTCGAAGAGAAAGTCATCGCGAAGTCCTTCAGAAACGCGAGGCACCGCGCGAACCGGAGACGTATGGGGCGCGGTCGGGTACGTCGTCTCGTTCGACGCGATTACCTGCGCCTTCGCCGCCGCCGCGCTCTTCTCTTCGTCGTCGTCCTTCTTCGTCGCCGCGGTCATCGCGTCGAGCGCGTCCGTCAGCTCCCTCGTCGCGGTCGCGAGCCCGGCCAAGGACGCGAGGCACCACGACCAGTACGACACTTTCTGCGCGCGTTGTGCTAGTGATTTGTCGGACAACACGCCCGCGGCCTGCGTGGGTGAAGCGATCGGTCAGTCGAACGTCTCACCGGTCAAACGTTGAAAGGGAAGCGCGGGTGAAGAGTGACGACGGGAAAAGTCCTTAAGGAACGGCGTGCACCACGCGAACGGG
>Ga0181560_10002383_pt1 | contig 17474 bp, 10 predicted proteins | sample 011ome_20_FD_133751 | JGI IMG/M metagenome (GOLD analysis project Ga0181560, IMG submission 133751) | Coastal salt marsh microbial communities from the Groves Creek Marsh, Skidaway Island, Georgia - 011509CT metaG (megahit assembly) | ecosystem: Environmental > Aquatic > Marine > Intertidal...
CCGCGGTCTCGAGTGACGCGAGATCGCGCGCGCGAGCGCGCGGGAGGTCGCGCAGGTCGTCGTCATCGCGCTTCGACGAGTGATGACGGCCTCGTTCCGGAAGCCCCGGACGAGCGACGCACAGCTGGCAGGGCTGGTCGGGCGCGGTCTTGTCAAGAACGAACGACGCTTCCGGTCAGTCCCGCGTCGCGGCGACTCGCGCACACCAGCGCGCGCCCGCGAGTCGACGCCGCACGCCCCGCGCGGCGCCGCTCGCACGCTCTCCCCGAGCGCGCGCGCACCGCGGTCGAGCGGAGTCCCGCGTCGTCGCCGCCGCCGTCGCCGCCGCCGCCGCGTCGCGTCGGTCGCGTCGGATCTGCCACCTGAACGTCTCGCGCTTCCTCGAGAGGCGGACGTCCGTCCGCGCGCGATGATCCCTCGACGGAAGGTCGACCGCGACGCCAAGCTGGACGAGCTCGTGGACAATCGCCTCCTCGCGGACCTTCGAAGGCGCGTCTCGGCCCGTGATCGACTCTCGCCGGTGGCGCGCTGCCCTCCTCGCGTCGTCGTCCTCGTCCCGCGGACCTCCTCGAAGGTCAACATCGATCGCCTCGCCTCGCCCGCGCCCTCGACTCATCGATCATCCCCCCGCGCCCGCCTCCTCCGCGGAACAGGCACCCGCCGCCGCTGAGCGACAAGAGCAAGAACGAGAACGGAGGGAAAGCGAGCGAGGACGTCCTCACGTCCATGGCGCGTCGGCTGGTGCGCGCGTCCCCGAGCGCGTCGACCCCCCGCCCCGTCGCGGCGTCTCGCGCGAAAGCGACGACGCGCGCGCATTCGCATTCGTCCCCCCGAGTGCCGACACGACATCCGGATATTCAGTTTCCGTTCCTCGTCCGTCCCGACGCGTCGCGTCGCGTCGCGTCGCTCACCGCCCGAGCCCTTCTCTCCCCGCCCCTCCCCTCGCCGATCGACTCGATCGCTCCACCCGCAGGGCGGTCTCGAGCGCGAGGTCATCAGCCTGAGGAGCGCGAATCAGCGCAAGACGGAAGACCTCGCGCTCGCGCGCGACGAGTGCGAATCGCTGCGTCGGAGACTCCGCGCGCCCAGAGCCGTCGGCGGCGCGCCGAACGGAGGGTTCGTCGCGTCCGACAGACACGTGTCCGTGTCCGACAGACGCGGTGGCTCCCCGACGTCGTCCAGCGGCGGCGACGCGCGCGACGACGACGACGAGGAGGAGGAGGACGAGGACGAGAGAAGGGCGCTGCGGTCGGAGATGGAGGCGCTGACGCGCGCGCTCGCGAGCGCGGAGGGTGAAAACCGCGCGATGAAGCGTTTTTTGAAAGACTACGGAATGACGTGGGTGGGCGAACCCGATCGCGGTGGCGGCGCGGGCGATGAAGAACGTCGCGGCGGCGCGATCGACGGACGGCGGCCGCGCGAGAGGAAGGTGAAGTCGACGCGGCTGGAGCGAAGAGCCGCCGCGGCGAGGGAGGAACGCGTCGACGGCGGCGGCGCGCCCGGCGCGGGCGCGGGAAGGAAACTGGGCAGTCGCGGCGACGCGAAGTCGAGGTCGCGTTCGCCACCGTCGGACGAGGATGCTACGGCTCCCGCGAGCGTGCCGTGCGGCGCCGCGCCCGCGTCGCCGCCGCCGTCGCGGAGAGCGTCCGCCGCTGCGAAGGCGTCGATGTCGTCGGCCACGGAGAAGGCGGCGACGACGACGACGACGACGGAAAAAGAAACCAAATCTGTGCGCGGCGGCGGCGGCGGCGGCGGCGGCGGCGACGCGTACGCCGTGGACATGACGAAACTGCTCAAGTCCCTGAAGGAGCTCAACCACGCCGCGGGCGACGGCAAGGGTGTGGTGCAACAGTCCAGCAACGGCGAACGGAAGCTCGTGATGCCGTCCGCATTGCCGCTCACGCTGTTCAAAGACGGGTTCATTCTCCGCGACGGTCCGTTTCGAGCGTTCGACGGCGGTGGCGACCCCGCGCGAGGGAAAAGCAACCGCGCGTTCGTGACCGACCTCATGGACGGATACTTCCCGTCCGAGATGAAGCACACGCACCCTGAGGGCGTGCCGTTCAAGTTGATCGATAAGACGAGCGAGGCGTTCGACCCCGGGTTCAAGGCGTTCAGCGGCGTCGCCGCGCGACTCGACGGCGTCGTCGACGGCGTCGGCGCGAAGGCGGCGTACCACGTCGGACGCCGCGGCCACGGCGGCGAGGGCAAGACCGCGGCGTTTCTCGCGAAGCTCCCGGAGAAGGTGATACGAGACGGGAACGTGATCGACGTCCGCGGCGACATCGCGGCGTATTGCGGTTCGAAGCCCGGCGGCGGCGGCGGCGGCGGCGTCGTCGACCTAGACACGACGTGCCGTCGGGAGCACTTCATCGCCGGCATGGCGGCGGCGGCGGCGAAGACGAACGACGGTTCAGTTTATGAACCGTCGCGGCGACCGGCGGTGTCTCCGAACGAGGTGACGACGCTTCGGGTCAAGGGCATGGACGGACGGCGGATGTACGCGTTGACGTTACGAGCGTCGGACACCGTCGGAAAACTTCGCGCGTACCTGAAGCGCGCGACGGAGGAGGACGAGGACGACAAGAACGTCGGCTTGGGATTCGAGATACGAGGCGCGTACCCGCCGAGGGCGTACGCGGACGACGACGAGACGCTCATGGAGGCGGGGCTCGTGCCGAACGCGGCGCTGTTGCTCAAGCCTATACCTTTATAGAGAAGATCAGAGAGGACTAGTAGACTAATAAGTACGTACACGTAGGACTTCCGGGAGCGACGCCGCGGCGACGCGTGGACCGCGACGAGACGCCGCCGAAATTCGTCACCACGAGACGAACATTCGCACGGTCTCGTCTATCCCGCGCCTGCACACCGGACACTGCTTCACGTTCTGCGCGCACCGCCAGCACATGAGCGAGTGCCCGCACGGTTTCAACACGCTCTCCACGGGGGCTTCCATGCAGATTTTGCACGTGAACCCTCCGCCGCCGTGCCCGCCGAGGCCGCCGCGTCCGAACCCGTGCTTCAACGCGTCCACGATCCGCAGCCGCGGCCCTTTCGGCAGCCCGATCTCTTTCATGTCCGCGTCGGACATCAGCGCCAAATCCGCGACGGTCGTGACCTCCGCCTCGCTCAAGGTCTCGACGTGGTTCGACAGACCGATGTCGAGCATGAAGGTCTTGATCTCGTCCGTGCATCGATTCCTCGGCCCGGACGCCCTCCGCCACTCGAGAAACTCCCTCGTCTTTTGGTTCAACCGCGACGTGGACTTCCGCAAGGCGAGCGCGCTGTTGCCGGCGCCGCCGCCGCCGCTCGTCCCGGTCCCGTTCGAGTCGCGCAGGTCGCCCCCCGAGCGGCTCCGCGACGGCGGCGGCGAGTCGGCGGCGACTCCGTCGGCGAGGGAACCAGCAGACGACGACGACGCTTTCTTTTTCGGCGGCGTCGTCATTCCCCGCTCTCTCCCCGCTCTCTCCCCGCGTTCGTTCGCGTTCGCGACGACGACGTCCGCGCGCGCCATTCCGCACGCCGCGCAGACGCTCTTCGCCATCGGATTCAGCAGCGTGCACACGCTGCAGCCCCAGTGCTTCCCGGAGACGCTTCTCAAACGCGCGCGTCGCGCGTTGCGGTCGCGGTCGCCGTCGCCGTCGCCGTCGCGGTCGTCGCCATCGTCTTCTCCCGCGGCGTACTTATTCCTTCTAACGCCGTTCCGTCGACCGGTATTATTCCCCGACGACGACGCATTGCTACCCCCCGACGGCGGCCCGTCGGTGGCGTCGCTGGGCGCGTCCATGTTCATGACCGGGTCGCCGTCCTCGACGTCGTCGAACCGCGCGGCGGTGAATCGATACTTGGGGCCTTTTTCCGAGCGATCAAGAAACCCGCTCGCGGCGGTGTCGCCGTCGACGTTGAACCTCCCCAAGTGCGCCAACAGCTTCGTCATCCCGTGCTCTTTGATACCCGCGACGACCACGCCCGCGTCTTTGCTGTTCACGTTCAGAAGCCGGTACAGATATTCCGCGGGGACGAACATCTGCGGAAACCGAGACACCAACAGCTGAAACTCGCTGAATCCCATGCGTTTCGTCGCGCCCATGTTCCGCGCCATGAGCTCCACCTCGCGCTGAAGCTCCTTCGGGTTCCCCGGGATAATCGGGTTGTACGTCGACGGCCGCGCTCGAAACGCGAGCTTGATCTGCGACCGCGGTTTCGGCTTGTACTGCGAGTGGTCGGAATCTAAAACCGCCTTGACCGCGCTGAGGAGCTCAAACTTATCGAGCGAGCCGTCGCCGTCCAGGTCGATGAGGCGATACGCGAACTGTATGCGTCGCTCGAACGTGTCCACTTGGAACTTGGACAGGCCGTACACGAACTCTCGGAAGCCGATCTCGCCGGAGTTGTCGAGGTCGAATATCTTCACGAGGCGGTCGCAGAAGATGTCGGGCTTCAAGCCGAAGATGCGCGTGAATCCCACCCTGTCGAGCTGCCCGGCCAAGTCTGGCGCGCCGTCGAGGAACATGGCGTGCAACCGCGCGAGCGCGTCGTGGAATCGTCGTTCGCTGACGGCGTCCTTCTTTCCGCCCGCGCTGCTCGCCATCGGTGACCCGGGCGCGAAGCCCTTAGCCTCCCTCGCTTCCGTGAAGAACCGGAACGAATCCCGCCGTCTGAGCGCGGCCGCGAAGGCGTCCTTGTTCTGGTACTTTCCCTCCGCGTTCTCGAGCTGATGATCGATGCACCCGAGGCTCACCTGCAGGGACTGGCACCCGCCCATCCTCTCGCGACGACTGGAGGAGGGAGGGAGCGGAGGGAGGGTTCGACGACGGTTACCGCGCGTCGGGCGTGGACGCGCTGGGTTTCATGGCTCGCTTTTCGCGAGGCGCGCGCGGCGCGGCGCGGCGCGACGATCTGTGAATGGCCCCTTCGCCCGTCCGACTGCTGTTAGTTGTCCGACTGGACGAAACCGCCTCGAGTCGATTTCGCCGTTGTTAGCGGCGACCGCCATTCGATCGATGCGCGCCGCGTGCTCCGCGAGTCGCGTCGCCCTCACCGCGGCCCGTCGCTTCCAACAGCGCGCGTCTACTCCTCATCCTCATCCTCTCGCACCACCTCTCCACTCGCGCCCCCACCCCCCCGCGTCGCGCTTGAGATCCACGATGGCGGGCACGGGCGACGAGCGCGCCGCGGCGATCGAAGCCGCGCTCAAGGGCATGGAGAACAGCGGCGAGCCGACCATCTTCGACAAGATCGTCGCCAAGGAGATCCCCGCGACGGTCATCTACGAGGACAACCTGTGCCTCGCGTTCCGCGACGTCGCGCCGCAGGCGAAGACGCACTTCCTCGTGATCCCTAAGATCCGCGCGGGTTTAACGCGCCTGAGCAACGCGGAGGAGGAGCACAAGGCGCTGTTAGGGCATCTCCTGTTCACCGCGCAGAGAGTCGCGAAGGACGAAGGACTCGGGGAGGGGTTCCGCGTCGTGATCAACGACGGCGTGCAAGGGTGCCAGAGCGTGTACCACCTGCATCTGCACGTGTTAGGCGGGCAGCAGCTCACGTGGCCGCCGGGGTGCGGCTGACTGCGAGGAGGAGGAGGAGGCGCGGTGACGACGAGAGGGAAGTTATGAATCGAACGAAGAAAATGGTACGCATCCGTCGCGTCGCGTCTACGACGCCTATTTCATCGTCACCGTCCGTCGTCTATCGTCAGTCCGCCGCCGGCTGTATCTCCGACATCAGCTCCCCCTTCGGCTCAGTCGCCGCCGCGGCGGCGTCCGGCTCCGCCTTCACCGGCGGCGCCGCGGGCTGACCGTCCGCCGCCGCCGCAGCCGCCGCCGCCGCAGCCGAGCCCTCTCCTCCCCCTCCCTCGCCGCCCGGCGTCGGCTTCGGGTTCGCCGCCGCCGCGGCGTCGTACGCCGCCCTCGCGTCCTCGTTGACGTCCCTCCCCAACGCCTTCGCCAACGCCGCGATGTCGAACGTCGCGTCCGCGGCGCGCAACGCCCCAACGACGTTTTCGACGCCTTTCAAAAAATCCTCCACGAGCGCGTCGGCGAGCGGCGGCACCTCTGCGACGCGAAGGAACACGTCCTCGTCCGCTTCGTGGTATAAACGCGCGTTCGTCGCGATCTGTTTGACGTCGTCGATGACCGCGTCCACGGAGACGTAGCCGCCGCCTCTGGACAGGTTTCTGGATATCGTGCCGAGGTCCATCTTGCGCGACACGAACTTGTCGTAATCCGGGAGAATTTTCCGCGTCACCGGGGCGCAAAACGCCTGGTACTTCGGCTCCGACTTGACTTTGTTGATGACGTCGGATATGACGCCATCCCGGGAGTCGTTCCGGAACCGCGACGTCGTCCCAAGCCTGGATTTCAGCGCCGCGGCCTTCGCCTTACCGCCGCCGCCGGACGCCCTCGGCGGCGGCAGCGTCGGCTTTTTGAGCGACAGCGCGATTTTCAGCGACTTCCGCGGCGCCTCCGCGGCGGCGGCGTCGGACGCTTCCTTCCCCGCGGCCAACGCGGCGAGATCCTGCTGCGACACCCCGCTCGTCTTCTTGAGTTCTTCGAGCTTCTTTCTACGCCGCCGCACCTTCTCCATCGTGCGCTTGCGCAACCGGATGAGCTCCTCTTTCTCGTCCAAAGTTCCGTGGAAGTTCGGCGCCTTGATGGTCTTCGCGGGTAACCCCTCCCCGGACTGCCTTCTCGCGGCGCCGCTCGCGCCGCCCGCGGCGCCGCCGTCGCCTTGAATACCGATGCTCTCCGCCTCGACGCCGTTCGGATACAGAATCGTCATGACCGCCTTCTCCGCCGCTTCGAGATCTACCGTTTTGCCGTCGTCTTTTAATCGCCTGGCTTTCATCCACGCGTCCCCGACGGCGGCGCTGACGTCGTCTTCAATCTTTTCCACTCGCCCGTCCGGGTACGTCCGCGTGATGATGCGTTTGAGCTGTAAACGCTTCCCCGGCGGCGGTTTCGTTGGGTCCGGCGCGGCGTCCTTCGCCGCCGCGGCGGCGGCGGCACCCCCATCGGCAACCCCCTCCGCGGCCGCGTCCTCTTTCTCTTTCATCATCCGCCGCATCTCCTCGAGCTCTCGACGTTCCTCGTCCTCGTCCGGACCGTCGCGTTTGTCCTTGTCCATCGCGCCCTCGAGCTCGTCCGCGAGGGAGTCGTCGGACTCGGACTCGTCGCTGCTGCTCTCGTCGTCGTCGTCGTCGTCGTCGTCGCCGTCGATGTCGTCGCCGTCGGACTCGTCGCTGCTTCCGCCGCCGCCGCCGCCGCCGCCGCCGCCGCCGCCGCGCGCGGCTTTTTTATCGTAAAACTGCTTACGCATCGCCTTGTAAATCTTATTCGCGGCGTCGTTCTGCTCCTGCATCTGCTGCGCGATGCCGACGCGGAGCGACCGCGCGAAGCGGCTCAGGCCTTCGTGCGCGGCGTTCTTATCCGCGGTCGCCGCGCCGGAGAGCTCGCGAATCAACCCGATGCGTTTCCAGCGGTGTAATTTTTTGATATCCGCGAGAGGGACGCCGAACCCGGTCAAGATGCGTTCCGTCTGCGGCATCGTGAGCTTCCTCAAGTCCGCGTCCGTGCCCGTGACCGTCCCGGGCTTGACCTTCGCGGTCGTCGGCATGTCCGGGTCCTTCGGCGGCTGCCGTCGGACGTAGTGATAAAATTTCCCGGTTTTCTCCCGCATCTTCCGCGACGCGTCCAGATGAAGCACCGCTCTGCCGCCCACCGCGGCGAGAAACTCCGTCGTCTGCGCCCACGGCTGCAGCTGCAGCATGAGCTCCAAGTCGCGGAACCGGTTCCTCTGCGCGATCGGCGTGGATCTGTAAATCATCTGAAACGCGTTGAGCATCTGCGTCGCGGACGTTCCCATGAGCTTGCGGATGCGATTGACCTCGTCCGCGGTGCGTCCGCGTTCGAGCTTACTCCTCGCCGCGCGCATCGAGTCAAACGCGCAAACGTCTTCGGGCGGGCACATCCTGTGGAGCATCAGGTCGTCCTCGAAGCGATACGTCGGGTTTAACTCGAACTCGTCCGCGTCGTCGTCGTACAGGTCGTCCGCGCGTCGACGCGACCCGGGAGGGCGCACGGGGAGCAGAATCTTTTGACGGATCCGCCGCTTGATGTCCTTACCCTGAATCGCGCGGTGGAACATCTTCTCGATGTCGCTCACCTTGACGCGCATCTCTGACTCCGGGACGCGGTCCGCGCGCTGCTTGAGCAGGCTGAATATGCACGCCGCGTTCACCGCGCGCTCTTCGAAGTCGCGCAGGCGGTCCGTGTTCGGCTGGAACACCTCGACGTGCGGCTCCTCTTGTCCGACGACGAAATGTTCCGTGACCTCGCGAAGCGAGAGCTCGCCGTGCGGCCCGCGAATGAGAATGTACAAACCCTCGTCGGATTTGATCCGCCGCTGGAATATGGGCGCGCGGAATAACGTCGTCTCCAACGCCTCCTGCGGCTGCCCGGGCGGCAGCTCGCTTATGAACGGCGACGACGCTTCCGGTCGCAGGTCCACGACGTGGCGCGTCCCCCCGTGCGTCAGCGCTCGGCCCGTCGTGTCGCCTTGCGTTTTTCGCCGGTAGTACGTCACGCGTTTCGCGCCCATGCCAACCTTCGCGATCAACGGCGGATCCTTCTCCGCGTACGACACGAGCATGAGCTGGCCGTTCGTCGCGCTCAGATCCGAGAGGTCTTTCATCGCGCTCGCGACCGCTTCCGCGGGGTCGCCGGCGGTCACCGCGGCGGCGGCGGCGGCGGCTTCCGCGGAGGTCTGACCCGCCGCCGCCGCCGCCGCCGCCGCGTCCGCCTCCGCGCCCTCCTCCCCGAGCGCTCGCGCGAGCGCAGCCTGCGCGGCGGCGACGTTCGGCGGTTTCTTTTCCCGCGCGACCGCCTCGTCGATGACCGTGATCTTCGTCGCGACGACGTACAGAAGCGGCTCCGGGACGCGGCTCTTGATCCCGCAGGATTCGATCGTCGTTTTTTCGTCGAGATGCGGCGGCGACGGCGCGGGCTCACGCTCTTTTTTGCCGCCCGCGCCCGCGTCCGCGCCCGCGTCCTCCTCCTTCTCTTTCTCCGCCGCCGCCGCCGCCGCGTTGCGCCTCGCGACCGCGTCGCGTTCCTTCACGTACGCTTTGTACGACTCGCCCTCCGGATAGAAGACCTGCAGCGGCCCCATGTCGTCCCCGTTCGGCCACTTCTTCCTCACGCGCCTCACCAGCGCGTCGATCGTGTCCGACGGCCGCACCGCGATCTTCGTGATCGGCGAGTCCGTCGTCAGCGACCGCACGTGAACGGTAAACTTTTCATCCTTCGCGCTCTTCTTCATCCCTAAATTCAACGCGATGCGATGCCGCTGCACGTGCGCGGGCGGCGTCATCATCGGAGGCGTCTTCGGCCAGTGCTTAATGTGCTGATGCGGCGCGAACTGCGGCGGGCCCGCCACGACAGCGGTGTTGTATATCCCCTCCATCCGCCCGGGCCGCCCGACGAGGCCTTTATCTTTCTTCCCCGCGCCGTCCATCCCGTCGCCGCCCTTGTCGGCGTCGTCGTCGTCGTCGAGGGAGATGTGCAGAAACGCGTCGAGGTCGTCCGCGGGCTCGAGTGCGCGGCCGGGTTTTACGTCCGCGGCGGCGGCGGCCCACCGCCGCGTCGCGCGCGCGTCCTCCTCGCCGGTGAAGTACGACCGCAGCCGTAAGTACTCGTCGTTCGGGTTTATGAACACCGGGGGAACGATCCGGCGCCCGCCGCGGCCGTCGCCCTCCCACTCGACGTCCTCGAGCCAGTCCCCTCTCGCGAGCGCCTCGTTGCGTCGGCGTAACATCGACGCCGCGGCGCCTTCTCGCGACGCCGCGAAGCGCACGTCGGAGTAGATCCCGGGACCGAAAACGCCCGCGCCGAAGACGTCCGCGGAGCTCGTGTTTTCTTCTTCAGCGTCCGCGTCCGCGTCCGCGGCGGCGTCGGCGGCGGCGGCGGCGTCCGCGGCGGTCGCGTCCGCTGCCGCCGGCGTCTCCGTCTCCGTCGTCTTCGCTCCGACCGCCGCCGCCGCGCCGTCCGCGGGCGCGGCTTCCGAGACGGAGGGTTTCGACCGCGTCGCCGCGTCGCCGCCGCGTGGGTGGGGGTCCCGTCTCGGTTCCCCCCACAGACGCGTGCTCTGCGGGTGACGCGTGAACGGGACAGACTCCGCGGGGAGAAACGCTTCCGGGTCCTCGCCCCACCACTTCCGGACCCCGGTCTTCACGCCGCGGGAGTGTCGAGGGGCGTGGTCGTTCGGAAGCGACCCCGCGGGGACGGCGGACGCGTCGGGCACGGGAGCCGCGACCGACGTCGCCGACGGCTTCGTCGTCGTCGTCGTCGTCGTCGTCGTCGTCGTCGCGGGAGCCTTCCCCGCGGTCGAGCCGCCGCCGCCGCCGCCGCCGCCGCTCGGCGCCGCGGGCTTCTCCTCGGGCTTGCACGCCATGCGAAATACCATTTTCTTCTTCTCCCCGCCGCCCGCCGCCGCCGTGTCGCCCGCGCCCGCCGCCTCTCGCGGGGCCGCGCGCTTCGTCCCCGCCGCCGCCGCCGCCGCCGCCGGCTCCTCATCTTCGTCCGACCCGTCCACCAACACCGCGCCCGCGTTCGCGTCAGCACCGCCGCCGTCGTCGTCGTCGTCGTCGTCGTCGTCCCCCCACGCGATGCCGTCCTCCCACTCGACGTGCTCCGCCGGGGTATACCGCGGCATCGGCGCGAAGTGCCCGTCGCCGACGCCCTTCGCGATCCCCGGGTCGTTCGCGTCGTCCTCCGAGACTTCGTCCTCTTCGTACTCGTCGTCGTACGCGTCGTCTTCGTACTCGTCGTACGCGTCGGGCGCTAGCGCTGGCGGCGGCGGCGGGGGAGGCGCGGCGGCGGCGCGACCGGACGTCGCGCGCAGCCTCCGCGCCGCGGCGGCGCGGCGCGACGTCCCGAATCCGTCGTCGTCGTCCTCGTCGTCGTCGTCCTCCTCCCCTCTCGCCCCCCCCGTCTCTCCCTCCGCGTCGAGATCGTCGTCGTCGTCGTCGTCCGCCGCTTCCGCGTCGTCCTCGAGAAGATCGTCGTCGTCCTCGCCGCGCTCGCGCCGCGCCTCCTCTCGGAGCTCGCGCGCTCGAGCGCCCGCGGCTCGAAGCGCCGCGGCGGCGGCTTTCGCGCTCGGCTTTTGCGTCTTCGGGTCGTTCCATACGAGCGAATGTCGGGGTGGAATTCAAAGGCGTCAGGTGGAGTTGATTGGCGCCGAGGGCGGGGATTGAAAGCGAGGGCTGGGCGGAGAGATGCGCCGGCAAACGTCCTTAAGGATCGGCGTTCACCACGCCAACGCGGTCGTATGGGAACCAGTGTATAGAACGCACCTTCGTGACGAGCTCCGTGAACTTGAGGATCGGCCCGCGTTCCTCCTTCGTCCGCGGCACGGCGCGCTTCTTCGGGAGCTCCCACTTCGCCTCCTCCGCGGTGAGCGTCGCGATGAGCGGCACGGCGGACGTCGTGTGGACTTCCGGGACCGCGACCGCCGGGGCGACGGCGACGACGACGGGCGCCGGGGCGGCGGCGGCGACGACAACGGGCGTCGGCCCAGGCGTCGTCGCGTCTTCGCCGCCCTCGCCCTCGTCGTCGCCCTCGCCCTCGCCCTCTTCCTCGCCCTCGTCGTCGTAGTCGTCGTAATCGTCGCCGTCGCCGTCGCCGTCGCCGTCGCCCCCGGGCTGGACCGCCGCGAACGTCGCGGCGTCGGCCGCGGGGATCGTCGGCACCGGCGCCGCGCCCGGCGGGGCAGGCGCCGTCGTCGGTCGCTCCTGCGATCGCGACGCGAGGAGGGGGAGGAGGAGGAGGAGCGCGGCGTGAGCGGGAGGGATCGGACGATGGGGCGGGGGAGGGGGGTGGGGGCGATCGAGGCGGAGGCCCGCGATCGATCGACGAGGCGACGACGGGATCGATCGACGCGCGAGGGTTCTCTCGGGGGAGGAGAGGAATGAATGAATGAATCTCGTCGAGGAACGGCGTCGCGACGGACCTCTTCCACGGCGTCGTAGTCATCGTCCTCGTCCTCGAACTGCGCGAACATCGCACTTCCGGGGTCGAACGCGCGGACGCGCGAACCGACCCGTCGTGGATGAGCGTCTCGCGCCGCGCGATCTCGCGCGCGCGGTCGGGCAGATTGCTCTTCAAAAATGACTCCTGTCCGAGTGAACTTCTCGCGTCGAGTTTCTGTTCGAGCGCGCCTCGACGTGTCGTAGTGCCTCTCCGATGTGTCACTCTCCCCCGCGCTCTCCCCACTCGTCATGGCCGCGCTCGCGCGCCGCGCGATCGCTCGCGCGCCCGCCGCCTCCCCCGCGTCGTCTCTCCACCGCGTCCTCGGCGAGCGCGCGACGTCGCTCCCCGTCCGCGCGCGACGCGCCCTCGTCGCGCGCGCCTCATCGCCGGGCGATCCGGGGTGGAACGACGGCAGCGAGACGATATCCGTCGCGCTGGACCGCCCCATGGGCATCGTCCTGAACAGCGGAAGAGACGGCGTCGGCGCGTACGTCGCGGAGCTCGTGGACGGCGGGAACGCCGCGAAGGACGGGTCCCTGCGCGTCGGCGACGTGCTGCTCTCGTGCGGGACCGCGGCGGACGCTGATGAGGCTTCTTCTGTCGTCGCGAAAGATTTCGACGACGTCATGGCGGCTCTCGGCGCGGACCCGGACGCGAGCGCGATGCGCCTGACGCTCAAGCGGTTCAAAGACGGCCCGAACCGGACGAAACCGGAGGGGCGGGTCTGGCTCGAGGGTAACGCGCTGAGAGATGGCGTCACGACGACGCCGTCCGGGCTGCAGTACGAGGTGTTGGAGAGCGGGAGCGGGCCCACGGGTCGCGTCGCGCTCGACACGAAGTGCGAGTGTCACTGTGCGTCTCCCCTTCCCTCTCGCGTTCGTTCGACGCGCGTCTCCTTCTCTCCTTCCGTGCTCGGTGACGACCAATCGTGTGTGTCCACGTCGACACATCTGCTCGAATCGTACCACGCGCTGACCAATCCTGACCCTCCACCTGGCGCGCGCGCGTCCGAACCGAATCGATCGCCGCAGACGCCGGGACGTTGCTCGACGGCACCGAGTTTGACTCGTCGTACAAGCGCGGGAAACCGCTGACTTTCGCGCCGATGCAGGTCATCAAAGGGTGGACGGAGGCGATGCGGATGATGCGCGAGGGGGACAAGTGGCGGATGTATCTCCCCGCGGAGCTCGGGTACGGCGGGCGAGGCAGCGGACGGTTCATCAAGCCCGGCGACGTGTTGGTGTTTGAGATGCAGATCATCCGCGTGTTGGGGTAGGTGAGAAGAAGCGTTCGCGTTCTCAACCTACGCGACGCGTGACGTAACGTAACGTAATAATATCTGGCGTTATCATCGACGACTTCCCTCGTCGTCGCACTCGCTCGTGATGTCGTCCTATTCGCGCGCTGCGCATCGCGTCGTCCACGTTGATCTCGGTATCGAGGCGGACGCGCCGCGCCGCCGCCGCCGGAGCCGGAGAAGGTTTTCGGTTGGGGTTTTGGTCCGGTTATTTTTTCGTCGCTCGCTCGTCGGATCGAACGCCCCTTCTTCCATCACACGACGACGCACCGCCGACGCGCACGCTTCACCCCGTGCACCGTCCGCGCCATCCCTCGCCCCGCTCGTCCGGTTAATGAGCCTTTCGGTCTGTCGCCACGGCGCGGCCGCGTTCCCAATCTTCACGTCCGCGGCGCGCGCGCACCTCCGCGGCGTCGGCGTCGTTCGCCCTAGGCACCCGGCCCATCGCGCCGCGAGGCGCGCGTTCGCCACGACGACGCGAGCGGAAGCGATGGAGTACGACTACGACGTCTTCACCATCGGTGCGCAATCGCGCATCGTCGTCGTCGTCCCCATTCCCCGCGCGCGATCGATCGCGCGATCGCGCCGTCGCCGTCGTCGTCGCCGTCGCCGTCGCCCGCGCCGTCGTCGTCGTCGTCGTCGTCGTCGTCGTCGTCGTCGTCGACGTCGTCGCGTCGTCCCGCCGCTATCCATCCTGACCGCGCTCCCCTCCCCCCCCGCCCCATCTCGTCGCCATCGCAGGCGGCGGCTCCGGCGGCGTCCGCGCCGCGCGCATGAGCTCCACCGCGGGCGCGAAAGTCGGCCTCGTGGAGCTGCCGTACGCCGCGATATCCTCCGCGACCGCCGGCGGACTGGGCGGCACGTGCGTCATTCGCGGATGCGTGCCGAAGAAACTCCTCGTGTACGGCGCCGCGTTCGAGGCGGAATTCCGCGACGCCGTCGGGTTCGGGTGGGACCACGGCGAGAGCGCGCCGACGTTCTCCTGGGAGCGGCTCATCGCCGCGAAGACGACGGAGATCGAGCGGCTGAACGGCATCTACGGCCGCATCCTCGACAACGCGGGCGTGGACAAATTCGAAGGCGTTGGCAAGGTCACCGGCCCGCACGAGGTCACCGTCACCACCGTCGACGGCGTCGCGACCAAGTACAGCGCGAAGACGATCCTCCTCGCCCCCGGCGGCAGGGCGTGGTACCCCTCGATCCCCGGCGCGGACCTCGGGATCACCTCCGACGAGGCGCTCGCGTTTGAGAAGCAACCGAAACGCGTCCTCGTGATCGGCGGAGGGTACATCGCCGTCGAGTTCGCGGGCATCTTCGCGGGTTTGGGCTCCGACGTGGAGATCATGTACCGCGCGGACCTCCCGTTGCGAGGGTTCGACGAGGAGGTGCGGCAGACGGTCGCGAACAACCTCGAGGGCCGCGGGATCGTCGTCCGCGACGGCGTCAACCCGTTGAAGATATCGAAGAACGACGACGGGTCTCTCTCCGTGGAGACGGACGCCGCGGGCGTGATCGAGACCGACTGCGTGATGTGGGCGACCGGCCGCGTCCCGAACACGGACCGCCCGGATCTCGGCCTGAAGGAGATCGGCGTCGAGCTCGACGCGAAGGGCGCGGTCGTCGTCGACGAGTACTCCAAGACCACCGTCGACTCCATCTACGCGGTGGGAGACGTCACGAACCGGGTGAACCTCACCCCGGTGGCGCTCATGGAGGGCATGGCGTTCAAGGACACGGTCGTGCGCGGGATTCCGACGAAGCCGGACTACGAGAACATTCCGAGCGCGGTGTTCTGCCAGCCCCCGGTCGCGACCGTGGGGATGACGGAGGCGCAGGCGATCGCCGCGGGCCACACGTGCGACGTGTACACGTCGACGTTTACGCCGATGAAAATTTCCCTCGCCGGGAGAGTCGAGAAGGCGTTCATGAAGCTCATCGTGGACGTGGACACGGACAAGGTCATCGGGTGCCACATGGTCGGCCCGGACTCCGCGGAGATCATGCAAGGGTTGGGCATCGCGCTGAAGTGCGGCGCGACGAAGAAGCAGTTCGACTCGTGCGTCGGGATTCATCCGTCGAGCGCGGAGGAGTTTGTCACGATGCGGGACGCGACGAGGCGGGTGGGGCCCAACGCGGAGAAGAAGTGAAAGCGAAGCGACGCGATGTTTTTGAAGCGCGACGCGACGCGACGCGACGCGACTGACGCGACGCCGTCGAAAGGCGCGGCGTCGCGTCGGTCGACGACGCGGCGATGTCATACAGAAGTACTTTCGTACTCGCGCGCGCGCTCCGCGATTAATACCTTCATCGCTCGTCCAGGATCTTGCCCGCGCGGAGGTCGTACCGCGCGTCGCTGTCGCGCAGCCCGTCGTCGCGGAACTTCCCGGACGCGACCGCGGAGGCGAACGGCCCCCAGACCGATTCGGCGCGCGCGGCTCCCTCGGGTTTCCCCCCTCCCTCCGCTTCGCCGTTTGCGTTCACTTTCACTCTCACGCGGAAACGCATCTCGATCGAGCACCGCGCGCGGTGAAACGGCTGCCGCCCTTTCTTGTCCGTGTTTCTCAGCGCTTTCGTGTCCGCCTCGTCCTCGTCCCACGTCCCGGCGCCGTGCCACAGGTCGAACGAGTCGAACACCATCGCGGGGCCCGTCACGAACGCGTGCGCGTCCGACGGCGACAACTCTGGGAACTCAAACGTTTCCAACTCTTCCTCCGTGAACGCTTCTCCTCCTTCTTTACCTCCTCCCTCTTTTCCTCCTTCTCCGCCGCCGCTGCCTTGCCACAGCGGCCGAAGCAGCCGGTTCGTCCCCGGGATCCACGTCTTCGGATCCAACGGGTTGATCCCGCGGACGTTGTACTCTTTCTCCGCGGCGTCTTCACGCATCTCCAACTTTCTCTTCACGAACCCCCACTCTCTCTCGCCGCCGTCCCGGGGTAAACACACGAGCAACGGCGACTGCCAGACTTGCCCGCTCGGGTCGATCGCGCTCCGCGCGATCCACACGTTCACGAAGCGGTACGCGTACGTCTCGCGTTCTGGCATCGCCAGCTCCGTCCACCCCGGCCGCGGCCGCTGCGGCGTCCTCGGATTCGTCCACGAGTCCGGGTCGCGATGCAAACGCGTCGCGAAGTGAATCTTGCTCGACACGACGTGCCCTTCCGGTCGTCGAATCACCCAGTCGATCGCGTCCGTCGCGTCGTCCTCGCCGAGCCACCCGGTCCCGGGGAGGATCTCCACGGCGTCCGCGTCGCCGAAGCGATCGCCGAGCGCCGAGCGCACGAGCGCGGCGCCGGCGTCGAAGAGTTCCGGCCACTCCCCCGCGGCCCCGCTCCCGAGCGCCTCGTTCTTCGTCCAACTCTTCCCCTGGATGACCTCGCGCACGCGCAGCAGCGCGGGGTCATCCGCGCGCGGGAGGGCGACGTAGTCGCCCGCGCGCGCGGACTCGATCGCGGCCCTCGCGGCGTCGTTCACCAGGCATCGCGCGCTGACGGCGCCGTCGAAGTACGGCACGCTCGCGACGCGCGCGCCGCAGTCGAGCGACGGCGACTCCGCGGGCGCGATGAGACGATCGGAGGAGGAGGAGGAGGGCGACTCGCGCGGCGGCGTCGCGACCGCGCGCGCGGCGATCGCGCGGCGTCCGACGTCGCGAACGATCCGACGCGGATTACGCGTTCGGATCGTCGTTCGAAGACGATCTCGATCGAGCGACGCGAGCGACGACGACGAGCGCGACGACGACGCGCGGGGGTTCGCGCGCGCGAGCCCGCGCGCGGTGGATGCCGTCGTCACCGACGCCGCGAAGACCGACATCGCGGCCGCGTTCGGACGGACGGACGCGCGCGCTCGAGTGATGACGCGAGTATGATATCTTCGGACAGGAAAAGCGCGCGCCAGGTGGCTCTTCCCGGCCAATCAGAAAACTTCACAGTATCATAAAGCGCGCCCGGTCAGCCCAGCGAACCCCCTCTCGCGTCCTCCCCCATCTCGCCGCCGCCGCCGTCCCCGCCGCTCCACGCCTCCCACGCGTCGTCCTCGTCCTCTTTCCTGCACGCGCGCAGCCACGGCGGGCACGCCGGGACGACGAAGAGCCGATGCTTACCGCGCGCGTCGTCGCCGCCGCCGCCGCCGCCGCCGCCGCCGCCGCCGCC
>Ga0181560_10002386_pt1 | contig 17470 bp, 9 predicted proteins | sample 011ome_20_FD_133751 | JGI IMG/M metagenome (GOLD analysis project Ga0181560, IMG submission 133751) | Coastal salt marsh microbial communities from the Groves Creek Marsh, Skidaway Island, Georgia - 011509CT metaG (megahit assembly) | ecosystem: Environmental > Aquatic > Marine > Intertidal zone...
AAAATTACGGAAGCGTTGAAACGAAACCCGGGCAACGCGGATGCGGTCGCAACCAGTGGTTGGGTTTTGATGAAGCAACGCAGATGGAAAGAGGCCGAACAACAGTTTGAAGAATTGAGAGAATTGCCGAGTGATCTTGCGGACGAAGATAAGTTACATCTCCGCAATGGCGGCGACGAGACGAGTAAAAAAGATGATGACAAAACGTTGAAGCTCGACGAGTATGCGTTGGTATCCGCCGGCAACGCCGCTTACTACTCCGCGTTAAAAGAAGGTTTGCATAAACGTTCCGATCCGAAAATTCGACAACGTGAAGAAGATCACTACAAAAGAGCCGAATCGTTATACAAGAAAGCACTGGTAAAAGACCCAACCAACGCATTCGCGGCGAACGGTTTGGCTATTCTCCTCGCTGAACGCGGCCGCATGGACGATGCCAAGGCGATTTTCACGTTAGTCCAAGAATCTTTAGAGATTGAAAACGCAGGTATCGCCGGAACGTCCGCTTCTGCCGCCACTAAAATTCTTTCTGAGCTCCAAGCGGATGTTCTCGTCAACCTCGGTCACATCGCTTTGGCGAAAGCGCAATATACCGCCTCGCTCAAATTCTACGACCGCGCGCAGCAAGAATTCTACCACGGCACGTCGCACGAAATCATGCTCTTCCAAGCTCGGGCGCATTACGAGAACCAAAATTTGCTTCAAGCAAAGAAGACGTTACAAGATGCGTTGCATATCGCCCCGATGAACCATCGCGTCCGATTTAATTTGGCGTACGTCGTCCAAGAACTCGCGCAGAGATCTTTGAACGATACGTTGAAATCCACATCTTCGGAAGGTCGTGTCGCGAGAGTTGAAAAAGCCTTGGAGAATATTCAAGTTGCGTTGCACATGTTTACGCAACTAAAAGCGTTAGGGAACCAACCAAAGTTCGGTTTCGATACGAAACGCACAACAGTACACGTGAACTTTTGCAAGCAAGCGTTGGAAAAATCCAAGCCGCACTTGGAGCGGGCGCACGCGGAGGAGGAAAAGTTGATGAAATCAAAGAAAGCGCAGATGGAAGCGAGAAGAGCGTTGGAGGAAGGACGCGCGAAAGAGAAAGCGGCGAAAGCTTTGGAAGAAGAACTAAAGAAACGGGAGTTGGAGGCGATTGCCGCGGAAAGCGAGAGAAGATTCAAAGAGACTCGTATGCGCTGGGAAGCGAGAGCTCAAGCGAAGAGAGGTGGGAAGGATTACAATCCAGAAGACGGCGACGATGGGGAGGACGGCGGCGAAGGCACCGCCGGAGAGGGCCTTCCCAAGAAGAAAAAGAAGTCTGCTGCGGGTGCGAAAAAGAGAGAGAAGAAACCAAAAAAGCCAACGACAACGACGAGCGGCTCTTCGTCGTCCTCGAGCGGCTCGAGTTCGGGTTCGGATTCAGATTCAGATTCGAGCACTTCTTCGGATTCCGACGACGACATCGATGCCAAAACCGCCCAAGCCCAAGAACCGCAAACGGAAGAAGAAAAAGCCAAGATGAAAGAGAACGCAAAAGCTGCTCTAGCCGCCGCGGGATTGTTTGATTCGGACGACGACGATGACGACGACGACGACAAGAAGGAAGAAGAAAACGATGCTCCCGGCGCGGCGTTCTTAGCCGCCGCGAACAAACGCAAAGAGCAAGAGAAGAACGAGGAAGAAGAAAAAAACAACGCAGAGGAGAAGGAGGAGGAGGAACCGACGAAGAAGCGTCGCGTGATGATTGACGACTCGGACGACGACGAGTAAATGAATATAGAACAGAAACACAACAACAACAACAACGATAGCATTATCACTTTCTTTATTGTAATATTTAATTTATATTACCTCACTGTTAGCATCTAAGTCTATGCGTGCGCTACCGCGACTATCTATCATCAACGCTTTGCACCGCCGCCGTCGACCACCTCGCCGTCGTCATCTAAATACGTTTCGAAAAATGCGCTCAACAAAACACTCGCACAGCTCGCCCAAAAGCAAACCGCGAAGCCGGTTTTCGCGTCGTCCTTGAACGCCGTATATATGAAGCCCGATAGTATCGTTCCTAACAGCCGTCCAAACGCATTAGCCATGTAATAAAAGCCAACCGACATGGACAGTTTGTTCCCTTCGGCGTATTTCACGACCAAATACGAGTGGATGGCGCTGTTTACCGCGAACAGAAATGCGAATAACGCGATGCCGAGAATGATTAAAACAGTTCGCGCTTTCTCGTATTTTTCCTTATTCTTCGAATCAAACATATCGGTGGAAACGCACGCGCCTAAAAACAACGGGCAAAGCACCAATAAAACGTTCCACAACACCGCGACGCGTTTGTTCGGCGGCGACTGCTTCAACGGCTTCAACACAAGCTGAGGCGTCCACGATTGCAGCTGTCCGTAGACGATGATGTACCCGGCTAACATCGCCCCAACGGCACTTCTGGACCATCCCATCCCTTCCGTGGCGTCTCTCAAAAAGAACGGCAACGGAATCTCAAACCATAAATCTCTCGACCCGAACAAAAACACCCGAGACAAGGACAAATACTTGGTGTTTCGATTTTGCGTCAGCGCTTTCTTCAACGTCACGTTTTCCTTCCCGACGCGACCTAAATCTTTTCTCAAACCAAAAAACCCAAACGGAAACGCAATCGCAACCAGCGCGATCATGACGATCAAACTCGTCTCGTAACTCATCGTCAACAGCCACGCGCCGAGAAAGTACCCGACCCCTTTGAACGAATTTTCAAACCCGTCAAACCGCTCACGAGAACGAACAATCGATTTTGCTTCTCGTCCGGAGTCACTAACTTCGTCACCGTTTTCCCGCCTAACTTTGTTAAATCCTTCGCTATCCCGCACAGCGCTTGCGCCCCCGTCACGTACGCGATCGCTTCCATCTTCGACCACGCGTCCGTCCACGCGAAGAGCATGCCCAAACCCCCAATTTGCAACGATAAACCCGTCAACAACGTCGCGCGAATCCCCCACCGCGCACCCATAATCCCCGCCACTAAATTCGTCGCCACGCCCATCAATTCGTACAACGAAAACATCACCGCAATTTCCATCGCCGTGAACGATTTCCCGTACGCGTGCAAAAGCACGATCATCCGCACCGCGCCGTCGGTTATCGTGAAGAGAATGTACGAGATGGAGACGATGGCAAACGGGAAAAGCGCGTGGTTCGTTATCTTTTTTGTCGACGACGACGCCTCCACGTCGTCGGTCGGTGCCGCGGTGGTAACGCTCGCCATCTCTCTCTCTGTCTCTCTCTCTGTCTCTCTCTCTTTCCCTTTCGTATGCGCGTGAGGATTGATATCGATATAAAGAGCGGATAAAATGGAACAAAAATGGAATATTCTCCATTTGGAAACAGTTACGAAAACAGCGTTCGTTCGTCCTTTTATTCCTCCCACCACATCGAAAAGAGAATGTCCATCACCAGTGGTAGTCTCCTTCGACGAATCCAAGACGTGGACCTGCGCGATAAAATCGTCCTCGTGCGCGTCGATCACAACACGAAAAGACTCGATGGAGGCACGAAAATCGCGGACCCGTTTCGCATCGAATCGTCCATTCCGACTTTGTATTGCATCATCGAAAGAGGCGGACGACCGATCGTGATGACGCACGTGAACCGACCGCGAGATAAGAAAACGAAAAAAATTACGGTTTTGGACGAGGAGAGGGACGGGACGACCGCGATCGCGCGGTATTTGAGCAAGAAACTCGGGTGCGTGTTTGCCAGTCCGAAAGTTTTACGAAGAAGAGAAGGAGAAGAAGAAGAGGAGGAGGCGGAGGACGACGGCGGGATTGAAATGTCGCATTTTTTTAAAGACGGCACGATGCAAACGATGATTGAGGATTTGAAGGCGCGAAGGATTGGAGGGATATACCTGCCGAACGTGCGATGGTTCAGCGGGGAAGAGCGAGGCGAGGAGGCGTGCGGCGCGCGATTGGCGAGGGAGATGGCGAGCATGGCGGACGTGTTCGTGAACGACGCGTTCGGGTCGTGGCAGCCGCACGTGAGCACGTTTAAGGTGGCAAAGTTGTTGCCGAGTTACGCTGGTTTGTTGATGCAGAGAGAGTTGGACGCGATGAGGAGAGTTTTGGAACCGAAGCGGCCGTTTGTGGCAGTCGTGGCCGGGTCGAAAGTGAACACGAAGATCGGGACGTTGATCAACGTGGCAAAAAAATGCGACGCGATGATTCTAGGTGGAGTGATTTATAACGCGTATTTATCGGCAAAGTACGGCGTGACAATCAAAGGCGTGGACGAGGAGGACGTGGAGTTAGCGAGAAAATATTTAGTGAACGCGGAAGAGGTGCGAGATAAACTTTTAGAGTTGCCGACGTTGGTCGAATCGAAGGAAGTAGACGGATGCGGATGCGTGCCGGTAGATGGGAGGTGCACGACTATGCCGAATGAGTACGACGACGTTCGCTTGGTGCACGTGAAAGACATGAAAGCTGGGAACGAGTATGGATTTATCAACGACGTCGCTCCGGTATCGTACTCGGACGAGAAGATTGTCCAAGCCGTGAGAACCGCGAAGACGATTTTAGTCAACGCGGTCATGGGATACACATCGAAAGGCTTTCACGAAGGGACCGTTGGTTTAGACGAGCTCATTCGCAAAAACATCGACAGTTCATCGCCGGCGGATGTTTTTTTTGGCGGCGGAGATACTCTTCAAGAGTTCAAATCCTTGTCCCCGGGAAGTTATCTCAACGCCCTGGAAAATCCTCAAACGTATTTGTTTACGGGCGGCGGTACGGTGTTAAAGGTCATCGAAGAAGGTGAAGTTGGGAAGTTAGACATCGTTCGAGTCTTGACCGAACAAGGAGGAGGAGAACAAGAAGAAGAAGAAGAAGAAGAAGAAGAAGAAGAAGTAATGGACGCAAAGTCTACGATTATGTCGCTCACCGACGCGGATTTATACGACGACGACGACGAAAAACGGGAAAAGGAAAACGCGAGGATACCCAAAATAAATCAACCAAAGTGCAACGAGCGTGTAAACTGCGATTGCTCGGACTTAAACACGCACTACCCAGAGCAGAGATTGTAATAAATAACACGTGTATATCGATTATTGACCTATCGCGTTTTAAAATCTGTTAAAAAACTGCGCGTTGCTACGAACTCGCGTACAGGTGCCACACACCGCACAACAAAATTCGTCATTTTTCTGTGTGTGGGCTTTATTTTTTCACCTTTCAGATGTTGATTGAAGAAGAGGACCCCCCGGAGAGAAACCCGGAGGTGCCCACGAAATCTGTCTCTTCACCCTCTTCTTCTCCTCCTTCTTTCCCGTTGCCAGTCATCAGCAGTTACCCGGAGGAAGACCCGAACGATCCAGAGTTGTACGAAATCGAAGGATATCCGGTCGATAAAGAACCGATTTCGTTGGATTTTTGCGAGAAACTCCTCCTCGTTGGTCGTTACCGACAGAGCGGAGTGATGGCGTATACGATTTACAAATCGCATCAAAAAGGCAAATATTTGTCAGCATTTCCCGAACGAGAGGAGAACAGAAACGTGGACGTAGTCGCCATGGCGGTGTGGATCCAGTGCAAGTTCAAAACGACCGGTTTGCGGACGATTGAGGAAGATTTAGGGGTATTGTGTGAGGATGGATTTTTCTCGAAACGACGAGGCGGCGAAGAAGAAGAGGAAGACGAAAGAAGACGGAATGAAAACTTGGCGCACGACGAAGTTGGGATTGAGTTTAACAACGAGAGCGAACGGATGGTTTTGAAAAAGTGTCCGAGAGTTTTGCGTTTGCTTTGGGCGAAATTAAAGTGGGAGGAAGACGCGAACGCGCCGGCGGGTTTGACGTTGGCGGAGCAAAGCGAGCGGAGAAGGAAGGAGTACCTCGAGACTGACGGCGATTTGAAGACGAGGAGGAGGAAGAGAGGAGAAGAGCAAGTGAGAGAGGTGGAGAGAGTTTTGTTGAAATACGTCTTGAGTTACGACGAGGAAGGGATGAAGGTTGACTTTGACGAGGATGATGAAGAAGAAGATACTGATGAAAACATTGAAGTCTTGGACGGTGAAAAACAGAGTAAACGAATGCCCGTAACGGATCAAGCGTCGTGGTTGTACGCGGTGGAAATTCTTGCCAGAGAGAGGAACGTAACTGAGCGCGCTCAGAATTGGATAGAAAACCGATATAAACGCGGTGGTTGCAGTCGAGAGGCGTACGAGTGCATATCGAGGGATATAGGTGACGTGATAGAGCCGAAGATAGTCAACGTGCGCGTGTCGTATAACGGAGGGAACATAAAGACGGAGCAGATCGTGACGAGGAAAAGCGATGGGAAAAAGATCATGCGACGAGTGCAGACAGATAAGAAGCCAACGCCGAGAGATGTGTATTATCATCAGGATGACGATGGAGAAGAGAAAAGGAAGAGAAATAATACGGAGAAAAAGACAACTAGGATCGAAGAAACCGCGATACAAGAAGCGCCGACGAAAACGCACTTGAAACCGTCGCGCGTAACCGCCAAGCCATCGACCTCGTTTTACGAAATGATAAAAGCGGATTTGAGCTACAGTTCGGCGGGACTTCCGATCAAAATAGCCTCTGGAATTGCCATCATCGGCGTGGGTTACTCGATTCTAACCGAGACGTATCGACTTTTTCGTAAAGTCGGTGGAAAGAGATAATGAAGCGTATGCAATTGCGCAATTTGTACAAAAAGTTAGTATTTTAGAGTGTTCTTCGTAGAGCAAGAGAGCAGCGTGTATGTAAAGTATATTTTTTCGTACTGATAGCTAGCGAAATGCAATATTCACTTCTTCTTTTGACATTAAATACAGAGAGATATGTAGACGAATGAGTCACAGACAAGGTCGCAACGGAAATATGGGGAACATGTGTGGAAGGAGCGACTATAACGTCTTGTTATTATTATCATTCATGCAGTAACGGCGCATAAAAACTTCCTTCTTAGTTGTTGTTGGCCCAGACCGGGTACTTGGTCATCGGCGCAGCCGCACCTTGTGCGACAAACGCGGAGGCGGTAAAACCGACGATGACCAAAGTCAAAACCCAACCAACAACGGTCTTCATCAAGATGAACCAGTTGATACCACCAGCACCTTCCAAGCACGCGACGCCAACAGTGGCGCCGACTTGGCAGTGCGTCGTGGACAAAGGCCAGCCGAGACGAGAACCCATGATGATAACCATAGCGGCGCCAAGCTCGATGCAGATACCTCTGGACGGGGTCATCTTGCAAATCTTACCGCCCAAGGCGTGCAAGATCTTGTAGCCGAACAAGGCCAAACCAATCACGATACCGAAGGCACCCAAGGACAAGATCCAGTAGGAATCATCACCCATCGGCATCTTCTTCTTTACTTCACCAGCTTTGTAAACAGTGACGATAGCAGCAAACGGACCAACAGAGTTGGCGACGTCGTTCGCGCCGTGAGAGAAGGAGTCCAAGCAGGCAGTCAAAACTTGCAACGGTCTCAACGCCAATTCAGTCTTTTCGTCAAAGACTTCGGCGTTGGCGTGGATAGCGGCGACGATTTCGTCTTCAGCCGCCAATTGTTCATTGTCGTGGTTCAAAGAAACAGTCAAGTGATCAGAAACGGCATAGAAGATTCTTTGCGGAATACCAAATACACCTTTTTTGATCACTCTCGGTTGCTTCTCCGGGAAGTCAGACGGCTTCTTGAACATGCCAGAACCAGCACCACCACCTTCGGCTCTCTCCAACTGAATGCGTTCCCATTCGGCTTCAATTTTTTTGAACAAGATCGGGTTGACGACAACAAAGCAAATGACGCCGACGCCGCCACCCAAACCAAACGCCCAGGCCAAGCACTCTTCGATCGCCATATCGTCCAATTCCAAGAACTTCGCGCCCTTGTAGACGATGAAGAAGACGTTGATGACAACGGTGATCATCGCCATAACCGGAAACAAGTATCTCGCGAGGTTGTATGAGTTCGCTTGTCTCAAGACCAAAGTTCTGATAGCTAAGAACAAGGCAAACGCGAAAACGCCAGAAACAATCGGCGAGAGCAACCAAGAGACGACAATCGCGGAAACACCCTTTACGTACGGGAATTCGTCAACTTTCTGCGACCAGATGACGCACTTTTGACCTCTGGTGGCCAAAGTAGCACCAATCATACCGCCGACGCAAGAGTGCGTCGTGGAGACCGGCATCTCCAAATAAGACGCCAAAATCAACCAAATACTGGTCGCGCCCAACACGCACAAGCAAACGTACATCAACAACGCAGGGTCGTTGGTGAAGCACTTGTAATCCGCAATCCCTTTACGGATCGCCTCGGTCACGTGAGAACCCATAAACAACGCCCCCGTGAACTCGCACACCGCCGCGAGCAAAATCGCCATCTTGATAGTCACGGCGCCAGAGCCGACCGAAGTCGCGAACGCGTTCGCGACATCGTTCGCACCGATGCCAAACGCCGTGAAAAAGCAAAGGATACCGCCGAGAACGACGACTGTTTTGATTTTCGTTCACAACGTGTGTGAGGTGGTTGTTATTTTTGAGAGAAGAGAAAGAAAAACAGTCAGTGATGTGATTTGACATTTTTTTTTTTTGAAAAAAAAAGAGTATTGACACCTAGATAGATCCCTGCCCGCCTACCCAGACGCACAGAAAAAAAGCAAAAAAAAAAAATATTCCTTTTTGCAACCGAACTTCGTGGAATATTCTCGTTCTTCCCCGGCGTCTTATCGATGGATGCAGCGCGCACCAACAAAAAAGCGAGCGCGAATAAGAACAAAACGTTCCACGACGTTCGCTCCGGGCAACTTTCTGCGCGTTCTGCGAGAAAATCACGCGGGTATCGGCGCGCTTTTGACGCGCGAGTTATGAAATCCCGTAATGGAAAAAAGCGGCGTAGAGTTTGGAGAATTTAAAAAAGAGAGAAAGAAAAATAAGACGCACTCCATTCGAAATCCTTGATGTGGTCGGTGCCCGAGGAGAAGTCAAAAGACAACAACTGGCGACCGGCTGAGGTTAACGCTTCAGACATTTTGTGTTTGTGTATATGTGTGTATGTGTGTGTGTGTGTGTACACGACAAACTACTTTTTATGAGGATGTGTTCAAGTTTCTTTTTTATCTATTCGAAAAAAACGAATTTCCTTGGCTCAAATTTGCCGCCAAGACTGATGAATGTTTTGGTTCGGTTATCCCTTCCTTTCGCGAGATCAAGAAAAGAAAAGAACGCAATTAATTCCACAGGCGAAACTTACCACCACACATACACGCACAACGCACACCGGTTTAATTATTACAACAATATTATTATTATTATTATTACATGTTGGCACGAAAATAGTACAGCGGGTAAGTCGCAGTTTCCGTTGTCGTCGTCGTCGTCGTTCGTTGAAACAATCTACGCTTTTTTGGTCGTGTACACTTTTCTCGTGGTACTGGACCGCCGCCGTATGCGCTTTCCTGACTTGCTTCGAAACACGCTCCACCGTTGGTTCAACCAAACGCATCCGTATTTGCACGCAAACATCCTCCTCTGACGTAACTCGATGCTGAAACAAAAGCAGATGTTCAAAAACATTGGAATGATGGCGTACACGGAGAGAATCGAGGAGACACAAGTTGGATTTAAAATCTCTCCGAGGATGACCATGCACGCGTGGCGTTCAACTCGAATAGGCCACAAGGCCGAGGACAGGCGGAACATGACCACTTTTAAAACGACCAACACCGGCATGATGACATTTTCGAGCTGTTTGTTGCCAGCCGGTAAGAAACTGAGCGAAATTCTCGACGCTACATTAATCGCTTCTCTGTGTCGGACGTAAAATTTCGGTTTGAAGTAGTTGAGGTAACACAACGCCGGAGCAGTGCAAATTGCCGCGAACTTTTTGAACAGTTGAGTAAAAGTTAACGGAGAGAAGAGCATATCAAACAACTGATTCGCGCGATAAAACCGCACGTATGCGATAATCGTCGCCAATGAATAGAACAGGTGCACAAACAAATCAGTTGAAATCTTTTCCGTAGAATCTTCGTGAACGTAAAGCTTCTCCATTTCTGGCTCGTCGAAAGACAAAACGGCCATTCCAGCTACGTAATCCGCCGATCGCTGCCACGCGTTTTGAAATCGGCCGATTCTAGCGCGTGCCACAGATTTGAAACGAATCGCACAAGTCGTAAGATTTTCTGCAATCCAACTTTTACGCCCGTACTGATGCAAAAAGCATCGCTTCAAAAAGGAATCTGCGCATCGCGGAGGACCTCCGACTTCTTCTGACGTAAAGTCGCTCGATCCACGACCATCTTCCCTTTTCTTATCATTCTCTTCCTGTTCTTTCGTGTGGATCGCGGGTCTATTCAGCGTACCTGTGACCATACGACGGATATGCGAAAAGTGTTCCTCGCAAACTTCTCGAACGACGTAATCGCACCAGGAAAGCACCTTTGCGAGCTCTAAAGAGTGACGCATACCTTCGTTGTTTTCATCGGCTTCTAATAATACATCGATGTTCCCTTTGGCGGCGTTCGCGACGGTGGCACTCGTGGTCACAGCAAACCCTGAAGATCTCGCGGCATCCTCATCAAACTTTGTTTTCATATCGTCAATGATATCTGACGATATGTCACACACCTCTTCGTAAGCATCCATCCAGTACGAAAACGCTTCGTGTTTAAAAAGGCGATGTTTCATAGCAGTAGAACTCACTATTTTGTCAACGATAGCTTTCGAAACGTTCCAAAACACAATCAGTGCACTTTGCATGCAGCGCCTAACGTATGCATTTTGCAAAGAGCCTCGAAATTCATATTCAGATAAGATGTCTCTCGCCGTCTCGCCTTTTGAATTTTTTAGCGTGAAAAATGCACCCAAGTTTTCCTCTCCCAATAAAAAGAGTTCCACGACGAGCGTCGAGGTTGGCGCGAAGACGTCCGATGAAGCAACGTGTAACGCTGATTCCTTCGATCCGTCTGGCAAAGTGACCATTGTTACAGCGCTTCCGAATATGTCGTAATCACCACCCTGAATAATAACCATCTTGACAAGATTCGCTGAGCCCGATAAAGCCGCGCTGTGGAGGTAGGTTTGACACGTCCTCGCCAACGCCGTGTGAGCACTGCTGGAAAGCTGCAAACTTTCGAGCGCATTTCTTTGTCCTTCCAATAAGCGCTCGGCTGTGTGCGAAAAATTATTCCGCAACGACCACGAGGTGATATTTTTCGCCATTTCCCGAAACATCGGTCGTTCAAAGTTTTCGTAGCGAAAGTCTTCGGCAAAAATCGTCTCAAAGTGCGTTCGAAGCGATTGGGCTACTCTTGGACCCCAGGAATGCAAATCCATGATGAACGATTGAATCTCATTCGCAACTTTTTCGTCTGGCGTCAAAATTGCCGTGAACCTATTGTACGCCGCCTTGCCAATCAGACCTGGTTGCGTTGCTTCGTTATCACTCCAGACGAGATCGACGGAGAGAACACCCTCGGCGTAATCTTGCGGCACCGAAAGGCATAAAACCGAACGATCGCTTCCAATTCGACCTAACGGCTTCAAATCCTTCAGTATTTGACCATTAATGCGCACGCGTGCGTCGACGTTCTCCGCAATGTTGTTTATATAAAACAAATTGCCGCCGTTATTTTGTTGCTTTCTTTCGTTATATCTATTAATCGTATTCTTAGGTTTTTTCGCACTCGGATTGGTACACAACACGAATGGAGCGCTCCATGGTGCTCCCGAATTTCTTCCAAAAGAGTTAATTGCCGTGGATTTTTCATCGGAAACTGACCATTTCCCGTTCACCCGAGTCGCGATTTGGTTTCGGAACGTGACGCTCGCGTCAACATCGTCTAAACTTCGATCTGCGTCGACAACTTTCTGTGCAAGTTCTCGAGCTTTGATATCAGGACTCGCCCCTTTCTTCCTGCGCAAGATATCTGGAAAAACGGCATCCACGGTAAGTTTTGTGCAACCCGGCTCCGCGCACACGCGAATATGCGCGGCATCTTTAAAGCTTTGACGAATTCCTTTGCCAACCGCGGGAGAGATATCCGCAGGAGTACGATCTGAAATTTTAATCTCAGCGCGAGAGACGGACACGTCCGGGAAGTTGGTCAACTTGTCTGCGTGACTTTTTTGTTGCTGTTCGAAGAACTCATCCATGGCGCCCGAGTACTCATCACTACCAATCTCTCCCAAATATTTTCTTGCTTTCTCCTCCGCGTGCTCGTCGTGAAAGTTCATTTTGTCCCGATTTTGTAACTTTCCCGTGGTGAAGTCGTACGAGAAGAGTCCAAGAACGTTACTATGCGGACGGAGTTGTTCTCCAACGCTATCAAAGTCGTTCAAATATGCCGCATCGTCCTCTTCCATATCCGGAAACGCAAAGTCGAGAACATCCATCTCACGCATGGTGCTTTGACCTTTTTGTTGTCGCTCGTATTCTTGATGATACTTCGTGCCTTTTGCATACGTGTTTGAATCTCCGCTATTTTCTTTCCTAACCAAGGAAGGACTTTTCGAATTGCTGGTATTTGAATTCCTTTGCTGTTGTTCTCGTTGCTGTTGTTGCTTCGTCTTCGTCGCTTTATTTCTGGCCAGCACGGTCATGGCATCTAGCGGCACGCCGTCAAAATATGTCAGCTCACTTTTATCCGCGTTTAACTTAGTCCTTTTCGCCACCGCCGTCATTATCAACGCGCCGATCCCATTGCCGCCGGTTGGCGCTCGCACTTTCGCTAACTTTGACAGCGAGAACGCGCACGCCCTCCTCTTATCTTTGAACTCTTCGATCGAGTGAAATCTCGTGCACTTTTGACAAAACCTTTGCACCATTCCCTCGTGAAAGACCTCGTCCATTTTTAAATGCATCTCGCACACTTTCGATCGTTTCGCGTACACGCGTTCGCACTTCATTTCGCACCCCTCCACGCGACACTGGACGACTTTGTTTTTGATACTACTGTTCGAAGAAGAGCGAGGCACTTTCACGCTTCCGCTTTTAATATCATCATCGCTGTTGTTGTGAATATTCGTCGTATCAGAAGAGCGATCGTTCCTCGACGTCTTTCCAACCGTCGTCGTTCCCGTTCTCTTCCTCTCCGCGTTTTCCTTCTGTCGTTGTCCAATCAAAAACTTCCTCTCGTCCTCGTCTCTCTCGCGAGCGCCTCGCGCGACGCCGACGAATAACGGGTTACAGTCCAACCCCAAAGAATCGCGAGACGACGCGCGCGTCGTCGTCGTCGTCGACGACGGATGAGGAGGAGGAGGATGAAACGCCGAACCGTTCTTTTCTTCTTCTTCTTCTTCCTCTTCGAAAAGAACGACCCCTTCTTCCTCGGGTGGTGATGGTGCGGCTCCCGCTGATTTTTTTTCAGCCGTTGCTCTCGCGGTCGTCTTCGCCTCCCCCGCGATCCCGACGGGAAAATTTTCGCTCCTCTCTTTCCTCCTCCCGATGGCGTTGACTTGGTCCCACTCGTACTCGTCCACCTCCCAGTGGTCGTGGTCGCGCTCCATCGTTTCTCTCTCTCTCTCTGTCTCTCTTTCTGCCGAGAAAGAAGAAGAAGAGAGAGGAAAAAAATATCGCGGCTCTCTTGGTTTAGGGTTTTCAATTTTTTTTGTTTGTCGTTGTTAACTTTTTTTAAAGCGAACTCTTCTCGGGAAAAACGTCAGAGAGAGAGAGAGGAAGAAGATAAAAGAGAGACAAAACATGAGCGCGACGGCGACGACGACGACGACGACGCGCTGCCGCTGCGCGAGTAATAATCAGCGGCAAAAGCAGCAGCAACGAGTAAAAGCTCTGATGATGATGCAATCATCGCGCGGAAGAGGAGGAGGAGGAGGAGGAGGAAGACGATCGGTGGTGATGACTCGAGCCGAACGCAAAGCCGGGTCGACGTACGCCGACGCCGACGTCGAGTTTTGGAAGTACCAAGGCCTCGGGAACGACTTTATTCTCGTGGACAATCGGGACAGTTCGACGCCGAAGATTAGTCCCGAGCGATCGGCGCTGTTGTGCGATAGGAATTTTGGCGTCGGGGCGGACGGGGTGATTTTTGCGATGCCGTCTCCGGACCCGGAGAAGTTTGATTATAAGATGACGATTTACAACTCGGACGGGTCGGAGCCGGAGATGTGCGGGAACGGGATTCGATGCTTAGCGAGGTTTGTGTCCGATTTAGATAAAGATCAGAGAGGGAAGAAGTATAACGTGTCTACTTTAGCCGGGTTAATTGTGCCGGAAGTGCGAGAGGATGGTCAAGTCGCTGTGGATATGGGGACGCCGATTTTGGACGTCGCGAACGTACCGTCGACGCTGAAGGATTGCGAGACGTCGCACGAGATGATCGTGGACGGGGAGAAGTGGTTAGCTAACGCGGTAGGTATGGGGAATCCGCACTGCGTCGTCTATAAAAAAGCAAACGGAGAGATGATTTCGGACGTGTACGGATTAGACTTGCCGAAAATCGGCCCGATTTTCGAAAAGCACGAAACGTTCCCGGCGAAAACAAACACCGAGTTTGTCCAAGTCGTAGACAGAGGACGCGTGAAAATGCGCGTTTGGGAACGAGGTGCCGGGTGCACTTTAGCATGTGGCACCGGCGCGTGCGCGACCGTCGTCGCTGGGGTCATCGAAGGTCACGTGGACCGAAAGTGCGTCGTCGAGTTACCGGGCGGACCTTTGGAAATCGAGTGGAGAGAGAGCGATAACAAAATCATCATGACTGGTCCAGCCGAGCCGACGTTTCAAGGGACCACCGCGTTAGGCGTTTAATAATAACACACATATCTATAATATCGTGGTAGCACTTTAAAATGATTGCATAAAACTCGCGAGGCAAATTGACGAAAAGCATAAAGTATTAGAAAACGAATTCGTCTTTTCGTCATCAAATAAGTACACCCCACAAATCACAAAAAAAACGCGCGGAGGAGTTAGGAGACAGTCGTCGTCAATCGCGCTATGATGTTTGCCCCCATCACCGCGAGCAGCATTCGACCGACGACTCTGACTTTGCCGTCCACGTCTTCTTCGTCGTCTACCGTCCGTCAGCGCCGCGAATGGATATCTTTTCCACGTCACTTAAGTTCGAAACAACGACGACGACGGGTTTCTGCTGCCCCGAACGACGACACCTCCCGAGAAGAAGAGGAAGAAGAACAAGAAGAGCAACAAAACGTGCAACAAATAGACATCCGCGACGACGCCGCGCTCGCGAAAATCGGTCTGAAATGGAACGACGATTACACGGAGTTGTTGGATGTAAAGACTGGGAAACCTTTAGATGACTTTGAGGAGATGCAAAGAAAGCAGGAAGAGGCGAGTCGATTCGACATCGCCGTGCGCGCGATGCGAGGTGAGTTTACGAAAGCGAGAGGTAAGACGGAAGGGGAAGTGTACGGCGAGATTATGGATACGCTCACGAATTATCCCATCGTGTACACGTTTCAAGCGTCGGCGAAAGTGAGCGAAGAACACGACGTCTTGAGACTTCGTCAGCAAATAAAGGAGACGGTGGAAAATCGGTGCAACCGAGAGGCGATTGAGGTGGAGATTAAGCCGAGAGGGAAGAAGTTCCACTCGTTCTGGGTGAAAATTAGCGTTTCAGATAGCAGCGAAGTGAGCGAGTGCATAGATTTATTGAAGAATTTAGACGACGTGGTCACTTGTTGTTAAACGACGCGATGCCGCGCTCGTGGTAAATGCTTCGTTATACTACCATTTTAGCCTATTGTTAATCATTCTAAATAGCTCTATTATTTATATTTCTTCTATCATCTGCTAATCTGAATCCGAATCGTGACCTAACGTCGCCGCGTACGCGTCCAAACGTCGCTTCTCTTCCTCTTCCGTTTCTTTCTTTTCTATACTTTTCAATCCAATAAACTTCTCGACTCCGTTCCACATTTCAGCTTTGAGTTGTTTGCCACCGAACCACCGATTGTGCATGACTTCCAAACACGCTTCGGCACCTTCTGGATCTTTGAATCGAACGGTGACGACGCCGTTGGCGTTTACGTAGGCGTTTTCAACTTTGCCGATTTTCTTACACTCGTTGGCGACGTCTTCTTTCAGCTCGTCCGAAAACGACTGCGCGTTTAACCCATCTCTCCTTGCTTCTTCCAAATCATTTTCGTCGTAGATGTTACGAAGCACGACCATGGTCCTCGTCGGGTCGTGTTCGTCGTCGAATCCGTCCCATCCTAGTTGCCTTTCCGCTTTGCGTTTCAAGAGCGCCGCGTTTTTACGAATCTCTTCTTTTGGAACGTGCGAGTATTTATCCGTCGAGCTCGACGCTTTCACGTCGTTGGTTTTTTCGTTGTCGGCGGGGGTGTCCTTCTCTCCACCTTTACTCTTGCTAAAATCAGCCTCGGTCACTTTCACCTCATCGCCGACCAACTCGAACTTCGCGCCGTCTAAAACCGTCAACGCTAACTCTACGCTCGGCCTGAGCAAATACGTCACCAGCGCGTTCCCGCTGAACGCGTTCGATCCTTCCTCTTTGTACAGTTTAATTTTCGGCAGCAGCGTCGCCGGGTCTTGCTTAATCTGTCCGCATTTGCTAAAAAACTTCTCCACGCGTTCAACCGTCGCGTCGCGAGGCAAATTTTCGCAATACACCGACGTCGTCTGCGTCCGCGTCTGCGCCGCGTTTGGCTTTTTCTGCTTCTTCTTCTTGCTCTTGTTCTGTTGCTGTTGCTCCCGTTTCCGTCTCACCGCTTCGATGTCGACGTCCGGCTTCTTTCTCTTGTTGTTCTCGTTGCTCTTATTATTACCACCGCCGTGGTAAGCATCAGTCGTCGAACGAGGAGGTGCGCCGAATTCCTCCTCCCCTTCGTCCGGACAGAACGTCATCTGACTCACGTCAAAGCCAACGACGCCTCCGGAGGCGTCGTTGTTTTTCCGGCTGCTGCCACCTTCACCACCACCAGAAGCGCTCGCCACCAAATTCTCTCCTCTCGGTTTGTATCGCCCCTCTTCTTCGCTCCAATCGTACGTCGTCCCGTCGTCGTCCACGAACGATTGTTCTCTCTCCACTTTCAATCTCTCCTCTTCTCCTTCTTCTTCTTCTTTACCCCCGTCTTTTGCGCCAGCAGCGAAAGCCGCATCTCTCTCCGCTTTCGCCACCTCTTCGAAAAAATCACCCATCAAACCGTCGTCGTCGGCTTTTTCTTCTTCTTCTTCGCCTCCTTCTCCTCCTCCTCCTCCTCCGGTCGTCGTCGTCGTCGTCCTCATATCGCCCGCGACAACAACAACAACGGTAACGCGGCGCTTAAAGAAAAGAAGAAGAAGAAGTGTGGCGGTGGTGACTGGCGCGCGCCTTCCTCTTTTGCTCAATAACTTTACGCTCCTCGCGATGCGTCATACTTTTGTCGTCAAGAGGGTTTAGGGTTTATTTTTTCCGGTGCGTGGGCCTCTTCTTGCGTTTTTTTCTCTCTTCTTCTTCTCGGCGGCGGCTCTCTAA
>Ga0181560_10002387_pt1 | contig 17469 bp, 16 predicted proteins | sample 011ome_20_FD_133751 | JGI IMG/M metagenome (GOLD analysis project Ga0181560, IMG submission 133751) | Coastal salt marsh microbial communities from the Groves Creek Marsh, Skidaway Island, Georgia - 011509CT metaG (megahit assembly) | ecosystem: Environmental > Aquatic > Marine > Intertidal...
ACTTCAGCAGGTCCAGAATGGTGTCGTCGGTGGGCACGCCATTGGGGACCAGCCCGTCGATCTTGCGCTTCTCCAAACTGCGCGCCTAGTCCGCGCTCTCGGCAGACGGCGCATCGCCCTCGGCCACTTCGGCGGGCTTTTTCTTCGGGGCAGCCTTTTTCTTGGCCGCCGGCTTCTTCTTCGCCGCGGTTTTTTTCTTGGCCGCCGGTTTTTTCTTCGCCGGTGCCTTCTTCTTCCCGGCTGCCTGTTTGGCCACCCGGGCCGCGATCAGCTCCAGCGCTTCGTCGAGAGTGACCTCCTGCGGATCGCGGTCCCGCGGGATCGTCGCGTTCGTCTTGCCGTGCTTCACGTAAGGGCCATAGCGACCGTCATGCACGGTCACGGGCTTTTCATCCTCGGGATGGACGCCCAGATCCTTCAGCGGTCCGGCGCGTCCCCGGCGTCCCTTGCCCTTTTCGGCGAGAACCGTAACCGCGCGGTTGAGGCCGACCGTTAGAACCTCACGCGGTTCCGGCAGTGAGGCATAGGTGGTGCCGTGCTTCACATAGGGGCCGTAGCGCCCGATCCCGGCCTGGATCGCCACGCCGTCTTCCGGGTGAGGGCCGATATCGCGGGGTAGCGACAAGAGGGAGAGGGCCAGTGCAAGATCGACTTCGTCCAGCGTGAAACCATCGGGAATCGAAGTGCGCTTGGGCTTTGTGGCCTTCTTGCCTTCGCCTTCCGGTTCGCCCAGCTGTACATAGAGGCCATAGGGCCCCTTGCGCAGGGTGACCTCTTTCTCGGTTTCCGGATCGACGCCCAGCAGCTTCGGCCCGTTGGCCAGCTCCGCGGTCTCGTCGTCGCCGCCATCCACGGCCAGCTTGCGGGTGTATTTGCATTCGGGATAGTTCGAGCAGCCGACAAACGGCCCGTGGCGGCCCAGGCGCAGGCCCAGTCGGCCTTCGCTGCAGGCGGGGCAGACGCGCGGGTCGGTGCCGTCCTCGCGGATCGGGAAGAAGTGCGGGCCCAGCTCTTCGTCGAGCGCGTCGAGCACGGAACGGACGCGCAGTTCGGCCGTGCCTTCGATGGCAGCGGAAAAGTCGCGCCAGAAGTCCCGCAGCACGGTTTTCCAGTCGATACGCCCGCCGGAGATGTCGTCGAGGCGTTCCTCCATCTGGGCGGTGAAGTCGTACTCCAGATAGCGCTCGAAGTAGTTGCCCAGGAAGCTGATGACCAGACGGCCCTGGTCTTCGGGAATGAAGCGTTTGCGGTCGAGCTGTACGTAGTTTCGGTCCTGCAGCACCTTGATGATCGAGGCATAGGTGGAGGGCCGGCCGATCCCGAGTTCTTCCATGGCCTTGACCAGGCTGGCTTCGGTATAGCGGGGCGGAGGCTGGGTGAAATGCTGCTCGGGCAGGACTTCGCGCACCCCGGCTGCATCGCCTTCGTTGAGCGGCGGCAGGCGGCGTTCGTCGTCATTCTCGCTGTCGCCGTTCTCGGGCGCGTCGTCCTTGTCTTCGCGGTAGAGCTTGAGGAAACCGTCAAAGGCGATGGTCTGACCATTGGCGCGCAGGCCGAGTTTCTCGTCGGCCGAACGCAGATCGACGGTCACCCGGTCGATCTGGGCTTCTGCCATCTCGGAGGCGAGCGTGCGACGCCAGATCAGTTCGTAGAGGCGGAACATGTCCGTTTCCAGCATGCCCTTCAGGCTTGCCGGGCGGCGGAACAGATCCGTCGGGCGCACGGCTTCATGGGCTTCCTGGGCATTCTTGGCACGGGAGCGATAGACCCGCGGCTTTTCCGGGAGGTACTCCTCGCCGAAATCCGTGTCGATCAGGTTGCGGCAACCGGTGATCGCTTCCTGGCTGAGGGTCACGCTGTCGGTCCGCATATAGGTGATCAGGCCGACGGTCTCGCCGTCGATCTCGACCCCTTCATAAAGGCGCTGGGCCACCCGCATGGTCTGGGACGTGCCGAACCCAAGCTTGCGGGCGGCTTCCTGCTGCAGGGTCGAGGTGGTGAAAGGCGGCTGCGGGTTGCGTTTGGTACGCTTCTTCTCGACCGATGCGATCTTGAATGAAGCGGCTTCGACCTCGCTCTTGGCGGCCATGGCCGTGCCTTCGTTGCCCAGATCGAAGCGGTCGAGCTTCTTGCCGTCGCGCTCCACCAGGCGGGCGGCAAAGCTGTCGCCCTGGGCGCTGTCGAGCCCGACTTCGATCGACCAGTATTCCTGGGGTTTGAAGACCTCGATCTCCGCCTCGCGCTCGCAGATCAGACGCAGGGCGACCGACTGGACGCGCCCGGCCGAACGTGAGCCCGGCAGCTTGCGCCACAGAACCGGGGACAGCTTGAAACCCACGAGATAGTCCAGCGCGCGGCGGGCCAGATAGGCCTCGACCAGTTCGTCATGGACCGCGCGGGGATGATTGAAGGCGTCCTGCACCGCGCCCTTGGTGATCTCGTTGAAGACTACGCGTTTGACGTCGATATCGTCGAGCAGGCCGCGCTCGCGCAGCAATTGTTCGATATGCCAGGAAATCGCTTCGCCTTCGCGATCCGGGTCGGTTGCCAGATACAGGGTCTCGGCACCGTCGAGCGCATCGACAATGGCCTTGATCGGCTTTTCGGCGCGGGAATCCACCGACCAGTCCATGTCGAAGTCTTCTTCGGGACGCACCGAACCGTCTTTGGGCGGCAGATCCCGGATATGCCCATAGGAGGCAAGAACGGTGTAATCCGCACCAAGATACTTGTTGATGGTTTTGGCCTTGGAAGGCGATTCGACGACAACGACGTTCATAAAAACCGTTTTCGCTTTCGGTTTGAAACCGTAACAAACACCAACCCGGCGCGGTGTGATCCTGGTCTAGAGGCCCGCAACCCGGTTGCCCGGAAGCCGTTCCAGACGACCCGCCAGTTCGAGTTCGAGCAGGATAGTCCGTACGACAGGGGCGGTTAATTGGCACCGCCGCACGATTTCGTCAACTGCGACGGGTTCCGGTGACAAACATTCCAGCACGCTCACGCGGGCTTTTGGATCGCCGGATTCGGGTTCGAGCGGTCCCGGGGAGGCCGGTGTTTTCGTCGCCGTGACGGTGGCGGCGGGACGCCGGAGCATGGGCCGGACGACTTCCAGGATGTCGCTGGCGTCGCGCACGAGGGTGGCCCCCTCACGGATCAGCCGGTTGGCGCCATAGGCTCGCGGATCGAGCAGGGAGCCGGGAATGGCCAGCACCTCGCGGCCCTGTTCGCCGGCCATGCGGGCGGTGATCAGGGAGCCCGACCGCTGGGCGGCCTCGACGATGACCACGCCGAGGGACAATCCGGACACGATCCGGTTGCGCCGGGGAAAATGCCGCGCCTGTGGTTTCAGGCCCGGCAGCATTTCGCTGATCACGGCACCGGATTCGATGATCCTGGCATAGAGCGCCTCGTTTTCGGGCGGATAGACCACATCGACGCCCCCGGCCATCACCGCAACAGTCCGGCCCGAGGGGGCCAGCGCGCCGTTATGGGCGGCGGTGTCGATCCCGCGGGCGAGGCCGGAAACAATCGTGATGTCGGCCTCGGCCAGGTCCCGGGCGATGGTCTCGGCGATACGCCGCCCGTTGGCGGAGGCATTGCGGGCGCCCACGATGCCGATCCCGGCTGTGGGCAGAATGGAAAGATCGCCACGCACGCAGAGGACCGGCGGCGCGTCGTCGATCTGGGCCAGTGCGGCGGGGTATCCCGGCTCACCCAGCGCGACGGCGTGTGCGTCGAGGGCGTCGATCCGGGCGAGTTCATCCTCCGCGGAGGCCAAGTCGTGAACCTTGAGGACGCGCCGGCCGCCGCGCCCGGCCAGTTCGGCGAGGCCGTCGATGGCATCCGTGGCGGTGCCGAAATGCGCCATCAACTCACGCCAGGTGATCGGGCCGACCGTCTCGGTCTGGATCAGCCGCAGGCGATCGCGGCGCTCCGCTTCAGATATGGCTTCAAATGTGGGTTCGGCTGGCACGGGCGCGAGGATGGCCTGCACCCCGGGCGGGGGTCAACTCGATGTGCCGGACCGCTTCAGGTTGATCCGGGATTCTTCGCCGCGCAGCAGGCGTTTGATATTGCCTGCATGTTTGATCCAGACCAGCGCGGCGAGGAAAATCGCAATTCCGGCCACCTGGGGTCCGCCAAGATACCAGCCCAGCAACGGCGCGGCCGCCACCGAGATCAGCGCGGCCAGGGAGGAGTATCGGAAGACCAGCGCGACGCCGATCCAGGCCAGCAATGTGGCGACGCCGGTCAGCCAGGACAGCCCCAGCAGGACCCCCATGGTGGTCGCAACGCCCTTGCCGCCGCGAAACCAGAGCCAGACGGGGAACAGGTGCCCCAGCACGACCGCCAGGCTGGTGAAGAAGGCCACGTCGGGTCCGAAGAACAGGAAGGGCACGTACACAGCCACAAACCCCTTGGCCATGTCGAGCAGCAGGGTGCCGGCACCCAGCGCCTTGCCGCCGGTGCGCAACGCATTGGTCGCACCGATATTGCCGGACCCGGATTTGCGGAGGTCGCCCTTGCCCATGGCGCGGGCCAGAAGCAGCCCGAAGGGAATGCTGCCGAGGATATAGGCGCCGAGGATCGGCGGCAGGAAGACCTGCCAGCCATAAACGAGGTTCTTCCAGTCCGGGATCGAAAAGGTGGACTGGAACACGCTCCAGTAGAACAGGATCGAGCTGGCGCCGTCTTCGACCACATGTGCCTCCGGAGGTCAGGCGCTGCCGGTGTGAATGGTGCGTCCATCCACAACGGTGCGGATCACCTGTCCCTGCACGAGCCGCCCGTCGAAGGGGGAGTTCTTGGACTTGGACACGAAGCTGTCGGGTTCGATGCGTGCCGGCTTGTCCGGATCGAAGATCACCAGATCGGCCGGCGCCCCGGCATAGAGCCGTCCGGTCGGCAGTTTGAGCAGCGCGGACGGGGCCGATGTGACCTTGGCCAATGCGTCGATCAGGGAGAGATGGCCGTTATGGACCAGCTCCAGGGTCAGGGCGAGCAGACTTTCCAGACCCGACGATCCGGATTCCGCCAGCTCGAACGGCAGGCGCTTGGCTTCCTGATCCTGGGGGAAGTGGTCCGAGGCGATGCAGTCGATGGTGCCATCGGCCAGACCCGCCACGATGGCCTGACGATCGTCCTCGCTGCGCAGAGGCGGGGAGAGCTTGGCGAAGGTCCGGTATTCGCCGACCGCCAGTTCGTTGAGCGCAAAATAGGGCGGGGCGGTGTCGCAGGTGACGCGCAGCCCGGCTGCCTTGGCCGCCCGGATGCGCTCGACGCCCTCGGCCGTGGACACATGGGCGGCGTGGTAGCGCCCGCCGGTCATCTTCACCAGCGTCAGGTCCCGGTCGAGCATGATCGTCTCGGCTTCCCGCGGGATACCCGGCAGGCCGAGGCGGGTGGAAAGCTCGCCCGATTGCATCACCCCACCCGCCGACAGGCTCGGCTCCTCGGCGTGCTGCACGATCAGCGTGTCAAAGGCGAGCGCGTATTTGAGCGCACGGGACAAGGTCTTGGCGTTGGCCACCGCGCGCCGCCCGTCGGTGAAGGCCACCGCGCCGGCCTCCCGGAGCAGGCCCATCTCGACGATTTCGTCGCTGTTGCCGCCGCGTGTGACGGTCGCGTAGCCGAAGACCTTCACAAGCTTCACATCCCGCGCGCGCCGGGCAACAAATTCGAGGACGGAGGCGTCATCGATGGCAGGTTCCGTGTCGGGCAGCGTGACAACGGCTGTCACACCACCGGCCGCCGCGGCGCGGCTGCCGCTTTCGATATCTTCCTTGTGCTCGTTGCCCGGCTCGCAGAAATCGACCCGCATATCGACCAGTCCGGGCGCCAGCACGGCCCCGCCGCAATCGACGATCTCGGCATCGTCCGGGCGGCCGCCGTTGAAGATGTCGGGGCCCAAAGCGACGATCTTGGTGCCGTCGGTCAGCACACCGCCCGAGGCGCTGGCCGGATGGTCCACGCCGGAGGCCGGGTCGATGACCCGCGCGTTGATATAGGCGACCTTGCCGCTCATAAGGTCTCACCCTGACGGGTCAGGACGTCCAGGCAGGCCATACGGACGGCGACGCCCATTTCCACCTGTTCGCGGATCAGCGAGCGGTCGATATCGTCCGCCACGTCGGAATCGATCTCGACGCCCCGGTTCATGGGGCCGGGATGCATGATCAGCGCGTCGGGCTTGGCATGCTGCAGCTTGTCGTAATCCAGGCCATAGAATTTGAAATACTCATGTACCGAGGGGACGAAGGAGCCCTGCATCCGCTCGCGCTGCAGGCGCAGCATCATGACGATGTCGCAATCCTCCAGCCCGGCGCGCATATCGTGGAAGACCTCCACCCCCAGGCGATCCATGGCGGGCGGAATGAGGGTCGGCGGAGCGATCACGCGCACCCGAGCGCCCATGGTCTGCAACAGATAGATGTTCGACCGCGCCACCCGCGAATGGGCGACATCGCCGCACAGCGCCACCAGCAGGCCCTGCAGATACCCGCGGCGGCGGCGGATGGTCAGCGCGTCCAGCAAGGCCTGGGTGGGGTGCTCATGGCTGCCATCGCCGCCATTGATGACCGCGCAGTTCACTTTTTCGGACAGCAGCTTCACCGCGCCCGCGTTGGAGTGGCGCACAGCCAGCGCATCGGCATGCATGGCGTTCAGCGTCATCGCGGTGTCGATGATCGTCTCGCCCTTCTTGATGGAGGAGTTGGCGACCGCGATGTTGATCACATCGGCGCCCAGCCGCATGCCGGCCAGTTCGAAGCTCGTCCGCGTGCGGGTCGAGTCCTCGAAGAACAGGTTGATCAGCGTCTTGTCGCGCATCAGGTCGAGCTTGCCGCCCTGCGCACGATTGTATTCGGCATAGGCGTCCGACAGGTCAAGCAGATAGGTGATCTCGTCGGGCGAGAGATCCTGAATGCCCAATAGATGACGATGTGGGAACGGGATTTCCGTCGGCAAATTCGGGACGGAGAGGCCTGTTTTGGCGGCAGTCATTAAAGCGGGAATATAGGGACGGGACTCCGGAAATTGCAAGCCGCGGCTGATCTCCCGGAAAACCGGGATTTTTGCCAGTTCTGGCGGCGCGCCCGGGCCTCTGCTAGAAGGCATCCACAACACCTGACGGCCAAACGGGGAGCCGGACCATGAAGGCGGTGATACTGGCAGGCGGGCGCGGCACGCGTCTGTCCGAGGAAACCGAGCTGCGGCCCAAGCCGATGATCGAGATCGGCGGGCGGCCGATCCTTTGGCATATCATGAAGATCTACGGCCATCACGGGATCACCGAATTCGTGATCTGCCTCGGCTATCGGGGCTACATGATCAAGGAGTATTTCGCGAACTACGTGCTCCATTCCGCCGATGTCACGGTCGATCTCGCGAAGAACGATATCCGGTATCACAACACCGCGGCCGAACCCTGGTCGGTGACGCTGGTGGATACGGGTGAGGATACCCAGACCGGCGGCCGGGTGGGCCGGGTGGCCGATTATCTGGACGGTGAGCGCTTCTGTCTGACCTATGGCGACGGGGTGGCCGATATCGACGTGGCGGCGAGCCTGGCGTTTCACGAGGCACAGGGCACCAAATGCACCATGACGGGTGTCCGCCCGCCGGGGCGATTTGGCGCGGCGGAGATCGACGGGGACCGGGTCTCACGTTTCGCCGAGAAGCCGCGCGGCGATGGCGGCACCATCAATGGCGGGTTCTTTGTCTGCGAACCGGGCGTTCTCGACCTGATCGATGGTGATGACTGTGTCTGGGAGCAGGGCCCGCTCAACACGCTCGCCGAAACCGGCGAACTGGCCGCCTACCGCCATGACGGCTTCTGGCAGCCCATGGACACCCTGCGCGAAAAGACCCAGCTCGAAGCGCTCTGGGATTCCGGCAAGGCGCCCTGGAAAGTGTGGGACTAGCGCCCGGCGAACTGCCGCTGTCCTTTCCCGCTGGCCGACACCGTAAAACCGTCATGCCCGGACTTGATCCGGGCATCCACGTCCATCGGCCCCCGCAAACATTTGATCTGCTTCAACCAAGTGGATGGCCGGATCAAGTCCGGCCATGACGACAGAAAAGGCGAAGGAGTGGCAGCCTACCGGCTTGAACCGAATTCAGCGTGGTAGCGCTCTAGCAGTTCCTCCACCTCATCCAGCGGGCGGTCGAGCATGCCCGGGGTGATGTTCGCGGAATCCTGGGCCACGATCGCGAGAAGACTGACCAGCCAGCGGCGCGGGATCGGCACCCGCGCCACGACGGCCTCCCGGTCACGCAGCGAAACGGCGATGTGGTGAACCAGGTAGTTCTTGCGCCGTTCGATTCCAGTGATCTCGTGCCAGTGGACGCCGCCGACCCCGGTGATCGAGGCATTGTCGAAAACGCCCTCTGAATTGATGATCAGCGATGGGGCGCGGACCAGCAGGCGGCGCAACGCATAAATCAGCAACAGGCCGAAATAGACGACCACACCCGCCCCGATCAGCCGCGGGATCTGGTCCGGCGTGGCCAGCAGCGTAAACCCCGTGAACACGAAGGCGCCGTACAGCACCACATTCACCGCCACCCGCCAGCGGGCGGGGTAGATCAGGACTTCTTCAAGCTTCTGTTTCCTAGCCATCACGTGTTCCGCATGAAATCCATGAAGTTCTGGAGGATGATCGAGGCGGCCATCTTGTCGATGACCTCGCCGCGGCGCTTGCGGTTCATGTCGGCCTGATCGATCAGAAAGCGTTCGGCCTCGGCGGTGGACAACCGCTCGTCCCAGAAGGTGATGGGCAGATCGAACTTGCCCGCCAGATTGTTGCCGAAGGCGCGGGTGGACTGCGCGCGCGGGCCTTCCGAACCGTCCATATTGCGGGGCAGGCCGAGCACCAGCCCGCCGACGCCCTTTTCCGCGATGATGGCGCGCAGGGTCTCCGCATCGGCCGTGAACTTTGTCCGCCGCACGGTCTCGAGTGGGGAGGCGACGATGAAGTTCGAATCCGAGACCGCCAGCCCGATGGTTTTGGTGCCGAGATCGAATCCCAGCAACCGGGCGCGGGGTGCCAGCGCGGCTTTCATCTCTGTGGTGTCGACAATGGGCATGGCCACGTGTTTAGGACCGGCGGCGCAGGCTGTCCATGCCTGCGTGTGTTCCGAGTTGTCGGCGCAACGCCGCGGTGATAGCTTCCGCGCCGAATTGCGAACCTCAGGCTTCTGATCCGATATGGCGCTCGACACCGATACCGTGAAGCGAATCGCGCGGCTGGCCCGCATCCATGTGGATGACGGCGATCTGCCGGCCCTTGCAGACGAACTCAACAATATCCTCGGCTGGGTGGAACAGCTCGACGAGGTAGATACCGACGGTGTCGAACCGATGACCAGTGCGGTCGAGATGGTCCAGCGCCTGCGCACCGATGCGGTCACGGACGGCGATGTGCGGGATAAGGTGCTCGCCAACGCGCCTGCCGAAGCCGACGGCTTCTTCGTTGTGCCGAAGGTGATCGAATAATGGCGGCGCTGACCGACCTGAGTATCGCGGAAGCCGGTGAAGGCCTCGACAACGGCGATTTCACGGCCCGTGAACTGACTGACGCCTATCTGGCGGCGATGGAGGCCGCCCGTGACCTCAACGCGTTTGTCGAGGAAACCCCCGAGCGTGCCCGCGCGATGGCCGATGCATCCGATGCCCGCCGGACAAAGGGTGAGGCGGCAGGCCCGCTCGACGGCATTCCACTGGCGGTCAAGGATCTGTTTTGCACCGAGGGTGCGCTGTCCACGGCGTCCAGCCGCATCCTGGAAGGGTTCCGCCCGACCTATGAATCGACGGTCACCGCCAATCTCTGGGAGGCTGGCGCGGTGCTGCTGGGCAAGACCAGCATGGACGAGTTCGCCATGGGTTCGGCCAATATCACCAGCTGCTACGGCCCGGTCCTCAACCCCTGGAAAGCCACCGGCGGTGACGCGGCTGGCAAGGATCTTGTGCCCGGCGGTTCCTCGGGCGGTTCGGCCGCCGCTGTGGCGGCGCGGGTAGCGGCCGGCGCCACCGGCACCGATACCGGCGGGTCGATCCGCCAGCCGGGTGCCTTCTGCGGCATTGTCGGCCTGAAACCGACCTACGGGCGCTGCTCGCGCTGGGGCATGATCGCCTTTGCCAGTTCGCTCGATCAGGCCGGTCCGCTGACCCACACTGTCAAGGACGCGGCGCTGATGCTTGCAGGCATGGCCGGGTTCGATCCGAAGGATTCCACCAGCGTCGATCTACCGGTGCCCGACTATGCCGCGGCGCTCACCGGTGACATCCGCGACCTGCGTGTGGGCGTGCCCGCCGAATACCGGATGGAGGGCACCCCGCCGGAAATCGAGGCGCTCTGGGAACAGGGAGTTGCATGGCTGCGCGACGCGGGCGCAGAGATCGTCGATATCTCACTGCCCCACACGAAATACGCGCTGCCGGCCTACTACATCGTGGCCCCCGCGGAAGCGTCCTCGAACCTCGCGCGCTATGACGGGATGCGCTACGGCCTGCGGGTCGAGGGCGAGGACCTGACCGACACCTACGAGCGGACCCGCGCCGAAGGCTTCGGCCACGAGGTGCAGCGCCGGGTGCTGATCGGCACCTATGTACTCTCGGCGGGCTATTACGACGCCTACTACCTGAAGGCCCAGCGGGTGCGCACGCGTATCGCGGACGACTTCAAGACCGCCTGGGAGAGCTGCGATGTCATCCTGACGCCGACCACACCGAGCGCGGCCTTCGCGCTGGGCGAGAAGCAGGATGACCCGATCGCCATGTATCTGAACGACATCTTCACGGTGCCCGCCTCCATGGCCGGGCTGCCGGCAATTTCCGTGCCCGCCGGGTTGTCGGGCGACGGTCTGCCGCTGGGCTTGCACCTGATCGGGCCGGCCTTTGGCGAGGAAACCCTGCTGCGTGCCGCTGGTGTGCTGGAGACCGCCGCCGGCTTCGACGCCCGCCCGTGATCGGAGAGTTTGATGACTGACACGACCGACACACAGACCGACGCGATCCCCGACCATCTGGTCGCCCATTTCACCTCCCGCATCGGCCATAACAGCGCCGATCTGATCGAGGGTGAGACCGGGGCGTGGGAGATCATCATCGGCATGGAAGTCCACGCCCAGGTGATGTCGGAGTCCAAGCTGTTCTCCGGCGCCCCGACCGATTTCGGCGGTGACCCTAACACCCATGTCAGCCTAATCGATGCGGCCATGCCGGGCATGCTGCCGGTCCTCAACGAGGCTGCGATCCGCCAGGCGGTGCGCACCGGGCTGGGGCTCGAAGCCCAGATCAATCACCGCTCGGTGTTCGACCGGAAGAACTACTTCTATCCCGATCTGCCCCAAGGCTATCAGATCAGCCAGTTCTCCGACCCCATCGTGGGCGAGGGCCGTGTGACTGTCGATATGGAAGACGGCGAGAGCTTTGAGGTCGGTATCGTGCGCATCCATCTGGAGCAGGATGCCGGCAAGTCGATCCATGACCGCATCCCCGACCAGACCTGCATCGATCTGAACCGGTCTGGTGTGGCGCTGATGGAGATCGTCTCCAAGCCCGATATCCGCTCCGGGGCCGAGGCCGCGGCCTATCTGTCCAAGTTGCGCTCGATCCTCCGCTATCTGGGCACCTGCGACGGCAACATGCAGGAAGGCTCCCTGCGCGCGGATGTGAACGTGTCGGTGCGCCGACCGGGTGAGGAACTTGGCACCCGTTGCGAGATCAAGAACGTGAACTCGATCCGCTTCGTGCGCCAGGCCGTGGATTACGAGGCCCGCCGCCAGATCGAAATTCTGGAAGAGGGCGGCGAGATCGATCAGGAGACCCGCCTGTTCGACCCGGACAGGGGCGAGACTCGCTCCATGCGGTCCAAGGAAGAGGCCCACGACTACCGCTACTTCCCCGATCCGGACCTGCTGCCGGTGGTGATCGACAAAGCCTTCGTGGATGAGATCAAAGCCAGCCTGCCCGAGTTGCCCGACACCAAGGCCGCACGCTTCGTCGACGAGTTCGGGCTCAGCGAATACGATGCCGGGGTGCTGGTCGCCGAGCGCGAGACAGCGGAATTCTATGAAGCGGTGGTCGATGCGGAGGGTGCGAAACGCGACCCTAAGATCGCGGCGAACTGGATCACCGGCGATTTCTTCCGCCGCCTGAACGCGGATGAACTGGCGATTGCCGACAGCCCCGTGACCGGCGCGCAGCTGGGCGGGCTGATCGACCTGATCGCCGACGGCACGATCTCGGGCAAGATCGCCAAGGAGGTCTTCGACGAGATGTTCGACACCGGCAACGACGCCGGCGACATCGTCGAGGAGAAGGGGCTGAAACAGATCAGTGACACGGGCGAAATCTCCGCGATCATCGACCAGATCATCGCCGACAATCCCGAACAGGCCGACCAGTACCGCAGCGGCAACACCAAGGTCGCGGGCTGGTTCACCGGCCAGGCCATGAAGGCGACCCAGGGCAAGGCGAACCCGCAGATGGTCAACGAACTGCTGAAAGAGAAGCTGGGCGGGTAGCGGGCTTCACCACTACGCCCGCACCGTCATGCCCGGACTTGATCCGGGCATCTACGTCCATCGGCCCCCGCAAACGGCGGGACCGCTTCAACCACGTGGATGGCCGGATCAAGTCCGGCGATGACGATTGAGGTTAAGCCGCCAACATGATCCCCATCCTCTCTATCGTCCTGCCCGTTTTCGGGTTGATCGGGCTCGGCGTCATCGGGGGGAAGTCGCGGCTGTTTCCCGAAGCCGCCGTCGATGGGCTGAGCAACTTCGTGCTCTATGTAGCGGTGCCCGCGCTGCTGTTCCGGACCATCGTCAGTGCGCGGCCTTTCGAGGCGCTGAACTTCGATATTCTCTATGCATATTATATGCCGAGCTTCGTGGTCCTGCTCGGCGCGCTGGCCTTTGGACGTTATGTCTATGGTCTTTCGGGCGGCGAGCGGGCGTCCTTTGCCATGGGCTCGATGTTTTCCAACACCACCCTGTTGGGCGTGCCGCTGGTCTTTGCGACCTGGGGTGAGGCGGGGCTGGTGCCGCTGATGGTGATCATCACGCTGCACTCGCTGCTCTTCGCGACGATCTTTTTCGTCCTGCACGACATGGCGAAGGCGGGCGCGGTGGGCTGGGCCAGCGCGGCGAAGCTGGCGGCGCATTCCATCGTCACCAATCCTGTGATCATCGCGATTGCTGTGGGGCTGGCCTGGGCAGCGCTGGGGCTGCGGCTGCCGGGGTTTGCCTCGAGCATCATCGACATGCTCGGTGATGCGACCGTGCCCGCCGCGCTGTTTGCGCTGGGGGCCTCGCTCGCGCGGTTCCGGGTGGCGGGGAACGTGCAGCACGCGCTTACCATGGCGATCTTCAAGCTGGTGGTGCATCCGCTGCTGGTGTTTCTTGACGCGCGCTGGCTGTTCGACCTGACACCGCTGGAGCTCGCCGTTGTGACCCTGACGGCGGCGCTGCCCGGCGGGCTGATGGTCTTCGTCGTGGCCCAGTCCTACGGGGTCTATGTCGCCCGGGCGGGGACGTCGGTGGTGCTGTCCACGGCGGGCGGGGTGCTGACGCTTTCGGTAATCCTGGCGCTGCTCGCCTGATTTCTTTTTCGCCTGCCACTTGACCCCACGGAGTTGTGAACCAATTCCTCGTCCATACGGTAGCGTATGGAACTAGAGTGCGCGCCTTCTCGGAACACGCAACGCAAGAATGGGAGAAAACGACATGATTGGATTGATTGGGGCAACAGGTATGACCGGCCGCGCATTGGTCGCGGCGCTGAAGGAGAAAGGGGCAGAATTCCGCTGCCTCGTGCGGGACACGGCCAAGGCGGCCGAGACGCTGGGCAGCGACGTGGAGCTGGTGCAGGCCGATCTGGCCGATGCGGCCAGCATCGAAGCCGGCCTGCAGGGCTGTGACAGGCTGTTCCTGCTCTCGGGCCACAGCCCGGTGATGGTCGAGCAGCAGCTCAACGCCGTGAATGCCGCAAAGGCTGTCGGTGTGAACCATATCGTCAAATTGTCGGGCGGCAGTTTCATCATCACCGAGGACTCTCCGGCGATGATAGGCCGCGGCCACTGGCAGATCGAACAGGAGATTCGCGCCACCGGCATCGACTGGACCTTCCTGCGTCCGGGCTTCTTCATGCAGAACTTCCTGAACATGGTCGAACCCATCAAGGGTATGGGCAAGGTGATGATGCCGGTTCCCGGCGATGTAGGCCTGGGTATGATCGATGTGCGGGACACGGCCGATGCCACGGCCACCATCCTGACGACCGAAGGTCATGCGGGGCAGGTCTATGAGCTGTCCGGCCCGAACGTGACCCCGGCCGAGGCGGTTGCCGCCATCGGGGAAGCCATCGGCAAGGAGATCACCTTCGTGCAGGTGCCCATGGAAGGGGCCATCGGCGCCATGAAGGAACGCGGCATGCCTGACTGGCTGGTCGATCATCAGAGCACGCTCATGGGGATTGCCGCGGCGGGAGACATGGCGAGCTACGGCAACGACCAGATCGAGACTCTGACCGGTCATGCACCGCGCACCCCGGCAGATTTCGCCCGGGACCATGCGGGTGCGTTCCAGGAGTAATCCGCCCGCATCGTCACCCCTGCGAAGGCAGGGGTGACAGTGTGTGTTTTTGCAGAATGGAGGGGCGGGTTTTAAACCCGCCCTTTTTCTTGCGCCGCAGGTCTTCTATAAGCCTTTCGAAGATCACCATCCGGGGAGATGACCATGAGCGCTGTTGAGCAACTGCCCGAGGCCGAAGCCTCCAAATACCAGTTCCTGCTGATCCCGCCGTTCCGCCTGCCCGGTGATACGGCCTGGGGCTATCAGACCCTGCATCTCGATGGTGATCTGCCCAAGCTCGAGCGGCTGATGAACGCTGATATGGTGCTGCCCTATCTCGACGGAATCGACTGGGACCTGCATCCCGGTGCCGAAGCGACCTATGGCGACTGGCCCGTGGAGACCCGGGAAGAGTTCACTTATGCCGCCGATGCCCGTCTGAAGAACATCCGGATCGCCTGCGAGAGCGGCAAATACAACGGCATCGTGCTGCTGGGCGGGGGCGAACCGGGCTTCCTGGAAGCCCGCGAGATGTGCCGCAACTACGACATCGTCTGCACCGCCAATGCGCATTCCCAGATGTATCTGGCGACGACGCTGGGCAACAAGTTCTCGGTGATCGATATCGCCGGGGTCCACAACGTCTATTACCGGGACCTGATCTATCAGCACCAGCTGCAGGACCGCTGCGCCTCGATCCGCAATATCGGGATGCGTCTGCCGCGCCCGGGTGCGGAGGACGGCCCGCAGCTGCGCGCCGAGCGCGAGAAGGCGCTGGCCGGTGAGAAATCACTTGCAGTGGACAACGCCGTCGATCAGGCCGAGCTGGCGATCCTCGAGGACGGCGCGGAAGTCATCACCATGGGCTGTTCGGGCGTGTTCTGGCTGAAGCCTTTCATCGAGAAGGGCCTGGCCGAACGCGGCTGGGAGGTTCCGGTGCTGGAGGGCTACACCTCCTCGATCATGCTCGCCAAGCTGATGATCGATCTTGGCGTGAACGCCTCGGGAATCACCTACATGACCGACCACCCGAAGCGGCTGCCGAACAAGATCGTTGTCTAGTTAGACAGGGAGCCAGGCGTTTGCCGGGCTCCCCGCTGGATATCTGCAGGTTTGAAGCAGTTGTCTATTCGGCTGCGCTGGCGCCTGGGCGTTCGAAGTTCTTGTCCAGATGGCCGCGGCCTTCCTTGTCACCGCCATCAAACAGCCAGGAATAACCGCCCTCGGGATTGGTCAGGATTTCCCAGCAATTGTCGTCGGCATCCCAGAAGAAAAAGCTGTAGGTGCCGTGCTGCAGGGCGGGCTTGGTCAACTTGTGTACGCCCCAGGATTCGCCGTGCTCGACGATCGTCTCATAGGCGGCATCGACTTCTTCCTGTGTGACGACATCGAATCCGTTGTGGTTGAGCAGGGGCATCTCCGGCTTTTTCTTGTTCTCGACCACCGCGATGGTGTTGTTGCCGCCCAGACGAATGAGCAGCGAGATCGGGCTGGTGCGGATCACCTCCAGACCCAGAAACTCCTCGTAGAACTTTCGGCTCGCCTCGAGATCGACGGACTCAAGTGTGCCATGGGACAGAAAATTGAGTTTGAGCAGCGGTTCTTTCGTCGCGCTTTCGGCCATATCGTGTCTCCTCCATAGATTCTAGCTCGCGGCCTTGTGCGGTCGCGTGGACCCTGATCCTGCCGGATTTATCGCCGGGCACAAGCCAAATCGCACTCGGGACCGCAAACCCGGAGGGGGCCTACGTCGTCTGATCCGTGATTACGCCCGGACGCTGCCGATTTCGGCTACAACGAAATCGATGAAGGCCCGCGTTTTCAGGGCCAGTTCACGCTGGGCGGGGTACACCAGATAGACCGAGGCTTCCTGGCGTTCGAAACCCTGGAGCAGCCGGATCAACCGTCCCGAGGTGATGTCCGGCTCGGCAAAGTGATAGGGGAAGCGGGCGATGCCCGTGCCGGACAGCGCACCTTCGCGTGCAACGGTCAGGCTCGTGCTGCGGATGGGGCCGCTCACGCGTACCAAATAGCCCGCGTTATCGATGTCGAAATCCCACTCCGCGATGGACGGCGCGGCCGTTGCCACCAGGCAGGCGTGATCGGGAAGTTCGTCGGGGTGCTGGGGCGCGCCGTGTTTCTCGATATAGGCCGGACTGGCACAGACGATGGTTGGTGTCTCCATGATCTTGCGGGCGATCATGGTCGAATCGGGCATGCCCGAAGCACCGCGAATCGCGACATCGTAGCCATCGCCAACGACATCAACGAACCCGTCAGACGACGTCACATCGATCCGGACATCGGGGTAGCGCTCGACAAAGCGGGGCAGGAGAGGGGCAATGAACAATTGACCGAACATGACGGGCATGGCCACACGCAGAAGACCGCGCGGGGCGGCCGTCACCGCGTTGACGGTTTCCGCGCCTTCCTCAAGCGTCGCGAGTGCCGAAGCGACGCTCGCGTGATAGCTGGTGCCGGCTTCGGTCAGGGCGAGCTGGCGGGTCGTTCGCGCGATCAGGCGCGCACCCAGCCGGGTTTCGAGTTCGCTGATCGCCTTGCTGACAGCCGAGGGAGAGACATTCAGGCGCTCTGCAGCGGCCCGGAAACTGCCCGACTCCGCCACGGCATTGAACATTTCCAGGGCGCGTGTCGACGGATGAGACATTAAGATGAAAATAATTCATCAAAATTGTGAATGCAATGCGATTAATGAGAAAAACGGAATGATCGATGTTGCGGCCACGGCAAATCAGAGCAGGTTATGACGGAACAACTGGCGACACCACGCGCGCTCAACCACATCGGAATCACGGTTCCCGATATTCATGCCGCGATCGACTGGTACGGCAAAGTTTTCGGCTTCCGCCGGATTATGGGGCCGCGCCG
>Ga0181560_10002391_pt1 | contig 17446 bp, 7 predicted proteins | sample 011ome_20_FD_133751 | JGI IMG/M metagenome (GOLD analysis project Ga0181560, IMG submission 133751) | Coastal salt marsh microbial communities from the Groves Creek Marsh, Skidaway Island, Georgia - 011509CT metaG (megahit assembly) | ecosystem: Environmental > Aquatic > Marine > Intertidal zone...
CGAGAGCGTCTTCGCGTGCGGCGCGTCCACGTTCGCGGTGGTCACCGGGGGGCACAGGGTGTTCGCGTGCGGCGCGGGCGTGCCCTTCGACGGGGCGAAGACGTCGAAACGACGCGGAAACGACGTGGAAATAACGACGCAACCGGGCGAAGCCTTCGAGACGCGCGCGGATTCGCGCGCGGATTCGCGCGACGTCGTCGTCGGCTTCGCGCCGACGACGACGTTTTCGAAGATGCTCGCCGAGCGCCTGGACGACGTCGAGAACAAGCGCGCGCTGGTGATGGAGAGCACCGTGCGCATGCTCACCCCCGACGAGGGCTCGTTCGAAAACCTAAGCGAGCAAATGGTCGCGTACGCGCCGTACGGCGAGCTCGTCCTGGCGCGCGCCGCCAAGGCGATTTTGGATGAGACGGCGCGGAAACCAGCCTTCGCGCTCGCGTACGGCTCGCTCCTCGAGCGCCTCGTGAAGCGCAAGTGCGTGGCGTGCCCTCCGTCGCACTTCCGCAGGGTGCTGCTGCTCGCCGTGGAGGACGCGGGCGTCCGCCTGCTGAAGCGGCAGGAGGACGCGGCGCACCGGCGCGCGCTCGAGACGCTCGGGTGGGCGCGGTACCAGAGAGGAATAGCCGGGGGCGCCGGTACGCAGGCGTCCTTCTACGACGCCATCGTGGACCGCGAGAGCTACGCGGAGTACGAGGCGTTCAGGAACGAGTGCAAGGCGCTGCAGGGCATCCTGCGCGACCTGTACGAACACCGGAATTTATTGCTGCCGGACGATCTGCGAGACGTCGCCGCGGGCTTCCCGGGGAGCGAGCACAGCGTCGGCGTCTCGGACGCGGCGGCGGCGTGGCGCAAGGCGACGTTCTTCCGGGGGCTGACGCGGTGGCGCTCCGCCGGGGACGACGCCGCGGCGGACGCGACGCGCGCCGGCGCCGGCGCGCGGCTCGGCCACGAGCGCCGCGGGCTCGGCCGGCTCGCCGAGGGGGACGAGGCGACCGTCGTCAAGCAGCGCGGCGTCGGCGACGCCGATCCGCCGGTGCCGCGCCGCGGCGTCGACGACGCCGCCTGGGACGGCGCCGACGGCGCGGGCTGGGAGGCGTACCGCGGCGGGGACGGGGACGGGGACGGGGACGGGGACGGGGACGACGCGGTCTCGCGATTCGCGTATCCCCGCGACCGGTGGGAGAGCCACTTCGAGCGGCGGCGCGGGGAGGAGGACACTCTCGACCCCGTGGCCGTCGGCGTCGACGCGCGCGACGCCGAGGCGGAATCGCTCGCGCGCCTGCGGCGCGAGGAGCGGGCTGAGCGCGACGCGACGTTCGAGGCGGACGCCGGCGGCGACGTCGGCGGCGACGTCGGCGGCGTATCCGCCGCCGCGGCGCGCCGGGTCGCCGAGCACAGACGTCGCGTCGGCGTTGACGGCTCGCGCGTCGTCGAGCGCGCGCTCGCCGCGTCCTCGCACAGGGACAACGTCGTGATGACCGCCGAGCGCGCCGAGGCGCTCAAGCACGTCGCGAGGATCGGCGGCGAAAACGTTTTCGGCGCGGAGAGCGAAACCGCGAGCTCCGTTTTGCAAAAGACGGAGGCGGGCGCGCGCGCGGCTCGCGCGCGCAAGCTCGAGCTCAAGCTCGCGGAGATGGCCGCTCGCGGCGTGCCCGAGCTGCACGTCGAGCGCTTCAAGGTGGAGGCGCAGACCAAGCCCGAGCTGGGCTTCACCACGCAGCAGGACGTCGACGCGGCGAGCCCGAGCTCGCAGCGGGCGTGGCGCAAGGCGGCGTTCAAGTTTCGCGCGCTCGACCTCGAAGCCGGCGGGGGGGGCGGCGCGGACTGGCTCGAGTGAACGATAGTCAGTATTAGATAGTCCTCTACGTGGCATTTGAATAGGTACGGCCGCTAGACGAGTCACTCTCTTGCCCGCGCCTCTAGACGCCGGCGTAGAGCGTCCCGAGCATCACCGCCGTCCCGACGAGCACGCCCCGCGCGAGCGCGGCGTCGTTGCGGCACTTCCTCCCCTCCGGCAGGAGCTCTATGGCGCACACCGCGCTCATCATCCCGCCGGTCGCGGCGAGCAGGTACTGTAGCAGCGTCGGCGTGAGGTACGGCTTGATGAAGCACAGCGCCAGCAGAGCGCCCGCGGGCTCGGAGAGGCCGGAGACGGTGGCCATTAAGAGCGCGCGCCTCCGCGAGCCGGTCGCGGCGAACACCGGCGCCGCCACGATGATGCCCTCCGGGACGTTGTGCACGCCGATGGCGGCCGCCATCACCGGGCCGACCGAGGTGTACGAGGAGAAGGCCACCGCGAACCCCTCCGGCAGGTTGTGCAGCGTCATGGTGATGGCCATCAAGAGCCCGAGCCGCATCAGGCGCGCTTTGGACATCTTCCCGGTGATTTGGTTTTCGTCCACGCCGCCCTTCCCGGCTTTCTCGGCGTCGGCGGCGACGCGCGCTTCGAGCACCTCTGTCTTGGGGAGCAGCGGCTCCACCACCACGTACACCATCGCCCCGCACGCCGTCGCGAGCGTTATGCCCACGAACCCATTCTCGAGCACGTTCTTGACGTAGAGCTCGACCACGGAGAGCGTGGCCATCACGCCCACCGCGGTGCCGAGCAGGAACGCCAGCAGCTTCTGATCCGGCTTGCGCCACACCGCGATCAAACCGCCGACGCTCGTCGCGAGCCCGGCGAGCAGAGACAGGAGCAGCGCGTACCGGTCCGCGGCGTCGAACATGGGCGCGCCGCCGGAGGCCATCGACCTGTGCGTCGCGGCGGCGAGCGCGGCGGCGGGCGCGACGAGAAGAGCGCCGAACGCCGAGAAGAACGAGAGCGTCTGCGAATCGTCGGGCTTGGTGTTGGCCGAATCGCGACGAGGGCGGCGCGGCGCGCGCGTGGAGGACTTCGCCGCGGGTTTCGGGGACTGAGACTGCACGCGCGCCGACCGTCTCATCCGCGAGGGCGCGTGTGTGGCAATCTGCGCGGGCGCGTGTGCGCCGGAACACGGCTGGCGAAGTCTCGAGAACGACCGGGGGCGTTTATCTTTTGTCGGCACTCGCGAGCACGCGAGGGGCTTCGAGGCTGTGGCGCGTGGCGTTTGTTGTCGCAGTCGCAGATCTCGGACATTTCCAAAAGACGTTGGAAACGGTCGTCGACGCCGACGCACGTTGACCATCTTCGAGACGCGTCTCCCCCACGCGTCAGAAGGCCCATCGCGCGGGCGTCGAGACCTACGCGCGATCGCGGCGGCCTCGCAGTCACCGAGATGATGGCCGGTCGGTCCCGCGGCGTCGCGCCCCGTCCCGCGAAGGACGTCGCGGGCCCGGCGAAGACGGAGGATCTCGAGGACTTCCTCCAGCGACGCGACTGGGCGGGTGCGACGACCCTGCTGGAGCACAGGAGGTTGTTCCCAGGACCGGACGGTGAAGCGAGCGCACACACGACGCTGGAGTGGCTCGCGTACGCGCACTTCCACGCCGGCGACCCGGGCAAGGCCCTCGAGCTGTACCGCGCGCTCCTCCGCGACCCCGACCCCGACCCCACGCACCACGTCTTCGCCGCGGCGTGCCTTTTCTACCTCGGGCGGTACGACGAGGCGGCGGCGGAGGCGGAGAACGGCCCGGACACGAAGCTGCGCACGCGCGTCCTGTTCCACTGCGCGCACAAGAAGGGCGACGAGGCGACGCTGACGCGGTACCACTCGATGCTCAGCGACAGCGTGGAGGACCAGCTGAGCTTGGCGTCCGTCCATTACCAGCGCGGCCACCACCAGGAAGCCGTCGACATCTACAAGCGGCTCATGCTGGACGACCGCGAGCGCGTCGCGCTCAACGTGTACGTCGCGCTGTGTTACCACAAGCTGGAGTACTTCGACGAGTCGTGCGAGCTGCTGGAGACGTACCTCGGCGCGCACCCGAGCAGCCCCGTCGCGGTGAACCTCAAGGCGTGCAACGTGCTCAAGCTGCGCGACGGCCACGCCGCTGAGCTCGAGCTCGGCGCGCTTTCCGAGGACGAGCTCGCGACGAGCGGATCGTCGGAGCACGTCTCGGACGCGCACGACTTGGTGCGCCACAACCGCGCGGTGTTCCGCGACGGCGACGGCGCCGTGCGCGTGTTCAAGCCGCTGATGGTCAACGGGGGCGTGCCCCCGGAGGCGCGGCTGAACCTGGTCATCCACCACCTGCGGTTGAATGAACACCGCGAGGCGCTCGCCCTGGTGGCGGACCTCGAGCCCGCCACGCCGCACGAGTACGTGCTGAAGGGCGTGACGCACGTCGCGGCGGGGCAAGCCGCGGATGTCGACGATCGCGACGCGCGGGAGCATCTGAAGCTGGCGCAGCAGTGCTTCCAGATCGTGGGCAGCTCGGCGAGCGAGTGCGACACCATCCCGGGCAGGCAGAGCATGGCGAGCTGCTTCCACCTGCTGGACCAGCACGAGGACGCGCTGGTGTACCTGAAGAGCGTCGCCGAGTTCTCCAAGGACGACGACGACTTCCACTGGAACTTCGGGATGTGCGCGGCGGCGAGCGGCGACTGGCGCGCCGGCGAGGAGGAGCTATCGCGCGTCGCGAACGACGCTTACCGGGACGAGCTGCCGTACAAAACCTGGCTCGCCAAGTGCTTGGTGCGCAACGGAAAGGCGGCCGCCGCGTGGGCGCTGTGCGAGGAGACCGCCGCGGCGGGCGACGACGCGGCGGAGGACGGCGCCGCCGAGCGTGCGGCGGAGAGCCTCGCCGCGCTGCTGCGCGTGGTGGCGGACGCGTGCTACGAGATCGGCGAGTACTACGTGGCGATGCGCGCGTTCGACGAGCTCGAGCGGCTCGAGGACTCGGACGCGTTTTGGGAGGGCAAGAGGGGCGCCGCGGTGGGGACGTTCGCGAAGGTGCTGGCGGGGAACGAGCAGGCGGAGACGCTGCGAGACGTGGTGATGATGCTGCAGCAAAGCCCCAACGCGACGGACGCCGACGCCGTCGCCCGGCCGATGCTGGAATGGGCGAGGGGGGAGGGGATCAGACTGGAGTAGGCGACGACGACGACGGAGCGAACCGGAGACTACCGGAACGACTTTCGTAGAAAGTACGCACCGCCCCGCGTCTCGCGCGCGACGCCTCGTTAAAGGAACATCCTCTCGCGTCTATCGTACTTCTCCGAGTTCAGACTTCAGACTTCAGAGACTTCAGAGCGGCACGCGTCCGCGACGGCGGCGAGCAGATCGTTCAGGAACGTCTTCTGCGTCTTCTCGGGAACCGCCGCGAACGGGGGGACGTGCAAGAAGAGCGCGTGCGCGTTTGTTCGCGGCGCCGCCGCCGCGCGCGCCGCCGCCGCGCGTAAGGATTCGTAGTAGATCCAGTTACACAGGAATCTGCCCGCGTCGTCCGACACGGCGCAGTCGTGCCCTTTGCCACGCAGCGCGCGCACCACCGCGTCCACCGGGAGGGTCGTGCGCAAGCACCGATCGACGCCGCCGTCCTCCGGTCGGACGGGAACGCACCGGGGCTGTCTTCCCGACGCGTCGGGGTACCGAAACGTCGCCTCGTTGTACGCGCGGCGCTCGACGCGGAACGAGGTGGCGGACGCGAACACGCCGAGGTGCACGAACACGACCGCGGCGGGCGCCCCGGACGTCGAGGGCTCGGCGCAGACCGTCTCGGCGCCTTCGCGGAGCGTCTCGATAACCGACGTCGCGTCGACGCAATCGACTTCGGAAACGACGCACCTCCTCAAGACCCCATCGAGACCCACGGCGCTCCCCTCCTGGAGACTCTCCACAAGCACCTGCGTTGGGTTCACGTCCGCCTCGGCGAACGGCCCGAACCCGGTGACGTACACGTGCACGTCCCCCCTCCCCATCGCACACCGCCACCGCGCGCCGCGCTGTGGCCGATCTCCGCCTGGATCTCGCTTTTTCACTAAAAAAACGCGGCCAAGGCGAACGACGCCCGGTGTCCCAGTCGTTCTCGCGTCTCGCGACGCCGCCGCGTCGTTCACCTTCAAAAGGAGCTATGTACCTTCGTAGACTGGTACTTTGAGTTTAATACGGTTGGTACATACACTTGCTAAACGCGCGCGATATCGTGTTTCGATAACGTGTTTATGTTGCTACTACGTGTCGCGAAGGCTCGAACCTCACGCCGAGCCGTGCCTGCCGCGAATGGCGTTCATCCCCGCCGGCACGCCGCCCGAGACGCCGCGTCCGTTTCCGCCGTCGCCGGCGCCGTCCATCTGCTGCGACTGCCCCCCTTCCTGGAACGCGTCCGGCGTCTCCGCGGGCGCATCCGGATACCGGTGGTACAGCAGGTTCGCCACGCACCGGTCCACGCCGCTCTGTGCCTTGTCGCTCGGCTGCTGCGCGTGCTGACCGCCGCCCTCGCCGCCGCCGCGCGCGCCCCGGCGCGCCCCCGCCGAACGCGCCAAACGGTACAGGCTCTCCTTGATGTTGTGCGACGTCGCCTTGTCGAGCTTCCCGATGATCGCCTCGAGCTCCACCAGCCCAGCCTCCGCCGCAGACATGTCGTTCGTGGGGCTGCGCCCGCGCACGTGGATCTGGCCGTCGTTCGGGCCCACGCCGCTCTGGTTCATGTAGTACGGGGGCATCATCATCCCCGCGTTCCCGCGGCCCACGCCGGCGGAGTTCCCGCTGATCGTCGTCGACACCGAGGACGACCCGGAGTACATGCTGCCCATGTGCTGCTGCTGCGTCATCATCCGGTGCGACGAGGGGTTGCGCTGGTGGTACACCATGCCGCCCTGCTGCACGCGGTGCTGCATCTGGGGGGGAGGAGCGCCGTAGCTCCAGGTCCCCGCCCCGCCGGGTCCGCCGTCCATCATCTCGGCACCCTTCCCCTCCTTGCCCCGCTTCGCGCCGGAACCCTTCCCCCCCGCGTTTTTACCCGCCGCCCGCTTCGAGCCCTTGCCACCAGCCTCGAACCCCCCGCGCGCCTGGCCCTGCTCGCCCCCGTACCCGTACCCGGGGGTTCCCGGCGGCATCATCCCCAGCGACCCGGAGCTCGGCACGCGCATCATCGGCTGCGAGTACGCGCCGCCGCCGTTTCCAGAGTTTTGGTACGCGTTTCCCTGCTGGTTTCCCCGCCGCTGCTGCTGCTGCATCATCATGCCTCCCATCTGCGCGCCACCCCGGTTTAGGGTTCCCGGGTTGGACATGTCGTTCCCCCCGTTCCCGGGACCGCCGGGACCGCCGCCGTACGCGCCAATCTGCACGTAGTTCATGTGCGCCTGCTGCGTCTGCTGCGACCCCCCGAGCGCGCCGCCGCCGACGAAGTACCGCGCCGGCTCGCCCCGCTGGTCGGCGTGCGGGTTCCCGCCCGGCTGGCCCGGCGCCATCGAGGCGTGCGCGCGCATCTCGCGCATGCCCGCGTGATCCCCTCCTGCGCGCGCGCTCTGTTTGAACTGCGCGCCCGCGTACGTGTCGTAGGACGAGTCCAGCGACATCGAGGGGTGCGCGCCGTTGCCCGCGCCGCCGCCGCCCGCGCCCGTCCCCGTCGGCGCGCCCCCGTACCCGTCGAAGATGAACTGCGGCGGCGCGTTCCCCGGCTGGTTTCCCTGCCGGAACACGTCCGCCGCGCTCTCGGGCGAGCCCGCGCGGTTGTTCGCGTGGCTCCCTCCTCCGCCTCCGACGCCGCCCCCGACGCCCGACCCGCCGGCGGCGCCGCCGCGGCCGCCCGCGCCGTACATCTCGGCGGCGAGCTGCATGTCGACGCGGCTCGGGAACAGCGCGTCGACGTCCGACGGGAACGACGACCACAGCGCGTCGGACTGCAGGTCGCCCTCCGCGCTCAGACCGTCCAGACCCCCCGGCGGATGCATCGAGAACCGCGCCGCCGCGTTCTTGAAGTCGCCCAAAAGGCTCATGTTGTCATCCTTGAACGCGCCGGCGAAGTCCGCCCCGTACGCCGCGCGCAGCGACGACCCCTTCAGCGCGCTGAGCAGCGTGGGCGATCCCTGTTGCATGGCGTCGCCGAATTCGTGGCCGAGCGGGTCGCCGGCGGTGAAGAACGACCCGGGATGCGCGGATCCGGGATTGACGTTCGCGTCGTCGCCGTTCGCGTGCGCGCCGTCGCCGCCGAAGCGCGGCGACGGCAAGCCGCCCGCCCCGGCGTCGTCGTCGCGGCGGCGCTGAGACAGCTTGGAGCGCTTCCCCTTGGTCTTCGCCGCCGCCGAGCCGCGCGCGCCGCTCCCGGGGTCGCGGTCCATCTGCATCTGCGCGGTGGGTGTGTTTCGGTCGGTCGAGTGACGGGGATCGGTCAGTCCCGGCGGCGGCGTCGAAGGCGGAGAGCCCCGCGCTGTCGCGCGCGCGGTTTCTCGGCGAAAACGATCGATCCACGCGGCGCCGTTGCCGGGCGCGTGGAAACGCGCCCGCGGGTGTGCGAAAAACACGTCGACGGAACGTCGACGTCGCCGCGACGCGCGCGAGCCCGTGCCGCCGCCGCGAAACGCTCCGGTGGGAGTGTTGCGATGACCCGATATCGTGGGACGCGCGGTCGCGCGCGCGGGGCGTTCGCGTCACGGCTCCGCGTCGGTCGCCGGAACCGTCGGTTTCTTCGGTTTCTTCCCGCGGTGTGCTGTTCACGCTCCCGCGAATTAACGCTCTCCCGCGCGCTTGGGAGACCTCGGCTCAACGCACGAGCGCGCGGAAGACCTCGGGTTGACGCGCGAGCTTGGGCCTTTGTGACGCACCTGACGAGCCCGAATGCGCACGCGTGCGTTCGGAGGTCGCGCTCGCGGGTAACGGGCGACTCCGGAGCGCGTGGACGCAGAGGAAAAATTGCCAAACAATACAACAAGATGTGTTCCCGGCAAACCTGTCGGCGGGCGTCTACCTCGACGCGCGCGACCTTAACGCGAGCGGATCGAGGAGCCTACTAGCGTTTCCGCGGAGTGTGTATGCGTAAACCGCGCGCGTGGCTCTGTTCGTAGCTTTTCGATACGAGCGCGCCTTCGCGAATGCTGACTTGTACGCCTGGAGCGTGTGTGAAAACGAAGCCGTGAGATTTTTTGGTCGTTGCCAACTGGCACTCGTTGAACTCTTGAGTTATTAGACCACCAGATTCGGAATCCCACCAGTTTCGAGCGTGGAAGCTCTTCGATTTCGACGCTTCGAGGCAGACCGCAGACCCGATTCGGTGCAAGCTGACGACGCTCAAACGAGGTGACGGAGTGCGAATCTGACAGAGGTGACGACGCGGCTCCCTCTCGTCCGCCCTCGGTGCGAGGGTTCCGGCGTCGGCGACCGGGATGTTTGGCCGCGCGCTCCTTACCCTGCTCCTCCTCGCGCTCGGCGCGGCGGCCGCCGCCTCCCCCGAGGTGCTCCGCCTGGACGCGGACTCGTTCGAGCCCTCCATCGCGTCGCGTCCGTTCGTCGCCGTGGCGTTCGTCGCGCCGTGGTGCGCGCACTGCAAGAGGCTGGAGCCGGAGTGGCGCGCCGCGGCCTCGAAGCTCGCGGCGCGGGGTCGGAACATCGCGCTCGCCACGCTGGACACCACCGCCGGCGACGCGAACGCCGCGCTCGCGGCGCGCCACGACGTGCGCGGTTTCCCGAGCATCCGCATCTTCCGCGACGGCGACCTGCAAAGCGCCGAGGCGTACGAGGGCCCGCGCGCGGCGGACGGGGTGGTGGCGACGCTCGAGAGGCTCGAGGCGAGCGCTGAGATTAGCCTCGCGACGCCGAGTGAGGCTGAGGCGTTCGTCCGGTCAAGCCCCGTGGTCGTGCTGGGCGTGCTGGACGGATCCGTCGAGGAAGACGCGCCCCTGGCGCGCGCGTTCGGCGCCGCGGCGCGTGCTTTCGCCGGCGACCCGGACGACCCGGACGACTGGCAGTCGGTGCCATTCGGCGTCGTCGCGCTCCCGACGCTGGTCCCCGAGCGCACGACGCGTTCGTTCGCGAACGCGCTGAAGGAAGACGGGCGGGGGCCCGCGCAACGCGGGGACGTCCTGGTGTACCGCGCGTTCGACGCGCGCGTCTCGCGGTTCCGGTTCGCGGACGCGTCGTCGGGACGAGCCATCGCACCGCGCGACCGTCGAAGAGCGCTCGAGCGGTTCGTGGCGTCGCGCGCGATGCCGCGCGTCGCCACGCTGGACCGCGACCCGCGGTCGCGCTCGACGCTCCGGCGCGTGTTCGCGGACCCCGGGCCGAAAGCGATCGGGTTCGCGGACGACGAGGCGCGGCGGCGCGAGATGGCGGAGACCATGGCGCGGGTCGCGGAGCAGGCGGAGAGGGAAGCATCGGAATCGGAATCGGAATCGGAATCGGTCGACGACGAAGACGCGCGGCGTCGAACGCCGCGCTTCGTGGTGGGCGTCGCCGTCGAAAACGCGAACGCGCTCGCGTTCTTCGACGTCGACCCGAAGCGTCTGCCCGCGGTCGTGATCCACGACACGCGGACGGACACGCGGTACGTGCTGCACGACGCCACCGACGCGGACGCGCTGACGGAGTGGCTGGCCGCGTTCCGCGCCGGGACGCTCGCGCCGACCGTGCGCAGCGCCAGCGACGGCGACGGCGCCCGGGGGGCGGGCGCGACGCCGCCGGAGGCGGAGGCGGCGCCGTCCGCGGCGTCGGCGGCGATCCTGGTCGCCAAGGGCTTCAGGAACGCGGTCGCCGGCGCCGAGGCCCCGGCGGTGACGCTCATTCAGTTCCACGCGCCCTGGTGCGGTCACTGCGAGAGCTTCGCCCCGACGTACAACGCGGTCGCCGCCGCGTTCCGGGACGACGAAGACGCGCGGGTGGTGACGTTCGACGCCGACGCCAACGACGTGCCCGATCCGCGGTTCGACGTGAAGGGATTTCCCGCCGTGCGCCTGTACCGCAAATCGGACGACTCCGTGCACGCGTACGAGGGCGCGCGCACGGAGAAAGCGTTGATTGAGTTCGTCCGGAAACACGTGGGCGTCGGCGGGGGGGGTGACGCGCGGAAAGGGGAACGTGATGACGGAGAGTTGTAGCGCGTTATTATTTTAGCCTCAAAAAAAGGAAAAGGCCTCGACGGAGCGTGAAAACGTCCGTTCAGACCGTCGACCGTTAAATTCGCCGTTCACTTCAGAGGCGCGGCCACATCAGCTCGCGCGCGCCTGGGTTCCCTCGCGGCTCGCCGAGATGTATCGCACCAGCAGCTCGAATGTCGGTTCGGGCGTGCGCATGTTATCGCAGTCGCAGCGTGGCGAGGCGTCGCCCGCGCGGTCGCCCGCTCCCGGCAGCGCCGCGGCGCCCGTCAAGCGGATGGCGCTCTCGGACTTCGAGAAGCTCGTCACGATCGCGAAGGGGTCGTTCGGGACGGTCTACAAGGCCGTCCGCAAGGACAACGGACGCGTGTACGCGTTGAAACAGGTCGAGATCGCCAACATGAACCGCGCCGAGCGCGAGGAGGCTGTCGATGAGGTACGCGCGCTCGATGCCCGTCGGGTCAACGCGACGCGCCAACCGAAACTTTTCCGAGAAACGCGTCTCGCGTTCTCCGTTCCGAAGCCGCCCTGCCCTCGCTCACCGAGATCGCGAGTCTCCCTTCGACTCTCCCTTAACAGGCGCGCGTTTTGGCCGGAATGGACAGCAAGTACGTCATCAAGTACTACGACTGCTTCCTGGAGGACGGCAAGCTGAACATCGTCATGCAGTACGCCCCGAACGGGACCCTGCACAGTCGACTGCACGCGCAGCGCGGGAAAGCGCTCCCCGAGGACAAAGTGTGGCAGTTTTTCATCCAGGCGCTCCTCGGGCTGCGGCACGTGCACTCCAAGAAGATCATCCACCGCGACGTGAAGTCCCTGAACTTGTTCTTCGACCAGGACGACAACGTGCTGGTGGGCGACCTCGGGATCGCCAAGGTGCTCTCCCCGAACACCATGTTCGCGCGCACCATCGTCGGCACGCCGTACTACCTCTCGCCTGAGCTGTGCGAGGACAAGCCGTACAACGAGAAGAGCGACGTCTGGGCGCTCGGCGTGGTGCTGTACGAGATGTGCACCGGGGGCAAGCACCCGTTCGACGCGCAGAACGAGGGCGCGCTGATCCGCAAGATCATGAAGGGTGTCTACGCGCCCCTGCCGGGTGGGAAGTTCTCCTCGCAGCTCTCGGACGTGCTCAGAGCCTGCCTCACGATGGACCACCGCGCGCGCCCGGACTCCGCCGCGCTCCTGCGAAACGCCGCCCTCGTGAGCCGCGCGCGGAGCCTGGGACTCGAGCTCGACCCCGACGCGAAGAACGTATCCGTGCGGTCCATCGCCGCCGTGAGCGCGCACGACGCGGCGGCGGCCAAGCGCGTGCACGGCGAGGAGGGAGGCGCGGTCAGGGCGCCGCTCGCGGAGATGGCGCCGCCCGCCGCGCCGCCGTCGTGGGAGCGCCCCGCCAACCCGCACCTGCGGGGCGACGCCGACGGGTCGTTCCATCAGAGCGCGTCGCGGCGGGTGCACCGCCCGCCCCGCCCGCCCATGGGGTACGCGGGGGTGGATGACCCAGGCGCGTACGCGTACGGTGACGAGCCCGCGCCGGTCGAGGCGGAGGCTCCCGCGCCCGCGCACGAATTGACCCGCGCGTCGCTGGCGGCGGCGAGCCGCCGGTCGAGCGCGTCGCGCGCCGCGTCTCCTCTCGAGCCAGAACCCGAGCCGCGCGAAGAACCCGTCCCCGAGCCGCCGCGCATGATGAACTCGTTGCAGCGCGAGGCTGCCGAGCGCAAGGCGGCGAAGGATGTCGCGCTCGCCGCGGGGCGTGGGGGCTTGGCGCAGGAGGCGTTCGCGCAGGCGGGGAACGCCACGGACCCGTTCATCGCGCATCAGCTCGCGAAGCTGGGCGTGAACGAGGAGAAGTACAAGGAGGCGATGGACGCGGCGGCGGCGGAGCGCGCCGCGGCGCTCGCGGCGGCGAAGGTACACGGCCGCGGGAACCAGATGGCGGGCGTGCTCGACGGGTACGGCGGCGAGTCGTCGTTCAAGCAGCGCAAAAACGGCGACTATTACGACGAGGATTACGGCGAGTACTACCGGCAGGCGCCGGCGGCGGGCGCGGCGAAACCCGCGCCCCTTGAAAAAGAACCCGCGAGCCAACGCAAGTCGCCTGCGCCGTCTCCGTTTGAAGTGAGCGACGACGACGACCGGAAACACTACCGCACGGCGTCGATGGAGCAGTCAGCCGCGCTTCGCAACGCGACGTATGAGGCGCCCAAGTTTGGCAGGCAACGCGCGCAGGACCTGATGATCACCGGACCTTCCATGCGCGGCAGCGGGAGCGCGCCGTCGACGCGCAGCGCGGGGGGGTTCGCTCGAGGCGGCGCCAACTTCGGGTACGCGCAGAGCACGTACGGCTCAGAGTGCACGACGACAGTCGCGGCCACGTCGTATTACAACGCTTAGGATAGGATACACGGAGAGAACAGGTCGTAAAGCTCACTGTAATATCAAATAACGCAAACAGAAACTAGTAGACACATTCACTTCGCCGCAACTCGTCGACTCAGAAGAAGTCCTGGAGCGCGATCATCTCGAGCTTGCCCTCCTGAAGCACCCGCACCGCGTTGCAGGTCGCCTTCGCCCCGGCCATGGTGGTTACCAGAGGCACCTTCAGTCCGACGGCGGTGCGGCGGATCTCGCGCCCGTCTTTCAAGTCCGTGTCGTCACCCGAGGAGGTGACGATCATGAGCGAGATCTCGTCGTTGCGCAGCATGTCCCCGATGTGCGGGCGGCCCTCGTGGATTTTCGGCGCCACTGTCACAGGCACGCCGGCCTCTTCGATCACCTTCGCCGTGCCGCCCGTTGCCACCACCGTCATGCCCATCTCGGCGAACTGCTTAGCGATTTCCGTCGCCACCGCCTTATCGCTGTCGCGAACGGAGATGAAGACCTTGCCCTCGGTGGGCAACCGCTGCCCGGCCGCGATCTGCGCCTTGGCGTACGCCTTGGTGAAGTCCTTGTCGATGCCCATGACCTCGCCGGTGGAGCGCATCTCGGGACCGAGAAGCGTGTCCGCGCCGGGGAACTTGTCGAAGGGCAGGACAGCCTCTTTGACGGCGACGTGGTTGAGCTTCACCTCTTCGGTGAAGTTGATGTCCGCCAGCGTGGCGCCGGCCATCACGAGTGACGCGTACTTCGCGAGGGGGTGGCCGATCGCCTTGGCCACGAAAGGCACGGTGCGGGACGCGCGGGGGTTGGCCTCGATGATGTACACGGTGCCGTCGGGGATCACCGCGTACTGGATGTTGATGAGGCCGATGACGCCGAGGCGCTTCGCAACCTTGGGGGTCCACTCGCGGATGGTCGCCAGGGAGGACTCGCTGATGGTCTGCGAAGGGATGCTGCAAGCGGAGTCACCGGAGTGCACACCAGCCTGCTCGATGTGTTCCATGATGCCGGCGATCACGACGTTGCCCTCCGCGTCGCAGAGCGCGTCGACGTCGAGCTCGGTGGCGTTGTTCAGGTACTTGTCCACGAGCACGGGTTTCTCGGGGTCCACCTCGACGGCGGTGGTGATGTAGCGCTTCAAGTCGGTGTCGGAGGAGACGATTTCCATCGCGCGGCCGCCGAGCACGAACGAAGGACGCACCATGACGGGGTACCCGATGTTGTTCGCCGCGACGAGCGCCTCCGCCTCGGAGCGCGCGACGCCGCCGGGGGGCTGGAGAATGTCGAGCTCCTCGAGAATCGCCTGCCACCTCTCGCGATCCTCCGCGGCGTCGATGCTGTCAGGGGGGGTACCCAGAATTTTGCAGTTGCCGTTGCCGGAGGCGGCCGGGATGGGGTCGTCCTTCAGCGCCTTCTCGAGGCGCGTGGCCAGAGACAGGGGAGTCTGACCGCCGAACTGCACGATGATGCCCTCGGGTCGCTCAGCCTCGACGACGTTCAGCACATCCTCCACGGTGAGGGGCTCGAAGTACAGACGGTCCGAGGTGTCGTAATCCGTGGACACGGTCTCGGGGTTGCTGTTGAGCATGATGGTCTCGTACCCGGCATCCTTCAGCGCGAAGGCGGCGTGGCAGCAGCAGTAGTCGAACTCGATGCCCTGGCCGATGCGGTTGGGGCCGCCGCCAAGGATGAGAATTTTCTTCGCATCGGTGGGCGCCACCTCGTCGTTCCCGTCGTAGGTGGAGTACATGTACGGGGTCTCCGCCTCGAACTCCGCGGCGCACGTGTCGACGCGCTTCATGGACGCGCGCACATCGTGCCCGATGCGCGCCTTGCGCACCTCACCCTCCGTGATCTTGAGCGCGCGCGCAATCTGGATGTCGCTGAAACCGCGGCGCTTCACCTCCAGCCAGTCCTGCTTGTCCAGGTCGGACACGCCGGAGAGGCCCTTGAGCCAGTTCTCGGTCTGGAACAGGTCCTCCATCTGGCGAAGATACCACGGGTCGAAGTCCGTGAGCTTGCGGATCTCCTCCGCGGTCATGCCGGCCATGAACGCCTCGTGGATGGCGACGACGCGCGCGGGGCTCGGGACGGTGAGCGCCTTCTTCAGCGCCTCGGGGTCGGCGAGCATCTCGCCGTCCTTGGGGTTGAGTCCCCAGCCGTTCAGCCCAGTCTCCAGGGAGCGAAGCGCCTTGTTGAAGGACTCCTGCCACGTGCGGCCGATGGCCATCGCCTCGCCGACGGACTTCATCTGCGTCGTCAGGATGGGTTCGGACCCGGGGAACTTCTCGAACGCGAAGCGGGGGATCTTGGTGATGACGTAGTCGATGGAGGGCTCGAACGACGCCGGGGTCTTCAGGGTGATATCGTTGGGGATACCATCGAGCGTGCAGCCGACGGCGAGCTTGGCGGCCATCTTAGCGATGGGGAAGCCGGTCGCCTTGGAGGCGAGCGCGGAAGAGCGAGACACGCGGGGGTTCATCTCGATGATCATCAGCTCGCCGTCCGCGGGGTTCACAGCCATCTGGACGTTGGAGCCGCCGCACTCGACGCCAATCTCGCGGATGATGTCCACGGAGGCGTCACGCAGACGCTGGTACTCCTTGTCCGTGAGGGTTTGCGCGGGGGCGATGGTGATGGAATCGCCGGTGTGCACGCCCATGGGATCGAGGTTCTCGATGGAGCACACGATCACGACGTTGTCCGCGAGATCGCGCATCACCTCGAGCTCGTACTCCTTCCAGCCGAGCAGGGACTTCTCGACGAGCACCTGCGAGGTAGTGGACGCATTGAGGCCGCTGGTGATGATGGTCTTGTACTCCTCCATGTTGTATGCGATGCCACCGCCGGAACCGCCGAGGGTGAACGCGGGGCGGATGATGAGCGGGAACGAACCGATGTCGGCGGCGATTTGCACCGCCTCGTCCCAGTTGTTCGCCGTGCCAGAGGGGGGCGTCTTGAGCCCGATCTTCTCCATTGCCTCCTTGAAGAGCTGACGGTCCTCAGCCTTGTTGATGGCGTCGAGCTTGGCGCCGATGAGCTCGACGTTGTGCTTCTCCAGGGTGCCCGCCTCGGCGAGAGCCTTCGTGAGGTTGAGCGCGGTCTGGCCGCCCATGGTGGGCAGCAGCGCATCGGGCTTCTCCTTGATGATGATCTCCTCCACGGTTTCGGGGGTCATCGGACCGACGTACGTGCGGCTCGCGGTTTCGGGGTCCGTCATGATCGTCGCGGGGTTCGAGTTGAGGAGAATCACCTCGTATCCCTCCGCGCGGAGAGACTTGCAGGCCTGGGTGCCGGAGTAATCGAACTCGCACGCCTGGCCGATGACGATGGGACCGGCGCCCAGGATCATGATTTTCTTGATGTCGGTGCGCTTGTTGGAGTTGGTCGCTTGGTCCCACGCGCGGAACACGGGGGACTCCTCGTCGGGAGACGCGCGGGCGCGCGCGGGGACCGCCGAGCGCTTGGTGGCGCGAACGCGGCCGCGCTTAGCCTGGTGGAGCGCCCGCGCGGGGGCGCCCAGCGTGTTGGCGAGGGCGGAGGCAGACATGATGCGTCCGCTTTTTCACAGAGGGTAGTTGGAAAAAGCCCTGCTCGAAAGATCGGCGCAGGTCAGACGACACGTCAACTCTCGGATGGCGTGAGGGCGATACTCTCCCAACGCGTGCAAATGCGATGAGGTGAGTGGCAACGACGCTCCCCAGAGGACGGTCGCGCTTAAGGAACTGCTACCGCCGCCGTCGCGATCGGACACTTTTTTTGAAAGCGCAAAAAAAAAAGCGGCGGGGCCGGCGGCGACGAAAATCTGGATTCAAACGTCGTCGCTTTTTTCTGTGACTGCAGACCATGCAGTGACGTTTCGAAAGTCGGCAACCCCAGCTGGGCAGTCGGGAAATATCACATCCGTTTGGTGCCGAGGCGCGCGTCGCAAATTGTGCCGACCGGGTGCTTCGGCGCGTGATTTGACTGATTTTCGAAGATGGATCTTTTTTCAGACTAGGTACCCATACGAAACTGTTGCACACATTATGTCCTGACTGACTACCCACTCGCACACATGTGTTTTTTTGCTCGCTTGCTGGCCAACGTCCTCCGCTGACTGACTACGCATGTCTC
>Ga0181560_10002397_pt1 | contig 17419 bp, 14 predicted proteins | sample 011ome_20_FD_133751 | JGI IMG/M metagenome (GOLD analysis project Ga0181560, IMG submission 133751) | Coastal salt marsh microbial communities from the Groves Creek Marsh, Skidaway Island, Georgia - 011509CT metaG (megahit assembly) | ecosystem: Environmental > Aquatic > Marine > Intertidal...
AGCACTCATCATCGTCATGGTCATTGGTGTGAGCTGGTGGTACTCCAGCCACAAGAGCTCTTCAGCGACGATGGCCGCTTCACCACCTGCCAATGTGGCGCGGGCCGAAACTGCAGCCAGCCCAGTCGCCCCCCGGGTGACAGCACAATCACAGGCTGAACAGGCAAATGCCGCCATGACCTTGATCGCCACCCTAGATCAGGCCGACTTGGTTGAACGCGCCGCCACCGCACCCGAGGGGGATAGCGAAGATAGTCTGGATGCTGCCGGGGTTGTTGCTGCCAGCGCTGCACAGGCTGCAGGCACGGATCTGGCTGTGGCCATGACAGAGAATGACTTAGAGGCACCGGTATCGGCGCCTGATGCGATTGAGGCATCCCCCGTTACGGTCGCTGCTGATGCCATGGCGGAAGACGTGACAACGCCAGGGCTGACCCCGGCAGGTTTGCCCGATGACACCATTGTCGAGCTGGCAGACAGTCGCCAGGTGAATCTGGAAAGTGAGGGTAATGACCTGCTCCAGGTACATTTCAGTGGAGCCAGCTGGATCGAGGTCGACAATGGTGAAAACACGCGCCTGTATAATGACATGCTCAGCAATGGTGACGACCTGACCATTCGTGGCATGGCGCCATTTAATGTCCTGGTCGGCGATGCCAACATGGTCGATATCACTTTCAATTCCCGCGCAGTGGACCTGACGTCCAGAATGCGCACTGACCACTCTGCCCGGATCATACTGGAGCCGGAAACCAACTAATGCGTACAGAATCCCCGATCAAACGCCGCAAATCACGCCAGATCATGGTGGGCAATGTGCCCGTGGGTGGCGATGCACCCATTGCGGTCCAGAGCATGACCAATACTGACACCTGCGATGTGGACGCCACGCTGGCCCAGATTGCCGACCTGGAAAAAGTCGGCGCCGACATCGTGCGCGTCTCCGTGCCGACTATGGATGCCGCGGAAGCCTTCCGGAAAATTCGTGAGCGTACCCGTGTGCCGCTGGTGGCGGATATTCACTTCGACTACCGCATTGCTCTCAAGGTGCTGGAATACGGCGTGGACTGCCTGCGCATCAATCCCGGTAATATCGGTCGTGAAGACCGCGTAAGGGCGGTCATTGAGTCCGCCCGCAGCAAGGGCGTTCCCATGCGCATCGGCGTCAATGCTGGTTCGCTGGGCAAGGAGCTGCTGCGCAAGTACAAGGAACCCAATGCCGATGCCATGGTGGAATCCGCCATGCGCCACATCGATATCCTGGATTCTTACAATTTCCGGGACTTCAAGGTCAGCCTGAAAGCCTCGGAGGTCTTCATGACTGTCGAGGCATACCGCAAGCTGGCACCACAGATTGAACAGCCCCTGCATCTGGGCATTACCGAGGCCGGCGGCCTGCGCAGCGGAACGGTCAAGTCCTCCGTGGGCCTGGGTCTGCTGCTGATGGACGGTATCGGAGACACGATCCGCATTTCCCTAGCCGCCAACCCGGTCGAGGAGATCAAGGTCGGTTTCGACATTCTGAAAAGCCTCGGGCTGCGCCGGAAAGGCGTCAACCTGGTGGCCTGTCCCAGTTGCTCTCGCCAGAACTTCGATGTCATTGCCACGGTAAACGAGCTGGAAGCACGCCTGGAAGATATCACCACACCGATTGATGTGTCGGTGGTCGGCTGCATCGTGAACGGCCCGGGCGAGGCCAAGGTGGCCGACATCGGCCTGACAGGGGCAACGCCGGTCAACATGTCCTATATCAATGGCGAAACCCACCACAAGATCAGCAATGAAAACCTGGTGGACGAACTTGAAGCCATGATCCGTCAAAAGGTCAGGGAAAAAGAGCAGGCACAGAACAACGAAAAGTCACAGGCATGACCCGGTATTGAAAAGACGCTGTCACCGTGGCCATTAGCCCCGTCAGTTCACGTTTTGACACTCCCGATCCGTAAATCCAGAAGAAAGGCAGAAAGCAGTTTTGGCTAAAATCCAGGCAATTCGCGGCATGAATGATGTGCTGCCGGACCAGACTCCCGCATGGCACTACCTTGAGAACACCATGCGCGACCTGCTGGCCGCCTACGCATACCGGGAAATCCGCTTCCCGATCGTGGAACAGACCCAGTTGTTCAAGCGCTCGATCGGTGAGGTCACCGATATTGTGGAAAAGGAAATGTATACCTTCGAGGATCGCAATGGCGACAGCCTGAGCCTGCGACCGGAAGGGACCGCTTGTTGTGTGCGATCCGCGGAACAGCATGGCCTGTTGTACAACCAGACGCAGAAGCTCTGGTACATGGGCCCCATGTACCGCCATGAGCGTCCCCAAAAAGGCCGCTATCGCCAGTTTTACCAGATGGGCGTGGAGGCTTTTGGGATGCCCGGCGTGGATATCGAGGCGGAAATCCTGCTGCTGTGCCATGACCTCTGGCAGCGTCTCGGCATTGCTGATGTCATCACCCTGGAGCTGAACAACCTGGGCACCAGCGAAGACCGCGCGCGCTATGGGGAGGCATTGCGTGAGTATCTGAAACAGCATGAAGGTGCTCTCGACGAGGACAGTCACCGGCGTCTGGACAAGAATGTATTACGCATACTGGATAGCAAGGTCCCGTCAACCCAGGCCCTGCTGGCTGACGCACCACGCATGCCGGATTTTATCTCCCAGGCCTCGGCTCAGGGCTTCAGCCAGTTGCTTGAGATGCTGACCCGTGCCGGCATCCACTATCAGGTCAATGAACGTCTCGTCCGTGGCCTGGACTATTACAATGGCCTGGTATTCGAATGGACCACGGATAAACTGGGTTCCCAGTCAGCCGTGTGCTCCGGTGGGCGCTATGATGGCCTGTCAAAACAGCTGGGCGGCACCGATACCCCGGGCGTGGGCTTTGCGCTTGGCATGGAGCGCATGATTCTGCTGCTGGAAGAACTGGCCCGCCTGCCGGCGGACATTGACAGGTCGGTCGACATTTATGTCGCGGTCATCGGGGAAGGCGTGCAGGAGCAGGCCATGCTGCTGGCGGCCGATTTGCGCCGTGAACTGCCGGGTATACGGGTTTTGACCCACTGCGGTGGCGGTAAATATAATAGCCAGCTCAAGAAAGCCTATGCCAGCGGTGCCCGGTGGGCCGTGATATTGGAAGGCAGCGAGGAGCTGGCAGAAATCAAGCTCAAGACCCTGGATGAAGACGGTGACGTGGCTACTCTGTCGCCCGCGGGCTTGTGTGAACATTTAAAAACCTGTTTGTCATCAAACAGGGTTGACCCATAACATTCAGCAGGCCGCCAGGTACTGCTGTTTTATTAACTGACTTTACAGATTGGAGAAATCTTTTGGCTAGTTACGGAAGTGATGAAGAACAATTAGAAGCCCTGAAAAACTGGTGGAATGAAAACGGTACCTCTCTGCTTATGGGTATTGCGCTCGTGCTCGTGGTGTTTTTTGGTAACCGCTGGTGGCAGGGCAATGTGAATGCCGAAAAAGAGGATGCCTCGGAAATCTATGCCACCATGATGGAAACCATGGCCGTCAACCTGGACAACGCGGTCAGCGACGAGGACCTGGCGTCAATGCGTGAAACTTACAGCCAGCTGCTGGGCGAGTTTCCCGACAGTATTTACGTACGCTACGCCGCCCTGATGCTGGCCAGCGCCTATGTTGGCCGGGAAGAATATGACGCAGCGGCAGAACAACTGGGCTGGGTTCTGGATAACCAGGAGCTTGGCTTCATGCAGGAAGCCGAGCCTGAATTGTTCCTCAGCACACGCCTGAAACTGGCCCGCGTCAAGCTCGCCCAGGAGGAGCCGCAGGCAGCACTGGACCTGGTGTCTGCGGTTGAACCCGGTGGCCTGGCGGCCAGTTATGCGGAAGTGCAGGGGGATGCCTATGTCCAGCTTGGCCAGATTGAACTGGCCAGGTCAGCCTACGAACGTGCCCTGGCATTGCTGCCGGAGAACGCTGCCTTTATTGACCTGAAACTGAGCAGCCTTAGCAGCTGAACGAGTGCCCATCATGACTGTTCCACTGCGCCTGGCCTATCTTTTGACTGCAACCCTGTTATTGGCAGGGTGCGGCTGGAATCCGTTCAGTTTCCTGTCTGGTAACGATGACGTGGAAGCGCCTGCCGAACTGGTGGATTTCGATGAGGAAGTCGGTCTGCGCCGGCAGTGGAATATCAGCATCGGCAACGGGCAGGGCGACAAGTACAACCGTCTCAAGCCTGCCATTTCCAATGAGGTGGTGATCGCTGCCAGCAATAACGGCAACGTGGTGGCCGTCAACCGTGAGAACGGCAACCGGCTCTGGCGTACGCGCCTGGATTATGAAATCACCGGAGGGGTCGGTATCGGCGGCGGCCGAGTCTTTGTCGGTACAGAAAACTCCAGCGTCATTGCTCTGGACGAGGACACTGGTGAGGTGCTCTGGGAAACTCAGGTGACCAGCGAGGTCCTGTCGGCCCCGGCAGCAAACAATCGCTACGTGGTTGTCGAAGCCATTGACGGCAAGCTGACTGGACATGATGCTGCCACCGGTGAGCAGCTCTGGATTTATGAAAATACCGTACCGGCGCTGACCCTGCGTGGTACCAGTTCGCCGCTTATCATTGAAAATTTCATCCTGGCCGCCTTTAGCAACGGCACCGTGGTGTCACTGGCCCTGGATAATGGCACCCTCCGTTGGGAAGAACGTGTGGCGGTACCCACCGGTACCTCCGAAATCGACCGCATGGTGGATATTGATGGCGATCTGTTTGTCACTGACAACGGCCTGCTGCTGGTGCCGAGCTACCAGGGTTATCTGGCTGCCATAGACGTTGTTACCGGGCAAACGCGATGGCGCATCCAGGAATCCAGTGCCAATGGCGCCAGCTCCGGTTTTGGCAATATTTACATCGCTGATGAGCGTGGTCATGTCAAAGCCTATCGTGTCGGCGAGGATGACCTGGTCTGGAACAACGAGCAGCTCGACCTGCGTGATCTGACAGCGCCAAGCAGCTTTAACAACTATGTTGCCGTCGGCGATTTCGAGGGCTACCTGCACCTGTTGTCACAGGTGGATGGCCGTTTTGTCGGTCGTACCCGTGTGGACAGCGATGGCATTCGTGCGCCGATACAGTCCCGGGGCAACACGCTCTACGTTTTTGGCAACGGTGGCAACCTGTCAGCGTATACCGTGCAGTAACGGCGCCAAACCGGCATCGGCGCCTGCAGACATTACCCGTTACAATACCCCTCCCATCCATTAACCGAGTCTACAACCATGACCCCCGTCATCGCCCTGGTGGGCAGGCCCAATGTCGGCAAATCGACACTGTTTAACCGGCTGACCCGGTCCCGGGATGCGCTGGTGGCGGACTTCGCCGGCCTGACGCGTGATCGTCAGTATGGTGAGGGTGATCTTGGTGAGCGACCCTTCATCGTCATCGATACCGGCGGTATTACCGGCCTGGAAGAGGGCATCGACCTGCGCATGAGTGAACAATCCCTGCAGGCCATTGAAGAGGCTGATGTGACGTTGTTGCTGGTGGATGCCCGTGACGGCCTGATGCCAGGGGACCAGTTGCTGGTGGATTATCTCCGCAAGCAGGCAAAGCCATACTCCCTGGTGGTCAACAAGACCGACGGGCTGGACCCGGACGTGGCCATGGCGGACTTCCACCAGTTGGGGTGTGAGGCCAGTTATGCTATTGCTGCCAGCCATGGGCGTGGTGTCAACAAGATGCTGGCCGAGATACTGGCGCCTTTCCCGACTGAGGCCGAAGTCGAAGCCGGAGACGATGACAGCAGCGGTATCAAGATCGCGGTGGTTGGCCGTCCCAATGTCGGCAAGTCCACGCTCGTTAATCGCATGCTGGGCGAAGAGCGTGTGGTGGTATATGACCATCCCGGCACTACCCGGGACAGCGTCTACATTCCCTTTGAGCGTCGCGGCAGGCACTACACGCTGATTGATACTGCCGGTATTCGCAAGAAGGGTAAAACCAGCGAGGCTATCGAGAAATTTTCTGTCGTCAAATCCCTGCAGGCGATCAAGGATGCCAATGTCGTTGTGCTTCTAATCGATGCCCGCGAGGGTATCGTGGAGCAGGACCTGCATTTGCTCGGGTATGTCCTGGACGCCGGCCGGGCCCTAGTGATTGGCATCAACAAGTGGGATGGCATGGACGAATACGCCCGGGATGAGGTGAAGAGAGCCATTCAACGCCGGCTGGTATTTGTCGACTTCGCCAAAATCCACTTTATCTCAGCCAAACACGGCACCGGTGTGGGTGATCTGTATGGCTCTGTCGAAAAAGCCTATAGCGCAGCCAGTCGCAAGCTCAGTACCAACAAGTTGACGCAGCTGTTAGAACGCATTACTGCGCAACATGCCCCGCCGGTGATCAACAATCGCCGCATCAAGCTGCGTTATGCCCATCCCGGTGGCAGCAATCCGCCGCTGATCATCATCCATGGCAAGCAGACAGACAAGGTGCCTGTGCATTATTTACGCTACCTGGAGAAGAATTTTCGCAAGTACCTCGACCTGCAAGGCACGCCTGTGCGTATCGAACTGGTCAGTGATGACAATCCGTTCGTGAAAGGCGAAGAAGATAAGTCTGACCGCCAGATTGCCCGCAAGCGTCGCCTGCAGAAAAGCCGCGAATTTGCCGGTAAGGGCAAAAGTCCGCGCGGCAGGTAAATCACCCGCCAATCCATGTCACGTATCCTGATTCTCAAAACCGGTGAGACATTACCCGCCCTGTCAGCCACGCTGGGAGATTTTGAAGACTGGATTGTGACCGTTGCGGACAGGCCAGCAGAGGATTTCCGGACCGTATCTGTGCATCTTGGTGAAAGTCTGCCAGCGCACGCGGATGTGACCGGCATCATCGTCACCGGATCCCCAGCCATGGTGACGGACACCGATGCCTGGATCCGTGACAGTGAAGCTTTTTTGCGCCTGGCGGTTGAGCGTAATGTCCCGGTGCTGGGCGTTTGTTTCGGGCATCAGTTGCTGGCACAGGCGCTGGGTGGCCATGTCGACTACCATCCCCACGGCAGGGAAATCGGCACTACCGAGCTGACCCTGCACGCAAGCGCTGCTGATGATGCGCTGTTCAATGTATTGCCAGGCAGCTTTCCGGTGCATGCCACCCACATGCAATCGGTCATGAGGGTGCCTGAGCATGCAGTCATACTGGCCGGAAATGCCTTCGATCCCCATCACGGCGTGCGTTTTGCTGACCGGGCATGGGGGGTGCAGTTCCATCCCGAATTCGATGCCACCATCATGGCTGGCTATTTGACGGAACGCGCGGAGCAGGTGAATGCTGAAGGGCTGGATGCGCAGGCGTTACTGGCGCAGGTGAAGGAAACGCCGGAAGCCGCCGCCTTATTGCGCCGCTTTGCGTCATTGTGCAATCAAGAGAGTCACTGGCCGGTGTAGGTTTCCAGCAGGGTCTGCTGAGCGCTGCGCGGGTTGGCGTTACCCGGCGAACTTTGCTTGTAACGGCCATCAGACTGCAGCTGCCAGGACTGGGTGTTGTCTGACAGGTACACTTGCAAACCCTCCTTGAGCAATTTTTTCTTCATGCGCTTTTCCTCGATCGGAAAGCAGGTTTCCACGCGCCGGAAGAAGTTGCGATCCATCCAGTCACCACTGGACAGGAATATTTCGTAGTCGCTGTCATTGTGGAAATAGAAAATGCGGCTGTGTTCGAGAAAGCGGCCGACAATCGAGCGCACACTGATATTTTCCGAAACACCCTTGAAGCCCGGACGCAAACAGCAGATGCCGCGTACGATGAGGTCGATTTTCACTCCGGACTGGGAGGCGGAATACAGCGCCTGGATGATGCTGGGTTCCACCAGGGAATTCATCTTGGCAATAATGCGGGCCGGTTTGCCTTTCCGGGCGTTTTCCTGTTCCCGCAGGATCAGGTCGAGCATGCCTTTGTGGAAGGTAAATGGCGCCTGCAGGATTTTTTTGCGCTTGCCGGGTTTGCCCAGCGCGGTGAGCTGCTGGAAGACCTTGGCCACATCGTCTGTGATCGCCATGTCACTGGTCAGAAAGGAATAGTCGGTATACTGCCTTGCCGTGCCGGCATGGTAGTTGCCGGTACCCAGATGAACGTAGCGTTTCAAATAGCGGCCTTCCCGGCGAATGACCAGGCTCATCTTGGTATGCGTCTTGTGACCAACCACCCCATAGGAAACATGTGCCCCTGCCGACTGCAACTCGTTGGCCAGCTCTATATTTTCCTCTTCATCGAAACGCGCACGCAGTTCAATTACAACCGTGACCTCCTTGTCCTCGTTGGCTGCCTTGATCAGGGCATCCACGATGCTGGAGTCGTCTTCGGTCCGATACAGCGTTTGCTTGATGGCGAGTACATCGGGGTCCACGGCTGCCTGTCGAACGAAATCAACGACCGTGTTAAATGACTGGTAAGGGTGGTGTAGTAAGAGATCGCCTTTCTTGATGGCATCGAAAATATCGGGTGTCTTGAGCATGCGGGGATGCACACTGGGTGTGAATGTCGGATAACGCAGTTCGGGACGTTTGACGATGCTGGAGATGGCCATCAGGCGATTCAGGTTCACCGGTCCGTTGACCTGGTAAACATCGTTGCGTTGCAGGTTGAACTGGTGGGTCAGGTAATCGATCATTTCCTGTGGGCAGTTATCCGGTACTTCCAGGCGTACTGCCTCGGCAAACCGGCGTGATGGCAGCTTGCCTTCCAGGGCGCGCATCAGGTCACCCACTTCTTCCTCACTGACCAGCAGATCCGAGTTACGCGTGATACGAAACTGGTAACAGCCGGTGACGGTCATGCCGGGAAACAGGTCGTTGGCATGGGCATGAATGATGGACGACAGGAAGACGAAATCGTAGTCGTGGGAAGAGCAGGAAGCCGGCAATTGGACCAGGCGGGGCAGAGCACGTGGCGCTTGCACGATGGCAATGCCGGAGTTGCGCCCGAAGGCGTCCTTGCCTTCCAGTGAAATGATGAAATTCAGGCTCTTGTTTAGTACTTGCGGAAACGGGTGGGCAGGGTCCAGGCCAACCGGACTCAGGATCGGCAACAGTTCCCGGTTGAAATAGCTCTTGATCCATTCCTGCTGTTTCTGGGTCCAGCTCTTGCGGTCGATACAGTGGATACCGGCCTTTTTCAGATCGGGCAGGACTTCCTCGTTGAGGACACGATACTGTTCATCGACGACTTCATGGGCCACATCACTGATGCGCTGGATCTGCTCGGAGGGTGATAACGCATCGGGGCCGCTCTGAATGGAGCCAAAAGCCACCTGTTGTTTCAGGCCGGCGACACGGATCTCGAAAAATTCATCCATGTTCGAACTCGCGATACAGAGAAAGAACAGGCGCTCCAGTAGCGGCGTGGACTTGTCCCTGGCCAGTGCGAGCACGCGGAGATTGAATTCCAGCAGGCTGAGTTCCCGGTTGATGTAATACTCCGGGCTGGAGAGATTGATATCCTTGCTGGCAGTCATTTTCGGTATTCCGGTGCCGTTGTTGCTTACTGCCTGATGATCAGCAGGTAGCCATCCTCTTCAATGGGGTCTTCCAGTTCCACCTCGATGAGTTCGGCGTCGTACAACTTCTTGCATTGCTTGGCCAGTTTCAGGAAAGGTGAGCGACCTGGATCGGCAATGATGATGGTGTCAACACCGTTCTTGAGGGCTTTCTTGATGAGTTTCAGGAGCGGGTCGATCAGTTCGTTCCAGAAACAGATGTCGCCGCCCAGGATCATGTCCTGTTCTGCCAGCAGACTGGCCTTGAGATTCTCGTAGCGGCTGACCTTGTTGGTCACTTTCGCCTTGTTGAGCTTGGCGTGCATGTCCAGATACGGAAAGACGTTTTTGTCGGCATCAACCGCGGTGACATTGGCCTTGAACTCCTTGTTGCAATGGATCGCCAAGATGCCCCAGCCGCAGCCGATTTCCATGATATTGGCTTTTTTCTTCGGCGGGTTTTCCAGCAGGTAATCGTGGATCAGGTAGCTGGAAAACCAGACCTTGTCGCCATGTATTTCCGGCGTGCTGGTGTCCTTCAGCAGTTTCTTGATGGCGTGGTGTTTTTTCTTGTAGATCTTGAGTCCGCGGACTTCCTTGATATGTTTTTCTGCTGTGCTCATAAGTCAACTGCCATGGTATAGAGTAAGTGTACAAAAACTGTATTAGGAATCTGTTAAGAGGAGGGCTGGCCGGACCGGGTAACCGGTTCTCAGGAAGGCTGCAGTCCGCCGGTGAATTCCTGCTTATTTTTCTTGTCCTGGCGGGGCGCGATTGGACCTGGCATCGCCAGCTTCAGTCTCCGCCGTGCCTCCGTTTTGCAGGGCAATGGATTGCGTCACGGTACTGACAAGTTCACCGTCAAAAAGCCGGGATCGAATTGTATCACCGGGTTTGATGCTTTGGTATGAGCGTACAACCTGTCCATTTGGGGTCTGTGTAATGGAATAGCCACGAGCGATGGTATTGAGCGGACTGACTGTGTGGAGGGTGTGACTGCTCTGGCCAAGTCGTGTTTTGCTTTGCTGCAGCCGTTGTGTCATGGCCTTGTGCAGACGTCGTGACAAATCCTGCTGGCGCTGTCCGCAGGCACTGACTGTGCGCAGTGGCGAGTTAGCCCGAATGCCCTGGTGCAAATGCCGCACATCACTGTGCATCTGGTCCAGACGGCTGCGCAGAGCCCGGCGCAGGCGCAGTTCCGTGTCGTCTAGGCGCTGGGCCTGTTCCTGTAATTTGCGGCCCGGGTGTTTGAGTTGACGCGTCAGAAACTGCAGGGACTGTCGCCGACGTGCGAGCAGGTCTCTGGCCAGCGTACTGAACTGGCGCCGGTAGCCGCCAAACCATTGCAGGTACTCCTGCTGGTCGGGGCTCAGGATTTCAGCCGCCGCGGTAGGTGTGGCGGCGCGGGCATCAGCCACGAAATCGGCAATGGTGAAGTCCACTTCATGCCCGACAGCGCTGACAATGGGCAATTCACTGGCGCGGATACAGCGGGCAAGGTTTTCAGCGTTGTAGCTCCACAGATCTTCCAGGGAACCGCCACCTCGACCAATCACCAGGACATCGAGGTCTTCCAGGCAACCCTCGCGGCGATTGGCCAGTTCGATCGCGGCGATGGTTTCCCGGGCTGCAGCCTCACCCTGAACCGTCACGGGTATGACCGTGATGGCAATGGCCGGAAAGCGGCGTCTGAGGGTACTGATAATATCGCGGATGGCGGCACCGGTTGGGGAGGTGATCACACCGATATGCCTGGGCAGGCGGGGCAGGGGGCGCTTGAGGCTGTCATCAAACAGGCCTTCGCGGTAGAGCTTTTCCTTCAGTGCCTCGAAAGCGCGGAGCAGGGCGCCGTCGCCGCGTTCCTCCATCTGCTCCAGGATCATCTGGAAATCGCCCCGGCCCTCATAGAGGCTGACCTTGCCCTTGACCAGCACCTGCATGCCATCGGTGGGCCGAAACCGGACGCGCATGTTGCGGTTGCGGAACATAGCACAGCGCACCTGGGCATTATTGTCTTTCAGGGTCAGGTACCAGTGCCCGGATGCCGGGGTGGCGATATTGGAGATTTCACCTTCCACCATGATGGCCGGGAAATTGCCTTCGAGTAAGTAGCGCGCCTCACGATTGAGATCGCTGACGCTGAGCACGATGTCGCTGGAGGAGGTGTCAAAGAGATCCATAGGCCAGCCATCATACCCTGAACACCAGCGGCCGCTAAGGGCATTTGGCAGAAGAATATGGATTTGGGCTACAATGGCCCCAATTAATATCGCTCATTATCCATGCCCTTCGGAGTTGCCATGCGCCAGGCCATTTTCCTTACATCGCTTACCCTGCTGGTCCAGTTGTTGCCCGTCACGGGCTTTGCCGCCAGTGCTGATAGCCGGGCCTGCAACCAACAGGGCCGTGAAATCGCCCTGCGTATCAGTGAGGAAGTCCGGGGTAGCCTGGATACGGCCGAGCGCAACAAAATCGCCGCCATTGCCGAGGAAGTCTGTCTCGATTTCGCCACGCCGGCCGTCCAGTCCAACCGGCCGGTCATCGGCCGCCCAGCGCCTGCCCAGCAGGCCAATGTCGCAGCGGCGGTAGTTGCGGCCCCGGAAACTAAAGTCGAGAGCGAATCGGATGAAGCGAACGACGCGGATGAGGAAGGGCTGTTAGGCAATATCCGCATCATTCCCGCGGAGGAAAGGGTGAGGCGCCCGGGCCTTAAGCGCAAGTAATCTGACCACTTTGGTGGCCCTTACGGGCGCCAAGCATTTACGTGAATTTCCCTGATGGAGTATAATGCGTCGATTTCCCGCAACGGGATATCAGGTACCCCGAACCATGCTGCGCATAGTTGAAGAAGCTCTCACATTTGACGACGTCCTCCTAGTTCCCGCCCATTCTCAGGTGTTGCCTAACCGGGTCGACCTGAAAACCAGTCTCACCAAGACCATCACCCTGAACATACCCCTGGTGTCATCCGCCATGGATACGGTGACCGAGTCCCGCCTGGCCATTGCCATGGCCCAGGAAGGTGGTATGGGCATTATCCACAAGAGTATGAGTATCGAGCAGCAGGCCCGCGAAGTCCGCACCGTGAAGAAGTATGAAAGCGGCGTGGTCACCGATCCCATCTGCATCACTCCCGACACGACCGTGCGCAAGCTGCTGGAGCTGACCCAGGAACACCGTATTTCCGGGTTACCGGTGATCCGCAGCGAAGGCTCCCGGGATCTCGTCGGCATCGTCACCAGTCGTGATGTGCGATTCGAGAATGACCTGGAAGCCGCAGTGGAAAAAATCATGACGCCTAAAGAGCGTCTGGTCACCGTCAAGGAAGGTGCCGACCTGGATGACATCAAGGTGCTGATGCACAATCACCGCATCGAGAAAGTGCTGGTGGTCAATGACAGGTTTGAACTCAAGGGGCTGGTCACACTCAAGGACATTCGCAAGTCCGAGGATTTCCCCAATGCCTGCAAAGATGCCATGGGGCAACTGCGCGTTGGCGCAGCGGTGGGTGTAGGCGCCGAGACCGAGGAACGCGTCAAGGCGCTAGTCACTGCCGGTGTCGATGTCATCGTGGTCGATACTTCCCACGGGCACTCCCAGGATGTGCTCAATCGTGTCAGCCAGATCAAGAAAGCTTTCCCGAACCTGCAGTTGATCGGTGGCAATGTCGCCACGGCTGCCGGTGCCGAAGCTCTCGCAGAAGCCGGTGTGGATGCCGTCAAGGTGGGTATTGGTCCCGGCTCCATCTGTACCACCCGGATTGTAACTGGTGTTGGTGTGCCACAGATTACCGCCGTGGCCAACGTGAACCAGGTCCTGCGTGGGTCCGGTATCAGCATCATTTCCGATGGCGGTATACGCTTCTCTGGCGATATTGCCAAGGCTGTCGCGGCCGGCGCCAATGTTGTCATGATCGGCAGCCTGCTCGCTGGCACCGAGGAGGCTCCTGGTGAGGTCGAACTGTACCAGGGCCGTTCCTACAAGGCTTACCGGGGCATGGGCTCGCTGGGCGCCATGTCAGCAGCACACAGTTCAGCCGACCGTTATTTCCAGAACATCCAGGAAGGTGCCAGCAAGCTGGTACCGGAAGGTATCGAGGGACGTGTTCCTTACAAGGGGCCAATGTCTGCGATTATTTTCCAGCTCATCGGCGGTATCCGTTCCAGCATGGGCCTGACCGGGTGCGCGAACATGGAGGAAATGCGGACCAAGCCGGAGTTTGTGCGGATCACCGGTGCCGGTGTCAGTGAAAGTCATGTCCATGACGTGAGCATCACCAAGGAAGCACCGAACTATCGAGTGAGTTAAGGCCTCCATGGGTACCCGTCTTTTACCGGCGGTATCGAACCATAATCAAAGAGGCTGCTGTCGGCCTGTCCCCGGGCAGGCTGTTGTATTCATCTAACGGCCGGAAGACCGTATGTCGCAAAATATTCATGACCATCGGATCCTGATCCTGGATTTCGGTGCCCAGTACACTCAGCTCATTGCCCGCCGGGTTCGCGAAGCCGGTGTCTACTGTGAAATTCACCACTACAGCATGTCCGAGGAAGACTTCCTCGCCTTCAATGCCAGGGGGGTCATTTTCTCCGGTGGCCCCGAATCCACTACCGTCCTGGATTCGCCCCGGGCACCCGACTATATCCTAAATTGCGGTCTGCCGATCCTGGGCATCTGTTATGGCATGCAGACCATGGCATTGCAGATGGGCGGCAAGACCGAAAGTTCGAACAAGTCCGAGTTCGGCTACGCTGAAATTGAAATCACCAGCGGTAATCTTCTGCTGAGCGACCTTGAGCATTCCCGCGCCGAAGGTGACAAGTTCTACCACAGTGTCTGGATGAGCCATGGCGACAAGGTTGTGGCAGTGCCAGAAGGCTTTACGGTCATTGCTTCTACCGAGAGTGCGCCCATCGCGGCGATTATGGATGAGAGTCGCAAGATGTATGCGGTGCAGTTTCATCCCGAAGTGACCCATACCGACTCGGGCCAGGAAATCCTCAACCGTTTCGTACATGAAATCTGTCAGTGCGGCCGGCTGTGGACGCCGGCCAATATTATCGAGGATGCGGTGAGCACCATCCGCAATCAGGTTGGCAGTGACAAGGTGTTGCTGGGCTTGTCTGGCGGTGTGGATTCCTCCGTAGTGGCGGCACTGCTGCACAAGGCCATTGGCGACCAGCTCACGTGCGTGTTTGTCGATAACGGCCTGCTGCGCCTGCACGAAGGTGACCAGGTGATGGAAACCTTTGCCAGGAACATGGGGGTGAAGGTCATTCGCGCCGATGCCGAGGACATCTTCCTAGGCAAGCTGGCAGGCGTCGAGGACCCGGAAGCTAAGCGCAAGATCATCGGCAACACTTTCATCGAGGTATTTGATACCGAAGCCGCCAAACTGGGCGACGTCAACTGGCTGGCCCAGGGCACCATCTACCCGGACGTCATCGAGTCAGCGGCTTCCAAGCACGGTGTCGCGCATGTCATCAAATCCCACCACAATGTCGGCGGCCTGCCCGACGACATGAAGATGTCTCTTGTGGAGCCCCTGCGCGAACTGTTCAAGGACGAAGTGCGACGCATCGGTGTTGAACTTGGCCTGCCACGGGAAATGGTTTATCGCCATCCCTTTCCGGGTCCCGGGCTGGGAGTTCGTGTCCTCGGCGACGTAAAAAAAGAATACTGCGACATTCTGCGCCAGGCCGATGCCATCTTCATCGAAGAGCTCCGCAATGCCGGCTGGTACGACAAGGTCAGTCAGGCCTTTGTGGTGTTCCTGCCTGTCAAATCAGTCGGTGTGGTGGGAGATGCCCGGCGCTATTCCTACGTCCTGGCGATCCGCGCCGTGGAGACCATCGACTTCATGACCGCACGCTGGGCGCACCTGCCTTATGATTTGCTAGAGCTGGTGTCCAACCGCATCATCAACGAAATTCGCGATGTCTCGCGGGTCAGCTACGATATCAGCAGCAAACCGCCTGCCACGATTGAGTGGGAATAGTTTTACTGACTGAAACCCTTGTTTTGTAAGGGTTTCAGAGTTGAAACTTCTTACAAACACTCGTTACACCCCGTATTTCTATGTTAGAAATAGGTAATAACGCTAATGAGTGCCTTCTTAATAAAAGTTTTAAGGCTCAAGGAGGTTTTTCACCTCAGAGTCGTCCCCGTATCCTGCTTTAGTCATAAGCTCGTCAATGAGTGAATCAGGTGGCGTCAGTTTAATGGAATTAAAAAGTTCGTAGACGGTTTCCATAAGCTTACTTTCGAGTCTGCTCACGTCAGCATCAGTTGCTTTGGTTAACTCGAAGCCGGTGTTATATACCGTATTATGAGCTTGTGATGGTATCCAAATCTCAATTTCTCCCCGTAAGGTGGTATATGATTTTTCAGTCTTGGGTATTGATTTAGGTGTGCCATTGCGGGCGTCACTTAAGCCAGTGCTGAAAAGATCTAAGAGATGTTTCTCCAGCATGGGTCGGAATTTGCTGCGCAACAGATCGATATCGTTTTCTGAAAGATTTTGTGGATTATTTTTTTCAGCTATTGTGTCCCATAGATTTTTGCCAGAAACACCGAGAAAACTAGGGTCAACTTTACTGTTGATTGTTGTACCGCCAATGTTACTGATATTACTTATTAGGCTATTAGCGATGTCTTCAATTTTGCGGACTTTATCTATTAGAAACAGTACCATGATGACGAGAAGGATCATCAAGGGAAGAATTAGTGTCAGGATAAGGCTCATTGAATTAATCAGTGTCAGTGCCTGATCCATCGGGGTCTGCACTGTTCTTTTTCTCAGCTTCTTCCTCGTCACGAAGAAATTGCAAGACATTAAAACTTTGACTAACACCTATCTCTTCAAAAAGTGCATCAGCTGTACGTTGAGCCTGTTCAATAGCTCCTGTACGGTCAATTTTCACTGTTTGGTATGCTGCAGCGATAGCAAATATTTGGTTGGCGTATTTCTCCGGGATGTATGAATAAATCAAGCCATCGGTAGATTTAATACCTAGCCAAGGTGTGGGCAACGGTTTGTCTGGGATACTTTCCCCTGCAGCAATAGCTTCCATTGCCGCGGCCTCAAAATCTTCTGTTTTTTTTGCAGCTTCAACAAAAAGCTTATCAACATGAGTGCGAGACTGTAGAGCTATGCGCGTGCAGTATTGTTTTGAAGAGCGAGTATTATCTTCTTTAAGCTGCAAAGCTTTTTCAAAGTCAGCTTGAGCTTGTTTTTTTAGCTCATCGATATTTTGTTTTCTTTTAAAATTAAAAATCATATTTATATGTCAGCTTGTGATTTTCTGGCAATTTTATATCTTATATCGGTCACGGTTTCTTTTAGAATTTGACTTATTCTAGATTCATTAACGCCTATGATCGCACCAATTTCTTTTAAATTCATCTCATCAATATAATAAAGTGATAGGATTAGTCGTTTTCGATCGTCTAATTCACTGATACTTTGTTGTATAAGTTGACGATTTTCGTTACTGACCATTGTCTCAAGTACGTCGCCATCTTGGTCGGCTATGTCAAATTCTTCATTTTCTAGCATTGGCTCAAGTTCTTGAAAATTGAAAGAGTTTGCATGAGTACGTTGGTGTTCAAATTCCTCAATAGAAAGGTTCAGATGATCTGCAACCTCTCGATTAGAAGGATTTCTCTCCAGTGTGTTCTGTAACAACAACCTAGCCTCTTCGTGTGATTTTTTAGTTTCAATAGCCTTGCGTGTTATTTTCGATAACTTTCTAGCTTCATCGATAATTGCACCTCGAACTCGTATCTTCGCAAAAACCTCAAAATTGACCCCCCGGCTTTCATCAAAGCTTTTATAAGCCTCCATCAAACCAAGCATTCCTAATTGAACCATGTCGTTAAGTTCCATATATTCAGGAAGGCGAGCGCG
>Ga0181560_10002404_pt1 | contig 17390 bp, 13 predicted proteins | sample 011ome_20_FD_133751 | JGI IMG/M metagenome (GOLD analysis project Ga0181560, IMG submission 133751) | Coastal salt marsh microbial communities from the Groves Creek Marsh, Skidaway Island, Georgia - 011509CT metaG (megahit assembly) | ecosystem: Environmental > Aquatic > Marine > Intertidal...
CCGTCGTCGTCCCGTCGACGCCGACGCCGATCACCGCGGCGACGCTCGATATGCTCGGCAGCACGCTCTCGCCGTCGCCCCCCGCGCCGCCGCTCGCGGTCGCCGCCGCCGCCGCCGCCGCCGCCGCCGCGCCGCGGCACGCGTCCAGGACGCGCGTCGAGACGGGCGGCCCTCCCGGCGGCGGCGGCGGCATCCCGCCGTCCCCCCTCCCCCCCGCGCCGTCCGTAGACGCCGCGACGCCGCTGAGCTTCGCGCGCAGGCGCGCGAGCACCTCCCACTGCGACTCGTCTCTGTTCACGCCCGCGACCTCCGCGGACTTGGGCATGTACCCGACCGTCCCCGGCGTCGACCCCGGCTCGGGCGCGACCGCCCGCTGCGCGAATCGCGCCTCCATCGCGCGGCCGCATCCGTCGGCCGCGCCGTCGAGCGCCTCGAGCGCGCGCGTCGCGAGCTCCGTCGTCTGGAAGCTCACGAACGCGTACCCGCGCGGCTTGCCCTCCTCCGGGTCCAGCGGGACTTTGATCTCGTGCACGCCGTCGAGGAGGCCGCGGTTGGCGAGGAGCGATCGCATCGCGTCTTCCGAGTCGATGCCGAACGACAGGTTCGCGAGGAAGAGCTTGCGGTCGTGGTACGCCTGAGGGACCGGCGCGGGTCCTCCGGGAGCGCGACCGCCGTGGACGACCATCGCGGGGACCGGTGCGTTGGGACCGGACCCGATGGACGACCGCGGTGGGCGGCGACGCGGCCGCGCGCGCGTCTGTGGCGGAACCTCGTCAGTTCCAACTGAACTCGTCGTCTGGCGCATGGGAAAACTCGACGCGAGAGACTTGACGCGCGCGGCGCAGAGATCACGACGCGGGACGAGCGGCCGCGCTCGCCGCGATGCGCGCGTCCACCCTCATCGGCGCGCGCCCGTCCGCGTTCGCGTCCGAGCTGAGGCCGGCGAGGGCGGCGGCGAGGGCGGCGTCGTCGCGCGCGAGCGACGCCTCGCGCGGCGGGTGCCGTTCGAGCCGACACGTGGCCTCCTCCACCTCCTCCTCCTCCTCCTCCTCCTCCTCCTCCTCCTCGTCCGACGTCACGAGCCTCGCGCTCGAAGACCGCAAGTCGCTCCTCCTGCGCCTCTGCGCGAACACGGACCGCGGGAAGTCGGTCACGCCCGACGCCGCGAAGCGCATCGAGGAGCTCGTCGCCGCAATCGAGGCTTCGAACGTAACGCGCGATCCCGCCGTCTCGCCGCTCATCAGCGGCGAGTGGTCGCTCGTCTACACCGGCGCGAGCGCGAAGGACGCGGCGGAGCGCGCGAAGCGCGAGGGCGTCATCGGCAGGGCGCTCACGGAGGTCACGGGAAGCGGTGGGAACGTCGCGGGCGAGGGCGGCGCGGAGACGCGGACGACCGACTCGATCTCATCGATCTCGAAGAAGAAGCCGCTGCCGCTCGGAAGGAGCATCTCGCTGCTGTCGGGCGCGGTGGAAAACAGAGGGAACTTCCAGGACATCGACGCGGCGCGCGGCGTTGTGGAGAACCGCGCGGAGCTGAGCGTATTCGGCGTGCGCGCGGAGGTGAAGATCGAGGCGAGCTGCGTCCCCGCGGCGCCGTCGGACGCGGGCGGGGAATCGATAAGACTCGACGTCGCGTTTCGGCGCGTCGCGATCACGCTCGGGCCGCTTCCTCCGCTGTCGATACCGCTGACGTTCGTGAACGACGGGAAGGGGCCGCAGGGGTGGTTGGACACGACGTTTCTGGACGACACGATGCGGTTGGGAAGGGGCGATAAGGGGTCGACGTTCGTGACCGTACGGCGCGGGTGACGACGACAGCTGCGCGTCGCCCGTATAAATATTATACAACACGTGGCCGCGAAGCCTCCCGTTCAAAGACACGACGCGTCGCGTCGCGTCGCGTCGCGTCGCGCGCTCCCTCCTCCCTCACGGCTGTCCGCGGCTGCCCATCTTGTACCCGTCCGCGTCGCCGGTGTCCATGACCGCGATCGCGCACGCGCTCGCGTTCGAGACGTGCGCCTGGATCTTCCCGTTCATGATGGCGTCGAACTTCTCCTTCTTTTTTATCCTCCTCTTCTCGCTCTGCGCCTTCCTCGCGTCGGCGCCCTCCTCGAACGCCCTCTCCACCGCGCTCGTCACCATCGTGCTCGCGTCGTCCCCCGGCGTCGGGAGTTTGCCGTCCACGTCCGTCAGCGCGAGCGCGCCCCCCGCGGCGACGAGCGTCGCGATGCTGTCTTCCCACTTCAAGTCCCCCGTCGCGTCGCTCGCGTACGCGTCGCACGCGACGTGCAGGCACGTCCTCCCCTTGATGTCTTCCGCGTTCGGGTCCGCGCCCTTGCTCAGCAGGAGCTTGATGATCTCCACTTCGCCGAAGGACGCGGCGAGGTGCAGCGGCGAGGCCCACGTCCCCGGGGCTTCTTCGTTGACGACGGCGGTCGTCGCGGCGTCGTCCTCGCACGCGTCGAGGACGTCCGCGACCGCGTCGACGTCGCCGGTCGCGATCGCGCGCGCGAGCTTCGACGGCGGCAGCGCGTCGTCGTCGGCGTCGGCCATGGCGGGCGGGCGGGCGGGCGGGACGACGCGCGCGCGGGTTCGAGGCGGGCGGACGAGCGGCCCACCCGGGGCGCGTCGTTGTGCTGAGCGACGGAGCGGCGGAGGCGTCGGCCTTCGACTCGACGACGACGCATTTCCGTTGAGAGATCTGAATAAGAATGTTGAAACTCGACGACGCGCGCGAACGCGCGCCACGACGTCGCGCGCCGCGGGAGGTATGTCGAGCAAGCTCGACTACCTGAAGCGGTACCTCGACGGCGGCGGCGGCGAAGCCGACGCCGCCGCCGCGGGCGGAGGGGAGAAGAAGAAGAAGCGGCGGAAGAAGGACAAGCCCGCGGGCGGACTCGAGATCCGCGCGCCGGACGTAGGCGGCGTCGTCGTCGCGAAGCCCGTCAAGGTATGCTCGGGCATCCGCGTCGTGGACGAGGACGACGAGTCGTGGAAGCGCAAGCGCGACGAGCTCGAGGAGGCGAGGCGACGCGAGGACGAGACGCCGACGATCGTCGGCGGCGGCGACGGCGACGGCGCGAAGACGACGAACGCGACGCGCAAGTACCTGGGCATCCGCGAGGACGGGAGCGGATGGGCGGTCGTCGCGGAGGACGACGACGCGACGCGCGCGAACGCGAACGCGGGGGGCGGGCGCGGGGGTGGGGGCGGCGGCGGCGACGACGACGACGACGATCTGTCCCCGCCGCGGCCGGGGAGGCACGACAGCGACGACGACGACGACCTGTCGCCGCCGAGGCCGGGAAGGCGGCACGACAGCGACGACGACGACCTGTCGCCGCCGAGGCCGGGAAGGCGGCACGACAGCGACGACGACCAGTCGCCGCCGCGTCGGCGCCCCGGAGCGCGGCGCGGCGGCGATGACGGCGGGGACGGGGACCTCTCGCCGCCTCGGCGTGGACGAGGCGGGTCGGACGGCGATCTGTCCCCGCCGCGACGACGACGACGACGCGGCGGCGAATCGGATTCGGATTCGGATTCGGACGCCGACCTCTCGCCGCCGCGGAGAGCGCCCAAACCGCCGTCGAGCGGGCCGACGATGACGGACGGCACGACCACCGGCCTCGTGGACGCGGCCGTCGTCGTCCAGGAAGCCGCGGAGAAGCGCGCGGTGGCGAGGGCGAGGATCACGGCGATGTCCGACGACGTCAGCGGCCGCGGCGCGGCGACGCAGTTCCGCGACAAGGCGACCGGGCAGCTCATCGACCTCGAAGAGCAGAAGAAGCGGATGGAGCTCGCGAACGCGCGGAGGAAGGAGCCGGAGCGACCGGTGTGGACGCAGGGGATCGCGCAGGGTAGGGCCGCGAGCGACGCCGCCGAGGCGTTGCGGCGAGAGGCGGACGCGCCGTTCGCGCGCGCCGACATCGCGCCCGAGGCGGAGGACGCGCAACGCGCGGCGGTTCGATTCGGCGACCCCATGGCGCACCTCGCGCGCAAGAAACAACAGAACGCGGAGATTTCGATGCCGAGCGTCGTCGCGGGGATAAGCGAGGAGCAGCTCAAGAAGAGCGGGTTTAGGATCCCGCAGGAGGTGCCGGAGCACAGCTGGATTCGACGCGGCGTCGGGCCGCCGCTCAACCGGTACGGCATCAAGCCCGGGAGGCACTGGGACGGCGTCGACCGGAGCACCGGGTTCGAGCAGGAGATGTTCAAGGCGAAGAACGACCGGCGGAGTCGCGATCAGAGCGCGTGGAAGTACGTCCAGCAGGTGTGGGAGTGAGCGGCGCCGACGGCCGCGCGCGTCGTCTCCGTAGCTAGCGATCGGTCGGTCCACTCCACTTTTAGGGTTTGTTACTTACGCGGGGGGCGCGGCGTCGCGCCCCCCGACGAGACGTTAAGCCGGACGTGTCTCTTACGAACAAGTCTACGACCATCACCCCCCTCACGTCTCTCGCCGCGCCGACGTTCCCACCCCGCGCGCGCTCGTCTCGTCGTCCTCTAAGACGAATCGAGTCGACCGCGCGTCGAAATCAATCATCGACGTCATCGTTCACCACTCGCCATCGTCGCCGCGCGCTCCTAAGTTCCTCGTTCGCGCGCTCACCAGCCGATCAGCGCGCGCCGTTCGGTTCAGTTCACACCGGAACCTACGAACCTCACCTTCATACTTAAAACTTCATCTCGTGCGGCTTGTCCCCGGACCTGAGCGTGAACTTCGTCGCCATGTACCCCTTGAGGTGCGGCACCGCGTCGATGGCGGGCGACAACGCGGCGTCCAGCGCCTTGTTGTCCGCGACGTACGACGCGGGAAGCTCCTTCTTCTCCTGCTTCTCGTCGAAGAAGTCCTCCTCGGACTTCTTCGTGCGGTCCTTCGCGGGCTTCTTGAAGTACGCGTCGTCGAACTTCTTGCTGTCGACGGCGCCGACGTCGATCTTTTGGGACGTGGCGATCGTGTAGCACTGATTCACGCGCTTGATCGGCACGCCGTTCACGCCGTACGGGCCGCAGACGAGGAGGAGGCCGGACGGGAGCTGGCGAAGGAACACGACGCGCTTGCCCTTGAAGTGACCGGCGAGGAGAATCAGGATCGTCCCCGGGGTGATGTTCTTCTTGAGCTTCGTCGGGTTGTGCGCGACGGCGGCGCGCTTCAGCGGGAACTTGACGTCGTCCGCGGGGTAAAACGCCGGCGTCTTCGTCTTCTTCTTCGGCGCGGTCTGAGCCTTGCTCAGGACGCCCTTGAGCGCTTGCTCCGCGGAGGTGACTTTCACCATTTTTCTGGGTGCGAGTGGGTGCGTTACCGGGAGGGCGTACGCGTCGCGTGCGTCGTGGCGCCGCGTGAAGAGGGAGCGCGCTGCGGACGCATCTCGAAGTCGTGCGGCGATTTAGGGTTTTTTTTCGGGCGTGATTGACGCCGACCGGACCCGAAAACGTGACTGATTCACACAGCTGTGTATCCGTGCGCACCGCCGCTTCTGACTGCATCGCGCGCGAAACGAAACTCGCGCGCTGCACGCGCGCGATCGCTCCGGCGCGCCGGCGCGGCGGCCCGGCGCGCGCGTCGTCGCGGAAATCGCGACAACCGTCGAGGCCACAACGCACGCGCGACGGCGCGCGCGGTGGCCTGCGGAGCGAGGAACGACCGGTAGCGAGGACCGACGTTCCGAGCCCGGGCGCGGCGGCGGCGGCGGCGGCGGCGGCGGGAGTCGCGGGAGTCGCGGGAGTCGCGGGAGTCGCGGGAGAACCGCGACGGGGAGGGGCGAGGCGCCGACTTCGCGGATCGATCGACCGATCGATCGACGCGCGCGGTCGACGCGGCGGCGGATCGGATCGTCGTCCGCGAGCGATCCGCCATGGGCCTCCTCGCGAACGCGCTGCGATCGCTCGCGACGCGTCGCTGCCGCGACGCGCTGCGCGCCGCGCGCCGCGAGCGCGCGAACGCGCGGTGGACGGCCGACGCGATCGGCGGCGTCGATCGACGCCCCGCCGCCCTCTTCGCGACGTCGTCGCGCGTCGCGTGCCAGGGCGCGCGGGAGGCTCTGAACGACGAGGACGACCTCGAACGCCCGGCGAAGCTCGCGGGCCGCGACGACGACGACGACGACGACGACGACGATCGCGATGACGCGCGCGTCGTCGCGGGACGGTGGGGACCCCGCGCGGACGGGTCGTTCGGATACGTGCCGGAGGCGTCGTCGTCGCGCGGGGGCGCGCGCCCCGCGCGCGACCGTCGCGCCGCCGCGCCGCGCGCCGAGCCGGGGACGTGGGGACTCCGCGCGGACGGGACGTTCGGATACACCGCGGCGTCGTCGCCGCTCGACGCGTCGCGAGAGACGCCGTCGCGCGGTCCGGAGGCGTCGCGCGGCGACGGCGCGCCGCGTGAACCGACGTCGACGTCGACGACGCCGTCGAGCGAAATGGAGTTGGACGACGAGCTCCATCGCGGGGAGCGCGCGTTCGCGGACAGGACGCACCCGAACCGACCGACGCACCGACCGATGTCGATCGTGGGCGAGGAAGAGAGGCGGCTGCAGAAGATGGAGGCGATGAGCAACGATCCGGGGTTCGCCGCGATCAAGATGGTCCTCCTCGCGATGCGCGAGCAAGAGAAGAGGCTCCGATCGCCGCTGTCGTACGATCCGATGTCCGAAGATCCGCGGACGCGGCCGCTGGAGGAAAAGCAAAGGAACAGAGAGACGAGCGTAATCGACGACGAGGTGGCGCGGTACCGCGAGGCGCAGCAGCGACATCGCGAGGCGCGGCAGCGCAGGGACGGCATCGAGCGGATGGTGGAGCACGCGAGAGAGGCGGCGAGCAGGGGCGACGGGCTCGGCGCGACGGCGGCGGGGAGGAATTTTTTGCACAACTTCCTCGAGCCGCTGTCGAGGGCGATCGAGAAGGAGCAGGCGGAGATCCGGAAGAAGGTCCCGGGCGCGGACCGGACCAACTACGGTCCGTTCATGCTGATGCTCAACCCGGACAAGCTCGCGGTGATCACCCTCCACGCGGTGATATCGCAGCTCATGATGGGGGACGACCGCGTGAAATTTTCCGGGGACAACGGTCAGGTGGGGAAGAGCAAGTTCGTTCGCGTCGTCGAGCGCCTGGGCGAGGCGGTGCAGGCGGAGGTGAACCTGTCTAGGCTCAAGCAGCGCGGGAAGGTGCGACCGAAGGATCCTTCAGAGCGAGAGCGGCGATTCAGGGAGGAGACCGCGGGCGTCAGGGATCTGGCTGAGGACGCCGGCGACGTCGACGAGTTCCTCGCCAAGCCGCATCTCACGGATCGCTTCGCGAAGGTCAGCGCGAAGTCGCTGAGTAAGCTCACGACGGTGCGATCCGTCGCGAAATTCGCGAGGAGGGCGCTGAACGACTCGGACTGGGGGATGACCGCGCGCGTGAAGCTCGGGAGCGTCCTCGCGAAGCTCCTCGTCGAGACCGCGAAGATCGAGGTGCCGGATCCCGAGAGCGGCGAGCTCGAGATCAAGCCCGCGTTCGAGCACCACTACGAGTACGTAAACAGGCAGCAGCGGTACGGGATGGTATCCTGGCACCCCGCGTTCTTCGACTACATCGAGCACGAGGACATGAGGCACGCGCAGATGAGCCTGGTGAGATACATGCCGATGGTCACGCCGCCGCGGCCGTGGAGCAGGTTCGATCAGGGCGGGTACTTGTGCTCGGAGACGTTCGTCATGCGCGGGAACTACACGAGGTTGGGGCCGTCGTGGGGGCAAATCATGGCGCTCCTGGGCGAACAGAAGCGGTCTGACAGCGACGGAGAATGCGCGAGCTATCAGCCCGTGTTGGACGCGCTGAACGTGTTGGGAAAGACGCCGTGGGTCGTGAACGAGCGGACGGTGGACGTCATGCAAAAAGTCTGGGACGACGGCGGCGGGATCGCGGGCGTGCCGCCGCGGGGGACGGTAGACGAGCCGGTGTGGCCGGACCCGGGGTATCGCCTTCGAAGGGACGACCACGCGCTGCACGCCACCGCGCAGATCTCGCGAGAGGACAAGAGAGAGTACGTCAACGCGAAGGTCCGCGTGAAGCGCGAGAACCGAGAGTTGCACTCGCAGCGGTGCGACTTTTTGATTAAGCTGAAAGTCGCGCAAGAGATGCGCGACGAGGAGAAGATCTTTTTCCCGCACAACATCGACTTCCGCGGGCGCGCGTACACGATGCACGCGCACTTGAATCACATCGGGAGCGACGTGTGCCGCGGCGCGCTTCTCTTCCAGGAGGCGCGCCCGCTCGGCGAGAACGGGCTGGACTGGCTGTACGTGCAAGCCGCGAACCTCTACGCCGCCGGCGGGGTGGATAAGCTCCCTCTGGACGAGCGACGCGAGTGGATGAAGACGCGGCTGGATCGCATCAAGGCGTCCGCGCGCGATCCTCTGTGCGCCGACGACGCGAACTGCGCGTTCTGGCTCGAGGCGGAGAACCCGTGGCAGTGCCTCGCGACGTTCATCGAGATCGCCGCCGCCGTGGACAGCGGCGACCCCGCGTCGTACGCGTGCCGACTCCCCGTGCATCAGGTGCGTTCTATCTCACACTGGTCCCCATACGACCGCGTCGGCGTGGTGAACGCCGATCCTTAAGGACTTGTGCCGTCGTCTCTCTCCGCCCATCCCTCGCGTTCAATCCCCGCCCTCGACGCCTTTGAACTCCACCTGACGCCTATGAACTCCACCCCGACGTTCGCTCGTACGGAACGACCCTCAGGACGGGTCGTGCAACGGGCTGCAGCACTACGCCGCGCTCGGTCGCGACATCGGCGGCGGCGAGCAGGTGAACCTGACGCCGCGCGACAGCCCCGGGGACGTGTACACCGGCGTCGCGAACGTCCTGAAGCGGATGGTCGCGGAGGACGCGGCGGACGCGTCGGACCCGGAGACGGCGGCGACGGCGGCGGCGCTCGCGCCGCACATCGACCGGAAGCTCGTGAAGCAGACGGTGATGACGTCCGTGTACGGCGTCACGCACGTCGGCGCGCGACAGCAGATACAGAGCCGTCTGCGCGAGCGCGGCGCGATCGAGGACGAGAGCCTGCGGTATCGGACGGCGAACTACGCGTCGCGGCGGACGCTAGACGCGTTGTCGAATCTTTTCGTCAACGCGAGGGAAGTCATGTCGTGGCTCGGGGAGTGTGCGCGCGTCGTCTCCAAGGGCGGGAAGCCGGTCCAGTGGACGACGCCGATGGGTCTGCCCGTCGTGCAGCCGTACAAGGCGCCGAGCAGGAAGGTAGTTCGCACGATCGTGCAGTCGTTCGTGCTGCAGTACGACTCGGAGGGGAGCGCGATTCAAAAGCAAAAGCAAAAGAGCGCGTTTCCGCCCAACTTCATCCACAGCGTGGACTCCGCGCACATGATGAAGACGGCGCTGGCGTGCCAGAGGCGAGACATCGCGTTCGCGGGCGTGCACGACTCGTTCTGGACGCACGCCAGGGACGTGGACGCGATGAACGAGGTGATCCGAGACACGTTCGTGGAGCTCCACTCGGAGCCGCTCATGACGACGTTGTACGAGGAGCTCAGAGAGACGTACCCAGAGGCGGCTGACGAAATCCCGAAGCCGCCGCCGCTGGGGGAGTTGGACCTGAACGAGGTGAAGAAGTCGAGGTACTTCTTCTCGTGACGGACGACGGGGGGGGGAGGAGGAGGAGGACGCGGGACGAGGACGACGCGCCGCGGTAGCACACATAGAGATCGAAGTCGTTAGGAGACTACGAATTATTTTGCGAAATACGCGCATCGTCTGCATCTGTCGGTTGAGGTTCGAATTACCACGACGACGGCCACTCGCGGCCGTCGCCGGGGACCCCCCCCCCTTCGCGCGGCGCGTCGCGCCTCGGGAGGGACGATGGCGTCGGCGTCGTTCGACTTCGAGTTCGGCGGCCGCGGCGGCGGCGTCGCGCGCGCCGCCGCGGGCGCGCTCGACGAGGACGACGACCGCGCGGAGGAGGATCTCGCGCTCGCGGCGTTCCCTCTGACGCAGATGACGCTCGGGGTGTGGAAGGCGAGAGCGCACGGCGGCCTGCGGTTCCTCCTCGCGCGACGGTCGTTCGTGTTCGTCGTCTTCCGCCGCCGCCGCGCGGTCTCCAGGCTCGCGCGCGCGAGCGACTTCGCGCTGAACCTCGTGAACAAGGCGATGCCGAGCTCGCGCCTCGTGACGTCGCGCGTGCCGACCTCGCCGTTCAATCTCGAGTGGACGTCGTCGTCGAGCGCGTCCGCGTCGGAGGCGGCCGCGGCGTCGGCGAGCACCCCGCGCGCGGACGCGGCGGTCCCGGGGACGTCGACGGACGACGCGGCGGTTTCCGGCGGCACGCCGTCGTTCGTCGCCGGCGTCGGGTTCACGCCGCCGAGGGGCGCGCGTCAACATCAACATCAACGCTCGACGACCAACCACCTCGTGCTGACGTTCGAGGTGAAGTTCGAGGACCTCGTCGGGATGGACTACAAGAACCCGCTGTGCGAGGACGGGCGCGTCGCGATCGAGGCGCGCGCGGTGACGAAGCGCGCGTTCGCGGACTACGACGCCGCGCTCGCGTTTTTCGAGGCGCGAGACCGCCGGGCCGACGGCGGCGAATCAAATCGAAACGCGCGTTGGTTTTTCGACGCGAGCGGCGGCGCGGGGTCCGCGGTCCCGGTCCGGGGTTCGTCGGGGAGGCGGTCGGGCGATCGCGATCGCGCCGCGCGTCGACGACTCGGCGGCGGGAGCGGTGGGAGTGGGAGCGGGGGCCTCCGCGCGCGGGAGAGGGAGCGAACGCCGCCGCCGGCCGCGGAGGAGGAGGAGGAGGAGGAGGAGGACGACGACGACGACCGCGGCGGCGGCGGCGGCGTCGCGCGGAAGCGCTCGCGCGGCGTCCTCGAGCCGTCGTTCGCGGCCGTCGACACGAAGAAACCGTTCATGCCGTTCGTGGTGAAGCCGCCGGCGGAGGGGATGGAAGACGGCGCGTCGACCGACGCGGCCGCGGCCGCGGCCGCGTCGCCGCCGAAGACGCCGCGGGAGGACATCCTGCGTCGACGCCTCACGGTGGACACTAAGACGAAGCGCGCGACGCCGCCGATACCGGAAACGGCGTCGGACGGCAATTTTGTGTCGGACACCACGATGTCGGACACCACGCCTGCCGCTCGGATATCGCACACGCCGCCGTTCGACACCCCCGCGGGGTACCGAAACGACGGCAATAACGCGGGGAAGGCGGCGTCGCGGCGCGCGCGCGTCGGGTTCAGCCCGGAGGCGTCGCGGTTCAAACCCGCCGCGGTGGGCGGAGATAACGACTCGTCGCGCGCGTCGTCGTCGTCGCGCGCGTCGACGACCGCCCCGGCCACCGCGTCGTGTGTGTTCTTACACCGCACGATCATCGCGTGTTTCGACGACCCGGACCTCCCGGCGGCGCTGCGACGCAAAGTCACGTCGCGTCAACGCCTCTTGCGTCTCTACGAGAGCGGTCTCCCGCCGTGGGCGCTCCTGCTCCCGTCGTTCGGGTTCTACTATCGCCCGTACCTGCGCGGCGTCGCGCGCGCGCTGTTCGTGCTCGTCTCCGTCTTGTCCATGCTCGCGGGGTTCTACGACCTGTACAAGAATATCCCAGGGTTCGGCGCGGTGCTGACGCGCGCGCTCGGGCCGTTCGTGACGTTTCTGGAGACGCACGCGTCGACGCGTCTCGCCGTGCTCGCGTCGTATTTGTTCACTCAGGCGCGTTCTATACACTGGTCCCCATACGACCGCGTTCGCGTGGTGAACGCCGATCCTTAAGGACTTTTCCCGTCGTCTCTCTCCGCCCAGGGTCCCTCGCTTTCAATCCCCGCCCTCGACGCCTTTCAACTCCGACTGACGCCTTTCAACTCCGCTCCGACGTTTGCTCGTATGGAACGACCCTCAGAGCGCGATATTCGCGCCGCTCATGGCGCGGCTGTCGCCGTTGCTGCGCGTCGGCCGGTCCGCGACCGCGGCGGTGTATCGACCGCTGGTGGGGTTGTTCGGGGGCGCGTGGGGTGACGTCGTCGCGGTGGTAACGGTCGCGACGTCGCCGTTACGCGCGGCGTTCGCAGCCGCCGCGCGTCTCTTCGGCGTCGTCGCCGCGTCGTCGCCGGCGCTTCGAACCGTCTTCGCGCCGATCGCGGCCGCGTCCAAAGGCGTCGCGCGCGTCGCGTCCGCGGCGACCGCGGTCACGGTCACGGTCACGGCGGCGGGCGGCGGCGGCGGCGGCGGCGCGGCGTCCTCTTTCGCGTGGTGGCTCGACGCGCGGTTATGGCGCGAGTTTGGCGTGTACGTGTTTCGAGCGACTCAACGCGCGGCGAACGTGTTCGCGTTCGCGCTGACCGCGGCGCTCAGGCACCGGAGAAGCTCGCAGATCGCGACGCGGAGGTGGTGGCGGCGGACGCGCGCGAAGTGGGCGGCGGCGAAGAACGCGTCGTCGCCGACGGGGAGCGACGGCCACGAGAAGACGGAGTGACGCGCGCCGTGGACGACGACGACGGCGTTCGATGTCGTAGATGATACAGTGTGATGATGCGGTACTGTACACGCTGAACGCGCCGCGCGCTCTCCTTCCCCGCCGTCTTCTTCTTCGGAACCTCCTTCCCCGCCGTCTATTCTTCGGAACCTTTCGCTCCCCGCCGCCTCGCATCTAACATCACAAGAACGCCAACACGAAAAACTGGAACGCGACGAGGAGGAAGATGCCCACGCCGACCATCTCGCCGCCGAACTTGGGCCCGCCGGCGTACATCTCCTCGTTCGGGTTCTTCCCGCGGCCGTCGTTCTCCGCGCGCGCGCGGAGAGAGATTCCGCGCGCGCGAGGGGTCGTCGCCGCGAGCGACGACGACGGAGACGGCGTCGTCGTCGTCGTCGTCGTCGTCGTCGTCGTCGACGTTCGCCGTCTCGGAGCGACGCCGACGCGCGCGGCGTTCGCTCGCGACGACGTCGACGCGCGCGGCGCGACGACGCGCACGGCGACCGGCGCGCCGACGACAGTGCCGATGTGCATGACGCGCGCGAGGAGTGTTCGGGCGAGACGACGCGTGCGTGCCGTGCGGTCTGATGACGGACGGGGTCGGATAACGAAACGCGCTCTAAACAGAATGCGACGACGCGAGACCTCATCCTCACTCGCCATGTCGCGCTTCCTCGCGGCGGCGGCCGCGTCGTCCTCGGCATCTCCGCCGCCGCCCTCCGCCTCCAAGCACAAGCAGACGCTGCGGTTCAAGGACGCGCACACGGGCGTGGACGTCCTCCTCGTCGGAACGATGCACTACAACCCGGCGTCGATCGAGCTCGCGGCCGCGTCCGTCCGCGACCTGTCATCCGCGAACGCACTCCGCGCGATCGTCCTGGAGACGTGCCCGACGCGATGGGCGAAGACGCGAAGGATGCAGCCGCGCGGCTCGTTCCTGCGCATGCTCCTGGACAACGAGTTCCAGGCCGCGGTCGAGGCGCGCGACGGCGGCGACGACGACGGCGGCGACGGCGGCGGCGGCGATCGCGACGTCGTCCATTCGATCCCGATCGTGCTGGGCGATCAGAAGATCGAGGACCTCGGCGCCAGCGCGAAGGCGACGCTGCGCGCGACGTGGGAAGACTTCTCCTCGCCATTCGACGGCGGATGGGCGCGGCTGTGGCGCGACTTCGCGGCCGCGTACGCGCGCGAGGTGGACAGCGGCCCGGAGGACGCGGGGTTATCGCTGAGAGATCTCGCGACGGACGCGCCGCTCGCGCTCGGGTTGCCGGTGTCGTTCTTCCGGTACCCGCTGGCGTGGAGCGTGAAGTCGCCGAAGGTCATCGTGCCGTTCGCGGCGTTCGCGTACACGCTGAGCGAGCTTCCGAACTGGTTGTCAGCGGTGCCGCGCGGAGTGGCGCTGGGTGCGAGCGCGCTCGGGGGCGTCGGCGTTCAGAATCTGCCGTCGGCGGAGGAGTCCGCGGTGTCGATTCTCTTCTTGGTCTTGGACGTCTTGGAGGTCGTGTTCCTGAGCAGTCTGTTCCTGAAGGCGCTCCTGGCGGCGAGGAACGACGTGCTGTCGCGGAGCATTCGCGAGACGTGCGTCGACGCGGCGAACGCGCGGCTGGCGGCTGGGAGCGGCGACACAGCTGGCGGTACAGCTGGCGTCGGAACGGTGGTCGCCGTCCTCGGCGCCGCGCACCTGAACGGCGTCCAGCGCAGGCTGATGGAGGACGCGAGCGATGGAGCCGCGTCGGGGGCGTGGTGGACGGAGCGCGGGGACGAATACGAGAGGGCCCCGGTCGTCGCGGAGTGACGCTTTCGACGAGTAGCGGCGCGGCGGTAGCGGCGCATCATCTAGATTATTCTTTCGTTCGTTTATTAGGGCCGTTCTATACAAGCGAAAGTCGGGGTGGAGTTGAAAGGCGTCAGTTGGAGTTGAAAGGCGCCGAGGGCGGGTATTGAAAGCGAGGGGTGGGCGGAGAGATGCGGCGGGCAAAGTCCTTAAGGATCGGCGTTCACCACGCCAACGCGGTCGTATGGGGACCAGTGTATAGAACGCACCTTACTGTACGACTCCGACACCTGACTCCGACCTCGATCGTCCGCGGCATCATTCGCGTCCGCGCGCGTGCCGTCGTCGCGCGCGATGTCGCACCACGAGATCTGCCGCGACTTCCTCAAGGGCGCGTGCAACCGCCCGGGGTGCAGGTTCTCGCACAGCGACGCGCACTTCGCGCGCGGGAGAGAGAACCACGCGTCGTCGTCGCGCGACGACGCGCGAGGCGGCGGGGGCCATCGGTACGAGAGAGGATTCGACGAGAGAGGATTCGACGACCGGCTTCATCATCATCGCGGCCGCGACGACCGCGACCGTCGCCCTCCCCGCGACGATCGCGACCGCGATCGCGACCATCGAGACCGCGGCGATCGCGACCGCACTCCGCGCCGCTCGCACGGCGCGCCCGAGCCGTCGTACGACGCGAACGGGTTCGACCGGCGGTACCAGAACACCGCGCCGCGCGGCGCGGGGAGCTCGGGCCAGGTGCGTTCTCCTTCACACCGGTCCCCATACGATCCCGTTTGCGTGGTGAACGCCGATCCTTAAGGACTTTTCCCGGCGATTCTCTCCGCCCAGGGTCCCTCGCTTTCAATCACCGCCCGCGTTGCCTTTCAACTCCGCTTCTGACGCCTTTCAACTCCACCCCGCCATCGCTTCGTATGGAATGGCCCTCAGCTCCCCACGCCGGGCGACTGGGTATGCGGGCCGTGCGACACGCTCAACTTCAAGCGGCGAGACGACTGCTGCAAGTGCCGCGCGTCGCGGACCGAGCGCAAGCTCGACGTGACGTCGTCGAACATACGGGAGTACATGGAGCGACGAGAGAAGCAGGCGGCGCGCGCGGCGCGGCGCGAGGAACGACGCGCGGGCGGCGGCGGCGGCGGCGGGAGAGGCGGCGACGCGCGGCGATCGAGAAGCCGCGACGGCGACGATCGTCGGCGTTCAGGTGCGTTCTATACACTGGTCCCCATACGACCGCGTTCGCGTGGTGAACGCCGATCCTTAAGGACTTTTGCCGGCGCATCTCTCCGCCCACCCCCCGCTTTCAATCCCCGCTCTCGACGCCTTTCAACTTCAACTGACGCCTTTGAACTCCACCCCGACGTTCGCTTGTATAGAACGGCGTTCATCGAAACGCCGCCGTCGGTCGCCGTCCTCCTCCTCCTCCTCGTCCTACTCGTCGTCGTCCTACTCTTCGTCGTACACCGGGAGCTCGTCGTCGTACAGCAGCTCGTCGTCGTTCAGCGAGACGGGGTCGGAGACGCGTCGGCGGCGGCGCGAGCGGCGCGCGCGGCGAAAGGCTGCGGCGGCGGGAGGAGACGGCGGCGGCGGCGAGAGCGAGAAGCGCGAGCGCGCGGACGACGACGACGCGAAGGTCGACGACGCCGCGAAGGAGGAGACGCCGCTTTTGGACGCGTGGGGGCTGGTGAAGGACGAGGTCAAGAAGGACGACGCCGCGAGAGAGGACCGCGGCCGGAAGGAGGAGGGCGAGAAAAAGACGAAGACGAGGGAGCGCGACGACGATCGCCGACGCCGCGACCGCCGATAGACGTAGACGCGCGATGAGGTTAGACGTTGAACGAAGAACACTTTCTCTTCTAATGCATGTCGTCGACGCGCCCCCTTCTCGCTCTCGTCACAGATCGTCCTTCTCGGCCTTCTCGCCCTTCGGCGGCTTGGACGCCTTGATGTTCCCGAGCGAGTCCGCGAGGTTCCGCAGCTGCTCGATCGGCATCGTGTCCATCCCGCCCGCGAACGAGAGTCCGTTCTTCCTGAGCTTCGCGAGGATCGCGTCGCGCTCCGGGTCCCCCGTGGGCTTCTGCTCCCCGCGCATCTGCGCCATGAGCTTCTCGATCTCCTCGTCGCTTCGCTTCTGCTGCTCCGGGTCGAGGTTCACGTCCGGCTCGTGCGGCTGTCGCGGCGGACGCGTCGTCGTCTTCGCGTCGTCGGCATCGGATTCGTCCGTCTTCTCGACGATCGGCAAGTCCCACACCTCCGCGGCGCGCTCGACGTAGTCCGCCTTCTCCGCGCAGCCGCGGCAGACCGCGCCGCGGTCGTCCAAGATGGCGCGCAACTCCTTGATCTTCATCTTCTTGAAGTCCGGGCGCCCCGCGTCGGCGTCGTCGGTCGTCGCGGACGATTCCGCTTCCGCGGACGACGATCCTCGCTCGTCGCCGCCGTCGTCGTCGGACGCGAGCGCGACGGGGAGGCTCGCGCCGAAGAGCGCGCACAGGGCGACGAGGAGGAGGAAGACGCGCGCGGGGGAGAGACGCGACGCGATCGTCATCGTCATCTTCGCGTCGGGGGGAGGGGGTGCGGGTCGATCGCGGAGGCGCGCGTCCGCGTGTGCGCGCGTCGCGTCGCGTTTCGTCGACATCCTTCGATCGACGAAAACAGCCGGATCTGACTGGATGTGACGATCGATGAAAGCCGATCGCCGCCGGCCGCCCCTTCCCCGGCATCGTTCCCGCGATCACGCCGTCGACGCGACGCGGCGAAGATGAGCACTGCGCACGCGATGACTTCACTTTTTTATACACATTTAGACATGAAACCTACGACTATCGTCGGGAAGATATACAAGGAAGGGTTGGGGTCGGGTCGAATCCCGGCCAGTTTCAGCCCGCGGGCCAACGACCACGACCCACCCTTCGGAAAAGAATGAACGAGGCGACGCGTTCACCATTCACTCCGGTCGCCCGCCGCGCGACCGAATCGACTTCCTCCTCGCGATCGCCACCATCAAATCAGCGCCCGCCGGCGCCGTCCGCGCCCGCGCCCGCGCCCGCGCCCGCGCCCGTGCCAGCGCCCGCGCCCCACGGCCCCAATGTCGCGGACACTCGCCCCGGCTCCGCCCCCGCGCATCCACTCGCACTTGTCCCGCTC
>Ga0181560_10002407_pt1 | contig 17387 bp, 15 predicted proteins | sample 011ome_20_FD_133751 | JGI IMG/M metagenome (GOLD analysis project Ga0181560, IMG submission 133751) | Coastal salt marsh microbial communities from the Groves Creek Marsh, Skidaway Island, Georgia - 011509CT metaG (megahit assembly) | ecosystem: Environmental > Aquatic > Marine > Intertidal...
CATACGACCCCGTTCGCGTGGTGAACGCCGTTCCTTAAGGACTTTCCCCGTCGTCACTCTTCACCCGCGCTTCCCTTTCAACGTTTGACCGGTAAGACGTTCGACTGACCGATCGCTTCACCCACGCAGTTCGGTCTTCTTCTTCCTCCGCGACGACGGGCGTCGAATCGCGCCCCCGCCGGGGTCCCGCCGCGAATCTTCCTTGCCCCGAGACCGTCGCGTTCGTGTGTCGCGACTTCGACGCGTGGTCCGCCCCGGGCTCGTCCGGCGCGGAGGTGCGGACGTGGGCCGCGTACCCGGACCACGGCGTCGTCGTGCTGAACATGCAGGGGAACCGGTTTTGCGAAAACGTTGATCGCGCGCACAAGAGCAACAACGTCGTGTTCGCGATCGACCTGCGCGAGGGGGCGTACTACCAGCGGTGTCACGACCCGGAGTGTCGCGGGTACCGAGGGAGGTATCGCGCGCTGCCGTCGGAGTTGGCGCGGGAGGCGGTCGCGCTGCGATCGCTCGGCGGCGGTGGCGAGGGAGAGGGAGAGGGCGAGGGCTACGCGCCGCCTCGGATAGACTCGGACGACGACGACGACGAGGACGGGTTCTGGGCCGCGGCGGCGGCGGCGACGGACGCGGCGACGCCGAAGGCGGCGTGGGAGCCGCCCGCGATCGACGACGACGAGGCGTTTTGGGAGGAAGCCGTCGCGCTCGTCGAGCGAACGGAATAGGTAGGAGCGAGAGGGTAGCGGTTAGGTTATCTTAGATGGCGACATTTATATCACCAGACTTGCAGACGTCACAGTTTAGTTGTTCGGCGTCGTTCACGGCATCGCGTTTGCCAGACGACGGAGGTTTAAAACCTTAAACCCTTCTTCACGCCTTTGCCGTCCTCGTAGCACTTCGCGAGGTTGGATTGAGCGTAAGTGTAGCCTTGAGCGGCCGATTTCGTGAACCACTTGAACGCGTCTTGGTATTGTCCCTCGTCGTAGAGGATGCGGCCGGCAGAGTTTTGTGCGATGGCATTGCCCTTCTCTGCCGACTTTGTGAACCATTCCAGCGCCGTGTCGATGTTTTTCTCCACGCCGTCGCCATGTTTGTAGATCATTCCGATGTTACTCTCACAAAACATGCAGCCTTGACGCGCTCCCTTCATGTACCACTCCAGCGCCTTGTCGTAACGCTCCGCGCAGTCGTAGATAACACCGAGGTTGCACTGGTCAGCTGTGCGGGAGAAGTCAGCCCCCGCCTGTTCGAGGAGGCCGTGAAAGTGCGTCTCGGGCAGATCAAGCACGCCTTCGATCCCCACGACGTAGGCGCAGTTCGCGGTCCAACAGCTGTACTTGCCCTCGCCCATCTTCTCGTCAGGGCAGCCCGTGAAGTCGAGCGAGGCTGGCAGCGAAGACGCGACTTTTGAAGCCGCGCGCCACACCGTGTTCACCTGCGCGAGGGCGACGCGCGTTCGGACGTCCGTCACGTGCGAGAACACCACGCTCGCGACGTGTTCGTCCGCGTTGAAAGTCGGGTACATCTCCGCGTACTCCGCGTTCTTCGCTTTCGCGGCGGCGAGCTCCTCCTTCAGTCGCTCGAGCTCCGTCCTCGTAGCTTCTGCGACGCGCGCTGCGGCGCCCCGGCCGCTGTCGTCGCCGAGATCGGGCGCGGACGGTTCGGCCCGACGAAGCTTAGATCTGAGGTTCATCGCGTTCTCGAATGCTGCGTGCGGCGTGCGGCGTGCGGCGGCGCGGGTGGTTGTGGCGCGGGGAGGTCTTCGGTCGCCCCGATACCCGAGGACAGCAGCAGTTCAAAAACTGAAGAAGGAACTTTCCTCGGAAGGCGCCGACGTCGCCTTCGCGCACAACGACGCCGCCGCCTCGCCCGCGCGCCACTCCTCCTCTCTCGCGCGTCGCTCGCTCATGACCTCTCCCACCGACGCCCCCGCGCTCGAGCGCGCGCGCTCATTCCTCGAGGAGTGGACCGTCGCGCGCTACCTCGACGCGCGGCGGCGCGCGCCCTCCCCTCGCCGCGCGCCGAGACCGCTCGCGTGCGTCGACCCCGGCGCGTCGCTCGGGAGCATCCTCTCCACGTTACATCGCCACGACGTCCTCAGCGCGCCGGTCATCGAGAAGTCCAAGGACGGCAGATACCACGGCTTCGTGGACGTCGCGGAGATCCTCGGGTACCTCGTCCGCGCGTGCGCGCGGTGGCTCGACGACGAGTTCGACGGCGCCGGCACCGGCACGGAGAAGCCCGCGTCGGTCCCGACGCAGCGCTTCGGCGTCCACCCGCGGCCGTCGCGCCCGGTCGCCGTGAAAGAATCCCTCGGGATCCTCCCGGCGGTGATGCGCGACGAGCTGTACAGCGCGAAGGACGAGGCGGACGTGCTCTGGAACCTGCAGTCGACGCTCGGGGAGGGGATGTTCAAGCGCACGCTCCGAGCCGCTCGCGTGGAGTTCAGAGGCGACGTCGACGGCGGCGACGGCGAGACCATTTACAAAGGTGCGCGGCGCTCGCTTCTTCGTACACGTGTCGCCTTTATATTCCGTATGTATATCCTCCATCAATCATCTCCTCCGTCACTGACACGTGTCGCGCGTTCGTAGGGTTCCTGCAAGCCAACCTCCTCTCGGTCGTCCACGGCGCGTTCGTCTCGCAAAACGCGCACAGAGTGGGCGTGTACGACTGGGACCCCGCGTTCGGGAACGAAGGGAAAGTGTGCGACCCCGCGTCGTTCGAGATCGTGTCCCAGAGCGACGTGATCCGGTTCCTGCACGACCGCCGCGACGACGAGAAGCTTCGCGACTTCATGAAGATACCGCTGGAACGGGCGACGCCGCCGGAGACATCTCGTGGCGTGTTGAGGTGCGTTCTATACACTGGTCCCCATACGACCGCGTCGGCGTCGTGAACGCCGTTCCTTAAGGACTTTTGCCGGCGCATCTCTCCGCCCACCCCTCGGTTTCAATCCCCGCCCTCGGCGCCTTTCAACGCCATCTGACGCCTTTGAACTCCACCCCGACGTTCGCTCGTATGGAACGACCCTGAGCGTCCGCGAGCGGTACACGTCCGCGCTCGACGCGTTCTACGCGATGTACCGCCATAACGTCTCCGCGCTGGCGATCGTGGACGATACTAACGCCATCGTCGCGAACGTTTCTGTGAGCGACCTGCGAGGGATCAAACCCGACGACGTCGACCAACTCGCGTCGCCCGTGGTGGACTACCTCCGCCGCCGCCGCCGAGAAGTGCGTCCCATACCCTGGTTCCCATACGACCGCGTTGGCGTGGTGAACGCCGTTTCTTAAGGACTTCGCCCGGCGCATATATCCGCCCACCCCTCGGTTTCGATCCCCGCCCTCGACGCCTTTCAACTCCTACCGACGCCTTTCAACTCCACCCCGACGTTCGCCTGATCAGAAGAACGGCGGCGGCGGCGGCCAAACGCCCACCTCGCCGCTCCGCGTCGTCGCCGTGAACGGCGCGGACGCGACGGTCGGGGACGTGATCGCCGCGATGGCGACGCAGCTCGTGCATCACGTGTACGTCAGAGGCGAGGACGGGTCGCCGGTCATGATCGCGACGCCGATCGACATCTTACGGCTGGTCGGGTCGTTGATGCCGTTGGGTGTCGACGAGAAAAAGGAAGACGGCGCCGACTACGCGTCGGCGGTGAAAGCGGGCGCGCGCGCCTCGGCGTGAGAGAGGGGAGGGTGGGAGGTGGGGAAGAGCGCGCAGAGCGTCGTGTGCGCGCGATGTGAACGATGAGATGGTGGTTGTGATACGACGTGAGAAACGAAACCTCGCGACGATTCGTATCACATGATAGACGTAAAGCGCGCGGGAGGCGTCCCGATGAGGGCGGCGCCTTACTTAAGCAGAGAAAAATCTCGCTCGTTCGCGCCAAAAAAAATCCGCCCGCGGACCTGACGACGACCGCGCGTCGCTTCGCGGTGCCTTCTCCATCCCGACGATGCGCAGGCACGACCGCGGCGGCTCGACGGGGAGCCTGCGCGACGACGCCAGCGCGGCGGGCTCCGGGGACGATGGCGGGCTCCTGCCGTCCTCCTCCTCCTCCGCCGCCGCGGCCGCGCATCGCCGCTCGAACTCCTCCGCGGCCGTCGAGGTCGTCGTCGGCGCCTCCTCCTCGAGCGCGCTGGAGATCGAACCCGATCCGCTTCATCGCCGGACGCCCTTGAAGCGCCTCACGATCACGTCCGTGCTCACCGTGAGCGTCTTCGCCGCGATGCTCGGCTACGACATCGGCGTCATGTCCGGCGCGCTGTTACCGATGACGCGCGACCGCGGCCTCTCCGACGTCGGGGCGGAGGTCGCGGTCGGATGCCTCAACTTCGTCTCCGCCGCGGGCGCGCTCGGCGGCGGCGTCGCGTACGACCGCCTCGGCGCGGTCAAGTGCGTCGTCGTCGCGATCAGTTTCTACGCCGTCGGGATGTGCGTCATCGCCGCGTCGTACTCGTTCGCGCAGATCTTCGTCGGGAGAGTCGTGTGCGGCGTCGGCGTCGGGTTGGGATTCGCCGTCTGCCCGCAGTACATCGCGGAGATATCCCCGCCGGCGTGGCGCGGCGTCCTCGTCTCGTGCTTCGAGATCTCCATCAACGTCGGGCTGTGCGTCGGGTACGTCGCGAACCTCGCGATGGAGGGGTTGGACGACTCCCCGCGATGGCGCGGGCTCATGCTGTTGCCGTTGATGCCGACGGCGATCGTCGTCTTCTTCGCGGTGCCCGGGCTGCCTGAGTCGCCGCGGTGGCTCATGAAGGAGGGCGCGGGGAGAGAGCGCGAGGCGAGGGAGGTGCTGCGGGCGACGTGCGGGGAGGACGCGGCGAGCGCGGCGCTGATGGAGATCAAGGCTGCGCTCGCGAAGGGAGGAGGAGGAGGAGGAGGCGGGGGAGGGGGGCGCGACGACGGAGGCGAGGGCGGGTCGAACGGCGGCGGCGGCGGCGGCGGCTCCGGCGGCGACGACGGGGACTGGTCGCGGAGTAAACCCGCGCGAACGGTCGGCGGCGGCGGGGCCAGCCCGCGCCCCGCGTCCGCGTGGAAGAGCCTCCTGAGCGACCGTTCCGCGCGGACGGCGACGCGCATCGGCGCGTGCACCGCTTTTTTTCAACAGGCGAACGGATCCGAGGCGGCGGTGTACTACGTCCCGCAGGTGCTCGCCGCCGCGGGCGTCGCGTCCGAACACGCGCAGGTGGGTGCGCGTCGTGACCGACTGTTTCGTTTCGTTTTTCACCCGCCCGTCCCTCGGTTTCGACGTCACGCGCGACCGCGTTCCGTCACGACTGACGACGGATGAAACGCGTTCTGTTCTTCGCAGCTCCAAGCCGCCGCGCTCGTCGGCGTCTGCAAGACCGTGTTCGTCGTCATCGGCCAACAGCTCGTGGACGCGCGAGGACGACGACCGATGCTCCTGAGCTCCATCGTCGCCGTGACCGCGTGTCTGATCACCCTCGCGTTCTGTCTGGGCGAGCTCGCGGGCGGCGGCGTCGACGCGGGCGTGACGCTTTTCGCGTTGTGCGCTTTCATGGCGTCCTTCTCGCTTGGCATGGGCCCGGTCACGTGGGTCGTCGTGTCCGAGATCTTCCCGCTCGAGCACCGAGCGAAAGGCACCGCGGTGAGCATGGCGGTGAACCGGCTCACGAGCGGCACGGTCGCGATGACGTTCTTATCGCTGTCGGATTTCGTCGGCGTCGGCGGCGCGTTTTTGTTCTTCTCGGGCGTCAGCGCGACGCACTTCGCGTTTACGTTTCGGTACCTGCCGGAGACGAAAGGGAAGAGCCTGGAGGAGATCGAGGCGAGTTTGGGGAGCGGGGCGTCGGGAGGGGGGGCGTACGCGCGGCTGGACGAGGCGGACGAGAGGTGACGTCGTCACGTTACGCGCGAGGAGCGCGCGGGTCGCGAGAGCCGGCGACCGGCTAACAACGCGTTGGCGTTATTACGGTTCATCGGTCAGTCGAAAGGGGACGCGATCAAATATTGAAACTGAGGGTGGGTGAAAAACGCACACTCTCCTGTGAAAAAATAGAACTGGCGCCAAAAAAAATTCAAAGAAACATCCTTCTTCGCGCCACCGTCGCCGCAGTACGCCGCCGCGCTCGCGCGCATCGCCCCATCGTTCGTCGCGATGAGCGACGACGGCGACGACGACGACGCGCGCGACGTCGCGCCACCGCCGCTGGACCCGGCGAACATCCCCCCCCCCGCGTCGCGGCGCCTCGTGTTTCGATACAACCAGCACCACATCGCGCGCGCGTCCGACGACGACCCGATCGCGGGATGGCGCGCGCATCCGCCCGCGCCGCACGTCGCGCTCGCGCCGCCGCTCCCGAACATGATCCGCGGCGTCGTCCTCAGCGACGGCAGCGTCAAGGCGGTGTTCAAGGACAACGTGGTGTTGTGCTTGGACCCGACCGGCGCGGCGGTGACGATCCACGCGCCGGGCGATCCCGCGCAAGGTGCGTTCTATCTCACACTGGTCCCCATACGACCGCGTCGGCGTGGTGAACGCCGATCCTTAAGGACTTCACCCGGCGTTTCTCTCCGCCCATACCTCGCTGGTTTCAATACCCGCCCTCGACGCCTTTCAACTCCATCTGACGCCTATGAACCCCACCCCGACAGGCGCGGGCGTCCGGCAGCTGTCGCGTTTCGTCACGAGCAAGCACGCGGCGAAGCTGCGCGACGCGCTCGAGTTCAGGAACGCGCATGCGGACGTGCCGCATCTCCCGCCGTGCGTGACGAACCCGCGCCCCCGCGTGATTCGCGCGGGCGAGCGGCGCGACGACGGCGGCGACGACGACGACGACGACGCGAAGACGTTCCGCTGCGCGCGCAGGATCGAGTTGGCGCGTTGGAGCGGCACGTTGAAAGACGCCCGAGCCGGCGGCTCGCTGAGCGCGCTGGAAGGCGGCGGCGCCGCGCTCGAGAGCACGGACGGCGTCGCGCGCGTCGTCCTCTCCGCGCACGGGCTGATCGCGCACGTGACGTATCCGTGCGCGTTCGCGAAGCACCTCGACGAGGACGACGACGACGACGACGACGGCGACGGCGACGACGCGTCGAGGTCGAGGTCGAGGTCGAGATCGAAGATTCCCGCCGACGACGACGGGTACGGCCCCGGCGTGCGCGCGACGCACGACTACATGTGGACGACGCACACGTTCGCCGCGGACGCGTGCCCGAAGCGATGGGCGCACCCGGTGTCGCTGCTCACGGAGTACATCTACGGCGGCGGGCAGAAGGTGGACGAGGAGGAAGAGAAGGAGGAGGATAAGGAGGAAGAAACCGCCGGCGACGGCGACGGCGACGACGACGCGGAGACGTCGACGAAGAAGAAGAAGAGACCGAGCGAGGCGGAGACCGCGAGGGCGATCCAGGCCGAGCTCGCGTCCGGGGTGTCCTCCTACCTCCCGAAGTCGTCCACGTCCGCGTTCGGCGCGAACGCCGCCACCGGCGGTCTGTCGCTTTGGGTGAACGAACGCGCGGACCCGTGGTGGGCGTCGAGCGCGACGACGGGATACCCGGACCTGAGTAAAGTCGGCCGAGGCGGCGTCGGGCTGCGGCCGACGACGGAGCGCACGCCGGGGGCGACGTGCTTCGCGGTGTTGAAGGGCGGCACGCGGTTGGCCGCCGCGCGCGAGCGTGAGCGCGGCGGCGGATCGAAACCGAAATCGAAATCGACTGGTGGGGGCGCGTGTTGGTCCGAGCGCGGCGCGGCGACGGCGGGTTTCGACGACGACGACGACGACGCCTCCCCCGCGGAGGTCGTCGCGCTGCTCGCCGACGCGGACGGCGACGCGCTCGTGACCACGGAGAACGGCCGCGCGATCCTGCACGTCCCGGACGTCGAGAACGGCGCGACGGCGGCGTCGATGTACGCGTCGGACGCGGTCCCGGAGAGGACGTTTCGGAGAGGCGCGCCGCCGCCGCCGGGGGAAGCCGCGTCGGCGGACGTCGGCCGCGTCGCGCTCGCGGTGCACGCGAAGAAGGCGTTCGCGCTCCGCGCCGCGGCAGCGGAGCAGATGCCCCCGCGCGCGAAGCGCGTCCCGACGCTGTTCGATAAGGAGTACGCGCACGCGGGGGATCCGCCGCTCGCGGGGGAGGAGGAGGACGACGACTCCGACGAGGATCCGTTTTCGGCGCACGACGCGGACGTCGCGGAGCACACGAGCGGGGAGGGGAAGGGCGACTTCACGCTGTACAAAGACGGGCGGTGCCGGGTGAAGTATCACGACAGGACGATATTGGAGTTGTCGAGGGACGGCGAACACGCGAAAGTTTTGTCCGGGCGAGGCGAGACGGTCGTCGTGCGGACGCGGAACCCGATGGCGTGGATCGATTACGTCGCCGCCGCGGTGGACTTTCGGCGGTGGGCGATATTGACGCCGACGCAGCGCCGCGAGCGGGAAGAGATCCGGAGGTTAAACGCGCTGCGCGTCGAGGCGGAGATCTCGAAGGTGGCGCGCATGAGCGCGATGATCAGCGGCGAGTGTCCGTCCACGCCGCCGCGTGGGGGGGCGGGCGGGGATGAAAACGAAAACGGAAACGAAAACGGAAACGCTTCGGCCGAGCGATCGCCGATGAGATCACCCGGCGCGTCCAGCGCGAAGAGCGACCCGAGGAGCCCGCTGAGGGAGCGCGTGAAGGCGCCGCCGCCGGTGGACATCCCTCGCGGCGCGCTCGCGGACGCCGTCGTGCAGCCCGTGGGCGGCGACGGCGGCGACGGCGACGACGACGGGACGACGGCGTCGAAGCCGACGAACGCCGCGGCGCGCGGCGGCGCGATCCCGGAGACGCCGCCGCCCGAGACCGTCGAGGAGGCAATCGCGCGCACGTCCGCGTGGCTCGAGGACGTGAAGGGCACGCTCGGGGAGGACGGCGAGAAGAAGACCGCCGCCGGCGCGGCGGCGGCGCCGTCGCCGGACGAGCGAGGCTTCGCGCCGCACGAGGCGAGAGGCAAGCTCGTCATGGACGCGTTCAACGCGACGGAAGCGTGGCTGAAGGAGAACCCGCTGAGCTTCGGCGACACGCCGCCGGACTTTTAAACGCACGACGGGGAGGGAGCGACGATAGTCGCGAGTGATGAGACGCGACGAGTAAAGATACGAGTAAAATACAACACGAGAAGCAATAAAACACCCCTCGGGTTCCGCGCCGCGGCGGCGTCCGGCCGTCGCGCTCCGACCGGTCGTCGTCACGTGAGAAACAAGTACAGCTTTCCCCCCAGCGAGTCCGGCTTCCCGGTCGTGAACTGCGCGTGCGTCTCCCCGTCCTCCCTGATGAGCCTGTACGTCGGAACCTGCTGCACCGCCCACTCGGACGCCACCCTCTTCAGGTCCTCGCCCTCGTCGCTGTGAAACTTCACGAACGTCGCGGAATCGCCGTGCTCGCGCGCGTACTTCTCGAGCGTGGGAAGGAGCATCTTGCACGGCCCGCACTTGCTCGTGGAGACGTTCACGACGCACTTCCGCTTCTCGCGCGCGCACGACGCGATGATGTCTTCCAGCTCGGTCGCGGTCTCGACGTGCACGACCGTCCTCGTGGACGCCTCCGTCACGGAGGACGACGCGGTGTAGTTCTTGCCGACGCGCGCGGCTCGCGAAAAAGGAGTCGAGCGTCCGCGGAGGAGGGGCGCGCGCGGCGCGACGACGACGCGCGACGACGACGACGACGATGACGCGAGACGGGAGGAGACGTGGTGATGTCGCGCCGCCGGAGCGGCGCGAGCGCGAGAGAGCATTCCGCGCGACGACGGCGACGGCGACGTGCGCGCGCGGCCTCGGTATGGAGACAAGATGTGGAACGGGCGCGGAGCTGACGAGATTAGGTGCTCAGTTTCGTCGCCGCTTCGCCGCGCCGCGCGCCAGTACCTGAGAGGGTCTTCTGCGAATCCCTAGGGCGCGATCGCGCGCGCAGTTCGAACGGCGCGGGGGCCCCCCTCCCTCACGCGAGCATGGACGAGGAGGATGAGGACGGCGTCGTCATCCCGCGCACCGCGGACGAGATCCCCGACGTCGTCCACTTCGGCGAGCTCGGCGCCGCGCACGACGCGGACGCGATGGCGGAGGGCGTCGCGAAGGGCAACGTCCACCTCGCGAATCTGGCCGAGGCGGGCGAGCGATTCGCGCTCTCCGCGGGGAGCGAGGAGACGCGCGCGCGCCAAGAAGCGCTCCTCCGCGAGTTCGAAAACCGCCGACGCCAGCGCGCGGTCGCGGTGACGACGGACGACCGAGAGGTGCGGAAGCAGCTCCGAGAGCTCGGCGAGCCCATGACGCTCTTCGCGGAGGGACCCGGCGAGCGGCGCGATCGCCTGCGCGCGCACCTCGCGGCGTTAGACGCCGCGGACGGCGGCGCGCTCCCGGTCCCGGACGAGGCGACCGTCGTCGAGACCGAGGACGTCCAGCGCGAGCTGTTCTACACCGAGGGGAGCGCGAACTTGATGCGCGCGAGGACGCTCATCGCGTCCTATTCTCTTCCCCGCGCCTCCGCGCGCGTCTCGCTCGCCAAGCGTCGCCGCGCCGACGCCGCCGTCGACGAGATCGGCGAGATGGACGCGGACGCGGCCGCGACGCGGACGTTCAAGACGGAGTGCTCGCAGATCGGCGACGAGCGGCCGCTGAGCGTCGTGCGGTTCTCCCCGGGGGACGGCGGCGCGTGCGTGATGAGCGCGTCGTGGAGCGGCGGCGTCAGGCTGTGGAGGACGGACGGATGCGAGCGACTGCTGACGGTCAAGGCGCACGAGAACAGGATCACGGGCGCGGACTTTCACCCGACGAACGCGACGTTGCGCGCGGTGACGTCGGAGGAGGGAGAGGGCGGCGGCGGCGCGGGGGGGGGACCGGGGCCGTGCGCGATGGCGACGGCGTGCGCGGACGGCTCGGCGCATCTCTGGAGCGCGAAGGGCGCGCTCTTGAAGACGTTGAAAGGCCACGCGAATCGACTCGCGCGGTGCGCGTTCCACCCCGCCGGAGAGCACCTCGCGACCGCGGGATTCGACAAGACGTGGAGGCTGTGGAGCGTCGAGACCGGGGAGGAGCTCCTGTGCCAGGAGGGGCACTCGCGCGCGGTGTACGACGTCGCGTTTCACCCGGACGGGTCTCTCTGCGCCTCCGTCGGGCTGGAGTCGCACGGGAAGGTGTGGGACCTTCGCACCGGGAAGTGCGTGCACAACCTCGTCGGGCACAACAAGCAGTGCCTCAGCGTGGACTTCTCTCCGAACGGGTACCACGTCGCGACGGGCAGCGACGACCACACGGCGAAGATTTGGGACTTGCGGAAGCGCGCGTGTCTGTACACCGTGCCCGCGCACAGTTCGCTCATCTCCTCGGTGAAGTACGAGCCGACGCGGGGAGGGTACTTCGTCACCGGGTCGTACGACGGCGTCGCGAAGGCGTGGAGCGCGCGCGATTTCTCGAGGATCAACTCCCTCAGAGGGCACGAGGCGAAGGTGATGTGCGTGGACGTCGCGCCGGGCGGGGAGACGTGCGCGACGGTGTCGTACGATCGGACGTTGAAGTTGTGGCGGCTGAGCGCGGGCGGCGGGGGCGGCGGCGGGGCGAAGCGCGAGGAGGAGGTGGTAAAGATGGAGATGTGAGGCGACGCGCGCGTAGTACGTGTAGTATCGTCGTCGTCATCGTGTGATGATATCGTGAAGCGCTGATGTGAGTGCAGGCGTCTCTGCTTCTACTACGTGTACACGTACGAGTAGCGCCTCGCTTCTGTTAGTTCTCGACGCTGATTTTTATGCAGAGATGCAAATCCTACAAACGCCACAAGACTTCGCACGCCTCCGAGTTACACGAGCAGGATCTAGATGGCGGAAGAGTGTGGCGTCTGCCACCACAGAATTATCGATTGCTGGTGCGCGTCCCGGTGCGCCGTGTGCAGTCGCCGGAGGTCGAATATGCTGCAACACGGCGTTGCGTTTTGGTACCAGGAGGACGACGAGGGTGATGGCTTGAAGAGCTGTACGTGGCTGTGCGAAAGGTGTGAAGACTTTGACCCGGAACACCCGGGCGTCAAGTCGGACAAGGAGGGATACACGCAATGGATGTCTGAGGAACGCAAAAAACCCTCGCGAGAGCCCGAAACGCACATGCAAACTTGGCCAGAGTTTTGCAAGTGGGGTCGTCGAGGCGGAGTAGAAAAAACCCGCTAAACAAAACTAAGTTGTTGTATGAATGCGTCAGATTTACACACCACTCTTACCTCGACGTCTCCCTGGGTTCGCGTCTCCGCGTCGCATTCCACCCCGCGCGACGTCGCGCTCGTCGAACGCGATGCGCGCGCGCGTCGCGCGTACCTCGGCGTGAACGACCGCGTCGTCGAATTCGCGACGCGGCGACGGAGCAGGGCGAGAGGGGCTCCCAGATTTCACATCATTTGACGTCGTCGTCGAGGGCGCGAGGGTTCGGGTGCCCGTCCTGTCAGATTCGACGCGAGATCGATGCCTCCGAAGCGCGGCCGCCCGCCCGCCTCGCGCGCGTCCAAGGCGCCAAAACTCCGCGACGAGGACGTCGCCGCCGCGCTCGAGCGCGCCGCGCGCGGCGACGCCGACGCCGTGGACGACGACACCGCGCTCGCGCTCCTCTGCCGGGCGCCCGGCGCGTCGTCGTCGTCGAAGAGATGCGCGCGCGCGTGCAAGGGGAACGCGCGCAAGCCCGACTGCGTCTGCGGCCTCGTCCCGCCGGACGGCGGCCACCGAAAGAAAGGTCTGTGGGTCAAGGACGAGCGCGTCCTCCTGGAGCACCTCGGCGCGGACCCGGCGGCGACGCGCCGCGACGGAGGACGGCCCGCGGGACTGAAAAACCTCGGTAACACGTGCTACGTCAATGCCGTGCTGCAGGCGCGTTCTATACGCTGGTCCCCATACGACCGCGTCGGCGATGTGAACGCCGATCCTTAAGGACTTCGCCCGGCGTTTCTCTCTGCCCATCCTGTGCGTTCAATCCCCGTCCTCGACGCCTTTCAACGCCAACTGACGCCTTTGAACTCCACCCCGACGTTCGCTCGTACGGAACGACCCCGCAGTGTCTCTTCAACGCGAAGACGTTCCGCGCGCGCGTGTTCGCGCTCGACGCCGGCGACGATTCGAATTCGACAGCGACAGCGACGGGCGGCGCCGGCGGCGGCGGCCCCGTGGCGCACCTCCGAAGGTTGTTTGCGATCATGCAAGCCGGCGCGCGGCGTTTCGCGGATCCGTCCGCCTTCGCGTCGTCGCTCGCGCTCGAGACGGGGACGCAGCAAGACGGCCAGGAGTTCCTGAAGCTCCTCCTCGCGTTCCTCGAGCGCAGGGCCGCGGCGGAATTCCCCCGGATGGCCGCGGGGAGTCTCAGCGGCGGCGAGGACGCGGCGGGGTCCCACCCCAGTGGTAACGGCGACCCGTCGACCGTTACGACGTTCGTGCAGGAGCACTACCGCGGGCTGAGCACGTACGCGACAATCTGCGGTCGGTGCGGGCGGGCGTCGGAGGCGTCGTCCAAGCCGGTGGACTTCTACGAGATCGAGCTGAACGTCGGCGCGGTCGTCGGCGGCGTGTACGTCGGGCAGGGCGGCGCCGACGCGTCTCGCGCGACGACGTTATCGGACGGCCTGAGAGCGTATTTGGAGGAGGAGAAACTCGAGGGCGAGAATCAGGCGCGTTCTATACACTGGTCCCCATACGACCGCGTTGGCGTGGTGAACGCCGTTCCTTAAAGGACTTTGCCCGGCGCGTCTCTCCGCCCATCACCCCTCGCTTTCAATCCCGACACACCTCGACGCCTTTCAACTCCGCTTCTGACGCATTTCAACTCCACCCCGACGTTCGCTCGTATGGAATGGCCCTCAGTTTTCGTGCGAGCGGTGCGAACGGAAGTGCGACGCGACGCGCGCGGCGCGGCTGCACGCGCTCCCGCCGTACCTGAACGTCTCCCTGAAGCGGTTCGTGTTCGACTTCGACACGATGACGCGGAAGAAAGTCACGGACGCGTTCGAGTTCCCCTCGAGCGTGGACCTGAGCGAGTTCGTGTCGCCGCTCGAGGGCGACCGAGGCGGCGGGCGCGCGGACGACGACGCGCGCGCCACGTACGAGTACGATCTCGCGTTCATTCTCGTGCACCGCGGGCAAAACGCGACGAGCGGGCACTACGTCGCGCTCGTGAAGGACACCAACGACGCGTCTCGGGACGCAACCTGGTGGAGGTTCGACGACGACGAGGTGGACGAGCTCCGCGGCGGACCGTTCGGTGACGTCGTCGCCGCGGCGGCGAAGGAGAAGGAGAAGGAGAAGGAGAAGGCGGTTTCGGCGGCGGCTTCGAAACCGCCGAAAACGCCCTCGAAACCGAAGAAAGGCCGCGACGGGAGCACCCTCCCGGACGGCACGTTCTCGAGCAAGGACGCGTACCTCCTCGTGTACCGCCGCCGCGACGCGTCAGACTGTTTGCCCATAGACGTCGACGCGGACGCGTCGCTCCCCGCGGACCTCGCCGCCGTCGTCGACGCGGACGCGCGCGAGCTCGAGGCGATGATCGAGACGCACGCGTCGCGCGTCGAGGAAGAGAGGGAACGGCTGCGGGGTCGGAGGGACGTCGCGCGCGCGGTCGCCGCGTGCGCGTCGTGCGTCCGCGGCGACGGCGACGGCGACGAGGGCGCGGAGGGGATAAATCACGAGGATAAAGATGAAGAGAAGAACGGCGAGGAGGGGGCGCGCGCGGACGTCGCGTCGAGGACCTCGAGGGACCCAGCGAGGGACGACGAGGACTACTACTTCGTCCCGGGGGCGTGGTTGAAGGAGTTCTGCGACGCGCCGACGCCGCCGCCGCCGCTGGAGCTCGCCTCCATCGCGTGCGAACACGGTTTACTCGACCCGGAGAGAGCGTCTACCCGCGCGAAACGCGTGACCGCTGTGGCGTACGGTTTACTCGTCGCCGCCGCGGGGGTGAAACTGACTGGGGACGGACGTTTCAAACCGATGCGAGGCGGCGCCGCGATTTGCCGCGCGTGCCTCAGACGCGGCGCGGAGAAGGACGTCGACGCGTTGACCGCGGAGAGGACGCGCGAACGAATACGCGACGCGCTCGAACGTTGGACGACGACGACGACGACGACGACGACGACGACGACTTCGACGATCGCTCTCGACGGAACCGGAACCGGAACCGGAACCGGAACCGGCGGCGAGGAGGACATCACGACTTCGCCAACCACGTTTTTGGTGTCCAAGCCGTGGCTGACGAAGTGGAAGGCGTGGCGGAGCGGCGACGCGCCCGCGGGGTTGCGAGAGGGGCCGTGCGCCGGGTTGCGGTGCCCGCACGGCGGTCTGTCGCCGACGGCGAAATCCGCGACGGTCCCGGGGCTCGTGTTCGAGCATCTCGCGGAGACGCGCGGGACGTACGCGTCGGCGGCGGCGGCGGAGAAGTCGGCACCCGGGTTCTCTGCACCCGGGTCGGCACCCGGATCGGCACCGCCCGGGACGGCGTCGGCGTTCGTCCCGTTGTCGGACGTCGGCGCGTACTTCGAGTCGAACGAGAACAAGCTCGACGACGACGACGACGCCGTCGTCGTGTGCGACGAGACCGGCGCGCCGATCGACGACGTCGCGGGAGGAGGAGGAGGAGGAGGAGGAGCGTTCGCCAAAGTGTCGGACGATGTGCTGTCAACAACGGTCGATGTCGAGCCGTTTCCGGTGAAGACTTCTGTGCCGTGCGAGGTGTGCGCGGCGACGCGCGCGTCGAACGAGGACGCGGCGTCGCGGCGCAAAGACCTCGCGGAGACGCACCGAAACGCGTGCGCGGGACTGCTGCACCCCGCCGATGTTTTGCCGTCCAATTTCTCCGAGAGCGTCGGAGACGCCGACGCGCGCTTCCGCGTGATGCCGATCGAGTGGCTGCGCCGATGGCGCGCGTTCGCGACGGGCTCGGGGAAGGCGTCGGCGGCGGACGCGAAGGAGGACTGGACGCCGTCGCGGTCGTCGCTTCTCGACGCGTGCGCGGCGCTGACGTGCCGGCACGCGCTTCTTCTTCGCTCGCCGCCGACGCTGACGAGGACGACGCGCGGCAAGTGGAGCCAGGAGCCCGCGCTCGACGCGAAGGACGCGCCGCCGTGCGAGCTCGTGCGGCAGGACGACTTCTGCGTGCTCGAGGAGCTTTTGGACGGGAGAGTCGACGCGGCGCCGCGCGCGACGGCGACGGCGACGGCGTCGCTCGCGCCCGGCGACGGCGCGTCGCCGGCGACGGCGACGACGATGACGCTCACGACGACCCCGGCGCTTTGCGAGGAGTGCCCGCTCGAGCTCGAGCGCGCGGCGGCCGCGGCCGCGGCGACGTACGAGGGCGCGAGCGTCTGGGTCGAGAAAGTGAAAGCCCCGCCGCCAGTCTCGGTCGCGCCGGTTTCGGCGCCGGCGCCGGCGACGAGCCGCGGACGCCGCGCGCCCTCCGCGAAGAAAGAGTGGTGGCGCGCGAACCCCGACGGCACCGCCGACACGACCGCACCGACGAAGAGCACCGGTCGCGGCGGCGTCTCCGTCGTCGTCGACGCGTCGTACACGGTCTGGCAGCTCAAGCTCCTCGTGCTCGAGCGCCTCGGCGTCCACCCGCTCGATCAGTCGCTGTATTTCTTCTCCGACGGCGCCGAAGTCGGCGGCGGCGACGACGCGACGACGCTGGCGCGCGCGGGGGTGACGCCGGAGGCGAAGATCGCGCTGGTCGCGCGCGCGGACCACGACGCGGACGACCTCACCGGTTTGGAGATGCCGATGCCGACGCCGCGGGACGGCGACGGCGACGGCGAGGAGGAGGTGTGGGAGGACGTCACCGACGGCTGCGCGGACGCCGCGACGGACGCGAAGGCGGGGGGAGGAAAAGGCGCGCGGAGGGGCGGGGTCGAGACGCCGGGAGCGAAGATCGCGGCGGCGGCGGCGGAGACGCGCGCGCGCGAGCGCGGGTTCGCGGGGACGGGGTTGCACGGGAACGATTGATCGATGGACGACGCGTAGATACAGTAGAGCGAGACGAGCGCGTGCGCGGATATACACGTACGTACAGAAACTCTCGCCCGTGTCCCTTCGCGCGCGCCCGCACAACAGCTCAACAGGGCACCCCACTGTACATTGATACCAATTGTGTGCAACCCGAACCCGATCTCACTCGAGCACCGCGCGGAGACGCCGCACCGCGCGAGTGATCGCCGCGTCGCTCGCGCTCGGCGTCGGATAGGGCGCGGCTCGCGAGATCCACCGCGCGCGAGCGTCGTCCGGTCGCGGAGGGCGCGCGCGGAGCGAGCGGCGCGCGCGACGTTCGACGACTTTTCGGGCACTCTCTTCTGCATCGAACCGCGCGAATACGAACGCGCGCGTCGTCGTCGTCGTCGTCGTCGTCGTCGTCGTCGTCGTCGTCGTCGTCGTCGTCGTC
>Ga0181560_10002413_pt1 | contig 17368 bp, 19 predicted proteins | sample 011ome_20_FD_133751 | JGI IMG/M metagenome (GOLD analysis project Ga0181560, IMG submission 133751) | Coastal salt marsh microbial communities from the Groves Creek Marsh, Skidaway Island, Georgia - 011509CT metaG (megahit assembly) | ecosystem: Environmental > Aquatic > Marine > Intertidal...
CGCAGAAGCTAGTCGCTACAAAATTTAGCACCATGAAAATAGCCATCATAGGACAAGGAAACGTAGGGTTATTGCTCTACCAGGCACTTTTCCCGAATCATCAGGTGGTTTCATACGGGCGCAATGCACCTAGCGAGGAAGATCTAGAGGTGGATCTCCTATTGATCGCAGTGCCTGACGATCATGTAAAAGAAGTAGCCTCTCGCTACCCAAACACACTCACTGCTCACACCGCTGGGGCGGTGCCTTTACTAGAAGGTCCAAATGCGGCCGTTTTCTATCCCCTATACAGTTTCAGCAAGAACACCACGGTGGATTGGTCACAGATTCCCTTGCTCCTTGAGACACGAAGTCAAGGCCACCGTATGCTTCTTGATGAAGTTGCTGAATCTTTGAGCGAGCGCGTTTATTGGATCACTTCAGCACAAAGAGAACAACTCCATGTAGCTGCGGTAATGGTAAATAATTTCACAAATCACCTCTATACCCTTGCGCAGCACTACTGCCAAGAGCGTGGTTTGCCCTTTGAAGTCCTGCATCGTATCATGTTACAAGGTCCACAAAAAGCAATCGACGTTGGCCCTGAAAAAGCACAAACAGGACCTGCCATTCGTGGAGATCAAGGGACCATAAAAAAGCATATGGAGGCATTAGGCGAAACCGAATTGGCCACGCTTTATCAACTTTTAAGTGATAGTATTCAAAAGCATCATTCATGAATTACAAGGAAATTTTCAAAAATATTACCACCGTCGTTCTAGATGTAGACGGAGTTTTGACTAATGGAGAAGTCTTACTGATGCCTGGTGCTGAACCGGTTCGCAAAATGCACAGTAAGGATGGGTATGCGCTTCAGTTAGCTATTCGAAACGGTATTCGAATCGCCATTATCACTGGTGGAACATCGCCCGATGTCAAAGAACGCTTGCAAGGAGCGGGTATAAAAGACATTTACATGCGCGCCTCGAACAAAATAGAGGCATATGAAGATCTAAAGATGTGTTATGACCTCAATGACGAAGAAATTCTTTACATGGGGGATGACTTACCGGATTACGATGTAATGAAACAAGTTGGACTCGCCTGTGCTCCTCAAGATGCCGCGCCGGAAATCAAATCTATTGCCGATTATGTAAGTCCTGTAAAAGGTGGGGAAGGTTGCGTTAGAGATGTTCTCGAGCAATTGTTGAAAATTCACGGTAAATGGGGGCGAAAAGAGGATAGAACTTGGTAGATTTGTGCTAAGTATTATATCCTATAAATGTTAAAGTCCGCTGACAAGGATCAACTCAGACAAAGGCTTCACGATGTGATTAATTCCATCGCGATGCTGGAAAGCACACACCCTGATCATCCGGCATTGTTCCACCTACGCAGTGAACGCAAATGGATGGAACAACGTTTGAAGCAGACATTTTGGTACAAGCTAAGCTGGCGTATTAAAAGTACCAGAGGGCTTTTTCTTATGAGCACGATTGGCTTTAGGATTTGGTTCCAAACGCGCGTTTTACGCAATGCCACGAATCGCGTACTCTTTTTCTTAATCATCATTTTCCTCTCTACCGCCTTGATTCTTTACCAAGGAAGGAGGCTTTACGGTTGGGACCTGTTTCCAAATTCGGACTCACCTATTGACGAGTGGATTTTAGGGAATTGATCAGTACCTTGACCTAAAAAATTGCTCATGCAGCTCACACATTCGGTAGTTCTCGGCTCGAAGAGTCCGCGTCGTGCCCAATTACTAAAGGACCTTGGTATATCTTTTAAGGTAATCGTTACAGATGCAGATGAAAATGCACCGAAAAACTTAGATGGAATAGGTACTGCACGTTGGATCTCACAGCAAAAAGCTACCGCACTACAACCCCATCTTCAAGATCACGAACTAGGAATCACCTCAGATACAGAGGTCTGGCTAAATGACCGTCGTTTTGGCAAGGCCGCTACCAAGGAAGAGGCTGAGGAAATGCTCCGTACACTAAGCGGCACAACTCATCGGGTCATCACGGGGCTCTCATTAGTTACTTTGGACGAAATAACCACTTATCATTCTGTGGTTAAGGTAACCTTCGAACCATTACCGGATTGGGCTATAGAGCACTACATTGAAACCTATTCACCTTTTGACAAGGCAGGGGCTTATGGAATTCAAGAGTGGATTGGCGCCTGTTTTATCTCATCCATTGAAGGTGAATACAACGCAGTCGTAGGCCTCCCTACTTCCACCCTTTTTACAGCGCTACAGCCTTATATAAAGTAAAACGCCAGTCCTCCCTTGATGGGAAAGCTGGCGTCTATTTGTTGTGTTTGCCTTTCGGGCTGTACTGTTATTCGGTAACTGCTATGCTATCAACATCTACCATCCAATGGTAGGTATCTTCAGTTCTTCCCATTCGGATATCGTTCAAAAGCGATTTGATTTTCATCGCTTTTCCATCGGTAGGGACAGGAATAGAGAAGTTTTCGCCCTGGTAGCCGATCGTGTCGATCTGACTTACCACAGCAGCCGTACCCATACCAAATGCTTCTTGAAGTTTTCCTTCACGAGCAGCAGTTACAATCTCTTCTACGCTGATCGGACGCTCTTCAATAGCCCAACCTTGATCTTTAACAAGCTGGATGATAGACCTACGGGTTACCCCAGCAAGAATTCTATCGGTTAATGGCGGGGTCAGGAAAGTACCGTCAATAAGCAACATGAGGTTCATCGTACCACTTTCTTCAATGAACTTGTGCTCTTTGTGGTCCGTCCATATGACTTGGTTGTACCCTTCCTTAATTGCCTGAGCAGTAGGATAGAATGCACCTCCATAGTTTCCAGCAGCCTTAGTATATCCGATACCACCACCAGTAGCACGAGTATATTCTTGCTCAATTTTCACCTTCACGCTACCACTGTAGTAAGGACCTACAGGGGAAGTAATGATACAGAAAGTGTAATCATCACTCTGGCGCGCTGCAATAAATTCAGAAGAAGCAAACAAGAACGGTCGAATGTATAAACTGTGATCTTCCGCCTTTGGTACCCATGCAGCGTCAATTTCCAACAGTTTGGTCAAACCATCCATAAATACTTCCTGAGGAATCTGCGGCATCATTAGACGTTCAGCACTCTTGTTCAAACGTGCAAAATTGTCCAATGGACGGAACATAGAAATACCACCGTCATCTTTGCGGTAAGCCTTCATTCCTTCAAAAGCACTTTGTCCATAGTGCAATGCGTGCAAACCATAAGAAAACTCCAGTTGACCATAAGGACGAATCTCTGGCTCCTGCCATTCGCCATTTTTAAAATGACAAACGAGCATGTGATCAGACATGTGTTTCCCGAACGGAAGATTTGAAAAATCTATGTTGTCGATTTTGCTCTGTTTGGTCAATTCAATTTTCATACGTAATGTGATATTTGGAGTTGCAAATGTACTAATTTTGACAATGGTATTCGCAGTACTGGGATGTCCCCGGGACCTATACCGCCGCAACTTTAATAGATTAGTTAAATGAAACGCATTTTTATTGCGACCTTGATCGCTTTTACAGTTATTTCTTGCCAAAACAGCAATACTTCAAACGAAGTTTCCGCGGAGAGTACAACTGGAGAAAAAAGCTACATGAGCTTCGGAGATAGCACCTTTAACGTAGCTGGAGCCATTACTGCAGCTGAATTGGTAACACAATTTAACCAAGGAGAATCAGATACTCTAGAGGCTACCGTAGCAGGACCTATCACCAAGGTTTGTACCACCAAGGGATGTTGGATGGCTACTGCTATCGATGAAGAGGAAAACCTATTCGTAGATTACGATTACGCGTTTTTACTTCCTACCAACTCGAAGGATCAAAATATGGTCATGACGGGTTACGCTTATTGGGACAGCACTTCTGTAGCACAACTTCAGCACTACGCTCAAGATCGCGGTGCAAGCGAAGAAGAGATTGCAGCTATTACTGAACCCATAGGTGAAGTTAAATTCAAAGCAACTGGAGTAAAAATTGAAATTCCTGCAGATGTTCAGGAATAAATCACTTTGGGTCCTATCCCTGCTTTTGTTTTTTGTGGCTTCTTGTGTACAAAATGAGCAAGCACCTAAGACCTCTAAAGAGCCGTGGAAACCCGTAATGGACGAGCCCAGTGAGCTTGCTTCGATCATGCGCAGTATTCACGCTGAAGGACTTGAGCGTAAAAATGCACTACAAAAAGGAGCACTCGGACCTGCTGATCCTAATCTGGTTTTCGGCCTGATCACTGCTGAACCGACAGAACCGCACATGGTAGGCCCTGCCTTTGAACCTCATGCGAACGCCTTCATCAAAAGCTACGGCGAAGTGGCTACTGCGACCAGTGTCGAGTCTCAGATCAAAGCGCATAACAATCTTGTTAAAAGTTGCGTTGCTTGTCATATGAACTTCTGCCAAGGTCCTATTCCACGTATTGAGCAACTCTACATTCCATAGAATGGCAAAAGCTAGCCCTCGACATATTGCGGTATCAGCAGACGGCTCCCCCACCCTCTGGGTTCCGGAACTCGACGAACATTACCATAGTATTCACGGGGCGCTCACTGAAAGTCAACACGTATTCCTAGATGCTGGTTTTCATGCGCTTGAGCAAAATCCTATACGCATCTTAGAAGTTGGGCTGGGGACAGGCTTGAATGCGGCGTTGACTCTTAAACAAAGAGCTGAACGCACGGTATACTATACGGCTTTAGAGAAATTTCCACTGACTCAAGAGGAAATTCAAGCGCTCGTACCTAAAGATGATGCGATTACCGCTAAAATCCTCAGTGCTTCTCCAAACGAGTTACTGTATTTGGAAGATGGAGTGGAATTTCGCCTTCTAGTAGAGGACTTACGAACGTTCCAAGCAGAAGAAAAAAGCTACGATCTCATCTATTTTGATGCGTTTGCGCCAAGCGCACAACCGGAACTATGGACGGATGAGATTTTCCAAAATATGTTTAAAATCCTGGCACCGGGCGGAGCATTAGTGACGTATTGTGCCAAAGGAGTCGTAAAGCGTTCTATGAAAGCGGCTGGCTTCGAAGTTGAAAGGCTACCAGGGCCACCTAGAAAGCGTGAAATGACCAGAGCATGGAAAAGATGATTCGTTTCAATGCGCGCTGCTATGCGATGATACGCTCCTCGAAAAACCGATTGTTGGTGATGAAGGAGCGTTGGCAAGGCGTGGACTTACAAAAACTGCCAGGTGGAGGCCTTGAACTAGGCGAAGGTATGATGGAATGTTTGGATCGCGAGATTTCCGAAGAATTCATCGCGTATCACCCGTTGACTTGGCAGCACCATTATGTTCCGACACATTGTTTTTCGTCTAGATTCAAGCCTGAAGAGCAGCTCATCCTGAACTATTTTATCGCCGATCAAATCGTTGAGGAAAACGATTGGAAGATCGTCGAGAATGATGAGAATTTGTTGGAGATGATTTGGCTGCCTATCGAAGAAACTTCTGCGCAATGGTTCACGCTAGAAAGTGACCGTGAAGCATTTCTAAAACTAGTAGCGTCAAAAGTCTAATCTGCGGCTCACTATTTCTTGGAGCTTTTGAAACAGTAATTCAGGTTTTTTGGTGCGCCAATCCAAATGGTCTAATTGGCCGCCTAAAATAAAATACTGGTCCAATCCATAGCTGGATAATTCATCGACAACATGTTCACGTAAACCGATAAATGCCATCCATCCTTGTGGCACTTCATCCAGCCACTCGTCGTAGTAATCGGTAATATCAGCGTGAAAATTAAGGATGTTTTCACCAATCAGAATGAATTTGTCAATGCCTAAGGGAATCATTTCATCAATGATATCTCGCTTCAAACGCATGATGTCATTATGAACGGCATCATTCCATTCGCCGAGGAATTCGATAATCGCATAACCAGAACTGTAGTCAACAAAGAGAATTTTCAAAAACAAGGTCTCACATCCAAAATTATCCCATTGCGGATGAATAATGTGATCAAAAATGCGATCCGTAAATTCTACCTCACTATTGAAATAGCCATACATAGGGCTTTGCGGATCTTCACTAGCGATGTATAAATGGCGCCAATTATAGTAAGGTTCAATCGTGTGCATAAAAAAGTGGATACAAATTATTCGTACGCTACTCTAACAAAAGTCCGAGAGACTTGTTAGATTTCCAATAAGAAATTTATTCATGGCCATATTCACTATCACTGGAGCCACTGGCTCTGTAGGACGCGCAATCGTCAAACAATTACTAGATGCTGGACATCAGGTTCGTGTGCTCACCACACGGGACCAACTCGATTGGCCTGGTGTTACGTCCTACTCTTGGAACCCTTCAAAAGGCGAAATAGATTTAGCCGCGTTGGAGGGAACGGATCATTTGATTCATCTTGCCGGAGCGACGGTTTCCAAACGTTGGACCGCCTCTTATAAACAAGAAATAAATGACTCCCGGGTGTACACCACGCAGACACTGATCAATGCACTTGGGCGCATCAAAAACGGACCTAGTTCTTGTGTTAGTGCCAGTGCAATAGGTTATTATGGCTCCGATGCACAACGTCTGATGAAAGAAACAGATCCCGCTGCAGATGATTTCTTAGCCGCTGTTACTTCCACCTGGGAACATTACACTAAAAAACTGGGCAGCCAAGGGTGTAGAAGTGTACAGTTACGGATTGGCATTGTACTCGATAAAGGCGCTGGAGTTCTCGGTCAATTAGTACCATTAGCAAAGCGCTTTGTGGCATCACCATTGGGTAATGGTCGACAGTGGACCAGCTGGATCCATGTGGAAGATTTGGCCCGTTTATTCATTTATGCAGCCACTCAGCAAATCCCCTCGGGGCCTTACAATGCGGTGACCTCTCATCCGCTCACTAATAAAGACCTCACTAAAGCTATATGCCGTGCATTGCATCGTCCTATGCTCTTACCTCCGGTACCAGGATTTGTTTTGAAATTGGTATTGGGCGAGATGGCTACACTTGCGTTGATGAGCCAAAAGGTGAGTAATCAAAAAGTCATAGCGGCCGGGTTCCAATTCAAACACCAAAACATTGACGAAGCCCTGAGCGACTTACTGCGATGAAATTTAATCGTTAGAGACAAAAAAAGCCCCCATGTACATCTCGTACACGGGGGCTTCCACAAAATTCATTCGCTAAAATGAACTCTATACTACGCTTTAGTCGCAGTTACAGAGATGGTTAGTTCGATGCTGTGATCGATCAAGTCTTCTTTCAAAGTTTCAGCAATACTTGCATCCTCTGAATCGTGGAATTTAACACCCCACTTTGTTCTATCAATGCTGAAGGTTGGCGCGTCAAAAGACACAGACCCTTCGTTTACTGCAATGTTAGCTGGGAATTCAATGCTGTTCGATACACCACGCATAGTTAGGTTACCCACTACTACTGCATTCGTACCTTCAGCGACAACTTCTTTAACTTCTACGATCTCGAAAACAGCTGTAGGAAAGCTATCTACAAAGAAGAAATCGTCTGATTTTAAGTGACCTACTAAGTAGCCATTCTTTCCTTCATCTTCGATATCCGTATTTACAATGTTGTTCATGTCGATAGTGATTGTACCGCCTACAACTGATCCGTCTAATACGTCAAAGTTACCTTCTTTTACTCCGATGGTTCCCACGTGTTCAGAGGCAACGTAAGATTTAAAGCCTCTCCATGCCACTACTGAACCTTCGTCCAATGCTACACTTGTCGCTGCCGCTACTTCTTCTACTTCTTGCGCTTCGCCAGTAGTTGCTTCTTCTGCTTTCTCCGTGTTACAGCTTGCTGCTAGAACTGCAACTGCTGCCATCATTGCTAATTTTTTCATTGTCAATTTTATATTAATGGTTAAATGGTTAACGCAAATATATAATGTTTGTTTAAACAATTATTGATTTTTTTACGTCCCACAAAAAGTGTGATGTTGCCAGAGAGCTACTAGTACATTCGCTTGCGAAGTCGTAAGGCTAGGACACTAACAACCAGTGTTATGGTTCCTGAAAGCACATAAGGATACGTGTAATGCCACCCGTAAACGAGCCCTCCGATAGCGGGCCCTACTACTCGAGCTAGCGAACCAACGCTTTGATTGGTACCCAATATTTTCCCTTGAGCACCTTCTGGTGCAAATGTGGTGAGTAGTGAGCTCACCGTGGGTGTGAGCAAGGCATTTCCAAAAGACAACAGGGTCAGTGATACCAATTCAAAGTAGAATTGGTCCGTAGGAACAAAAGGCATTGAAAACAAGCCCAAAGCAACGAGTACCGTTCCTAAAATCAACAAATTCCTTTCCCCAAACCAAGTGTTAAAATAGCCAATCAAGCCGCCTTGAATCACTACCGCTAACAATCCGATATAGGCGAAAGTATAGCCTATGTGCATTTCACTTAAACCAAAGTGCTCGGCCCATAGTAAGGTTGAGGTGATCTGCATCATGCTAAAACCTAAGATGTAGACGAAATTGATCGTGAACAAAGCATTGACCTCTGAAATGGATCTAAAGCGCAGTATGTCTTTAAAGGGATTGGGAAATAGTTCTACAGAAGTACTTTTCTCCTGAAGCGTTTCATGTAAGAAGAAATAGGCCAACACCAGGTTGAGTCCTCCTAACATAGCTGCAAAATAGCCGACTCCTTGCACGCCGTAATATTCGTTCAACACCCCTCCTATCGACGGACCGAAAATAAAGCCCAAACCAAATGCTGCACCAATGATTCCAAAAGCTTTGGTACGATCTTCTTTCGGCACCACATCACTGATATAGGCTTGTGCCACACTTAGATTGGCCGCGCCAAAACCTTTGAGCAATCTAGTGGCAAAAAGCAACCACAATACTGTCGCGTTCGCAAAGAGTATGTAGGCAATAATCATGATGGATATACTGATCAACATGATGGGCCTGCGTCCATAACGGTCGCTCAACCCACCCCAAAAACTCGCGAATAAAAACTGCATTATGCTGAAGGAAGTACCCAACAACCCTACTAAAGCATCTGTTGCACCAAGCGTCTTCGCATACGTGGGTAAGATGGGTATGATCAACCCAAAGCCCATTAAATCCAAAAAGATGGTTAGAAACAGTACAGCTAGCGCCTTATTTTTCATCGCTGCCCGGTTTACGTAATGACTCCACCTGGACTCCCTGGTGGCTCACTTTGTATTTATGCAGCTCGCGTGCTCTTAAAGTCGACTTAAAAATAGTTTTAGCTTCCTCTTCAAATTGGCTAAAATCACGGTATCGCGCACTATAATGGCCGATAATCAGATGCTTAGCATTCGCTTCAACAGCAACCTGAGCAGCCTGTTTTGCGGTAGAATGCATGGTGAACGCAGCGCGGTCCGCACGATCCTCACAAAATGTACTTTCATGATACAAGACATCCACCCCCCTCACATACTCGGCAGTCTCAGGAACATACATAGTATCCGAAGCGAACGCATAGCTCAATGGCGCAGGCGGATCTGTGGTCAATTCTTCATTCGGCACAACGACCCCTTCATCACTTGTCCAGTCCCTACCGTCTTTGATCCAGTGGTAATCGCACGTTGGGATATGGTAACTATCTGCAACATCCTTGCGCAAGCCTCTTTTTAAGGGCTTTTCCTTAAACAAGAACCCCGTCGTCGCAATGCGGTGCTTTAGAGGAAAACTAGAAATGGTATACGCGTCGGTTTCGAGCAGTACCTGTGGCACCTTATGCTGGGTAACCACAGATGTGATAGGATAAGAGGTGAAGGTTCCGGCAGCTCTGAATTGGCTCAGGACAATCTCCTTGAGCTTCGGCGGTCCAAAAACAGTTAATGGGGAGGTTCTGCCCAAAAGATGAAAACTAGAGAGCAGTCCTACCAGACCAAAGAAATGATCACCATGAAGGTGTGAAATGAAGATATGATTGATACGAGAAAACTTCGTCTTAGATCGGCGCAATTGCTTCTGCGTGCCTTCGCCACAATCGATAAGGAAATAGTGTTCTCGCAGTTTGAGTAGCTGTGAGGTGGTGTAATTATTGGAGGTGGGTGTTGCACTTGCCGCACCTAATACGACCAATTCAAACCCCATTACCCCTTACTAAGTTTGCGCTTCTCTGCTAATAAGTATAATACTGCCATGCGGACAGCTACACCATTTTGAACTTGATCTAAAATAATGGCATGTTCACTATCGGCTACCTCAGAGGTGATCTCGACACCTCTATTAATTGGCCCCGGGTGCATCACCACGATGGGCTTTTCCAGCGCATCTAGATGTTCCATAGTCAATCCATATTGAGCGCGATACTCCGCAATAGACGGGAAGTATTTGATGTCCTGACGCTCGTGTTGAACGCGCAACATATTCGCCACATCACACCATTCGATTGCGGTCTGTAAGTTATGCTCAACGCGAACACCGAGGGTATGCATGTATTTAGGAACCAATGTCGTAGGACCACATACCATGACCTCAGCGCCCATTTTCTTCAAAAGAAGGACGTTCGACAAGGCTACGCGAGAATGAACGATATCACCTACGATTGCTACTTTGGTTCCTTCCAAAGTACCTATAGCCTCACGAATAGAGAATGCATCCAACAAGGCTTGTGTGGGATGCTCGTGTGCTCCATCACCGGCATTGACAATAGATGCATCTACATGTTGCGATAAGAACTCTCCCGCGCCAGGATTGGGGTGACGCATCACCACCATATCTACCTTCATCGAGAGAATGTTATTCACTGTATCCACAAGGGTTTCCCCTTTTTTAACTGAAGACGAGGCCGCAGAAAAGTTGACTACATCCGCGCTTAAACGCTTTTCAGCCAATTCAAAGGACAAGCGAGTTCTTGTCGAGTTTTCAAAAAACAAATTGGCAATCGTGATATCACGAAGTGTCGGCACCTTTTTAATAGGTCGGTTGATGACCTCTTTAAACTGGGTTGCCGTATCGAGAATAAGCTGGATATCCTCTGCAGTGAGGTGTTTGATGCCCAGCAAGTGATTCACAGATAATTCGCTCATGAAGTAGGTTCCGTTATTAGTACAGCGTCTCGTCCATCCACATCTTCCCAAAGTACTTCTACACGCTGAGAGGCGATAGAATCTACTTGGCGACCTTTATAATCCGGTTGAATAGGGAGATCGCGAGAAAATCTTCGATCAATCAAAGTGAGCAATTCCATTTTCGCAGGGCGTCCGTAGCTCAGAATCGCATCCATCGCTGCACGAACGCTTCGACCCGTGTACAAGACATCATCAATAAAGACTACTTTTTGATCCTCAACAAGGTGATCGATACGCGTTTTATTCGGCTGAAGATGCCCTGAACGACGACGAAAGTCATCGCGGAAAAATGTAATATCTAGTAGACCTGTTCGAATATTTTTGACCTGATAGTCTGATTCTAAAAGTCCTACTATGCGTTCCAAAACTTTAGCTCCTCTAGGCTGTAACCCGATGAGTATGGAATCAGAAAAATCACCATGATTCTCAATGAGTTTGCAACAAAGCCTGTTCAAGGCAATATTCAATTCTCTCGCATCAATGATTTCACGTTTGCTCATGCTGCAAATTTACTCATTAATATGTTTGAAATACGGCTTCTAAGTCAATCCCTCCAAAATTCCCACTGCTCATCATCACAGCGGCCTGGTTGTCCCCTGCATTTCTTAAGGCCTCCTCTAGTTCTGATGAGGAATCAAAAACGCGAACTCCGGAGCCAAATGCTTCAGCTACATCAGCTTTGGAAAGGGATGGAAGTTTCTTATGTGCAACGGCATCTGGAGAAAAATATACCCAAGCATCGTTTGCGCCTTCCATAGCACCTTTGTATTGGGGTAGAAACTCGGGATTCAAGCTGGAAAACGTATGTAACTCTAAGACGGCTCGCACCTTTCCGAACTGCTCCGACAAAGCCTTTACCGCAGCGTTCACTTTGGATGGTGCATGCGCAAAATCGCGGAACACTTTGACTTGTCCTTCATGCAAAAGTTCCATTCGATTCTGTGCTCCAGAGAAACTCATGATCGCATCGTGAAAATCATCTTCTTGCAATCCCATCTCTAGACAGATCCATCGGGCGGCTTCAAGATTAGAGAGGTTATGCTCACCAAAAACTTGTAACGGCATCATACCTTCTGCTGTTTCAATGTAGGTAATGCCATCTTCGATTGTTGCATTGGGAAGTTGGTATGGAAAGCGTTTTACGGGGGCATCTGACTCCTCTACTAATCGCTTCAAAACCTCATCGCGCTCGTTGTAAATCAACGCACCACCTGGCTCGATGGTGTCCAAATATTTTCTGAATTGGTCCACATATTCCTCGAAGGTCGGGAATACGTTAATGTGGTCCCAAGCTATACCTGTAATCACGGTAATATTCGGACGGTACAAATGGAATTTCGGACGACGGTCAATAGGAGAGCTCAAATACTCATCACCTTCCATGACCATAAATTCACTACCGCTTTCAAGCTCAACCATACAATCAAAACCTTCAAGCTGTGCACCTACCATGTAGTTTGTTGGTAATCCTGCATGCTGCATAGCATGGAGCACCATCGCTGTAGTCGTTGTTTTTCCGTGAGACCCCGCAATGACCACGCGCGTCATATTTTTGGAAACCTCGTACAGAAATTCAGGATAGCTAAAAATGTTGATCCCCAACTCCTGCGCTTTCTTGAGTTCAGGATTGTCTTCGCGAGCATGCATCCCTAAGATAATAGCATCCAATTCCTCGGAGATTTTCTCAGGAAACCAGCCGTCATTTTCCGGCAATAAACCCTTGGCAGCAAGTCTGCTGCGGGACGGTTCAAAAATCTGGTCGTCTGAACCTGTGATCTGGTGTCCACCTTGCTTTAAAGCAATGGCAAGATTGTGCATGGCGCTTCCGCCGATAGCAATGAAGTGTATTCTCATGTATTACTCCGTGTCCTTCTCAAAATATAAATTCCCGAAACGTATTCTCGAGCCACGCAAAGATAAGAGAACGGCACCATCATAACCGTCATTTGCTAGTCGAGAAGAGCGCGGTGATACGCGGAATTTTTGTCTTTTGTTTCTATTCAACAAAGTGTAGTTCATCTGCGCGTCGTGTGAAACACTGACCATCACCAAATTCCCATTTTTCGCATTAGTGATCGGTCGCAAAGTTTTCTTTCCCCAACGCTTGGCGTTCTTGCGGTGATCATTGAATACAAAATGCAGACCAGCATCGTTGATCAGGAATGTGTACCCGAGGTAGAAACCGCCATCATTCATTGAGCTCTGACGTTTAGGAATATGTGCATACCAATCGACCTCACCCTCTTTACCTATGCTCAATACGATAACATCGTTGTAGTAGTAATAGTAATTCGTTACGGTAACGCCTCGTGAGGTTTGAACCGTTTGAATACGCATTTCATAATCTTCAGCGATCACATAGGCACCTCCATCTGGACGTGGCACGAACTGGCGAAAGACAAAGTTGCGACGTATGCCTTTTCCTCTTCGCGCTCTGAATCGATTGAATTGGCCCACGAACTCTTGAGAAAAAGGATTGAGATTGGAAGAAACTACCTCCCCTTTGGCTTGATCTACACTCAAATAAATCGCGCCATCCATATCCCACGAGCTGCGCTTTCCGTAAAAACCAGAGATGGCCATTTCACCGTCTTTCAGGTCACATTCGATGCCAATACTGTGAATGAACATGTTCTCTAGCCCCAGATCAAACTCCGTAATATTATTTTGTTCACCTGCAGTAATTCGCATGAGTTTGTACTCTGCATTTCGGTTGTTCACCCCACCCAAATTAGGCGTCTCATCATAAACGGAGAGTACATAAACATCGCCCGCATTGGTCACGTCGAAACTCTTGATGCTGAAATTTCTATCTCGGTAAGTCAACTCTACTGCGGCGTTCCACTCCTCCTCCAGGGCTGGATTGTAGATGCGAACGTAGAAAGTCTCGGATCCCTTGCGCTCAAATGGAGGGTTTGTAAAAATGGCAATCTTACTGCGGTCCTGACTCAACTCAATAGCGAATCCCCCGCGCGAACGTCTGCGTGAATCCAACGTCTCCACAAGCTTCGGCTCACTCAATACCGCATTCGTATCTAGCGTTCTACACAACAGTTTGCGCACATCTTGCGAACGATCGTAACTCTCGTAAAATAAGTACTGTACATTATCAATCATCAAACTTTGTTTGAAGTCGACACGACGACCTTCCCATTCCCAGCGCGGGTTTTTTAAAAGCCAATTTTCATTCAAGCTGTACCGATCATAGTAAGCAAAATACTCATCTCGATTCCCTGCTACTAAACCTGCAGAAGCCGGACGATAGGTGTAAAAACCGGCATCCCCAACCTGAAGAACTCTATCAAATTTAGCTTTGCGCGAATTGTACTCAGGACTCCATTCTAGCAAGGGGTAAGAACCTTGTGACCACGCAGTGGTTATCACGAAGAGGAACAATATTAAAGCGTATCCTCTTTTAAGTAAGATTTTCATATAAACGGTAAAGTTTTTGTACTTTAATTGGTCTAAAGACCCGATTCATTGGGTAATATACGTACCAGCTAACTAAAACGAATGACTATGCGCAGAATTATATGCACCCTTATTCTTTCCGCCTTCACTTTTGCTGAAGCACAAGCACAAGCGGTAGTAGTGCGTAAGCGAGATTTAAACAGCACTTCTGCAGTTGTTAGTCCAAGTATACGATCTGCAGCCGTAAGCGGAATGAATGGCGGTATGTACTACAGCAGATACAATCATGCGGTTAAAATAAGCCCGGTTGCCTTGTTCGCAGGTGAAATACCTGTATCGTACGAGCGCAAAATGAACGACTACTTCACCCTCGAAGGAGGAATTGGGCTCACCACTTTCAACTTAACAGAAGACCTCATCAGGGGGTACAGCAACCGAGGAGATGGCGAGACTGTCTCTAAACTTTCTTACAGCGCTTTACTGAATGCTAAATTCTTCCCTGAAGGAAATGCTTTTGAAGACGGCTATTACGTCGCATTTAACCTCAATCAAAGAAACTACGCCCAGGACTTCAACACCACGAGCAGTACCACTGGTTTAGACACCACAGTAAATGAAATGTTCAGATGGTCGGACATTGGCTTTACCCTGGGGTATCAAAGCCGTCCTTCGGAACGTATGATTTTGGATTGGTTCATTGGAGCCGCTATTCGCCAGAAAAGCCGCAGCACCACTGACTACATCCAAGAGTTCGACCCTACAAGCGGTCTATTTACAGGCTCCTACGTGCTGAACGTGAGTCGAAACACAACCCCAGCTTTACTTGCTGGCGTGAAGATCAGCGTACTCTTTCGATGACCTATTCAAAGAGAAAGAGGTATTGCACCCCACAAAAAAGGCTGCCCTGTGGGCAGCCTTTTTTGTTGCTAACTGAATGTAAAATGACTTATCGCACGTCCACTTCAATGGACTGAATCATTTGATTGGTCACCGCCTCGGCCACATCAAAATCAGTTACATCCGTATGTGTGAACACTTCCTTTTCAAGGCTTACGCCACTAAATAAATGATCCAAATCAAGGGCTACATTGATGGTATTTCCTGGCTCTATAGCTAGATCCAAAGTCTTGGTACGGTACAACGTATCTAAACCGGTATGCCAGATCAAAAGCTGATCATCAGCTCCTAATTGACCCGAGTAATTCAAACGACCTTCAGCCTTGACAAAGCGGTATTTTGAAGCCCATGACCAATACATTGCATTCGCACTCGATAACGGATGTCCGATCTCGAATGAAGTAGGATCAAATGCATTCTGAACCTCGTCTAACCCAAGACCAAAACTAAAGGTAGTGGCATTCTTCTTCAAAGGCAGTTTGATTGTCGTAGATAAGGAGTCCGAAGTGTTGATAAACCACGCTGGCTCCAATACCTCCCCATCAATGGCTAAGTTTGAAAGATACAGGTGAAACAAATCAAATACCACGGCGGTATCACCCGCATAAATAGTATCGCCGAGCTGGTGATGCACACCTGTAGTGGTTAATTCAAAATGTACAGTGACCTCCTTCTCGCGATTCCCGCAAGAGGTTAGAAATACAATACCGATTGCGAGAAGAAAGACATTTTTCATGAGAGTTACAGCTTGAAAACAAATTCACTTTGTAGGTTATCCCGCAAAACTTGGGCCAAAAAGTAATCCGCACTGTTCCCTGCATCCGAACTGATCTCAGGCATCGCCGATGGACTCAGTCCAACAAACAACTTATCGATATCAAAATCCACAATGAATACCACATCACCATTTTCGCTGATGTTGAAGTTTCTTTTCTCGGTGCGCTTCAAAGCTAAATCTGGAGTAGCCAAACGCCATGAGAACGTGTTCTTGGGTGTAGTAAAGGTGGTATCCCCTGCATCAAATACCCGACCTTCAAGCTGGAAGAAGCTGTGACCAAATGCCTGACCGTTCCATACATCCCCGCTGCTCAAAGGATTCGTAGCCTCTAGAGCCGTTGGCGGAGTAAAAGCACGAGCGCTATCCAAACCTATGTGATAGTCGATTTGACCATTGTACGATCCTCGTGGCAAATATGCGAGCTTCATTCGCTCTGTTGTGAGCACATCGACCATCGTCAGATCACTTTCGGTTCGAACCGTATCTTCTTCATTGGCACTAATAAATTCAGCGTGCGAGAATGTCATGTACAAATGGTCCAGTTTAATCACGTCACCATTAATCATGTAGACCTTCCCTGTATCTAGAACCTCATTACCAAAGTACTTGTACAAACGGATATGAACGTTTCTATTGTCCAATGCTGCTGGATCTACGATTGGAATATCTCTTTCACAAGAAACGAATACCAGCAACGCTGCTATCCCTAAAATTACGTGTCTCATTCGTCTTTTACTTTCAAAAATTCTGGAGCTTGCTCAATGGCCTCCATGATTTGGTCTAACAAATCGTCATTCCCTTTACTAAAGTCCAATTCTAAAGGCTCCTTAAAGGTAATGTTTAGAAGGTTACCTGTACTCTTCACAAACATACCCGTTTTATCAAAGGCTCGGCGGAACCCATCGATGACCACTGGAACTACTACTGGATTCAATTCTCTTATTAAATGAACAGTACCGCGGCGTCCCTTGACAAATGGACGGGTGGTGCCTTGAGGGAAGGTGATCGTCCAACCCGTTTCCATAGCTCTTTTGATATTTTCAATATCCTTGGGATCTACCGCTCTGTTCACGTTTTTACCTGCTTCTCGCCACGTGCGTTTGATGCTTACCGAACCTGCATATTGCATCAATTTTGGCAACAACCCACGTTTCATTGTTTCAGCAGCGGCCACAAAGAATATATTCATCTTGGGACGGAATAGCGTAAAAAATGGAACTCTATTATAGATGTTGTTTTC
>Ga0181560_10002417_pt1 | contig 17363 bp, 7 predicted proteins | sample 011ome_20_FD_133751 | JGI IMG/M metagenome (GOLD analysis project Ga0181560, IMG submission 133751) | Coastal salt marsh microbial communities from the Groves Creek Marsh, Skidaway Island, Georgia - 011509CT metaG (megahit assembly) | ecosystem: Environmental > Aquatic > Marine > Intertidal zone...
CGTCGGGGCCGCGGCCCTCGGCACTCGCTCCCGCGCCGTCGACTGCTGGGCCGCACGCGCCGGCCGCGCGAAGTCCAGATGTCGGGAGGCGACGCCAAGTTCTTCACGTCGCACAAGAGGGGCGAGGTGGCGGAATGGCGCGAGGAGATCAACTCCACGGACAAGGATGTGCAGAAGAACGCGATTAAGAGGATCATCGCCAACATGAGCATCGGCAAGGACGTGTCCATGCTCTTCCCCGACGTGGTGAACCGCGCGCAGACCAACGACGTGGAGCTGAAGAAGCTGGTGTACCTGTACCTGCTCAACTACGCGAGGAGCCAGCCCGAGCTCACCATCCTCGCCGTGAACACGTTCGTGAAGGATTCCGCGGACCCCAATCCCTTGATCCGCGCCCTCGCCGTGCGCACGATGGGGTGCATCCGCGTGGAGAAGATCACGGAGTACCTGTGCGACCCGCTGCAGCGGACGCTGACGGACGAGGACCCGTACGTGCGGAAGACCGCGGCGATTTGCGTCGCGAAGCTGCACGACATCAACCCCGAGCTCGTGGAGGACCGCGGGTTCGTGGACCAGCTGCGCGAGCTGCTCGCCGACGCCAACCCGATGGTGGTGGCCAACGCGGTGGCGGCGCTGACGGAGATCAGGGACGCGTCCGCGGGGGACCCGAAGCGCATCTTCCAGCTCAACGCGAACAACGTGTACAAGCTGCTAGCCGCGCTCAACGAGTGCACGGAGTGGGGGCAGGTGTTCATCCTGGACTCGCTCGCTTCGTACGTCGCGCAGGACGAGGCGGATGCCAAGAGCGTCGTCGAGCGCGTCACGCCGCGCCTGCAGCACGCCAACTGCGCGGTCGTGCTCTCCGCGGTGAAGGTGATCATGAGCCAGATGCGCTCCATCACGAGCTCGCCGGAGACGACGCGCGCGCTGGTCAGGAAACTCGCGCCGCCGCTGGTCACGCTGCTCGGCGCCGAGTGCGAGATCCAGTACGTGGCGCTGCGCAACATCAACCTCATCGTGCAGAAGTACCCAGAGATGCTGACGGGCGAGATCAAGGTGTTCTTCTGCAAGTATAACGACCCGATATACGTCAAGCAGGAGAAGCTCGAGACGATGGTCAAGCTCTCGTCGGAGGCGAACATCGACCAGGTGCTTCTGGAGTTCAAGGAGTACGCCACGGAGGTTGACGTCGACTTTGTGCGCAAGGCGGTGCGCGCCATCGGCCGGTGCGCCATCTCCATCGAGGCGGCCGCCGAGCGCTGCATAGGCATCCTGCTCGAGCTCATCGGCACGAAGGTGAACTACGTCGTGCAGGAGGCGATCGTGGTGATCAAGGACATCTTCCGGAGGTACCCGAACCAGTACGAGGGGGTCATCGGCGTGCTGTGCGACTCGCTGGACACGCTCGACGAGCCCGAAGCCAAGGCGTCGATGGTGTGGATCATCGGCGAGTACGCGGAGCGCATCGACAACGCGGAGGAGCTCCTTGAAGCGTTCCTGGACACGTTCCTCGAGGAAGCGCCGGAGGTGCAGCTGCAGCTGCTCACCGCCACCGTCAAGCTGTTCCTGAAGAAGCCGTCCGGCGGGCCGCAGGCGTTGATTCAGACGGTGCTCAACCAGGCCACTTCGGAGACGGACGACCCCGACTTACGCGACCGCGCGTACATCTACTGGCGCCTGCTGTCCTCGGACCCGGAGGCTGCCAAGGACGTGGTGCTCGCGACCAAGCCCACGATCCGGGACGACCGCAACGCGCTCGACCCCGGTCTGCTCGACGAGTTGCTGCGCCAAGTCTCCACGCTGAGCTCGGTGTACCACAAGCTCCCGTCGGCGTTTGTGCCCGACGCGCGCGCGCGCGTCGCGGAGGCGCGGGACGACGAGAGTCCCGCCGCGGAGGCGCAGAGCTCCGCGCCGCTGGACGTGCTTGAGCAGGCGCAGCCCCCCGCGCCGGCGCCGGCGCCGACGGGGGTGGACCTGCTCGCCGATCTCATGGGCGCCACCGCCGTCGCGCCGGCGCCGGCGGCGAGCGCGAGCGCGACGGACCCGTTCGCCCCGCCGGCGGCGGCGTCCTCCGCGCCGCCTCCGCCGGTCCTCCTCGCGGCGGAGAAGGGCCAAGGGCTCGAGATCTCCGGCGTCGTGGTCCCCGGCGCGCACGGCGCGCCCGCGTACGAGCTGACGTTCACGAACCGCACCGCCGCGCCGCTGGACGGGTTCCAGCTGCAGTTCAACAAGAACGCGTTTGCGCTCGCCCCCGCGGCGCAGCCGCGCGCGGAGACGGTCCCCCCGGGCGAAAGCCGGCGCTGCTCGTTGCCGCTCGCGCTCACCGGCCAGTCCTCGGGCCCGAGCGCGACGGGCGCGCTGCAGGTGGCGGTGAAGTCGCCCTCGCAGAACGGCGCGGTGTTCTACTTCAGCGACCAGGTTCCCCTGGAGGCGCTCCTGCTCCCGGACGCCGCGCCGGACGGCGGCGACGCGTTTGCGCAGCAGTGGCAGACGAGTCCGGAGCAGGCGCGCCAGGTGGCGGCGCCTGCCGCGCTGGGCGGCGTCGACCAGGCGGTCGCCCGGATCTGTGCGCTGCGCTGGAACCTGGTGACCCAGCAGGCCATGGCGGGGACGCCGTTCGTCGCCGCGTACTTTTCCGGGAAGACGCCCGGACCCGAGGGTGAGAAGACGCTCCTGGTGCAGGTGGCGTTCGCGCCGGGGTCGCCGGAGGTGAAAGTCGCCGTGCGCTCGAGCGTCCCGGGGTTCGCGGAGATGGTCTTCGCGTCCATGCAGCGCGCGCTCGCGTGACGCGCGGCGCGGATAGCTAGGAACCGTAGTCTGGAATTGAAAAAGTGAAAACGCGCGCGCGCCGCGCTCCCTACATCGCGCGGCGCGGCGCGACGTCTCGTCACGCCCCGGGGAGCCGCGACGCGCGACTCCGAAGATGGCTTTGGCACGCCTGCGCGGCGGCGACTCGCGCCGCCGCGGTGCTCCCCGCGCGTTCACCCTCCTCCGCCGCGACGCTCTTCGCGTCCGCCTCGAGGTGCAGCTTCACGGCGACCAGCGCGGCCCTGAGAGCCGCTCTGTGCTCGTCCATGTCCTCGTCCGCCAGCGCCAGCCGCGTGGGCGGGGCGCGGCGCTTTCTCAAGTCGCCGCCGCTCGTCATCGCCAGGAACGGCGCCTCCTCGGCGGGGCGACACAGCGTGTACGCGACGCCGCGGAGGCCCGCGCGCGCGGTCCTGCCTACCCTGTGCACGTACGTCTTCAGGTGCGTCGGCGCATCGTACGATATGACGGCACCGACGCGGTCGACATCCAGCCCGCGCGTCGCGGCGTCCGACGCGATCAGCACCCGCGCGTCGCCGGCGGCGAACGCGCGCAGCGCCTCGGCGCGCGCGGCTTGCGGCGCGAACGAGCTGTACTCGGCGAAAATCGTTTTGAAGAAGTTCGCGTTTTCGTCTCTCTCGTCCCTCTTCCTCTCCGCGGCGTCCATGGACGAGAGCAGCAGGAACAGCCTGTGCGTCGCCTCCACGGACGCGGTGAACACGATCACGGGCGTGTCCGTCTTTCGCAGCAGCGCGCGCAGCGCGAGCGGCTTCGCGTCGCCCGAAGCGACGGGCACCACCGTCTCGGCCAGCCCCTCGGGCAGGAGGTACCGCGCGCGCTCGGGAGAAGGCGCCTCAGCGTCCGACGCGGCGGCGAGCATGCGCGGCGCGTGCAGGAACAGCCCGGCGAGTCGCGCGGGGTCCCGCGTGAGCGTCGCGGAGATGAGGATCTTCTTCAGCCTGCGGCGCGAGGCGCCCAGCTCGCCGACGGCGGTCCTCGGCCGCCGCGCGCCGGCGGCGGCCACCACCTGCGGCGTCCAGTTCTGGTACGACTGCCGCAGGATGCGGTCCGCCTCGTCGACGACCAGGTACTGAAGCCGGGCCAGGGAGAACCCCGGCTGGGTTTCGCGCAGGTGTGCGACAAGGCGACCCGGGGGTGTCACCAGCACGTCGAGCTGATCGTGCGCGCTCGCGGACCCGTCGTCGAAGGCGGCCTCGAAGACGGTCTCCGCGGCGGCGGCGTCTCCGCGTCTCCGCCCGGACGCGTGATTGACCCCGACTTTCAGGCCGACCGCCCGGCAGAGGGGCTCGAACACACGCGCCACCTGGAACGCCAGGTCGCCGGTGGGCACGACGACGAGCGCACGAAGCCTCGTCGTGGTCTTCTGACCCGCTAAGCCCTGGACCAGGGGAAGCGCGTACGCCAGAGTCTTGCCGCTGCCCGTCGGCGCGCACACGCACAAGTCTCGGTCGAACTTCAAGCCGCCGCCGGTGTGTTGCCACACCGCAGATTGCACGCCGAACAAGCTGGACACATCCAGAGCGTGCAGGGTGGCCTTCAATCTTTCATCTAAGCCCGGCACCTCATCGAGTGCGACCGGATGCGCCGACGGGAACGACGTCGGCTGTCGCATCCATCGTAAAGCCGGTTGCTTCATCCGCGCGCATCGGAATGTGCGGGTTTTTTTGACGACGCATCTTTCATAAAAAAGACGCCCGAAATTGGCCAGCTCATTCACAATGCTTGGTGCGTGGTTCAGGCTTGTGCGAACATGACCACGACTCTCCGAAGCGTCCGGCACGCGGCTTGCGTGGTTCTGGTGCTGGGTCTCGTGACGTGCTCCGCTGAAACTCCCGTGGACGCCGCCGATCGCCTGAGTAAAGATGGCGAGTCGGTGACGCCACAATCTGGCGTCGGCCCGGACATCAGCGCCGAACTCGTGCTGAAGGACTTGATGTTGTGGATGAGAGACAACCACGGTCTGGCACCTTTGCTCCATCCGGAGAACAGCGAATGGCTCGAGCGCTTCGCGCCTAGGGGCCCGAGTGGAGAGCGAACAGTCGCGTTGTCGTTCGCGTTGAGGAGCGCCTTGTCTCGAGAGATCGAGAAAGCCGCGATGCTGCAGGAGGGATTCGGCGCGTCGTCGCCGGGGAAGACGGCCGAGGCGCGACCGGAGGAATCGAGCTGTGTGGCTGAACGAGAAGACACGACGAGGGAAATGGAAGACCTGCGGCGCGCGCTCTCGAGCGCGAGAGCCGAGGCGGACGAGCGTCAACGCGCGCTTGAAGAGGAGCTACGCGAGAAGAAAAGGGCGCACGACGAAGTTCGAGCGCTTTACGAAGCCTCGTTGCTGGCTGCGAGGGACGCGCAGGAACGCTCCGCGGCGGATCCCGTGCAAGACGTCGACGCCGAGTCAGGGAGTGAAATAAACCCGGTCGCTGCGGTGCTTGAAGAAGATGGCGACGCTGTCGATCCCGAGCCGCCGGTTGCAGAGGCGGACGCTGTCGATCCCGAGCCGCCGGTTGCAGAGGCGGACGCTGTCGATTTCGAGCCGCCGGTTGCAGAGGCGGACGCTGTCGATTTCGAGCCGCCGGTTGCAGAGGCGGACGCTGTCGATTTCGAGCCGCCGGTTGAAGAGGCGGGCGCTGTTGATCCCGAGCCGATGGTCGAAACGACTGACGGTTTCGAGCCAGAGTCGATGGCCGAAACGTTCGACGCTGTCGATCCGGAGCCGCCGGCGGACGCGTCGGACGCTGTGGAACCCGATGACCCGACGACTCATTTTTCTCCACCGGACGAACCGACGCCCGGAACGGACGTCGGAACCGACGAGAGCACGTTGCGACGAATCGTCGGAGGCGTCCACGCCGTCGCGACAAAGACTGTCGCGGCGGTATACCCGGTGTTCGAATGGCTGGCGCGTTGGATAATGCGTTCTTCGCTCGGGGTGAAACTCTCGCAAGCTCTGGACGCCGCAGCGGCGAAGCTCGAGATGACGGCGTCCGCCGTCGACGCGTATCTCGGCACTTCGCTCGCCTACCCAGGCGCGAGGTTTCGAACAGCGGTCGAGGGATCGCTCGCCGTCTTCACGCTCGCCGCGCTGCTCACCACGCGGTGGATCGCGCGCGCGTGGTACGACTGGACGTTCAAGCAGCGGGTCACGCCGAAGGACGCGAGCCGAAGGACGCAGCTCGAGGGGACCGACGCGCCGCGAGGCGGGACGGAGGTCGAGCGCTCGGACGGCGGCGGACCGGTCGCGGGCGCGCGGGGATATCACTCGTCGGCGACGCTTCGCCACAGGCAGCATCCGACACCAACGGCGGTTACGACGCCGCACGGTCCGACGCCAACGGCGGTCCCGATGCATCGTGTCCCGACGCATCACGTCCCGACGCCGCAGGCTCCGACGCAGTGGCGCGCGATGCCGACCGAAAACGCGCCGCCGCCGCGCGCGGCGTTCCCCCCGGGACCGGCATCTGACGCGCGCTTCCGCGCGTCCGGCCCGCCTCCTGTGCAGATGCGAAGGGGTCCCCCCCCGCGCGTGAACCCCGTGTTTACGCCTCACGCGAGTTGATGAATGTAGGCGCGTCGTTAAAAAGCGCGCGAAACAGTACGTACCGGTAGCAACCGGTTCGATTACAAACACGCGTCGTCACTTCCGCACGTACGCGTCCAGCGTCTCGGCGAGCACCCGCGCGTCGAAGTCGGCGGTGAACACGCACCCGCCGAGGTCGCCCTTGAGCAGAATCAGCCTGAGCTTCCCGTTCGCGGCTTTCTTGTCCACGGCCATGAGCTTCTCGAACGTCTCCACGGTCATGCACTCCGGGACGTCCGTCGGCAGGTTGAACTTCTTCAGCAGGTCCAGGGTCCGCCGCGCGACGCTCTCGTCCGTCCACCCGAGCCGCTCGGACATGTCCGCCGCCATCACCATCCCCACGGAAACAGCCTCGCCGTGAAGCCACTCGCCGTACCCAATGCCCGTCTCGATCGCGTGTCCGAACGTGTGCCCCAGGTTGAGCGTCGCGCGGACGCCTCCTTCCTTCTCGTCCAGAGCCACCACCTCGGCTTTGTTCACGCAGGATCGCTCAATCGCGCGCACCACGACGTCCCCGTCGCGCGCCATGAGCGCGTCGACGTTGCGCTCCTGCCACTCGAAAAAATCGGCGTCGCGAATCAGCCCGTATTTCACCACCTCGGCCATCCCGGAGGCGTACTCCCGGTCGGGAAGCGTGGACAGCGTGTCCGTGTCGACGAGCACGCACCGAGGCTGGTAAAACGCGCCGATCATGTTTTTCCCCGCGGGGTGGTTCACGCCCGTCTTGCCGCCGACGGAGGAGTCGACCATGGCCATGACCGTCGTGGGAATCTGCACGAAGTGCACGCCCCGCTGGTACGACGCGGCGGCGAAGCCGGTCATGTCGCCGATCACGCCGCCGCCGAGCGCCACGAACGTGGTCTGCCGGTCCAGTCTCGCGTCCAAGGCCTTGTCGAACACCTTCATCAGCACGTCCACGTTTTTGTGCTCCTCTCCGTCGGGAAGGACCACCGTTTCCACGCGGATCTCGCCGCCTTCCGACAGCGCGGCGACGACTCGATCGAGGTACAAGGGCGCGACGGTCTCGTTGGTCACCACCAACGCGGTGTTCCCAGGCACGTGCTTGCGGAGAAGGTCTCCCCCGGCGAGCAAACCCGAACCGATGTAGATCGGATACGTTCGATCCCCCAGCTCGACCTCCACCGTGGCGGCGGGCGAGGCCGTGGAGACGCTCGACGCCATGACGCGAACCGCGCGCGGGACCTTGACGGAGCGAAGGGCTTTGGGTGAGGAGACCGATTTCAACCCGAGGGCGCTGGAGCGGAGCGACGTTTGCATCGCGAGGAGGGTCCCGACAGTCTACTCCGAGTTGCGGGCGAATACAAGCGCGAGCTGCTGTGAATGGACCCTCGTGGGCGTTTCTCCATAAAATGGAGTTCTCGCGATCCGATTCCGCGCTGGAGTCACGAACCCTGAAACGCCCCCGTCGAGGTCGGATAAGGTGCCCAAATCTGACGGTGGAACTCTTTCCGCGCGATTCTTTTCCCTCACGCCGCCAAGCCCCTTGTCATAAACAAGAGGAAGGGCATCTGCCTGAAATCGCTCGCCTCGGCGCCTCGCGCTCTCTCACTCGTACGGCGACATCCGCCCCTGACGCTCATCCGCGCCTGGGCGCTCGGGGATTTCGCACGTTCCGTCACTGGACACGGAAACAGGAGAGCAATGTCGTCCCTCGTCGCATTCCCGTCCGCGCGCTCGAGCGCGCCCGTGCCGAAACGCGGCGAGCGCTCGAGCGCGAGGTTCGGCGGGAAAAACGCCCGCTTGACTTCGCACGAACACGCCGCAAGAGGCGGGTTTCCCGCCGCCTCGCGCGCGCGGTTCACGAGCGTCTCGCTCGCGGCGCCTGACTCGAGCAACGTGTCGACTGACGTGTCGACTGACGTGTCGCTCGAAGACCAGCTCGCGTCGCCGGCGAGCGCTCCGCCCCCGAGCGTCGCCGAGAGCGCCTTCGAGCCACCTTCATTCCCGGTGAGCGCGCCGGCCGAGCCCACGAAGACCACCTTTCAGAAACGCGTCGAAGCGGCCGCCGCCGCCCTGAAAACCGGCAGGGCGAGTCAGACTCGACGCCGGGCGCCGACGGCGGCGCCCGCGCCGAGCGGCGGCGTCGCCGCGGCGGCGGCGCGGCCGGCGCCCACCGGGCGGGCCCCTGTTCGTTCGTCGAAGGGCGGCGTGCCGAGCGCCAGCGCCGCGCCCTCCCTGATCGAGAAGGCCGAGAGCGAGAGCGAGATGGCGGCGAGTCAGAGACGCTTATTCGAGCAGATGGTGACGTTGCGCACGCGTCTCAACGAGCGACTGGCGGCGTCGAATAAGTTTGCCAAGTTTCTGGAGTTCACGCTGCAACAGAGAGACAAGGACATCAAGCACGCGAACGAGCGCTTGGTCGCGGCGATGCTGGAGATTGACTCCCTGAAGTCCATCGTGCAAGACGCCGCCGAGGCGGTGGAGAAGGAGCAGGCGGTCGGTCTCGGGGAGCCGAGCGTGACCGACACGAAGAGCGTCAACGCCGTCGCGAGGCTGGAGACGGTGACGCGACGGTTGGATCTCATGTCCAAGGCTTTGAAGAAGGACGTCGAGAAGATCGACGCGGCATGCATCAAGACCGTCCCGATCCGCTGGGTGGGCATGGCGTCGGACATCAGGATTATGGGGTCGTTCGACCACTGGACGAAAGGCGTGGCGATGTCCCCAGAACACATAGAGGGCGGGTCCAATGTGTTCGTCGCGGACATGAACTTGGTGGCGGGGACGTACGAGATCAAATTCGTCGTCGACGGAATATGGCAAACCGCGCAGGAGTGGCCCACCACCGGGGACGGTCTTGACGCCAACAACCTTCTGATCGTGGAGTGAGCGGGGGAGTGCGTGACGCGTCGGCGCGTCGGCGGGGTGTATTTAATTTTTTGTGTACGCATCCAGAAAGCGGTTACGTCTCATTCTGTCATCGTTCTTCTTGGGGCTTTCCGACGGCGCTCGGCTCGCGCGCCCAGTGTCCACTCTGACCGTCACTCGAGAGAAGTTTTCGGGTGTCAGTGTCAAGAACTTTTTATCTACGGCGGTGGCACATCACGACCACACGACGGCGGGGACTCTCGCGTCATCTCTGAGCTCGCGCTGTGCCTGATATGGCGCACGCAATCGCTATCTCGGTGCTTCGCCATCCGACGGTCGCGCTCAGGAACACGGCTCCGACCTGTCGACGTCACACGCACCGGAGAGTTCCGATCGCGGGCAAGCCAGACGACGACGTCGTCGCGAGCCCGACTGACTCGGGACGAGGAGCGCGCGCGTTCAGCAGACGCGATGCGATTGCGCTGACCTCGGCGTGGCTTTCCGCGGGGAGTGCCGTGTCGGCGCCCGCGGCTTTCGCGGTGGAGTCGTCCCAACCTGACTTCGCTGTGTTCGCGGACCCGAAGAACCTTTTCCGATTGGAGTACCCGGTTGGCTGGCAAGAGGTGAACAAAGCCGGCGCCACCCTGCTGCTCCGGGACCCGACGCAGAAGTACTCGCAGATCGGTGTGACCGTGAGCCCGGTGAAAATAGCCTCCTTGGCTGAATTCGGGTCGGTTCGAGACATAGGAGAGAAGTTAACGCAAGCGGAGGCGGCGAAGGAGAGCACGGTTCCCGGAGGCGTGACGCTGGTTTCCGAGGGCGAGCGCGTCGGCCCGGCGAGCGGGACGACTTTCTACGAGTACGAGTATCGCCTCGTGACGACGCGCGGGAACAAACGCGTGTTCAACGCCGTCGCAGTGAGAAACAACGTGCTGTACATCATGAACGCGCAGGTTTTCGAAAAAGGGGACGACGCGACGGCTGAGGAGATCGCGGTGGTCGCGTCTGTCGCGAGCGCGTTGAGACGAGTGATGCGCGCCTTCGACGTCGGGCGCGAGAGCGTCGCGTCGTGATTTCTTCGTGAAAGGAGGCGCTTTCATTCCATAAACATCTCGTCTCTCGACGTTCGCGACGTGTCTCTGAAGCCCGCACTCACGTCCACGCCACGAATTGTTGCGTGGATTCGTCAAACCACCACCACCTCCCCTCGCCGTCTGTGAAACCTCCAGTTTTGGGGCAATACGACAAACCGCTGGACTCGCACTTGTACAGTTTCGTCGTCTCGTCGAACGCGTACCCCTCGGGGACGGACGGCTCAAACGTCTCCTTCCGCGAGTCGTACACGTCGTACTCTCCGCTGCTCATTAACGCGCTGCTCAACTCCGTGACCTTCTCGAACGCGATCTTGCTTTGGGCATCCATGGAAGACTCGGTTTTCCTCGTCGAGGTTGACGACTTGGTCGCTCCGTTCCCGCGCCCGGCGCTCGCGCCTCCTAAACGCTTCAACGCATCCAACACGGTTTCTCCCGGCTCGAGGTACGCGCACAACTCTCGCTTGATGTTCGCGACGTCTGCATCCGTCGTTTCCTCTCCTTCATTATCCGAATCTTTACGCACAGCAAGCTTGTCGCCAGCTGTGGAAAGCCGCGCGTCCGCGTGGACGTCATCGAGCCACGCGTCTTTCTCGTCTTCAGCGTCGCTTTCGTTTCTGACGTAGTTGCCGTCATCATCGAAGTATCCTTCACGTCTCTCTCGCTCGAGGTTGAAAGGTTCAAACTCAGTTTCCTCGTCGTTTTCGTCCGGGGCGTGTCCAGCCTCGAAGCTCTCCACACCACGCACTGTTCAGTGTTTCGGGACGGGGGTTTAGTTAGATTAGCAAGATATGAAAAAAGCGCGAAAGTTTCTCGCGAGTGAGTCCGGAACCTACTTCTAGCTGCGTTCTCCGATCGCAGGAGAGAACGATGTTTCACCGCCTTCGCGATCATTTCCTGCGTGATAGATTGGTCAATCGGACCAACATCCAGTTTCGTGGGATCATCCTGTTCACCACCCCTCCCAGAGGGTTGGTCGAGCCCAACTTCTCGACCAGGGTCGTGCACTTCATTTCGCTTCATTTTTGCCGCTCGTTCGTCAGCTAAAGCAGCTTCTACAACACCCATCGTGGTATCATTAACATCACGCCTCCGAACCCGTGATGGCATGACCCCTGTGAAGCTCCTTCGGAACGACTAACGCGTTCTCAACGAGTATGCGTAGATGCGTAGTGCGTTTTTATAAAGGGTAAAAAAGCTCCAAGCAAATAAATGAGTGGGTTAGTTCTCGTCAAGTTTCAACGTTATTACATAGCATAGTCTAGCTAGTTTCAACCACTAGTAGCTACTAGCTAGCTTAGGAGAAGGAAATCCCTAAAATGGCTTTATAATTGTGCGGCGATTTTAGGGATTTCGTTCTCGTATTGAAGTCACGCGAGGGTTTCCCAGCAAATCACACACTCGGGTGATCGTTTTTACACGTCGCGAGCGTTGTTATATTACAGTATCTACTTGTCACATTTAGCGAAAAACTTGAATCGCATTATGACTTGATGACGCCATCAAGCAATATGCGACTTCACTTCAACCAACTGAAGAGGATGGGGTACAAATCGTATATCTGGACTGCTTCTTGAAGAAGAAGAATGATGCACCTGATATCAATTTCACCTCCGACCGCTGCGACTGGACGAAAACCAACAGCTGAAGAGCAAGGTCTGTGGGACAGATGGACGACTTTTTTCACTAACTGTCTGCCTTTCCTATCTCAAAATCTTTATGTGTGGCGAGAAAGCGGGCACGTTCCTGCCTATTGGGGAGCAGCCGGATGACGGTGTTAGGATGGTCACCTGGAAAATGAGAATGATGGCTGTTGCCTTTCATAAGGAACGCAAAAAGTCCTACCCACCTCACCCCAAAGAAAACATCGTATGTGGACATGAAGGTTTCAAAGAAGTCTCCGAGACGTTTTGGATACTCAAACTAGGAGGAACGCGACCGCCGCGAACCAGTCGGCCAGGATTCGGGCCCAGAGGTCAAATGACGATGAGAAGGAAGATGCGGCGTTCAAGCAGGCTCTCGAAGATACAAAGGACAGTGCGTTTTCTGTTGAAACTTTCAAGAACGAACACGCGGCGGCGGTGCAGAGCAGCATCACACCTGAGAACCCCGGATGGTATGCAAGCAACAAAGTGCATGTTACACGTTTTATCCAGGGCGCGCTTCAGAAACTGGACTTCGACAGCTACAAGGAGAACTTCGGAGAGCTTCACGTGGATGCTGTTAAAGTCGGTGTGGATCTTGGCATTCTCCCCAAGGTTCGCACTGGACCCATTAATTGGAGAGGTGTGACATCGACCTGGAAGAAATGGTTTACTAAGTATCTTGCTCACCATGACCCTGTCGCTGATCCCGCTGATGTCGCTGTTGATATTCCCGCTGCTCCCGCTGCTACTGATGATGCTCCTGATGCTCCTGATGCTCCTGATGCTGGTACTGCTGCTTTTGCCGAAGCTGCTTCTTATGATGATGATGATATCGATGACGACGACGACGACGATGATGTTGATGTCGATCCTCTTGATGTTCCCCTTGATGCTCAACAAGACAAAAGTGATCCCGCCACCACATCTATCTCGGATGCAGACACGGATGTCGCCATGCTGGGCAGCAACGCGGACGCGGCCCCGACACAAGGTACGAACCCCGACCCTGAGCATGCTCAAGCCAATTCTGCCGTCGTGCCAGCCCATAAGGTTTTGCAATTTTGGCGTTTAACTTCCAAGAAACGACGCTATGCCAACGGAAGTGTTGGAAAAGGTAGGTATTTGCATCAGTATGGGTTTTATTTCGTCGCCGTCAAGAACTGCAACGATTACGATTTAGCAGAAGAAGGACGCGACACTCCCAATGGCTGGTACTACGATACATAGTACCTTACTGCTTCTAATAATAAGCTATATATCAGGCAACTAACTCATATTGAAGTGAAAACTGTCTTTGACTTTTTTCAGCAACGAGTCGAAAGACGATACTTCAGCTGAAAAAGCAGCATCCCACTCGAGAGGTGTAATCTCTCCGGGCCGTTCTGCAACTGTCATACACTTAGTATTCACATCATGTCGTTGCTGAATGAAGAGATTATATTTAGCTGTGTGTTGCTCTGCATATTTAGCAGCAGACATCTGATACAAAGCACCGTACTTATGAGTGTCATCAGAAACTCTGAAAAAATCAAACCACCGCTCGTCAATATCTGCTTTTTCCGTGCTCCCAAAAGTAAATGCAGCGGCATCAATATCGCCTCGCATACGACACTGCACAGCCGCATTAAATGCTACGCGCGCAGCAGGCGTATCGTACAGCGCAGCAAATGTGATGCCTGATATATTCTTCTGTTGGAACTCTGTTAATAATGTAGCGCGCACAGAGGCGAGGACGACAGCTGCAGCGTGCTCTTCACGGATATGTATTTGCCTGCCAGTTTGGTCATCCTTGTAATCTGTGCTCGCATTTTCCGAACAAGAAGAGTGTCCAGCTAGCAATCTCGACGGGAGGTGAATTCCGATAACTGGCACAGTCGCCTTGAGTGCTGCGGGGGACCAACGTTCTATTCCTTCCATAAGGTCCTGTATAAAAACAATTACCACTGGCGGTGAATGGTGGACAACGTTGGGCCGCTCACAAGAGGCGCAATCACTTGCTTGCCCACGCGTAAGAGACCAGGATTTCTCGTTCAGTCCTAATATCACCCTTCCAACACATGCATCTAGGTTCGGAATCTTGACTTCGGGCTCCACACGACAGTGACCATTATCACAACGATCGTCTCTTGATTTAAAAGTTGACACGATGCGTACACCAACTTGTTTCCAAAGGGGAAGGCTATGTTTTGGGAGATGCCATTCATCAACAGCCCAAGCATACTCTAGAAAATGTTCATCGGCCTTATCCTCTTGTGCAGTAACTGATTTGAGCACTGAGTGAATGCAAGAGGCTGTGAGGGAGGAAAAGCTGTGTTTGTTTCTCTCTAGACTAACAAAAGGCTTCAAAACGTCTTGCTTACTTGTACAAGAGATGTCATGAACATGAACATCATACCATACGCTATCAAGCTCTGCTGACAGATGTGGTATTATGGTGTCCTCGAGATCACCTCCATCTGTCATCGTTGTCAGGATGTTCATGTGATTACCTTGACAATGCACGACTTCAACATTATCGCACGCAAGTACCCATGCATATCCACCGATAGACTGAAGACAAACTGATGGAGAATCACCGAATAGATTAGGTTCACATACGAGAGGGTCAACGTTCCTCTTTTCATCAGGTTGATTGTTCATCACCACGTCAGTGGCGAACAGTGCATCGTTCTCTTCGCCAGCTTTATAAGTAAAAACTTTGCTTCTCAACCGGCAAAGTGCACTTGATTCTGGATGACCACAAACAAGTTGCCACGAGGACATGTCCATCTGTCCTGAGTTTCTGCTGTGGATGATTCCACTGTTCCATTGATTAGCGTATGGCCCTGCGCTGATCTCTTCGTCCATTAGCTTAGCATCTATGCGGCGCCCAAGTGCTTGGAATGTGACTGCCTCAAATAAAGAATATTTTTCATCACGTGACATGGATGACCATCCAGCGACCCCTGTGTCGTAGTGAAACGATGCTAGCGCAACTTCCATATACGCGAGACCTGTTGAATCTTGCAACTGTTGTGGTCTTCGTATATCATTTTGTTGAATTCCTGGAGCTCTACTTGTTGCAGGAGCACTGCCAGGAGTACGTATATCGTTCCATTCTGATTTGAACTGCACCGGGTGTGGTGCGTCAAAAAGGATACATATCGCTTCTCGATCAAACTCGAACTCCAGCGTCATCGCTGACTCCACGGCAAGAACACCACCGAGTGAGTGGCCACCGACGGCGATACAACCCTCAGGCTGTGAAGAATTAATCATACGCGCATGCGCCGTTGCCACCTCAGGCCAAGGGCGTGCGGCAACGTCACGCTCAAGGGTATGCACAGGGTGGCGACCGAGCTGTAATTCACTTACAAGTCTCATATATGCGATTTGTCCATCACCAAATGCTGGTGCACCAAGAAATAGTGAAGGATGGGCATTACTTTCAGGCTTCAGGGATTTGATCAGCATGTCGGTCGGTGATAGATCAGGGAAGACTGGTTGACTTTGGATTTCGCTGCAGACAGCCGATTCTGTCACTGGTGGCTCGATGAACCCAGCAGCCGCTGGTTGTCTTTCTCCACCAATCTTTGAAAGTTCCATAGTGGTAACGATCCGCTCAAAGATTACCGTCGCTGTGGGTGCACTGGCTATTTCTGGTATATCGAGAGTAATCCCCATTGATGACTGCAGCATAGTAGCAAGCTCGACCGCTGCAATACTATCTATGCCCACGTTTGTCAAATATTCATTAGAGTGTACAGGCACGCCAGCAACTTCTTCAACAGCGTCAAGGATTCTCTCAAGTATATTGTTTTGCAACGTGGGTTTAGGGTTGTTTTTTGCCCGTGAGTCGATTGTGAGAGTTGTTGTTGCTTCCATGTCATTAAGATCGCTAATGCTGTGAGTATCACACGTGGTATTAGCAATACTCCTGTGATGTGGTAAAACTGTCACGTCCGCATAACCACATGGCTCACATGCAACTGTTGCTGTGCACAGATACTTTTGAACCACGTTTGACCGTTGATACACCGCCCCATGAATCTGCACACAATCAGTATTAAATTTCAGCCCAGTTGATGGTGATGCTGGTAAGTCACGCTGAAATAGGGTGTATGTGTCCAGAGTAAGGCATCTATTCAATTCAACCTTTCTTTGCTGAGCTGTTATAATGTCATTCGCAGCATGAACTGCAGCTGCAGTCCATGTACCACAGTCGTTGTATGGATTTTTGGGAATGGCAAGCTCAGCAACAAAGACATCTCTGAAAGACGTAGTATTGATTTTTTGTATAATTCCCTGATATTTGCGCTGCGTCGCTACTAGACACGCTAGACACGCGCATGTCATCAAATGAGCGAAATGTACGGAACTTCTCGCGATAATTTGTCCACTTTGTGTCCCCGCTTCTATCAACCCTGACAATATGTTCACGTTTATGTGAAAAGTATTTGTATTTTTCATTTCAATTATTCTTTCTGCAGGAACGACAGAACCAGCAAGAAACACATTAGTATTATTGAGGGGAACTGCTAAGTGTGCGATTTGAGCACAGGCACCAAGCCAAACGAGAGGAAATGATACAGGCTGTTCAATTGACCCATTGGAAGGGATCCACCCGGGTGGCGAGGCAAAGTAAGCTTCATAGGTTTCATCATGCGTTTGAGGACAAGTACAGTGTCTCATTCTTGCAACCGCAAGCACACCACCTCTTGGGCCCTTCAGGGACCAGTGCTGTTCCTTCTCGAAATTCACTTTGTATGCCATTCTAGCGTCGTGGACTTGATGCAACATCGCCTCATTAGCAGAGGTTGAAGATGTGGCTATATGAACGTTTGATCCTGAGAACGCAAACCCATTTATTCCAACACGCGCGAAACCAGAAGCATGCTGACATCCACAGCCGGAGGTGTTGCGAGGGATGAAAATTTCACATTTTGTTTGGCGTCCTCGTAATTCAGTGACAAGGTATGGACTAAGGATTCGAAGGTAATTCAGCATTGCAATACGTCGAGAAGCAAATTCTTCATCAACTCGAAGCAATGCCACAGCGCCGGCTGCTGCTTCAGAGTGACCGGCGTGAGATTTTGATGCCGCAAGAACAAGTGGCGAAATGCACATATCAAGAAGTTTTTGTTGCCGACTAAGTGCAGAAATTAAGGAATTCAACTCTATTGGATCCCCGAGTGTCGTGCCGGTGCCATGCATAGACACACCGCCCATAGAGACATCTGGATGCGCGATCAATGCTGTATGTGCCTTGGTGTGTGCAATTGTGATCACCATTTTTTGAGCCAGACCGTTTGGTGCAGTTAGGGACGAACTCCGACCATCTTGATTCGCTGCTGATGCATCAACATTAAAGAGTGCGCTGCAACCTATATTGTCTGACCTTTGGGTGTCTAATCGTAC
>Ga0181560_10002422_pt1 | contig 17354 bp, 6 predicted proteins | sample 011ome_20_FD_133751 | JGI IMG/M metagenome (GOLD analysis project Ga0181560, IMG submission 133751) | Coastal salt marsh microbial communities from the Groves Creek Marsh, Skidaway Island, Georgia - 011509CT metaG (megahit assembly) | ecosystem: Environmental > Aquatic > Marine > Intertidal zone...
CCCCCCGGGTTTCCCCCCCCCCCCCCAGGCACCGGACCCGGCGGGGTGGGGTTGTGGGGGGGGGAGGGGGGGGGGGGGGGGGGGGGGGTCGTCAGCGTCCGACGAGCGCGCGTTTAAACGCGGGCGCGATGGCCTCGCGAGACGAGAGAGGAGGACGAGACGGAGCGTCGAGAGATTGAGGTCCGAGCGCGCACCGATCGCACGGACGGCGCGAGCGGCACGGACGTGAGCTGCATCGCGTCCTTGTACCACGCGTTCGCGCCGCCGTTGTCCATGGCGAACGCGGCGCGCGCGAGACGCACTGTGGTTGCGCTGAAGTGAGGAGCGCCGAGATTTCTTCCGTCCGTCTTCAAAAAGTTGGCACCCCGAGCATCGGAGCGCACAAGACGTCGCGCGTGAGGGCGTCCACGCGCGGCGCGGCACCCTCCCCCGCTCGGCGCGCTCGAGGGGAGGCGGGCGGCGACGCGCCTCGACGCGCGCGGCGCGCGCGCGCGGCGAGAGCGGGCTCGCCCGCCGCGCTTCCTTCGCGGATCTGGGGAGGATCGACGCGGGCGCGATGTCGTCGCACGACGAGCTCGTCGCGCTGCACCAAGACTTGCGCTCGGACAAGGTCACGAAGCGCAAGAGCGCGCTGAAACTCCTCGGCGAGCTCCTCCAGAACCCCGACTTCGCGCGCTTCCTCGACCACACCACGAAGAAGATGGACGACGGCGAGGGCGGGGACGTGAAAGCGACGTGGGCGGGCCTGTGCGGCAGCGCGATGATCTGCGTCTCCGCCGAGATCGCGACGTCGCGCGGGAAGAAGAAGCCCGCGGACAAGGGCGTGACGAACATCCTTCGAAGGCTGATGACCGCCGCGGAGGAGCCGAAGAGGAAGGCGAGGAACGGCGTCGTCGCGCCGCTGAAGCGCCGCGCGGGGAAGCTCTTCACGCACGTCCTCGAGGTCCTGCGCGACGGCCCTTCGGAGTTTGCCTCGGACTATGCGCAGCTGTTGCGGACGCATCTGCTCGCGGAGCCGACGTACTGCGCGCGCGCGAAAGCGAGCACGTACGAGGGGATCATGCGCGTGTACAAGGAACGCCTGGAAGCGCACTTCAACGACATCGCCGCGGCGAAAGAGGGCGCGTGCGACGCCGGCGCCGGCGCCGAGGACGGCAACCGAGCGGCGCACGTTTTGTTACAGCTGTCGCGGAGCCTCCCGCACGACCTGTCGCCGTCGTCGACGCTTCCGGACCTCGTGGCGTTCCTCGGCGGCGCGCTTCGCGGGATGGTCGGCGACGAAGGGCGCGTCGCGATCGCGCTGACGCAGACGCTGTGCGCGCTCTTAGCCCGCGGCGGGTTAGACCTCGACGTGGACACGACGCTCGCGGAGTTGCGCGACGACGTCGCGCCGTTCGTCGACCGAGCCCTCGGCGGCGGCGGCGGCGGGTCAAGCGGCAAACCCAAAAAGGCCGACCGCGACCGCGACCGCGACCGCGACCGCGACCGCGACCGCGGCGGGAAAGTAGACGCGCGCCTCCGCGACGCGGTCGTGACGTACTGCAGGCTGCAGCTCGCGCTGGGCGGGGTCAGAGGTCGGTCGCTGGACGCGTTGGCGGAGACGGTGAGAAAATTCGTCCCGACGGCGGCGGCGGGCGGTCGCGGCGGATCCGGGCGAGGCGGCGAGAACGACGGCGGCGCGTCCGCCGCGTGTCGAGTGAGCGCGTCGCACGCCGCGGCGTGCGCGCTCGCCGCGGACGTGTTCGTCGCGCAGTGCAGAGGCGACGGCGACGACGGCGACGCGTCGCCGCGTTGGGCGTGGCGCGAAAGCGCGCTCGCCGCCGTCGCGTCGAATCGGGACGACGAAGCCGACGTCGACGGCGACGGCGACGGCGCCGGCTCGAGGGGGGATAAGCGCGCGCGTGACGACGGGAGAGACGCGGACGCGCGCGAGAGCCAGCGGAGACGGCGCGGGCGGGACGACGCCGACGCCGACGCGGGGCCGAGCGCGCTGGAACGACTCCGAGACACGCTCCCGCGCGCGGTCGCGACGGGGTCGTCTCTCGTCGGCGGCGCTGGCGCCGCGACGTCGTCGTCGTCGCCGTCGCCGCCGCCGCTCGCGCGACTCGGGTCGCTCGCGGCCGGGCGCGACGCCGCGGCGTGGGGCCCCGTGCTGTGCGCCGTCCTCCTGCGCCACGGCGCGTCGCTGCCCGAATCGTTGACCGCGGCGTGGCGAAGGGATCTCGCGCCGGCGTTCGCGTCGCTGTTCGCGTCGGGCGCCGCCGCGTCTGGGACCGCGTCCACGTCGTTGACCTGGGTGATTCGGTGCCTGCGCGAGCTGTGCGTCGTCGCGAGCGTGCGATGGAGCGCGCGCGACGAGGCCGACGACGTCGACTCCGCCGACGACGCGTCGTCGGCGGCGTCCGCGAGCGCGGAGTGGACGCTCGTCGGCGACGGCGTCGCGCAGTGGATGCCGACGTTCGCGTCGAACGCCGCGTTGTCCGCGGAGGCGCTGTCGCTGTGGGCGACCATCGCGTCGTCGAGGCTGACGCCGCCGATGACGCTGCCCGCGAAGTTTTGGAAGCTTCCTCCGCTGAGCACGACCGCGGAGGACGCGCCGTCGACGACCGCGCTCGAGACGTTCGCGAACGCCGCTCGCGGCGACGGCGGCGGCGGGCTCTCGCGCCGAGAAGGGTGGCACTCCGGGAGAATATTCTGGGCGCTGCGTCGACTACAACCGCCCGCGAGCGCGGATCGGATATCGTTCTATCAGCGGCGAAGCGCGGCCGTGGATCCCGGCGCGGGGCCTAGCGCGATGCGCGCGGTCGTCGCCGCCGTGCGCGCGACGCTTCTCGGCGCGGCGGCAGATCCCGTCGACGACGCGTTCGCGGAGTCGACGTCCGCGCGCGAGTGGCTCGAGCGCGCGAAACCGGGATCAGACGAGTGGGCGCTCGAGGAAGACCTCGCCGCGATGGGCTCGCGCGCGGCGCCGGAACTGCGCGTCGTGGGCGAAGAAGAGGACGCGGACGACGCGAGGCGCGCGCTCGGCGCGAGCGTCGTCCCCGGAGAGGGCGTCGCCGCCGCGCTCGCGGAGGGCGCGGCTTTCCTCGCGGAGACGCTCGCGGCGATGGCGTCGACGACGCCTGTTTCCGCGATTCGGATTTCGACCGTCGCGGTGGACGCCGCGGCCGCGGTGTTCTCCGCCGCGACGGCGAAGAGAATCACGCTCGATGCCGGCGCGAGGAGAGACGCGTGGATATCTCTCGTCGCCGCCGCCGCGGAGACGCTTTCTTCCGCGGCAGCCGCGCTTCGCGACGCGTCCGCCGTCGTATTCAAGGGCGACGACGGGAACCCCGGCGTCTCGGGGTTTCATCTCGCCGCGCTGGACGACGTGCAGCAGCTCGCGGTCGTCCTGAAACGCGCGGAAGGCGCGGGATTATTACACGAATCCGGACCCGGGAGCTTACAAAGCGCCGCGGAGGACGTGCTCGCCGCGGTCGCCGCCGTCGCGTCCGACGCGGTCGACTCCCCGGAGATCGCCGGCGTCTTCGCCGACCGCGGCGGCGGCGACCGCGGGCGCGCCAGCGGCGGCGGCGGCGGCGAGACCCAGGACCTCTTCGACGACGACCTCGACATCCCCTCCGCCGGCGGCGGCGGCACGCAGGGCGGGTTCCAAATGACGCAGGCTGTGATGACGCAGGCGGTCTTGACGCAGTACGCGTCGCAGCTGGGCTCGGGCTCGGGCTCGGGTGGGACGCAGCACGGCGCGGGGGCGACGATGGACGCCCCCGCGAACGCGTCCGACGCCACAGCGCGCGCGGCGCTGTCCGCGCTGGGCGCGCTGGGGACGACGTTTCCCACGGCGTCCGTCGCCGCCGCCGCCGCGATTTTGAAACGCGCGACGTTTTCCGAGATCGACCCCGACGCCGAAGGCGGCAGCGAGCAGCTCACCGTCAAGCCCGGGCTCGAGGGCGTCGTCGACGCCGCCGCGAGCGTCCTGTGCGCGCGCGCGGGCGTCGACGCGTCGGACGAGACGACGGAGCACGGCGAACGCGGCCCAGCCGCCGCCGCGGGTGCGTCGCTCGCCGTCGCCGCGCTCGAAGCCGCGCTCGTCGGCCCCGGCGGCGGCGCGGACGACTCCGGCGCGAGCGAGGCGCGGCGCGCGTGGCTGCTGTCGCAGGCGACGTCGCTCGCGCGCGGCGTGAAGAGTCGTCGCGAGCTGCTGAGACGATCGGACGCGGCGGGGGGATGGCGCGGGAAATTCCCCTCCGCCGCGGCGGCGGAGGCGGCGGCGAAACGCGCCGGGCGCGTCCGCCGCGACCACGCCGCGGAGATGGTCGAGGCCGCGGAGACGGCCGCGATGTTCCCGCGCCTGCGATACCTCGTCGAAGACATCGCCGGGCTGCCGGACTGCCAGGAGCTCGACAGAACGAAAGTCACGGACGCGAGCGCGTTCGCGCCCGCGTCGCTTCGTTCGCCAGCCTCTCGCGTCGCGCTGACGCGAACGATTCGAACGCTGCTCGAGCTCGACACAGACGTCTTCCAGCCGCACTTTGGCGTCGCGCTGACGTCGATGCTGACGGACGTCTCGGGCGTCGTCCGGCGCGCCGCGGGGAGAGAGATGTCGATCGTGTTATCGTTATTCGACGGCGTAGATCAGCCGTTTATTTTTCGCGACCGCGTCGCGACGCGGCTCGCGTTGCACGCCGCCGCCGCGTTGCCGGGGGATAACATCCCGTCGCCTCCGACGAAAGCGCTCGACGACGCGCCGCGCGCGGGGAGCACCGGCGGCGGCGAGATGTCCGCCGCGGCCAAGGCGAGAGCCGCGGAGGCGGCCAGGACGCGCGGGGACGAATACGAAGAAGGCGCGGACGACGCCGCCGACGCCGCCGCCGACGGCGGCGGCGGGGAGTCGCCGCCGTACGGCGGCGCCGCGGCGGCCGCGGCCGCGTCTCGATGCGTCACGGAAACATCCATCCTCGCGCTCGGACGCGTCGCGTGCGCGTGCCCCGCGGTGGAGTCCGCGTGCGTGTTCCTCCTCGCCGCGCACTGCGCGGCGACGACGCTGACGACGACGAACGAAGAACGAAACGACGCCGCCGGCGCGCACGCGCGACTGTGCGCGGAAGTCCTGACGCGACTCGCGACGTCGCTCGGGTACCCGTCTCGACGCGCGTTCGTCAAACGCCACGCGCGGTCCATCGGCGCGCTGTGGATGCGTGCCGGTCTGTCCGTCGCCGCGCTGCTCGCCGTGCCGGACCTCCTCGCGTTGGGGGAGGAGGACGGACGCGTCGGGGGCGCCGCCGCCGACGCCGGCGACGCCGACGCCGACGCCGCGTCCGCGTCGCTCGCGAAGGCGTGGGCGCCGTTCGTCTTACCCGCCGCCGCGCTTGCCGGGGACGTCGCCGCGACGCGCGCGCTGGAAGACGCCGCGCGCGTCGAGCGCGGCGATCTCGTCCGCGAGCACCTCGCGCCGATCTTCGCGCAGCTGCACGCGTTGTCTACGTGCGAATCCGAGCAGCGAAGGCACGAGAAAACCGCCGCGGTCGCGGCGTTACACGGGACGATTCTCGCGAGCGCCGGCGGCGGGACGCTCGACGCGCGTCTGTTCCGCAAGCTCACCGACATCGCCGCGGAGATGACGCTTCTCGCGCAGCCGTCGGACGATGCCGACGACGCCAGCGTCGACGTGGGCGCGGACGGCGAAGACGTCGACGACGTCCCCGCGATCGCGTCGCTGACGCCGCCGTACCTCTCGACGAGGGAAGTCGTCCGCGCCGGCGAGTTGCTGCCGTCGCGTTTCAGTAAAATCACCGCGCGACGAAAATCCGAAGGCGTCGTCCTGAGCGGCGCGGCGTCCGCGGCGGAGACGCGCGCGTCCAACGCGATGTGGGAAGGCGACCGCCCGTATCGCTGCGTCTCCGCGCTGCGCGCCGACCTCGACGGCGCCGCGCACGCGCGGCACCGACGGCGCGGCCTCGCCGGCGTGGAGGCTTTGACGCGGTTGCTCGGTCCGGAGGCGCTCCGTCCGGACGTCGCGCGGTCGCTGTGCCACGTCCTTCTGCCGCACGTCGTCGTCCGAGGCGTCGTCGGCGAAACCGCGACGCGGCTGCTTCGCGCGCTCGTGGGCGGACCGATCGCGAAGAACGACTGGAGCGCTGTCCCGGGCGGCGCGGACGGTCTGGGCGCGGAAGCGCTCGCGGATAACTTGCAGCCGATCGCGTCCACGCTCGCCGCCGCCGCGGAGGGCGGCGGCGCCGCGGCGGCGTCGCTGCTCACGGACCTCGTCCACGGCGCGGGGGCGACGTCGCAGGCGAAGGTGCTTCGACTCGCCGCGCAAGCGTTGACGCCGCTGCCGCGTCTGGACGCGCACGTGCGGATGACGCGCGCGACGGCGATGCCGACGCGATTGAGAGTGCTCGTGGATCGCGTGCCGCGTTTGCCGCCGCGGATGCGGCGGCTCGCGATGCGCGACGCCGTCAACGAAGCCGTGGAGAGGCGCGGGGAGATCGTCGCCGGCGGCGCGAGCGCCGCCGCGGACGCGTGGCGGCTCGCCGCGCTCGCGGTCGAGGGCGGGGACGAGACGCAGACTGCGCGAGTCGGCGAGTTACTCGCCGCGTTGGGGCCGTCCGCGAGAGAAGACGACGACGACGACGACGACGACAAAAACGGCGCCGCCGCCGGCGGCGGCGGCCGATCCGGCGGCGGCGCCGTGGACGAGCAAGGGATGCGGAAACGCCGCGGCGGCGACGCCAAGGACGCGACGCGCGGCTGCGCCGGCGCGCACGGCGCCGCGGCCGCGGACCCGAACGACCCCGCGCTCGCGGCCGCGGTGCTCCGACGTCTGTCCTACCTCCTCTGCGACGCGTCTCACGCCGTCGCCGACGCGGCGGCGGAGACGGCGAGGCTCGTGCTCGCCGCGCGAATCTCACGCGCGGCGCTGACGAAGCTCTCGCCGCTCGAGCGCGCGTACTTGTCCCCGCTCGCGCCGTCCCAGAGCGTTCCCGCCGCGGACGCGGAGTGCGCGGCGCTGGAGAAGGTTGCGAAAGCGATCGGGGACGCGAAGGGGGAGGCGTCGATCGAGGACGCGAGCGCGTGGATCCCCCCGCCCGCGAAGACGTCGCGCGCGGGCGGCGGCGGCGGCGGCGGCGGCGGCGCGCGAGTCAAAGCCGCGTCCGAGCAGCGTCGCCACGACGCGTGGCTCAAGCGCGTCGCCGGCGCGCTTCTCATTCACTGCCACGCGCCGCTGCTGAAGCTCTCGAGGGCGACCGCGGCGAGCCACGCGCCGCTCGCGGAGCTCCTCCTGCCGGCGGCGCTCGCGGACGTCGCGGCGAATCACCCGGAGGGCGGCCGCGTGCACGTCGCGGTATCCGACGGCGTGAAGGCGTGCCTGGATGCGGACGGCGGCGGGTGCGCGCGCGTGTCGAGAGCGCTGCTCGCGGCGTTGGACGCCATGCGCGCGCGCCGTGTCGCGGTGTTGCAAAAGCCCGGCGTCGTCGTTCGCGCGGGCGGCGGCGGCGGCGGCGGCGGCGGCGGGGAGAAAAGCAAGGCGAGATCGCCCGAGGCGTGGCGCCGCGTGTACTGGGTCGACGTGGACTACCTCGCCGCCGCGGCCGCGGCGTTGCGCGCGCGCGTCCCTCTGACCGCGGCGCTGCTCGTCGAAACCTGGCTCGAGGACGCGAACGGGACGGTGTCGTTAGACGACGCGGCCGCCGCCGTGGCGGCGGTGGATCGCGAGCGCGCCGGCGCCGGCGCCGGCGCCGGCGCCGCGCAGCCGACGTTCGTCGCGACCGAGGAGGGCGCGCCGACGCACGTGAAGCTCCTTCTCGAAGCCCAGGCCGGGACCGCGGAACCCGACGGGATCTACGGCCTCCTGCGCTCGCACGCGCTGCCCGTGCAGCTGCGGCTGTACGAGCACGAGGAAGCGTGGGGCCAGGCGCTGACCGGGCACGATTTAACGTCTCGCGCGGCGTTCGGCGGCGGCGGCGGCGGCGGCGCGTCCGGGTCGAATCTGCGGCTTCTCGAGACGCTTCGAAAGATGGGATGTCTGCACGTCCTCGACGTGTACGCGCGGTCGCTCCCGCCCGCGGAGGCGGCGTCGCCGGAGGTGTCCGAGGTCCGGTTTGAAGCCGCGTGGCGAGCGGGGCAGTGGGATTTGCCCCCGGCGGACGCGGGCGCGGGCGCAGGCGCGGCGGCGGCGGCGGCGGCGGCGGCGGCGGCGGGGGACGCGGAGGGCGTCTCCTCCTCCGGGTTCCACAAGGGCGTGCACGCGGCGTTGTCGTCGCTCCGTCTCGGCAACGCGGCCGCGGCGGCGACGCGTTTGGACTCCATCCGCAGCGCGCTCGTCAGGCTCGCCGTCGTCGAGGGCGCGGAGGCGGAGGAAGTCGCGCGCGCGGCGGTCGTCCGCCTTCGAATGCTCGACGACGTCTCCGACGCCGCGTCGCTGTGGTCCGCGTTTAAATCTGGGACGACCCCGGCCTCTTCACTCGGCGACCGCCGCGCGGACGCCGCGAGCGGGAACGCGTCGAGAGCCGCCGCGCAAGCCGCGCGCAGCCTGCGCGCGGCGTGGAGGAAGCGCATCGGGACGCTCGCGCAGAGAAACTACCGACTCGCGGAGCCCCTGCTCGCGCTGCACGGCGTCGTCTTACGCGAGCTCGGCGATCGCGAGTCGCTCGCCGCGCACCTCGCGGAGACGGCGTGCCTCGCGCGCGAGGCTGGAAACGCCGCGGAGGGCCTCCGGAGTTTGCACCAGCTCCGCGTTCTCGCCGCGTCGAGCGCATCGAGCGGCGGCGTCGTCGTCGCGGACGTCGCGCCCGGCGCGACGGACGCGAACGGCGAGCGCGGGGACGAGGACGACCCTGGAAATTGGGCGTCGCATCCGATGTCGTCGCCGCTCGCGCGGTGGCGGCTCGAGGAGGCGAAGTTGCTGTGGGCGTGCGACCGCTCGCAGATGGCGATCGGGCTCGGGAAACATCTCATGGAGACGATCGCGCCGGGCATCGCGGGCGCGATCGCGGCGACGGAGGGCGACAGCGCGAAGCTCAGCGCGGCGATGACGTCCGGCGGCGGCGGCGGCGGCGGAAACAAAAGCCGCGGCAAGAGCGTCGACGCCGTCTCCTCCTCCTCCTCCACCGCGCTCATCCCCATGCAAGACCCGTCGTTCTACGACGCGATGTCGCAGGTATCGGAGTGGCAGTCCGCGACGCGCACGGAGTCGAGCCGCGCGATTTTGAACGACCACCTCGGCGTGGTCATCTCCGTGAACGCCGCGGTCGGGATGCGACGCAAAGGCGGCGACCTGCCGCTTCCCGCGTCCTCGAGAGGCGTCGTCCCGTCGTTCGCGAGCCTCATGCGACTCTTACGGCGCGTGCACTTCCGCCTCGGGCAGTTCTCCGACGGTCTGTACACGCAGTCCGAGGAGCGGTTGAAGTCGCCAGAGTGGGCGCAGAGCGAGAAGCTGCGCGCGAGGAACGAGGAAGAGCTCAACGCGTTGAAGAAGGAAAAGTCGGAAAAGAAGCAGCGGCTCAGCCGCGGCTCCGGCTCGCTGTCGCGCGAGGAAGCGTCCGCGCTCGAGGAGGAGACGAAGATGCTCCACCGGCGCATTTACCCTCTCGAGAAACAAGTCCTCCTGGACCGCGAGGAGGTGAACTTCATCCTGAACGAGCGCGTGAAATGGCTGATCACGGCGTTGCAAGCGTACCGACGCTGCATCGAAGCCGGCGCGTCCGGGGCGGACCCCGAGGGCGGGGACGACCAGAAGATCGTGTTCCGAATCATCGCGATATGGTTCAGCATCTGCGGCCGCGCGGACGGCGGCGCGAACGCCCCGACGCACGTCGGCGACGCCGCGATGCTCGTGAACCAAGTCAACGACGAGGTCATGAAACTCGTGCAGCGGCAGTCGGTGCCGTCGTCCAAGTTTTTGGCGCTCGCGTATCAAATCTGCGGCCGGCTGGGGACGGCGCCGTCGGAGGGGAACGAGTTCCCCACCGTGCTGCGCGCGCTCGTGGATCGAATGACGTCGGACCATCCGTACCACACGCTGTACCACGTCCACGCGCTGTTTCGCGGGGATCAAGTCGGAGGAAGCGGCACGAACGTCACGATGCCGCGGGAGAAGATCAACGCTGCCGCGGACGTGTTGCGCGCGTTTCGAAAGAAATCCAATCACCACGCGAACGTCGTGAAGCAGATGGACCGCATGATCGAGGCGTACATCGCCCTCGCGCGGCACTCCGTGGAGCCCGGGAGGTCCGGCGGCTCCCAAGGCGGCGGCGGCGCGAGCGGGTTCCCGATACCGTCCGCGTGCAAGAAGCGGTCGCTGTCGAATTTACATCTCGTCCCGGTGATCACCGCGTCGATGCCAATCGATCCCACCCTCACGTACAAGGAAGGGACGTTTCCGCACTTTGTAAACTTCGGCGACACGTGTAAGCTCGTCGGCGGAATCAACCAGCCGAAGCTCGTGGAAGCCCTCGGGAGCGACGGGCGCGTGTACAAGCAGCTCGCGAAAGCCGGGAACGACGACTTGCGGCAAGACGCCGTCATGCAGCAGCTGTTCGGCGTCGTGAACCGACTCCTCGCCGACGACGGGGCCACCCGCGCGCGGCGTCTGAGGGTCGGGACGTACCGCGTCGTGCCGTTCACGCCCGCCGCGGGCGTTCTCGAGTGGGTTGACAACACCGCCCTGCTTTCGGAGTACCTGTTGGGGTCGCAGAGCAGCGTAGGCGGGATCAAGGGCGCGCACGAGCGGTACCGGCCGCAGGATTGGAAGAGCCGCGAGTGCCGCGATAAGCTCGCGGCGTGTCACACGCGGGAGGACCTCAGGGCGACGTTCGACAAGGTGTGCACGAAGTTCAAGCCGGTGATGCACCACTTCTTTCTCGAGAATTTCCCGACGCCGCAGCTGTGGTACGAGAAACGGCTCGCGTACACGCGTTCCGTGGCCGTGAACTCCATGGTCGGCTACGTCATCGGTCTCGGCGACCGGCACTCGTCGAACATCCTCATCGACAAGGAGACCGCGGAGATGGTGCACATCGACTTGGGGGTCGCATTCGAGCAAGGCAAGTGTCTAAAAACGCCCGAACAGGTACCTTTTCGCATGACCCGCGACGTCGTCGACGGCATGGGCGCGTGCGGCGTCGAAGGCGTCATGCGGCGCTGCTGCGAAGAGACCCTGAGGGTGTTGCGCGCGAACAAAGACGCGCTCACGACCATCGTCGCGGTGTTGATCCACGACCCGGTGCTCAAGTGGACGGTGTCCCCGGAACGCGCGAATCAGCGGCAGCGCGACGACGACGACGACGAGATGCGCGGCGGCGTGGGCGTGGGCGGCGGCGTGAACGGCGGCGGCGGCGGCGGCGCGGCGGCCGCGCCGGCGGAGGGTAACTTGGACGCAGAGCGCGCGTTGATGCGCGTGTCGCAAAAATTGGACGGCTACGAGGGGAGCGAACTTCGCAGCGTGGAAGGGCAGGTGCAGCAGCTGCTGCAGGACGCGCAGGATTTGGATTACCTGTCGCAGATGTACGCGGGGTGGGCCGCGTGGGTGTGAGGTGAAACGATTCGACGGACGGATGACGCGACGGAAGACGACGTAGAAGATAGAAAATAGAGTTGAGATTGAAGACGAAGTAGAACGACTGCAGCGACTAACAACGATCTGACAGTCACTCTCGCGGGCGCGCGGCGCCGCCCGTCGGGACCGATGGACGTCGCCGCGCTGAAGGTGGTGGAGCTCAGGGCGGAGCTGAAGAAGCGCGGGCAGCCGACGACCGGGCGGAAGGCCGAGCTCGCCGCGCGGTTGCGAGCGCACCTGGACGCGAAGGCGACGACGACGACGACGACGACGACGACGAAGGCGAAGGCGAAGGCGTCGAAAGCCGAACGCGCTCCGACCGCGCGGCCGCCGGCGCCGCGCCCGAAGCGGCGCGCGCTGCGGACGTGGGTCAAAGTCGTCGCGCCCCTTCTCGTCGCGATCGCGCTGGAGGCGTCCCACGGTCTCCTCGAGACGTTCGTCGCGTGGCAGCACGACTACTTCGCCGTCGGGGTGGATCCGTGTTCGGGCGCAGAGTACGACGTCGCGATCGTCCTCGGGCACGACGTGATGCCGAACGGCGACGTGTCCCCGCCGCTCGCCGCGCGCGTGGACGCCGGCGTGAAGTTATTCTGCGAGGGGACGGCGAAGAATCTTCTCTTCAGCGGCGCATCGGGGGGCGACCCCGCGGCGACCATCTCGGAGGCGAACGCCATGATGAACCACGCGCTGCGCAGGGCGAAGGCGCTCAAGTGCGAGAGGCCGACGACGCCGGCGTTTAAAGTCGACACGCGCTTGTACACTCGAGGGAGCTTCCTGTTGCGCGACAGCAAAGGGAACGAGCTGCGGATGAGCGAGCGTCACGGCGGGTGCGAGGGGCAGGACTTGGACTCCGGGTGCGCGCCGTTTCGGTGGGTCATGGAGGAGAGCAGCACGTCCACGCGAGAAAACGCGATTTACGCGCTGACGGAATGCGGGAAACGAAACTGGACGAAAGTCGCGGTGGTGACGAACCGGTTTCATCAGTGGCGCGCGGACGGCGCGTTTCACGTGGTTCGCGTGGAGATATCGCCGATCGCGAGCGGGATGGAGAATGACCCGTGGATTCGGACGCGGACGATTCGGATACCGCGAGAGGTGGAGTCGGCGACGATGTTTCCGCCGCTGCGAGACGGCTTCGTCGCGAGGTTCAGGGAGCTCTGGAGGGCGCAGTACAACGTCGCGCGGGAGGTGGCCGCGATCGCAAAATACAATCTGTGGCGGTGGGTGTAGAGTAGCCCTACGACGTCCTACCGCGGTCGTCGTGTAGTCGTAGTCTTTAGGTTTCTAATTCTAAAACGTTCGCGAGGCGCGAGGAGTTTGCTTCCTCCGCCGTCGCGATCGTCGGTCGGAACTTTGTTCTCCGCTTACCGCGCGCGCGCGGCGCTTCACGGCGGCCGCTCGCCGCGCGTCAGGTGCCTGTCCGGATTGAACCGCGTCACCTCCATCTCGTTCACGCTCAGCCGCTTCAGGCACTCCGGGTCCAGAAAGTCCGCGTCCCCTCCCGCGACGTCCAACGTCGCGAACACCAGCCTCTTAGGGCCGTTCCATACAAAAACAGTTCACCGGTCAGTTGAAAGTAGACGCGATCAAATGTTGAAACCGAGCGATGGGTGAAAAACTTTTGTATAGAACGCACCTTGTTCACCTGCACGCACAGCCTCGACGCGGCTTGCACTTCGATCCACCGCGAGTCCTTCTCGAGCTCCCCTCCCTCCCCGAACACCCCCGACGCGCGGGAGACGATCGCGCTCGACGGCTTCACGACGACGCAGCAGTCCGAGTGCACGAGCGAGGGGTGGTTGCGATACAACACGAGATCTGCGCCGTACTGAGGGTCGTTCCATACAAGCGAGTGTCGGGGTGGAGTTGAAAGGCGTCAGTCGGACTTGAAAGGCGTCGAGGGCGGGGATTGAAACCGTGGGGTGGGCGGAGAGAGACGACGGCAAAAGTCCTTAAGAAACGGCGTTCACCACGAGAACGCGGTCGTATGGGGACCAGTGTATAGAACGCACCTGCAGCCCGCTTCGCGGGAGCCACCCGGCGGAGCGGAAGTGTATCTGCGACGCCGCCGCGGCGACGAACCGCGGCGCCGCGATCGCGGCGTTCACGCCGGACATCCCCGCGGTGAGCAGCGCGCGCCAGAGCTCGTCGATCGTCAGCGGCGTCAGCGACGGCGGCGGCGGCGCGTTTCGCTCCGGGTTTTGGATTTGGTTTTCGGCGCCGTCGGCGGCATCGTCGGCGGCGTCGCGCGGCGCGTGCACGGTGAGACTCCCGAGGCACCACACGACGTAAAACGCCTCCTCGGGCGACAGCCTCACGATCGGATCGTCGTCCGCCGAATCGCCGCCGCGCTCGTCGCCGACGACGTTTCGAAAGAAGCACGGCGCGCCTCGCCCCGAGCTGCCGCGCGCGCGGCGTCCCAAGCACACGCGCTCCAAGAGATAGGCGAGCTTTCGCGCGCATCGCAGCCACACCGCGCCGCGGTGCAAGACCCCGTGAAGGTCGCACGCGGACAGCACGCGCAGGCACTCCGCGGGGGAGGGCTGCTTCGCCGCGGCGCGTCGCTTCCCGCGCTTGAAGTGCACCCTCGTGTCCGCGACGGGGGGCATCGCGATCGACGATCGAGGTCGAGATGCTACTCACCGTCCCGTCGTCGAAGGATCCGTCCCTCGCGCGCCGTCGTCGTCGCCGAACGGGGAGTCGTACCCCGGCGGTATCGGGTCGCCGAGTTTCCAGTTCCTGAGATGCTCCGGGAGCGTCGCGCGGAGCCTCGCCTCTTCCTCCTGCGGTCGCGACGAGGGGGAGGCGCGGCGTGAGATCGCGAGGGACGACGAGGACGACTGGAAGAATCGTCGTTCGCGTGTAGTGGGACGAAGCGCGAAGGACGACGACGGCGCGCACCTCGAGCTCCCTGAGCTGCGCCTCCGCCGCTCGCTTCGACTCCTCGAGCGTCTCCTGCTCGATCCTCAGCGCCTCCTCGACCTGCTCGCGCGGCAGCGTCGCGAGCTCTTCCAAGGACGGGAGGTCGGCTTGGAGCGGCGGACGTGCCGGGGCGTCGCGCGAGCGCTTCATGGAGTGTGTGTGTGTTATTTCAAGTCTCCGTGACGTGCATGCTGGAGTGATGCTTTTTTCGAGTCTGGCTGGGGTTCGTCTCAAATGTGTCGAGTCACACATTTACAAGCGCGCGACTAAGCTAGGGGGTCATCCATCCCGCCCGCCGCTAACCCCCGGTCCCCGCCTCAGTCGTCGCATCTCAGTCATCACATCTCTCACTCGCACTCACTTGAACTCAATCGTGCTCGTCGCGCCGCCAGAACGCATCGCCGCCTGTCGCTTCGCGCGCGCGGCGAGCCGCTTTTCGTGCGCGCGTCGCTGCGCGTCGATCTTGGTCTGAGGTGCGTTCCATACAAAGCGACGTCGGGGTGGAGTTGAAAGGCGTCAGTTGGCGTTGAAAGACGTCGAGGACGGGGATTGAAAGCGAGGGGCGGGTGGAGAGAGACGACGGGAAAAGTCCTTAAGAAACGGCGTTCACCACGCTGACGCGGTCGTATGGGGACCAGCGTAAAAACGCGCCTGAGGGTTCAACGCGCCGCCCGGCCGCTTATACTCCCACAGCGCCCACGCGCCGGCGCCGAGGAGGATGAAGAGGCCGGTCTGCGACGGCGCGCCGCCGTCGCCGCCGGGCTCCCAGCCCTCGTCGTCGCCGTCGTAGTCGTCGGGGGGCAGCCCGTCGCCGCCGTAGCCGAATTTTCTCTGGTCTTCGTTTTCCATGCGAAGCGGCGCGGCGCCGGGGCCGCGCATCCCGGAGGAGCCGCCGCCGCTGCGAAGCGAGGGAGAAGGGGAACGTCGCGATGGATGGATGTCAGATGTCATGTGGTGTTCACGCCGACGCGGCGAAGAGGGAACGATAGGTGGCGCGCTGTGGACGACGCGCGTCGGTCGACGTCGTCGTCATCGCGGTCGCGTCAGGTCGGATAGAGAAAAGAACCCTAGCCGGTCCGTGTCGGAGCGGCCCGCGAGATGCGCCCGCCGTCGACGACGCGGACGCGCGCGCGAGCGACGCGCGAGCGACGCGGGACGAGGAGGACGCGCGCACCTCGGGAATCCGCGGGGCTTGTCCGCGTCGTCGTCCTTCGGCTTGCGTCCCGCGCCGGCCATGGACACGGGGCGGAGCGCGACGCGCGACGACGACGACGACGACGACGGCGAGGAACGCTGCTTCCTCGCGACGGGGGAGGCGTGGCACGCGCATCCGGGCGCGCACGCCTTCCGCGCCGCGGCGACGCCGCGGCAGAGCGAGAGCGTGGACGCGACCGTGGACATCGTCGGCGCGGTTCGGGCGAGGGCGGGAGCGAGCGAGACCGAGTGCGAGGCGGCGCGACGACGCGAGGCGCGGCGTCGATGCGTCGAATGGAGTGCGCTGACGATGACGCTTTTTTCGGCGATCACTCGACGAGCGAACAACGCAACGCAACGCAACGCCGAGATCCTCAGATCCGCGCTGCTACGCACTGCTCCCCGCGCGCCGACGGCGACCATGGCGCCCACGTAGACCCGCCACCAGCCCCCTCCTCGGGTGACGTCGAGAGCGCGACGCCGGCATGGGCGTCAAAGGCCTGTGGACGCTCCTCGAGCCCGCGGGTCGACGCGTGAACGTCGAGGCGCTGCAGGGGCGAAAGGTGGCGGTCGACGCGTCCATCTGGCTCGTGCAGTTCGTCAAGGCGATGCGCGACGAGCGCGGAGACATGCTCCCGAACGCGCACCTCCTCGGGTTCTTCCGGAGAATTTGCCGGCTGCTCTACCATCGCATTCGCCCGGTGTTCGTGTTCGACGGCGCGACGCCAGTCCTCAAGTACAACACGACGCGCGCGCGGCGACGCGTGCGCGATAACGACCAAGCGCGGATGAAGCGCACCGCGGAGAAGCTTCTGCTGAACACCATGAAAGCGTCCGCGCTGAAGCAAGCGCTGAACGCGCCGTCGCGCGGGGGCGGCGAGGGGAACGCTGAGAAGGTCGCTATGAGCGAGATAGACGACGACGACGACGGCGACGGCGCCGCGCTCGTGGACTTGACGAAGGAGGCGGCGGAGGAGGAGGAGGACGACGGCGAATGGAACGCGGAAAACGAATACGAATACGAAGAAGAAGAAGAAGAAGACTCAGAGGAGGAGGAGGAGGAGGAGATGATGATCCCCGACGACGACGACGTCGACCCCGCGGTCTTGGCGTCGTTGCCGCCCTCCGTGCAGATGGAGGTAATGCTCAAGATGCGCGAGAAGCGCGTCGCGGATAACCGAGAAAAGTTTCAATCCGCGTCGGGAAAGATGGCGGACTTTAGCGCGCTGCAGATGAGCACGTACCTCAAGTCCACGAAGCTCAAGCGCGAGATGGAGTCCGTGATCAAAGGCACCGGCGGCGGCGGCGGCGGCGGCGGCGGCCACGCCGGCGGCGAGCTCGCGCTCGTAGACGGCGGCGCGGACGGCGGCGCGGCCGGGGACGAGCCGGCGTTGAGAGGCGCGCGCGTCGCCGGGGCGCACGACAGGGAATTCATCTTCCGCAAGCCCGCGTTCGGGGACGCCGCGGCCGCCGCGGCGCCGAGTAACATCGACATGTTCTACCCCAAGCGGCCGAGCGAGTGGGGGTGGGGGAGCGGCCCCGGGCGAGGCCGCGGGATCGGCGCGGGGGGGAGAGGACGGGGACGCGCGCGCGGGTACGGCGCGAACGCGCCGCTGCGGGCGCCGCGAGAGCGATTCTTGCTGTCCGGTCTGCACGAGGTGCTTCCGACGCCGACGGTCGC
>Ga0181560_10002430_pt1 | contig 17323 bp, 16 predicted proteins | sample 011ome_20_FD_133751 | JGI IMG/M metagenome (GOLD analysis project Ga0181560, IMG submission 133751) | Coastal salt marsh microbial communities from the Groves Creek Marsh, Skidaway Island, Georgia - 011509CT metaG (megahit assembly) | ecosystem: Environmental > Aquatic > Marine > Intertidal...
TAATTCTTAACTTCTTTGTTTTGAGTAATCCCTTATTTTTTCTAGAATAGAGTGCATATGAAATCATATCTAGAAAAAAGCGGAGCCAGCCCTATGACTCAAATCAGCCTCTCACCACTGACCCAAGCCTACATGCGGTTTTTACAGCTCAGCCAGACTGTAGAGGGCTCGAGCCAATCCATTCAACTCGACGCCAATGAGCGCGCGCTTTTAGACGCGCTGGCTGTTCGATGGCATGGTGGACAGCCGATGACCGTCATGCAGGCAATGGCCCTCAAAGACTTGGGCTCGCCGGCGACGATGCACCGGCGCATTGCGCGCTTGCGCAAAACTGGGCTGATCACAACCCAAGAAGACCCTCAAGATACCCGCATCAAACGCTTGGCATTGACCCCTGCGGCGCTGGCGTATTTCGAACAATTGGGCGAGAAGCTGCGTTTGGCAGCCAGTCACTAAAGCCTGTCCCACCAGCACACCTTCCCTTGGGCATGCTCGCCGCCTCAGCGCGAGCGCAAAGGCGCAAACCCCATCGCCGCCACGCACCATTCAACAGTGTCGCCCTACTCAGCGCAGCGCCGATCTCAAGGAGCGAACCTGATTTGGTGAGGCCCTTTTACCCAAAAAAAAGCCACCAAAATGATTTGGTGGCTTATCAAAACCCTTTTGACAGGGTCCCCCTGATCGCCCGAGTACTTCGGGCGGTTGTGTAACAAGTAGTTATTTTGTGACAGAAACGGGGTGATTATACCCCATAAACCCACCATAAAGTATTCATAAGTTAACGATTTTCCCAGAAACACGAAAAACGCTGCCACCCCCGTCCCTGGCTAAACAGCGGACCTGCATACCGTGTCGATGTGCAATGGCTCGCACCAACGACAAGCCCAAACCGGCTGAGCCATGCTGCTCGCCGGCATGAGGCGGGCGCGCGAATGGCTCAAAAATCCGCTCGCGCCAACCGTTGGGCACACCCGGCCCACGATCGGCAACATCCAACCACCACTCTTCAGATTGCGTTGAAGCAGTCAACGAAAGCTCAACCTGCGCGACGCCGCCTGCACCTCGTCCATATTTCAGCGCGTTTTCCAGCAAGTTGCGCACCATGCGCTGAAGCAGCATGGGGTTGCCTCGAACTTGCACATGACTTCGTGCCGCAACAGCCACACCAGACCGCGCCCCTTCTTCGACCACCAGAGCCAACAAGTCGACCTCATCGCCCACGTTCACGTCTGCGGGGTTGTGCTCAAGTCGACTGGCCAGCAGAACCTCATCAATCAAATCGTCCAACTCGCGAATGTCCCGCTCGATGGCCCGAATCGTTGGTTCTGCTTGCGGCGCATCCTGCTCAAGCAGCGCCAAACCCATGCGCACCCTCGCCAAGGGGCTGCGCAATTCGTGGGACGCGTTGGCCAGTAAAACTTTGTGTGCCGCAACCAGTGCCTCGATTTGAGTGGCTGCGTCATTGAAGCGTTGAGCCAATACGGCGACTTCGTCGCGCCCTTCCACTGGCAGGCGTGCGCTCAAATCACCACCCCCCCACTTTTGGACACCTTTTTCCAGCCGCTCCAGACGCCGAGTCAAGCCTCGCACCACCGGTACCGCCGCCGCTATAAAAATCATGCCCAAAGCTGCCACCAGGCCCGTCCACCCAAGCGTTGCCCACGGCAAGCCGAGCCAGCCAGCCTCAGGGCGCCTGGGTGGTGGCAACTCGACCCAGAGCATCTGCCCATCGTTGGTGATGATTTCAAACTCAGTGGGCGGACCCACACCCAACCGGTTGGCGACCCGCGCCTCTCCGATAACTTCGCCGTACATATCGCGCACAACCACCTCATGACCTGGCCGAGCGGCTCGATCGCGCTCAACGTCGAGTCGCCAAATCAGCGTGATGAGGGCGCCCAACAACAACATGCTCAACACCATGGCTGCCCAAATGCGCCAGAACATACGCCCGAGTGACAAGCGGCCTTTAATCTTGTTGTTTGGCAAATACATACCCCACCCCCCGAACCGTCAACAGGCGCCGTGGGGCTTTGGTATCAGCCTCTATTGCCTGGCGAATGCGGCCGATGTGCACATCGATGGAGCGGTCGAATGCTTCTAGCCCCTTGCCGCGCACCAGCTCCATGATCTGGTCTCTCGAGAGCACACGACCAGCGCGCTTGGCCATCGCCAGCAGCAGATCAAACTGGTAAGAGGTGAGATCAACCACTTGCCCGCTGAGTTTGACTTGGCGCGAAGCGGGGTCTATCACCAATGACCCAAAAATCAATGGCGGCTCGGCAGGCTCAGCCTCTAGAGTCGCGCCATGTGGCAGGTGCCGTTGCCTGCGCAAAACCGCCTTGACTCGCGCCAGCAGCTCACGCGGCTCAAAAGGTTTGGGCAGGTAATCGTCTGCCCCCATCTCTAGGCCAATGATGCGGTCCATCGAGTCTCCCTTTGCAGTGAGCATCAAGACAGGCGTCTGATGCAACGGCTCGGGCATCGATCGAATGTGACGACAAACCTCTAGCCCATCCATATTGGGCAGCATCAAGTCCAACAAAACAGCATCGGGTGCGAGCTGCTGCAGGCGCAGCAGCCCTTGCTCACCGGTGGTGGCGTGCTCACATGAGTAGCCCGACCGCTCCAAATACTGTTGAACCATTTCGGCCAACCGCAAGTCGTCATCAATGATCAATACGCAATGGGTCATAGGATGAATTGTTTGGGCTGTGTGTGTACCCATTGTGTCTGGTTTGCAAATCTGCTCAGGCGCCGCATCTCAGGCCCCGTCTTTGATTTCCAAACGCTTGCTGGCCCATGCAATCAAGAGCAACACGGGCAAGCCAAGCACAGCCGTCAATACAAAGAAATTGCTGTAGCCCATGGCGTTCACCATGCCGCCCGAGTAACCGCCCAATGTTTTGGGCAACAGCGTCATGAGCGAGCTGAAAATCGCATATTGAACGGCGGTGAACGAAACCTGCGTCAGGCCCGATAAAAACGCAACGAAAGCCGCGCTGGCAAGGCCTGCGGCTAGGTTATCGGCCGCAACCACAAGATACAGCCACGCCATCTCATGGCCCACCTGCGCGAGCCCGACGAATAGCAAATTGGTCAATGCTGACAACACGGCGCCCCACATCAAGCTGCGCATCACACCATAGCGATTGGCAACGATGCCACCTAAGAAGCCACCCGCGATCGCCACAGCCACGCCAAAGGTTTTCACTGCTGCGGCGATTTCGGGTTTGCTAAACCCCATGTCTTGATAAAACACATTGGAGATCACCCCCAAGACGATATCGGATATGCGGTAGAGCCCAATCAAGGCCAACAGCAGCCATGCGGTGCGCACACCGTAGCGCTCGAAAAAATCCGTCACCGGCGCCACCCAAGTGACGTTAGCCGTCTCCATGGGGACCCAGTCCAGAGCGATGCACAAGCGGCCCACGAAAAACGCCAACGCCAACGCCAAACCGAGACGCACCGCCTCGATGGCCAAGCCGAGCAAAGCCCCGGCTTTCCAGCTTGTGGACAAGGCATCGGCAAGCCCACCAAGGTGATAAAACGCCAGCACAAAGGCCACGACCACCACGGCAAAAATCAACAACAGTCGGCCATGCTCTGCTTGCTTCAAGCCCACGCGCTCAACAACGGGCGGCTCGCTCATTGCCAGCGTCGTTAAAACCCCCACGCCCATGGCTGCAGCCATCGCCCAATAGGTCAGCTGCCAAGCTCGATAGTCGTAGTTCCCTGCGCTAGAGCCCCAGTAAGACGCCAAAAACAAAGCCCCAGCACCCGCCACGATCATGCCCACCCGATAGCCTGCGATGTAACTTGACGCCATGATGGCTTGCGCACGCAAGTGCGCCGATTCAATTCGGTAGGCATCAATCACGATGTCTTGGGTGGCAGATGAGAACCCCAACACCACGGCAAACACAGCCATCCACGCCAACCCTTGTTCGGTTTTTGCGGGGTCCACCTGGGCCATACCAAGGATGGCCAAGATGACACAGACCTGTGACAACAACAGCCAACTGCGGCGCAAGCCCAGCCACTGGGTCAACCCGGGCAGTGGCAAGCGATCCACCAAAGGCGCCCAGACAAACTTGAACGAGTACCCCAGCGCCGCCCAACTGAAAAAAGTCACGGTCGCACGCTCCACCCCAGCCTCACGGAGCCAAAGTGAGAGGGATGAAAAAATCAGCAAGATAGGCAAGCCTGCCGAAAACCCCAGACACAACATGACCCAAGTCTGGCGGTGCCATATCAGCCCCAGGCTTTCGCGCCAGCTGAATGGTGCTTTGGTTTCGTTCACAGTGCGGGCCTGCTCATCGCCACCATGGCTCAGGTACCACCGACGTATGGGTTGCTCTGGCGCTCGCGGCCAAACGTGCTCTCAGGACCATGACCCGGAATGAAAACGGTCTCGTTGCCCAGCGGCCAAAGCTTTTGGGTGATGCTGTGGATCAATGTGTCGTAATCACCGCGTGGAAAATCCGTGCGCCCGATGCTGCCAGCGAACAAGACGTCTCCAACAAATGCACGCTGGGCGCTGGCGCTGTAGAAAACCACGTGCCCGGGTGTGTGACCGGGGCAATGCAACACGTCCAACGTTTCATCGCCCAGTTGCAAACGGTCGCCGTCGTTGAGCCATTGGGTGGGCTCAAATGCATCGGCAACTTCAAAACCATATTGCCCGCCTTGTGCAGGGATGCCGTCGATCCAAAACTGATCGGCACGCTCGGGCCCGACAATGGGAACTTGGCAACGCTGGGCCAATTGGTACGCCCCCGCCGCATGGTCCAAGTGGCCATGCGTGATCCAGATTTGCTCTAACTTCAGTTGGTGGGCATCCACCACGCTCAAAATGGCATCCAGCTCGCCACCCGGATCCACCACAGCGGCCAAACGGGTTTGATCACACCAAACAACTGAGCAGTTTTGTTGAAACGGCGTAACCGGCACTATCTGATATCGCAGCATTCAAATTCCTTTTTTGGTCGGTGTTTTACTTGGCGCTGCCTAGGCACACCCTTGCCAATCATGGGCGAGAAGGCGCTGCCGCGGCAAGGCTAAAGACAACAGGAACCCTCACGACCTGCCCCCTCAGGTGGCGTGGCAAACCATCAGGATACCGCCAATTTTGGGTCGCTCTGAGTGCAGCCCGATCAAGGCGGGCAAACCCGCTGCTGCGCGACACCGCCGCGGCCAACAGCTGCGCATCATCTCCAAACGTCAACTGCAACTCGACCGTGCCCTCCTCACCCAAGCGTCGACTGGTTCTCGGGTATACCGGCACCAAGTTGTCGCGCACCCAACTAAGCGACAGGCGCTCAGCCACCATGGCTTGTGCCAACCGCGGGCCAGGCGGCCCTTCGGACTCAGGCGCCTGGATTTGTTGCGTCGCGCCGGTCTCGCGCTCTTGCTTGGGGGGTGCCAGAGGCGCGTTCAGCGGCATGCGGGAGTCGTTCTGATTTGCAGCCGCGGCCGCCACCTCAGCGACATTCATGGTGCTCACGTCAGCGGCTGGCCCGTCGGAGGAAGCAGGTTCAGCCGCTTTGGGGCCGAGCGCGACATGATCCTGTGTCAACTGAGGGCGCGCAACTTCGGCCGGCACAGACGCGGACTCAAGGTTAGATGACTGGGGCGCCTCTGCGGCTGCAGCAAGCGGAGGGGTTGGCTTATCGCTGACACCATCCGCTTGCACCCGGACCGGGTCCATCGATTGGGTATGTGGCTCTGGCCACCAGTCAACCCAATGCACAGCGCCCTCGTCAAATCCAGTGCCAGAGGCTTGACGCATATCCCAAGACATCCAGCCCCAGACCACCACCAAGGCCAAGTGCACAGCGGCGGCAACACCAAGGCTGCGCCACCACAGCGAGTGAGACATGGCACCGGCCGGCGCCTCAAGTGTTGACCAGGTCTTGCTTGGCAACGGTGCGTTGGGGGCATTCACCTCCACGCTGCAACCTCACTTGATAGCGGCTGCGTATTCAACAGTAATGGGCGCATGGTCACTGAAGCGCTCTTCTTTGTAGATGCTGACTTGTCGCGCCTGCTCTGCCCAAGTCGCGCTGGCCAAGTGGTAATCCAAGCGCCACCCCACGTTGTTGGCCCACGCTTGACCACGATTGCTCCACCAGGTGTAGGCGCCATCGGTCTCTTCTGGGTGCAAGCGCCGATAGACATCCACAACGCGCTGCGCAGCCAGCAAGTCGGTCATCCACTGGCGCTCTTCTGGCAAGAAGCCACTGTTTTTTTGGTTCGAGCGCCAGTTCTTGAGGTCAATGTTTTGGTGGGCGATGTTCAAGTCGCCACACAAAATCAGCTCTCGGCTTTGCTCGAGTCGATGAAAGTAGGGTGTGAAGCCGTCTAAAAATCGATACTTGGCTTCTTGTCGGATGTCGCCAGAAGAGCCACTGGGGAAATAGGCGCTGATGATGCTGAACTTTCGCTTGGGTGTATCAAAGCGCAGTTCGATGCAGCGGCCTTCCGCGTCGAACTCTGGATCACCATAACCCTCAATCACATCCGTGGGCTCGTGGCGGCTATAGACACCAACACCCGAATAACCTTTTTTCTCAGCGCAATGAAAGTAGCCTTTCATGTCGGCGATGCTTTGCAAGTCCTCGCCCAAGTCAGCTTGCTGCGCCTTGAGCTCTTGGACGCACATACAATCAGGCGCAGTGCGATCAACCCAATCGGCCAGGCCCTTTCTTGCGGCCGATCGAATGCCGTTGAGGTTGAGCGAAGTAAGTTTGAAAATAGGTGAAGTCATGGCGCAAGTCAGTGGAAACCAGCCAGATCAACTGGCTCAAAATTTTGTCGCTTTTTCAGTTCAAGCCGGCGTGCTGCGCTTGGGAGAGTTCACGACCAAGGCGGGACGAAAAAGCCCCTATTTTTTCAACGCAGGTCTGTTTGATACAGGCGCCAAGCTAAACCAACTGGCTCAATTCTATGCACAGCGCATCACGGCCAGTGGCATAGAGTTTGACATGCTTTTTGGACCCGCCTACAAAGGCATTCCGTTGGTGGCGGCGGTTGCCATTGAGCTGGCGCGCATGGGGCAAGACCTGCCTTACGCGTACAACCGCAAAGAAGCCAAAGACCATGGCGAAGGCGGCACGATGGTCGGCGCCCCTTTGCAAGGGCGGGTGCTCATCATTGACGACGTGATGAGCGCAGGAACCGCTGCGCGCGAGTCGATTGCGCTGATTCAAGCAGCCGGAGCACAAGCGCACGGCGTAGCCATTGCCTTGGACAGGCAAGAGATGGCAACTGAAGTCGCAGCTGATGGCACCATCTCAGATGTGCCACACAGCGCGGTGCAATACGTTCGCAACCAGCTGGGCCTAGAGGTTTGTGCCATCGCCTCGCTGGCGGATTTGTTGGGGTATCTGTCGACCGCAGCAGACGCCGACTTGTCCCAGCATTTGCCTGCTGTGCAGGCGTACCGAGACCGCTACGGGGTGTGAGCCCAAGGGCTCACGACCCTCAATCTGCGTCTAGTTTTTTCTTCAACAGCGCGTTGACCACTTGTGGGTTGGCCTTGCCCTTGGCGAGCTTCATGACTTGACCAACCAACGCGTTGAAGGCTTTTTCTTTGCCGGCCTTGTACTGCGCCACGTTGTCAACATTGGCCGCAAGCACCTCATCAATCATGGCCTCGATGGCACCCGTGTCACTGACTTGCTTGAGCCCTTTGGCCTCAATCACGGCATCCACTTGCGACAAAGGCTCGCTTTGTGGCCCCTGCGGACCTTGTTGCCACAAGACGTCAAAGACTTGGCGCGCGGCGTTGTTGGACAAAGTGCCGTCGGTGATGCGCTGAATCAATGCTGCCAAAACCAACGCACCCACAGGCGCTTGCTGAATCTCAATCTCCTGAGCGTTGAGTCGGCGCAACAGCTCACCCATCATCCAGTTGCTCACCGCCTTGGCTTGACCGCAGGCGCGGGCAGCGGACTCAAAATACGCGCCCATTTCTTGTGACTGAGTCAGCGTCGTGGCGTCGTACTCAGGGATGGCGTACTCCTCGACCCAGCGCTGTGCCATCGCGCGCGGTAGCTCTGGCAGCGCGGCTTGGACTTCGCTCACCCACTCAGGCTCGATGACCAACGGTGGCAGGTCTGGATCGGGAAAGTAGCGGTAGTCGGCCGAGTCCTCTTTGCTGCGCATCGCCCGGGTTTCGCCTGTGTCTGGGTTGAACAGCACCGTGGCCTGCTCAATGGCGTGGCCATCTTCTAGTTGGTCAATTTGCCACGACACCTCGTAATCGATCGCTTGCTGCATGTTGCGAAAACTGTTGAGGTTTTTGATCTCACGGCGCGTGCCCAATGCCTGCCCTGGTCTGCGCACTGACACATTGGCATCACAGCGAAAGTTACCCTCTTGCATGTTGCCATCGCAGATGCCAATCCACGTCACGATCTTGTGCAACTCTTTCGCGTACGCGACCGCCTCTTGCGAGGAGCGCATGTCCGGTTCGGTGACGATTTCGAGCAATGGCGTACCTGCGCGGTTCAAGTCGATGCCGCTCATGCTTTCAAAGTTTTCGTGCAATGACTTGCCCGCATCTTCTTCTAAATGCGCACGCACCAGCCGCACCTTGTGCAATCGGTCGCCAACATAAAAAGCAACCTCGCCGCCCTGCACAACGGGCGTTTCAAATTGGCTGATTTGATAGCCCTTAGGCAAATCGGGATAGAAGTAGTTTTTACGCGCAAACACGCTGACGGGCGAAATGTGCGAACCCACCGCCAAACCAAACTGAATGGCACGCTCGACGGCCGCACGGTTCATGACCGGCAGCACGCCTGGCAAGGCCATATCAACCGCACAGGCTTGGGTGTTGGGTTCTGCACCAAACGCAATGGCAGCTCGGCTAAAAATCTTGGACTGCGTGGACAGCTGGGCATGGGTTTCAAACCCAATCACAACCTCATAGCCCTGCACCAGTGGTGACTCACTCATACCTTTGCTCCTTGGGGCTGCTGCAAATGCCAATCGGTCACGGCTTGCAGGTGATGGGCCGTGTGCAAGAGGGTTCTTTCGTCAAGGTAGTTGCCAATCAATTGCAGGCCCACTGGCAAGCCATGCTCACCCAAACCCACAGGCACGCTCATGCCTGGCAGCCCCGACAGCGAGGCAGGCAGCGTGAAAATATCGGCCAAGTACTGGCTGACAGGGTCGTTCGACTTTTCACCCAAAGCCCAGGCAACCGTCGGCGCAACTGGCCCAGCAATCACATCGCACGTTGCAAATGCTTTTTGAAAGTCTTGGGCGATCAAACGCCTGATTCGTTGCGCTTTCAGGTAGTAGGCATCGTAGTAGCCGTGAGAGAGCACATAGGTGCCAGTCAAGATGCGCCGCTGCACCTCGGGGCCAAAGCCCTGGCTGCGTGACTGCACATACATATCGACCAAATCTTCGAAGTGGTCCGCGCGATGGCCGTAGCGCACACCATCAAAACGCGACAGGTTAGAACTGGCCTCAGCCGGAGCGATGATGTAGTAAGCGGGGATGGCCAACTCGGTGAGTGGCAAACTCACATCCACCAATGTTGCGCCCAGCTTTTCCAACTCGGCCAAGCCAGCCTTCACAGCCGACAACACATCGGCACGGCAACCCTCGGCGAAAAACTCTTTGGGCAACCCAATGCGCAAACCTTGCAACGGTTTTTGCACATCAGCGCCTTCACGCGGGTCCTCCAAATGGGCACGCAGCGAGGGCACCGGCACATCCAATGAGGTCGAGTCTCTGTCCAGGTCTGGGCCCATCATGGCCTCTAGCAGCCATGCGCAGTCTTCAGCACTGCGGGCCATCGGGCCCGCTTGGTCCAAGCTCGATGCGTAGGCCACCATGCCATACCGCGAGCACCGACCATAAGTTGGCTTGATGCCGGTGATACCGCAAAACGCTGCCGGCTGCCGAATGGAGCCACCCGTATCTGTGCCAGTGGCCCCAGCAACCATGCGAGCGGCTACAGCCACCGCAGAGCCGCCCGATGAGCCACCGGGCACACGCGACGCATCCCATGGGTTGCGAGCCACCCCATAAGCGGAGTTTTCATTCGCAGACCCCATGGCAAATTCGTCACAATTTGTTTTGCCAAGCGTCACCACACCTTGCTCAGCCAGGCGTTGCACCACGCTGGCATCGAACGGGCTCATGTAACCACTCAGCATGCGCGAGCCTGCCGTGGTTGGCCAATCCCGCGTAACGAACACGTCCTTGTGAGCGATGGGGACCCCCAAGAGCGGCAACTTAGCACCCGACTCAATTTGGGCATCCGCCGCACGGGCTTGCGCCAAGGTGCTTTCAACTTGCAGCGACAGGAAAGCACCGTTGTCTGCTAACTGCTGGCTGCGTTGCAGCATGTGCTGTGCCACTTCGACCGCCGAGACATGCTTAGCCGCGATTTGTGAGGCGGTTTCAGCAACGCCCCAATCATGAATATCTTGGCTCATTCGATGACCTTTGGTACCAAAAACAATCCCCCATCAGCCGCTGGTGCATTCTGCATGTTTAACTCGCGGGCATTGGGCTCGCTGACCACGTCAGCGCGCAATCGCAGGGCCACGTCTCGCATCACAGCGGCAGGGTGCGCCAAAGGCTCGACGTTTTGCGTGTCCACAGCATTCATGCGCTCGACCAGCTCAAAAAAACCGTTGATTTGATCCAGCATTCGCGGTGCCTCTTGAGGCTCCAATCGCAACCGGGCGAGTTGAGCGATGCGCTCTAATTCTTGCATCGAAAGTGACATGCTTGTTTCCAATTTCTGCCGCCTGCGTCCGAGATAGAAGGGGCGGAACCTTTAAAGTCTAGCGTTGGCGCTGAAATGCTTCAGGTTGCTGCACTCAAAGCCGCGCGCATGCGGTATTATCCCGCCTTTAGTGTGCCTTTTTGAATGGCGCCCCACAGCCGCCCCCTGGTACCAAGATCCAACCACAGCGACCCAACATGTTCGAATCTTTTCGCCGCCATTTTTCGACCGACTTAGCCATCGACCTTGGCACAGCCAACACCCTGATTTATGTGCGCAACAAGGGGATCGTCCTGGATGAGCCCTCTGTGGTGTCTATCCGCCACGAAGGCGGCCCTCAAGGTAAGCGCACATTACAAGCCGTGGGCCATGAGGCCAAGTCTATGTTGGGCAAGGTCCCTGGCAACATCGAGGCCATTCGCCCGATGAAAGATGGCGTGATTGCGGACTTCACGGTGACCGAGCAAATGCTCAAACAGTTCATCAAGATGGTCCACCCCAGCTCTATCTTTCGGCCCAGCCCGCGCATCATCATTTGTGTGCCGTGTGGTTCTACCCAAGTTGAGCGCCGCGCCATCCGCGAGTCCGCCTTGGGTGCCGGCGCGTCTGAGGTTTATCTGATCGAAGAACCCATGGCGGCCGCCATTGGCGCTGGCTTACCCGTCTCGGATGCGTCCGGCTCCATGGTGATTGACATCGGCGGCGGCACAACCGAGGTTGGCATCATTTCCCTGGGGGGCATGGTGTACAAGGGCAGTGTGCGCGTGGGGGGAGACCGCTTTGATGAGGCCATCATCAACTACATCCGGCGCAATTACGGCATGTTGATTGGCGAGCCCACGGCAGAGCTAATTAAGAAAAAGATCGGTTCAGCCTACCCCGGTGGCGAAGTGCGAGAGCTCGAGGTCAAAGGTCGCAATCTGTCCGAAGGTGTGCCCCGCAGCTTCGTGATTTCATCCAACGAAGTCTTGGAAAGCTTGACCGAGCCCTTGAACCAAATTGTTTCGGCGGTGAAAAATGCACTCGAGCAAACCCCTCCAGAGCTGGGTGCCGACATCGCAGAGCGCGGCATGATGCTAACGGGCGGCGGCGCATTGTTGAACGATTTGGACCGCTTGCTCGCAGAGGAAACCGGACTACCGACGTTGGTCGCGGAAGACCCCCTGACCTGCGTGGTTCGCGGTTGCGGCATAGCACTAGAGACCATGAGCGGTCTGGGCACGGTGTTCACGTCTGAATGAATGCGGGGGACCCACAGCCGTGAGGCCATCCGCCCCAGCTGCCAGCTAGCAGGTTGATATGGCGACCCGCGCTCCCTACCGAACCTCTCCCAGTTTTTTCAAGCAAGGCCCCACGGCCTGGTTCAGGCTCATGGTTGCGGCCTCGCTGTCACTCACCCTGATGGTGGCAGACCAGCGGTGGGACTTTGCCACGCCCGTGCGCAAAGGGGTCGCTACTGTGCTTTACCCATTGCAATGGCTGCTCTTGCAGCCCGCGCAGTGGGCAGACTCGCTCAGCAACGATTTAGATGCACTGCGTGAGGCTCAAGCGATGGTGCAAAAACTCACTCAAGAAAATTTGGAGCTCAACCGGGCGAACCAAAACGCCGAGTATTTGGCGCTTGAAAATGCACAGCTGCGCGAATTGCTCAACTTGCAAGTGCGCGTACCCACGCGCTCGCGCGCCACACAAGTGCTGTACCGAGTGGCAGACCCTTACAGCTACTCAGTGATGATCTCTCACGGTACCAGCTCTGGGGTGCGACGCGGTGATGCAGTCATAGATGCCAACGGTGTCTGGGGTCAGGTCACGCAGGCTTATCCGTTCAGCGCCGAGGTCCGTTTGATCAATAGCCCACAACAGAACACACCAGTGATCAATGCCCGAAGTGGGGCGGCCGGGGTGGTCGTGGGCTCTGCGCTTCAAAAAGACGCACTAGAGTTGCAATTTGCACCCACCCGCGCGGACCTACAAGTGGGTGACTTGTTGGTGACCAGTGGTTTGGATGCGGTATATCCACCCGGCTTTCCGGTGGCAACCATTACGCGAATTGAGCGGGGTGCCAAAAATTATTTCGATTTGATTTTGGCCCAGCCTACAGCGGACGTCCAAAGCAGCCGGTATTTGTTGGTGGTTCATGCTGAGCTCGGTAAAGGCCCGGAGCCCAGCACCCCTCCATCGCCAGACCCAAGTGAAGGCAACCGACCGTTGCCCCGACCCAAACCATGATGCTACCTCGCGGCGAACCCCTTCTGCTACCGGTTTACGCGCCCTTCATTTGGGGCACCTTGGCGCTGGCATTTCTGATCAGCATGGCCATCAATATCATGGCACCAACCATGAGCGCGTGGATGCCAGACTTGGTGCTCGTGAGCGCGATGTTTTGGGCGATGCATCAGCCCCGTTATGTGGGTGTGAGCGTGGCATTCACGCTAGGCCTTTTCAACGACGTCCAACAATCGGCGTTGTTGGGTCAACACGCTTTCATTTACAGCCTTGCCGCGTATTTTGCGATCCAGCTTCAGCGTCGCTTGGCTTATTTCAGCAGCTCTCAGCAAGCCATTCAGTTGCTTCCGATGCTGGCGGGCTTGAGTGCACTGCAGTGGCTGATTCGATGGTTGAGTGATGGTTTTGTGCCTACTTGGCCGATGTTTATCGCCCCCATCGCAGAGGTGTGCCTGTGGCCTCTGCTTGATTGGGTGTTGCTGGCACCCCAACGCCGCCCCCCTGATCAAGACGATCACCGACCGCTATAGCGCCCCCATGGTTACCCTGCGGAACGTAGAACTTGAGCTGCTGCGCTTTCAGCGCCGTTTGGCTGTGGCGGCATTGCTGGTACTCGTTGGCTTGTTGTTGATTGCCGCTCGCGCAGCTTATTTGCAAATTTGGCGCTATGACGCCATGTCGGCTCAAGCAGAAGGCAATCGAACTGCGATTGAGCCCATCGTGCCGGTTCGGGGTGACATTTTTGATCGCAACGGGCAAATCGTTGCCCGCAACTTTGCCTCCTACGGGGTCGAAATCACCCGCAGCGTGACGCCCGACCTTGAGCAAACGCTACAGGATCTGAGTGAGGTCATCGCACTGAGCGACGCTGACATTCAGCGCTTTCACCGCAGGGCTCGAGACATTTCCAAGCGCGAACCTGTTTTGTTGCGCCGAGACTTGAGCACACAAGAGCTGGCCCGTTTTGCCGCGCAACGCTATCGCCTGCCAGGCGTGGGCATCAGAGCCTTGCTGGTGCGCGAATACCCACTCGGCGCTACCGCTGGTCACGTTCTGGGCTACTTAGGGCGCATCAGCATGCGTGACCGCGAGGCGATGCTGCAATGGTCAGACGCAGAGCAAGCCAATTACCGAGGCACCACCGACATTGGCAAGAGGGGGATCGAGCGCCGATATGAACAGCAGTTGCATGGCACGGCAGGGTATTTGCGGATGGAGACATCGGCACGCGGCTACACAACGCGTGAACTTGAGCGGGTAACTGCGCAGGCTGGGCAGGCTCTGAATTTGTCGATTGACATGCGACTGCAGCAGTTGGTTGAAAAGCTTTACGGCGAACGGCGCGGCGCCTTGGTGGCCATGAATCCCCAGAATGGCGAAGTGCTTGCCATGGTGAGCATGCCCACCTTTGACCCGAATCTTTTCATCGGTGGCATTGACGTGGCCTCGTGGCGTGCGCTCAATGAGTCCCCAGACAAGCCGCTGCTCAACCGCGCGGTGAACGGAACGTACCCCCCCGGCAGCACCTACAAGCCATTCATGGCCCTCTTGGCAATGGCCAGCGGCAAACGCGATGCTTCCACCATCGTCTCTGATCCGGGCTATTGGATGTTGGGAGAACATAAATTTCGAAGCCACGGCGATACAGCGCTTGGACGCATCGATCTTCACACCAGCTTGGTGAAGTCAAGCAACGTCTACTACTACGAACTGGCCTATGAGCTCGGCATCGACACCATCTACGAGTTCATGCGACCTTTTGGTTTTGGACAACGCACGGGCATCGACCTCAATGGCGAATCCAGAGGTATCTTGCCCAGTCGTGAATGGAAGGCAAAAAATTTCCAAGGCCAACGCAGCCAATGGTATGCCGGCGATACGGTGTCCTTGGGTGTGGGCCAGGGTTTCAACAGTTTCACGATCTTGCAACTGGCCACAGCCACCTCGGCACTTGCAAATGGCGGGTGGCGGGTGACCCCGTCTTTGGTTCGCTCGGCAGAGTCAGAGGCCTCACCCGATGAAGCGACTCCGGCTGTTGCTGAACCCGTTCATCTCGGCATCCTTCCCAATCACCTGCAAGTGGTGACGCGTGCCATGGTTGACGTCACGCGCGAGGGCACGGCCAGAGCGGCATTCAATGGTGCGCGCTACGCCAGTGCGGGAAAGACCGGTACCGCGCAGGCCGTCACGATCGCCCAAGCCGACTCGTACGACGCGGAGAAGTTGGCTGAGCGCCAACGCGACCACTCGCTTTACGTGGCCTTTGCGCCGGCCAATAAGCCCGAAATCGCGGTCGCATTGATTGTTGAAAACGCCGGTTTTGGGTCAACCGGGGCGGCGCCAATTGCACGCCGAGTGTTTGATTATTGGTTGCTCAACGAATACCCCAGCGCCGAGGACATTGCAGCGGTCTCTCAGGGGGCGGCTCCGGCGCCCATTGGTCAACCACGGCGTGCGAGTGACATACCGCTAGAACGTGCAGAAATCCAATTGATCAGCCCCCCGCAACCTCAGGTGACCGGCCCTTAGCTGTAGGCGTCTGCAGCGGTCTTGAGCACCAGAGCCAAAACCACCAAAACAAAAACGCCACGCACAAATCCCGCGCCATGGCGCAGCGCCAGGCGTGACCCCACCAAGCTGCCAGCGACATTGGCCAAGGCCGTCCAGATCACCACATGCCACCAAATGTGTCCTTGGTAGGCAAACAACATGAGCGCCGAAAAATTAGAGGCCCAGTTGAGCAGCTTGGCTGTGGCACTGGCGTGCAAAAAATCGTAGCCCAGAACCCGCACCAGCAAAATCACGAAAAAGCTGCCCGTCCCTGGCCCAAAAAACCCGTCGTAGCCGCCCACAACGGCGGCGATGCCCATCATCCACGCACGCTCCTGAGTTGCACTCAAGCGTGGGGCGTGTTCGCGCCCGAGGTCCTTTTTCAAAAGGGTGTAAACCAAGACCAAGACCAAAACGACCGGCAATATTTTGCGCAGCGACTCTGGGGGCACCTGCGTCACCATCCAAGCCCCGACCACCGAGGCCATGCACGCGCTGAGCATGGCATAGGCGACGGTGCGCCATGGCAGTTTGACGTGGCGGGTGTAGTGCCAACTGGCCGCTGCGGTACCCCACATCGAGGTGCCCTTGTTCACCCCAAACAAGGTAGCCGGGTGGGCGTTGGGAAATGTCGCAAATAGTGCAGGCACCATGATCAGTCCACCACCGCCTACGATCGCGTCGATCAAACCCGCCAACCCTGAAGCGAAGGTGATCACCAACCATTCCAATCCCGTCATGGCCTTCAATTCACCTCAAAAATGGGCCGCAAAAAAAGCGCCGGTGACAACACCGGCGCTTTGCTCGTCTCTGATGGACTTATATGTCTCCTCGACCTCGCCATATGCACGAGAACGTGTCTCGCTGCGAGTGGGATCACTGTAAACCCGATAAACCCTTTGACATACTGGGACTTTCCCCTACAAGGTCCTTCTGACGCCTTCTGTCACCGCATTAAATCTCAAGTACTTGCCAGTATCCAACGCGCGGCCTTTTCCGCAATCATCAGCGTCGGGCTGTTCGTGTTGCCACTGGTGATGGTGGGCATGACGCCGGCATCGGCAATGTGCAGGCCGCGGATGGTCCCGCCCTGGCCATCCAGCGCTTGAAGATAGGGGTTGACCACGGCGTTCGGGTCATCGGCTCGACCCATCTTGGTCGTGCCCACAGGATGAAAAATGGTGGTGGCGATGTCGCCCGCTAAACGGACCAGATCCTCGTCACTTTCATATTGAACGCCTGGTTTGACTTCTTGGGGGTTGTATTTTTTCAGGGCTGGTTGAGCCACAATTTTGCGGGTGACGCGCAAAGAATCGGCGGCGACTTTTTGATCATCTGGCGTGCTGAGGTAATTGGGCGCAATGGCTGGCGCTTCGCTGCAATGCGGACTTTTGATGTGCACACTTCCTCGGCTGCTGGGATTCAAATTGCACACGCTGGCGGTGAACGCGTTATAGCGGTGCAGCGGTTGACCAAATGCATCAAGGCTGAGCGGTTGCACATGAAACTCGATGTTGGGCCACTCTCTTTGATCATCGCTGCGGGTAAAGCCCCCCATTTGACTGGGCGCCATGCTCATGGGGCCACTGCGCTTGAACAAATACTCGAGACCAATTGCTGCCTTGCCCCACAGGCTGTTCGCCTGTTGGTTCAATGTTTTGACGCCACTGACTTGGTAAACCGCGCGGATTTGCAAGTGGTCTTGCAAGTTGGCGCCGACGCCTGGGTGGTCCAGCTTCACATCAACCCCAGCGTCCTTGAGAACCCGCCCGGGACCCATACCCGACA
>Ga0181560_10002431_pt1 | contig 17320 bp, 11 predicted proteins | sample 011ome_20_FD_133751 | JGI IMG/M metagenome (GOLD analysis project Ga0181560, IMG submission 133751) | Coastal salt marsh microbial communities from the Groves Creek Marsh, Skidaway Island, Georgia - 011509CT metaG (megahit assembly) | ecosystem: Environmental > Aquatic > Marine > Intertidal...
CGACTCGTTCGAAGAGTGCGTGACCCCCCCGGAATCGATGCCATCCCCCGCGTCGACGCCCTCGGCGCGCGCGCGCGCCTCGCGGCGACGCGTCGTCGTCGTCGCGCGTCGTCCCCCGTCCGAACGGCGAAAAAACAGCCGGGGACGTCCGTCCGCCCGCCGTCCCTCCCTGACGGCCCCGCCAACCCCGCCCCATCCCCCCTGCCGCTCCGCTCGCGATCCAGGGTCTTAAACCAAGAGCTCCCCGCGGACGAAGAGCGCGACGCCGCGCTGAAGCGAGGCCTGGACGCGATGTACCGATCCGCGCAGGACAAGATCGCGACCCACTTCGGTCGGTTCGCGGAGGGCGCGGGCGCGGACATCTTCGCCGTCCCGAACGAACTTCTGAACGCGCGCGACCTCGCGGAGGACCTCCCGTCGTGCTCCGCGGAGGAGGAAGCCGCGATCGACGACGATCTGCGGATGATTCGGAAGCGCTTAGCGCACTTTGAGGCGCTGAAGATGCACTGCGATAAGCAGAGCGAGTTGCTCGACGCCGAGCTCGAGGATTTCGCCGTCGTCGCGAAGCAGCTGAAGGAGGGCAAGGAGAACGCGGGGAAGACCCTGGGCGGGGATAAGGAGAACGCAAACGCGTGCGCGGCGATCGTCTACGCCGCGCGGCAGCTGCAGCCGCTGTTAGAGCAAGCGGAGGCGATGCAACGGAAAGGGAACGTGTTCAGCGCGGACGGGTTCAGGATCGGAGACGTCTCGAAGACCGCGGACCCGGTCGTCATGGCGAAGAGCACGCTGCGCGCGCACTTCGTGAAGGGGTGCTCGCTGGAGATTTTGAAGAGCATCAACGCGCGGTTGAACGCGCAGAAGGCGGCGACGATGCAGGCGGCGGCGGCGGCCGCGGCCGCGGGCGGGGAAGCGGCGGCGATGGTGACGGAATGACGACGAGATGAGAATCGAGTCGACTCGAGACGTTTAAAAGAATACCATGTACACAGGTAACGACTGGACGACGACGCCGTGCGCGCGAACATCGCATACGGTACGGCATCATGAACGCGTTCCATATATACGTATTAAATGTCCGGTCCGCGGAGGCGACGCCCTACGCGTAGTGCCGCTCGACGTAGTCCGACTGCGGCATCCCGTTCGGGAAGCTCTTCTTCGCCACCTTCTCCCACTGCGCCTTGCCGAAATTCATCAACTGCAACACCATGTTCCTGTGCCGCTTGCGACCGCGTCTGGGATCGTCGAATCCCCCGCCCGGGCCGCTCATCCCGCCGCCGTTCATCCCTCCGACTCCGGATCCCATCCCGGTCCCGCCCGTCGCGTTTAAGATTCCGCTCCCGCCGCTCCCCGCGAGCCCACCGCTCGGTAAGACGCTCTCGTTCGCGGCGAGGGAGATGAAGAACCCGAACGGGACGATCCACACGATCATCAGGAAGAACCCGAGGTGATACTCCAGCGTGTGATGCTCGTATTCGTACGCGTCGCCTCGGAAGTGCCGCAGCCACATCACGTGGTTCGCGACGAGGAACAGCGCGCTGCCGATAAACTCCGGGGACGTCGCCTCGATGAACGGGAAACGCTTGAGCAGCGTCTGGTAGCACCCCAGCGCGGCGAGCGACACGGCGACGCAGCTGAACGGCATCCCGTCCACGATCAGCAGCAGGACGTTCACGCCCACGGAGATCTTGATGCTCCACTGCAAGACGCGCTTCGTCAGGCGCGTGTGCTCTTCGACCATCTCCGCGAGGTAGTACAACCCCGTGGCGAGGCAGACGGCGATGAACACGAGGAACAGGTACGCGCCGCTGTACGCTATTATCGCGGAGAAGAACGACATCGTTGAACTCGTCGAGATCCGCGGATCGATCGGCGGAAAAAAAATGAAACGAGCGGCTCTCCGACGACGACCTCGACGCGCGCTTCCCTCCTCGCGACGCGCTTCCTTCCTCGCGACGCGCGCTCGCGATCGCGGCGCTCGGGTCCGCGCGAGGCTAGCTACGGAACGAGAGAAGCCGACGGGTCGCGACCGCGCGGCGGTGCGGGCGGCCTATGCCGCGTTTTCACCGCGCGGGCAGACGACAGGAGACCGAGCTTTTGCGCCGCGCCGTCGCGGCCGCGGTCGGCTAGATCGGCCGGCGATGACTTGAAAGGCGGGCAAATAAATCCCTGTGCACGATCCTCCCCGCGCGCCATTGCGAGGCGCCAGGCGACGTTCGGGGACGCGATCCCCATGGCGGACGCCGCTAAGGACGAAACCGACCCTCTCGATCGCATCGTCCTGCGCTACCTCCAAAAGCGCGGGTACAAGGACGCGGAGAAGGCGCTCAAGTCCGAGGCGAACATCGCGAGCGTCTCGCAGATGGCGCTCGTCCCGCACCTCGGCGCGGACGCGACGATCTCGGACCACATCCTGTACTACAACGAGGCCGCGGACGGGGACCCGGTCGCGCTCGTGCACGGGTACCGGCTCCTGAGAGACTGGACGCACGCGGCGCTGGACATGTACAAGGTGCGACGATCGGATCGGCGCGCGATCGCGGTCCCGAAGGAAGCGCGCCTTTCCTCCGCTCCCGTCCGTCCTCGTGGTTCTAAATATTAGGGCAAAAACAGAACGACTCGAAATCGATCGACCGAATCGCGCGCGGTCGCGTCGCGTCCCTCGTGCCCTCCTCCTCCGTCTGACGACGCTCCCTCCCTCCCTCCCTCACCCCTCTCGACAGCCCGAGCTCCTGCGCATCCTGTACCCGATGTTCGTGTACTGCCACCTCGATCTCGTGTCTCGCGACCACGGCGCCGTCGCGAGAGAGTTCCACCGACGATTCGGCGACGATCACCTCCTCCTCCACGGCGACGTCGTGCGATCCCTCCGCGGGCTCGCGACGCCCGCGCACCTCGCGAAGGATTCGACCGCGAAGACGCTGCGAGAGAACCGCCTCCCCGTGCGATGCTGCAAGTACACGTTCGACCTGCTTCTCAAGTATCTCCACAACGCGAATCAGATCGCGTTGCTCGCCGTGCTCAACGCGCACGTCGCGGTGACGGTGACCGTCGGCGACCCGGAGCCGCACGCGGACGAGGAGGATATCGTGGCGAGGAACACGATCACGGGGCAGGGCCCGCCGAGCAAGACGGACGCGTTCAACGCGAGCAAGGAGGGAAGGTGGGGGGTGCTCGTGGACTGCGTGGAGCTGCAGGCGGCGGATGAGTTCGAGGAGGAGAAGATTCGAACGGCGAACGCGAAAAAGGAGAGGGAGAGGAAGAGCGGCGGCGGCGGCGGCGGCGAGGGCGGCGAGGGCGAGGACGACGACAAGGAAGGCGGCGGCGAAGAGAAGGAGAAATCCACGCCGACCAAGTCGAAGAAGAAGGCGGCGGCGGACGCGGCGAAGGAGAAGGAGGAGGCGGAGGCTGCGGAGAAGGAAAAAGGCCCGGAGCTCACCATCGTCTCGAGCGAGGTCCCCGTGCCGGAGCTGTCGTACGAAGCGCGGTGGGAGTCGATCGAGGACATTCGCTACCGCGCGCGGATCAGCAAAGACGCGCTGCCGTCGTGCGCCTTCTACACGTTCACGCACGCGCACGAGCATTTAGTCTGCGCGACGACGTCGTCGGACGCCGCGCTCGTCGTCGGCGGGTTCCAAGACTCCGTCGTCAGGGTGTGGGACATGAACAAGTCCGTTCCGGGCGGGACGGACAAGTACGACACGGACCCCGCGTCGAGAAAGCGGCTGAAGCGCAGGGAGGCGGGGTACGATCAGCTCCCCGACGGCGACGACGACGACGACGACGACGACGACGAGGAGTTCAAAGAAAAAGGCGGCGGCGGCGACGGCGAAATACCGGCGAAGGGCACGAAAGTAGCGACGCCGCTGTACTGCAAGGAGTACATCGGACACTCCTCCGCGGTGCACGCGGTGAGCTTGAGCCCCGGGAACGAGTTCCTGCTCTCGTGCTCGAGGGACTCGACCGTGCGGGCGTGGTCGATGCAGCTCGAGATGCCGCTGTGCGCGTACCGGTCGCACAACTACCCGGTCTGGGACGTGAAATGGGCGCCGACGGGCCATTACTTCGCGTCCGCGTCGCACGACAAGACCGCGCGCGTGTGGGCGATGGACGTCGCGACGCCGCGCAGGATCATGGTCGGGCATCTCGCGGACGTGGACGTCGTGACGTGGCACCCGAACTGCAACTACATCGCCACCGGGTCGTCCGATCGAACTTTGAGACTGTGGGACGTGTCCACGGGCGAGTGCGTGCGAATTTTCACCGGGCACCGCGGCGGGATTCGATCGATCGCGATGTCCCCCGACGGGAAGTCCATGGCCTCAGGCAGCGACGACGGCGGGATCCTGACCTGGGACCTCGGCTCCGCCAAGTGCGAACGCGCGTTCGCCGGGCACGCGGGCGCGGTGTATTCCCTGGATTACGCCGGCGGAGACGCGACGTTGCTCGCGTCCGGCGGCGCGGACGAGACCGTGCGTCTGTGGGACGTCACGACCGGGAGCGGGAGCGTCGTCGCGGGCGGCGGCGGGACGGCGGGGGGGGGGACGAAGAAACGTGCCGGCGCGGTCAAGACGTTGAGGACGAGATCGACCCCCGTGTACGCGGTGAAGTTTACGCGACGTAATTTGTTGATTGGGATGGGCGCGAGGGCGCCGCCCAAGTCGCGAGAGGCCGTCGCGTGAGCGCGAAAGCGTACAACTTACTGTACACGGTGTCGATCGATTATATACACGAAACGCGTCACCGGCGCGCGAAACCAAATTTTTGGTTTTTTTCCTCACGCCAACGCGCCGACGGGTTCGACGGAGTCGCACTCGAGCTTCGACCTGCGGTGCTCGATCTCGTTCGTCCATACCGGCGTGGATCCGTACCCGTCCGGGAGCTGACACTCGTGCATCTTGTCCGTGCGCTGCTGGTTCAGCTCGAGCCGGTCGAACTCGCGGCAGCCGTAGTCCTCGAAGACGTCCATGAGGAGGTAGCACTTGAACCGCGCGAACACGTTTCCGTCGCCGTCGTGGTACACGTACAGCTTGGACTCCGCCGCGGGCGTCACGCCGAGACGGCACGTGTACACGAGGCACGGGAACTCCCCCGGGACAGGGACGAGCTCGCCCGCGGCGGCGAGCTCGAGCGTCGCGCGCGTGGCGGGGTCTTGAAGCGCGCGCGCCGGCGCGAGGTCGTCCTCGAGCCGAACCAGGTCGTTCGGGTCGAAGTTTCCGGGCGGGGTATCGAACGGAGAACGGTTCGGAATAGGACGCCAGTTGCCGCCGCCGAAGCCGGCGCCGAACCACGGCGGTCCGATGACGTACCCCTGAGGTCCCCAGTACGGGAACGGGAACGGCGTCCAGCGTCCTTCGGGGGTGGCGGCGGCGGCGGCGGCGGCGGTCGTCGCGGCGGCGGCGGCGTCCGAGGGTCGCGCGCGCGTCGTCGTCGTCGTCGTCTTCGTCGTCGTCGGCGGCGGCGGCAGCCTCGCCGCCGCCGCGTCCGAGGCGACGGCGCGTCCGGTCGACGTCGGCGCCGCGAGCGCGCTCGCGGCGCTCGCGGCGAGGACTGCGACGCGTAGCAGCGTGCCTGGCGTGGAGGAGAGCGAGGCGGCGCGGGAGCGGTTCGGCATAGCGGAGCGAGGAGGCTGGCGTCGCGCACGCGCGGGGAGAGTGACGACGGGACGACGACGCGCGCTCGCGAGCGTTCGCTGACGCGCGCGATCGATGTCTCGTCCCGCGCTCGCGACGTCGTCACGCTCGGGTCCTAGGTAAACAGGCTCGTCCGAGCGCCGACCGGAGGATACCCCACCCTCGTAGCCTCGTGCGTGAGAACGCCCCAAGCGACGAATAAAATAACAATCATCGAACGATGGTTTGAACGGTCGGCCGAGTCCTAGCTAGCAGTCCCTCGGCCGATCACGCGCGACGTCGGCGCGCGAGCGGCAGTGTCGAACGCGCGCGCGGCAGGACGCGGCGTGGGTATCGTCGCCGACACGACCGCGGACGGCGTCGTTCTCGCGGAGGAGGCGCGCGCGAGTCCGTTCGGAGGCGCGACGTCCATCGCGCGTCTCTCGTGGAGGGGCAATTTGATTCGCGCCCGCGCGCGCGTCTCTTCGCATCGATCGGGGTAAAAATCGCCCGGGCGGCAGCGTCGTTGAAGGCATGACACCGGAGAGCGCGAGGCGCTGGGTCGACATGACCAGCGGCCTCGGCGCGCGCGGGGGCGCGAGCGCGTCGAGTCAGAAGAACTACGACTGGCGGCAGATCGATCCCGTGGTGCGTCTCGACCCCGCCCGCGACGACCGCGGCTGCTTGATTGTCGAGAATTATATCTTCCCACGACCAAAGCTCCTCGGCGTCTATCCCGCTGACCTCTCCTTCCCTCCCCGCGCGCAATTCTCGCAGGTCGTGGAGGACATCCTGAACCACGCGGAGGAAATAGCGGTCGCGGAGACGGGCGCGGGCGGGGAAGTCACGCTCCTGCGTCTTCTCAAGGTGCGCCATTCCCATTCCGCCAGAATTCGTCGCGTCGAATCCGATCCGATCGATCGAATTTCACCTCCGTCTGTCTGTCGACGCACTCGCGCGCCCCCCTCACTCTCCCCGTCCACCGTTCCCCCGACCCGCAGGCGTACGAGACCGTTCTCCAAGAGCACGGCATCGTCCCCGAGGAGGACACGCACTACTACCGGTTCCTCCTGAAGCTGTCGCTGGACCCGGATCCGAATTGGTGGGTCAAGTACGAGCGCGAAAAGGCGCGGCTGAACCAAGCCGGCGCCGGCCTCACCGCGAGGACGCCGCGGATGACGCCGCACCACGGCGGAGACGGGTTCGACAGCGACTACTACGACGTCCGCGAGCGCGTCTTGGCGGAGACGAAGCGGAGCAATCGACAGGTGCACTACCACCCGGGCACGGGCGGCGGAGGCTATTACCCCGAGTACGGCGAAGACCCCGCGGAGAGCGGCTACGCGGACTTTAAACTCCTCGCGGCGTCGTTTCGCGTGTGGGTTCGGCACGCCGCGGCGCTGCGCGCGCTGAGGATCGCGAGAGAGGCTGCGGTGGAGAACTACATGATCTCCGTGTCGTTTTGGGAGTGCCAGACCCTGAAGCGGTGCCTCTCGCGTTGGCGCGGACGAAGGAACGTGTTCCAGCTCCACGCGCTCAGGTTTTGGTACGGCAGCAACCTCAAGATGCGGTTCTTGTGGTGGAGGGAGATTTCCAAATTCAACCGCGTCGGCGCGCAGTCGAAAGCGATCGACGCGCATCGCAAGGCTGCGATGAAGAAGGCGTTCAAAGGGTGGTCGATCGAAGCCGCGAGGGAAGCCGCGCTGTCCAAGTGCGGCGGCAGCGTCGAAGCGCAGACGCTGCATCGGATCAAGCTCATGTCGTACGTCAAGTGGCGCAGCGCGTTCCACGAGCGCATTCGAAGAAGAGAAGTCCTCGAGAGATGCGCGAGACGCATCATGCAACGCTCGCTCTCGGGCGCGTACCAAGCCTGGGTGCACTTCACGCTCGTCAGGCTGGAACAAAAGGCGACGTACGAGCGCGTGTTGGAGATTCCGAAGCGTCGGCACATGCGCATCGGGTGGTTCTCGTGGAGGAACGCGTTTCTCGACCGCGAGCGCATGCGACGCGCGTGCCGGTTGATTCTCAACTCGCAGATCGCGCGCGCGCTTCGAACGTGGAAGAACGTCGTCGACGAGCTGGTGGACATGCGACGCAAGTGCGAACGCGTCATCGCGCGGTTGCAGATGCGCGCCGCCGCGGGCGCGTTCGCGCGCTGGTGCGAGATGGTGGGTGAGATCCAGGAGCAGCGCGGCGTCTTAGAGAAGGCGGTGCGGACGATGATCACCCAACGCGGCCTCAGAAGCGCGTGGGCGAAGTGGGTCGAGTACGCGGAGCAAGAGATCGAGTTCAGGGAGAAGACGGGTAAGATCATCAAGCACTTCATGAACCGCACGATGGCCGCGGCGTGGAACCGCTGGATCGAGTTCGCGGAGCACTGCCAGCTCGTCAGGATGGCGGCGAAGTATTTCGTGAACGGGACGCTGATGCGCGCGTTTCAAAAGTGGCAAGACAAAGTCGTGGAGCTCCAGGAGGACAACGCGCGGCTCTTGAAGGCGGTGAAAATTTTCAGCAACCGCACCCTCGCCGGGGCGTGGAACAAGTGGTACGAGCTCATCGAAGAGAAACGAACGCTCGAGGAGAAGATGAGGCTCGCGATGAAGAAGTGGTTCATGAAGGAACTGTACAACGGCTTCGAGGCGTTCAAGGAAAACTGGGAGCTGAACAAGCGCCTGCGAAGGGCGCTGGTGTATTTCACCAACGCCGCGATGCTCAGGGCGTTCCAGCGCTGGGAGCAGTTCGCGATCGAGTCGCAGGAGGACAGGGTGCGCATCGCGAAAGCGCTGAAGAAGTTCATGATGGCCGCGACCGAGGGCGCGTTCCGGCGCTGGGAAGAGTTCACGCAAGAGAGCATCGAGATGCGTCAGAAGCTCGAGTCGATCATGGCGCGCTTCATGAACCGAACGCTCGCGGGGGCGTGGAACAAGTGGGATTCCATCGTGGTGCACAAGAAACACATGCGCGAGTGTCACATGCGCGCGCTCGTGCACTACGCGGTGTCCCTGCAGGGGCGGTGTTTCCACACGTGGTACGACAACGCGTCCGAGTCGGCGCGCATGGAACGCGTGATGCGGTCGGTGATTTCGCGCATCAACAACCGAAAGCTCATCGGATCGTGGGAGCGGTGGCACGATTACGTCGACGAAGTCATCGAAGCGCGCGCGATCGCTTCCAGGGCGCTCGCGTTCTTCACGAAGAAGAACATGGCCGGCGCGTTCGCGCGCTGGTGCGACTTCACCGAGGAGTCGCTCGAGCTCAAAGAGATGCTTCAGAAAGCCGTCAACCGATTCATGAACTCCGCGAAGCAAGCAGCTTTTGACACCTGGTATCACGTCACGACCGTGGAGCTCGAGCGGAAGCGCTTGGTCATCGAAGCCGTCGCGAAGCGCATGAACCGAAGCGCCGGCTTCATCTTGAAGCAGTGGTACGACTACACGCAGTTTGAGCTCCGCATGAGGGACACGCTCGAGAAGGCGGTGAGGCTGTTGATGAACAGGACAATCAACGGCGCGTTTAGGCGGTGGGAGGAGAAAGTCGAGGAAGCGAGGCGGCTGCGCATCGCGATGCGTAAGTTCATCATGGGCGCCGTCGCCGCCGCGTTCGCGAGGTGGGTCGAGTACACGAACGACATGCAGCTTCTGAGGAAGCTCACGCTCGCGATGACGAGAGGGAACGAGCAGCTCCTGGAGCGGTACTTCCTCAAGTGGGTCGACTTCCGCAGAGGCGTCAAGGAGGAGAGGGCAAACTACAAAGCCGCGGTGCTCAAGTTTTTCGGAAGCTCGCAGAGGAAGTGCTTCGTGGAGTGGACGAAATACACCTACACGATGCTGCGCGTGAAGCAAATCTTAGGGAACGGCCTGAAGCGCACGGTGAAACTCGCGCTGCGGGCGTGGGGCGAAGAAGCCGTCAGAGCGAAGTTGATGCGGTCGAAGAGCGGGTTTCTCGCGGCAAACTCCGCCGCGGGCGTCGGCCGACGGTCGTTCAAGATTTGGATGCGAACGATGCGCGGGTGCAGGCACTTCCGGCTTCGTCACTCGCGGTCGCACTTCACGCAGTGGACGTACTTCTGCGGCGTTCGTAAGGAGGACAAACGACGCGAGGAGAAGTTGCGGATCGTTCTGAAGCAGATCATGTTTGGAAATTTGAACCGGATGTTCGCCGGGTGGCGGCTCATCATCATCCGCAACAAGCGTTTTTTCCGCAAGCAAGCCGCGCTGACGCGCGCGCTCGCGAACGGCGACGCGCTTTTGCGACAGAAGAAACGACGTCTGATCACCGCGGCGTGGCGGTCTTGGCGCGTGGACTCGGGGAAGATGCACCACGTCAGGAAGCTGTTGGGCCGCGCGTTTTCGCGCGCGAAGGGGACGTTCTTTTCGCGCTGGTGGAACTACGTCGAGCACCGCCGCTCGAAGCTCGAGAAGTTTCAGTCCGCGACGCAACTGTACGATCACATGCTCCAGCGCGCGACGTTCCAACAGTGGCTGCGCACGTCCCAAGAGCTCGCGTCCGAGATGGACGCGAAGCTCCGCTCCGCGCTCGAGTTTGCCTTTGGCTCCACGTTGATCTTCACGCTCAACAAGTGGCGAGCCGTCGTGCAAGAGGGGAAGCGCAAAAAGTTCGCGATGCAGCGCCTGATCGCGCTCCTCGCCGGGTGCAACCTCGAGAACACGGCGAGGCACGTCCTCCTGGAGTGGAAAAACGTCTGCCTCGAAACGCAGAGGGGGACGATGCACCTGCGCAAGGCGGACAACCACTTCGCGTTTCGCGTCATGGACCAGGCGTTTTTGTCCTGGCGCGTGCAAGCGCGGCCGCTCACGATGGAGGAGCACGTCGGGACGATCGCTCTCGGGTCGTCGGTGTGGGACAAAGACTACGACGACGACGGTCACGACACGGCGACGCACGCGACCGTGCTCGTGCGACGAACGCGCGCGATGTTCGACGGGAAGAACCCCGACAGCGAAGACGAGGCGGAGGAGGACGTGGAGGAGATCGTCGCCAAGGCGCCCGCGACTGGCGTGCGCGGCGTTCTCGCGCGCGCGTCCGCGCTCTCCGGCGTGGACTCGTTAGCCCCGGAGGAAGAGCCGTCGTTCCTTCTCGGCGCGAGCGGCTATCGCAACGCCGGCGGCGGCGGGGATAAGCTCGCGTCCAGTATGCGACGCGCGAAGGAGGAGGAGGAGGAGGAGGAGACGTACTTTCGCCCCGGGCCGCGGTCGAACCTCGCGGCGAGTAACCGGTTCAGCACGCCGTCCGGGCGCGACGTCGGCGGCTCGTCCGCGCGGGCGCGCGCGCGGTCGATGATCGCGCCGAGCACTGTCGGCCACGGCGGCGGCGGCGGCGGAGGGAGCGTCGCGCCGCGGAGGAGCGTCCCGGCGAGCGCGGGGGCGGCGTCGAGAAGCGCGGGATTTTGCTCCGACTGCGGCGCGGCGTACGCGCGCGCGGGACAAAAGTTTTGCATGGAGTGCGGCGCGCCGAGGTGAGCGCCGTCGTACAGTAGGCTTTCAATATATTCGATATATTATGAAACAAACATCGCCGTCTTTTCGATCGCGCTCGCGCCTCGTCTCTCCCCCCCCCGGCGTCTTCGATCTCGGCTCGGGCGGTCAAATTTTTTTTAAGAGCGAGGCCGGTCGGTCGCGGTCAACGCCTTTTCAACGGTTACTTACACGCGGCTTCTCGAAAGCCACGACGACGCGCGCGCGGCGGTCACATCCCGCGGCGCGCGGCGACGGTGAGCGACGGCGACGCGCGCGCGCTCGCCAACCCGTCGCGAACGCGAAAGGAGACGAGCCGCGGCGCGAGCGTCGCGGCGCGAGCGTCACCGCGCGGTCGTCCCCGCGCGCGTCAACGGCGGGCGTTTCCCCGCGGCCGAGTCGTTCTGAGATTTCGACGAGATTCGACGAGGACGACGCGATGTTGGACGAGCGCGAACGCGTGAGGCGCCAGCTCGCGCTCGAGACGAAGCGCCGGCGCGAGCTCTTCGAGAAGAAGGCCAAGGCGAGAGCGGCGCTCGAGGAGGAGATGGTGCGAATCTCGCGACGTTCCCCTCGCGTCCCGTCGTCCGCGCCGCGGTCCATTCCGTTTTTTTCGTAATTCGCGATTCCCCGCCGCCGACAGCCGCGCCCTCTCCGCTCCCGTCGCAGGCGAAGAACCGACTGAAAGAACGACGCGAAGCCCGCGAACGATCCGCGGCGTACATCCACAAGTCCCCCGAACCCCCCCCGCCGCCGAGCGACGTCAAGGTGTTCCACAGGGACACCCCCTCCGCGAGGACGAAGCACGGTCGATCCCCGGCGCCCACTCGCGCGTGCGGCGCGTGGGACGGACGCAAGATCCCGGCGCCGCACGCGGCGACCGCGTTCGGGACGCGCGTGACGCCGTCGGGGAGGACCGGCGACGGCGCCGGGGCGAGCCCGTGCGACGGCGCGACGACCGCGAGCGAGCTGAGGAGGTTTTTGAGGGAGAGGCGAATCGCGGGCGGCGGCGGGGGCGGCGGCGGGGGCGACGAAGACGGGAAGCGCGCGCGGTCCGCGGCGACGACGCCGTCGCCGTCCGCGCCGTGGAAGATGCTCAAGGCGAACGCGGCGGCGGATCTCGGCGCGATACTCACCGAAACTGAACGACGCGATATGATGTCCGAGGTGGAGGATTCGCACCGGCCGTTCGTGTTATCCGAGGTTGAAAAGCCCCCGCAGCGGGAGAACAAGCGCGTGCTGAGGATTCGGAAACCCGCGATGATTCGCGCGCCGGCGGCGGCGCTGGCAGATGAAGCGGCGTACCACGCGACGCGGCGCGACGACGAAATCGAAAACGATAACGATAACGACAACGAAAACGACAACGAAAACGAACCGCCGCGAGGGTTCACTAACTTCAGTCCCGTGCACGCGGGCGGCGAGAAAGCCATGGAGGCGAGGCGGTGGATGCGCGCGCACTTGCCGTCGACGTTTACGCCGCTGTCCGAGCAAGGAAACGGATCCGCGGGCGCGTCTCTGGCGTCGACGCCGTCGATGCGATCGAACGCGGGGTCCGCGTCCAGGGCGGTCGCCGCGGCTGTCGCGGCGAGGATAGCTATGCTCAGCGACGACGAGGACGACGACGAGGAGGAGGTGGTGGAGCCGCGGCGCGCGGAGTCGGTGAGGGATAGCCTCGAGGTCGAACCCGAGCCGGCGCCGGAGCCGGAGCCGGAGCCCGCACCCGCGGAGGCGCCGCCGCCATCGCCCCCGGTGTGGAAGGACGGCGAAGACGAAGACGACGACGACGACGACGAGATGAGCCTGCAGCAGATGCGGGATAAGATGCGCGACGCGGCGGCGGCGGCGGCGGAGCGTCGCAAGCGCGGCGAAGACGACGGCGCGGGCGCCGCCGCGGGCTCGAGCGGCGCGAGCTTCGGCGCGACGACGACGCCTCCGGCGTTCCGCGACGCGAAGAGCAACCTCTTCCGCGACTCGTTCGCGGAGCTCGAGAAACTCGACGGCGGCGAGCAGTCGAACTGGTGGGGAAAGAAGCGCTCCGCGGCGCACGCGATGGAGCGCGCCGTCGCGTCCGCCGTCGCCGCGCCCGCCATCGCGGAGGAGCTCCTTGACAGCGTCGACGCGTTCGAGGCGATCGAACGGAACGTCTCCGAGGAGATGTCGGCCGCGTCGGGGATGGGTCCCGACCCCGACCCCGACCCCGACCCCGACGCGCGATCGGCCGCGGCGTCGTGCGCGCCGTTCAAGCCGACGAAACCCCCGGCGCTGAGCGTGAAGCGCCCGGACGTGCCCGCGTTGAAACCGCCCGCGGCGGCGCCGTTCAACCCGCCGAAGACGTACGCGGAGCGAGAGGCGGCGCGACGCGCCGCGGCGGAGAAGAAGACGCTGCCGTCGAAGGCGCTGCCGCTCGCGCCGCGCGAGGAGGAGGAGTTCTCGGACGAGGACATGGAGGACTACGAGCCCGGCGGGTCGTCGTCGTCGTCGTCCGAGTACGAGGAGGAGGAGGAGGAGGAGGCAGCGGCGGCGGCGTTTTCGTCGTCTCTGAAGCCGCCGTCGTCGCCGGACCCGCCGCGGTTTTGCGCGGAGCTCTCCGCCGCGGACGCGGGGTACGTCGCCTCCGCGCAGCGCCGCGCGGCGGCGCGAGCGACCGCGTCCTCGAGCGCCGTCAAGCCCAAAGTCATGTCCGCCGCGGAGAAGGTCAAGAAGATGGCCGAGGCGCCGCTCATGCTGAAGGGGTCGTACTTTGCCACGGCGGTGGAAAACGCGGAACGGTCGCGACGCGAAGCCGCGCGGTTGGCCGCGTTCGAGGCGGAGGAAGAGGCTGAGCGCGCGGCGGCGCGGCGGTCGAGGAGCGCGCACGGACCGCGGCGGGTGCCGTCGCTCGCGCCGCCGCCGTCGCACGGGCCCGTGTACGCGCCCCCGGGGACTCGCCCGAGCCCGACGGGGTTGGGGTTCGGCCACGCCGCGGCGTTCGCGCGTCAGCCAAACTTTGCGACCCACCATCCGTACCAACCGTCGCCGCCGCCTCCGCAGCACTGGGGGATGTACCCCGCGCAGCTTCAGGTTCAGCAGCAGCATCACCATCACCACGCGATGATGCAGCAGCAGCAGTGGCAGATGCGCGAGATGCAGATGCGCTGGCAGCAGCAGCAACAGCAGCAGCGGCAGACGTTCGCGCCGCCGCAGCCGTCGCCGACGCCGCGGGTGCAAGGCGCGAAACGCGTGACGCCGCAAGGCCGCCGCCGACGCGACGCGCCCGCGAGCGCGACGAAACACGTCCGTTTCGCGGAGACCCCGGAAGGCAGGGCGGTGCGCGAACTTCTCGGCGACGGCGCGCGCGGCGGGAGCGGCGGCGAGCGATACGTCAACCGCGTGAAGAGCGCGACGGGCGCGCCGACGTCGCTCTCCACGGAGGAGGCGAAACTCCTCGCGTCGCTCCGACGCCTCGACGCGCACTGCCTCGCGCACGCCGCCGGCGGGTCCGCGCTCGACGGGCTCAACGTCCGACGCAGCGCGACCGTGGACGCGGTCTTGGACTTGGACGCGACGCGCAACAGCCGTCGAAGCGTCGAGGAGGCGGCGCTGCTCGCGTCGTTGACGCGTCTCGACGACGCGTTGGACGGCGCGCGCTTACCCGCGTCGCGTCATCGCGCCGTCTCCGCCCCCGGGGGAGCCCGGCGCGTCGGCGTCGTGAAGATGGCGACCGCGGCCGTCGCCGTCGCCGCGCCCGCGTCGGCGACGCGAAGGCGCGCGCCGCGGGGAGGGCAGGCGCTCGTGACGGACGCGTGGGGGGGGCCGCCGCCGGGCTCCGGCGTCGCGGCAACGCTCGGCGTCTCGCGGAGGACGGCGCCGTACGACGCCTCCGGGGCGAAAGTGCGGCCGCAGCGCAGGCAGGTTGGGTACGTCCACGCGGTCTCCGCGGCGACGGCGGCGGCGAGCAAGGCGAGCAAGGCGGCGAACGACGCGCGGAGCGGCGGGAAGACGTCGCGCGCGAGGGAGCATCTTCGCTCCTCCGGCGGGGCGATTCACTGCAACGGCGTCGTGTTTTAGACTACCGTACTCGTACGCGCTACAGAACACCTTCGATATTAAGGTCACGCGCGTGCGAAGGTGTTTCCGCGCTAATTAAGGTTATCTCGTCCCCCCCCCGCGCCGCGTCACGACAACCCTTGGACCTTGCACACCTCGTCGTACTGCAGAAACTCCACGCGTTGCCGCACGCCGTCGGCGGCGTCGAGCGCCACCTCGGCGAGAAACCGCGTCTCGTGAATCTTCCTCAGCTCGCCCACCCTCCCCGCGGCCTCGCCTTTGACCACCCTGACGTGCTTCCCCACCGCGGGGAGGACCGTCTCCAGGTGCTTCTCCGCCACGGTCTCCGTTGCGGCGGCGACCACGCCGAGGACTTCGAGCTCCGCGACGCCTTTCCTCGGGAGCTTCCTCACGACGCCCTTTCTTTTCCTGTGCGCGCTCGACTTGTCGAGGATCTTCACCACGAGGCCGAGGCTCAGCCACGACGGCGGCCCCGCGTCGTCGTCCGCGTCGTCGCCGTCCTTCTTCTCCTTCTTCGCCTTCTTCGTCTTCTCCCTCTCCCTGGGCGCGTCCGCCGCGCGCTTCACCGTGTGCAAGGACACCGCCTTGGTCGGATCCACGAGCGTCACGCCTCGCTCTCTGTTCTCCTCCGCGCGCTTCTCCTCGGGCGTCGCGAGCGAGCTCGTGCCCTTGGTGATCCTGAACCGCCCGGCATCGTCCCTCGGGCCTTGGTTCAGCTTCGCCGCGAGATGCGACTGCGAGATTCGCGCGGCCGTGGCGTCGAACGTCTCGAAGAACGGACCGTCGTCCGCCATGGTTCGACGCCGCGCGCGCCGACGAAAATGGTGGATGGGCGTCGTCGCGACGCGACGTTCTTTTGGAAGACGAACTCGCGTTCTTTTTGAGCTGTCGCTAGTCGCTGTCGTTGTACTGTTTCTGGTCCGCGCTCCGCGACGCACTCTCTCCCTCGCGAGACGCGGCCAGGCCACGGCCGCGGAAGTGCGAGGAGACCATGAGCGGCGTCGTCACCCCGGCGCGAGGCGGCGGCGGCGCGTCCACCTCCTCCGACGGCCGGCTCACGGTGTCGGGTGCGAACATCATCATTCCCGTGTCCGTTCGCGAGCCGACGAAGACGAGATCCTCGTCCTCCCTCCCTCCTCCTCCGCGACGGTTCGTCGCGTCCTTCGCTGACCGCCGCTTCCCCGCCCGCCTCTCCCCGCCGCAGACGCGCTGATGGACTTGATACGCGACGCCCAGCTCGAGCTCGTGCGCGCGGTCCGACGCGAGATGAAGTCGGACCCGTCTCTTCCGTCTTCCGAAGGCGCGCGCGCGCGACGCACGACCGTTGCGATGAGGACGACGCCCATCACGCTGAAGGCGCGCCGACCGTACGAGACGCCGACGCCGACGCGCGAGGCGGCGCGCGACGACGACGACGACGACTCCGCGGACGAAACGTCGTCGGAGATCGAGCTGGACGACTACGCGATATCCCCCGCGATGCGCGACGCGTTGGGGCGCGTCGAGGGTCTCATCGCGGACGGCGTCGCGCGCGAGCTCGAGCGTCAGATGGACGACACGCTCGAGTGCCTCGGCGAGCAGACGCGGAAAGCGGAGGCGCTGTCGCGGGAGCTCAAGTCGCGCGGGGTGGTCGTGCCGGACGTCCTGTTGAAGCGCGGGTGCGCGATCGACCTGGACGACGACGACGACGACGACGACGGGTGGGACGACGAGACGCTGCGCGCGAGGACCGGGTGCGGGCAGATGCCGAGGATGCTGGCGCGGATCTTCTCGGGTACAGCTGGCGCCGGCGGCGGCTCGCGCGCGGGCGCTGAAGAGGCGGCGGCGACGACGACGCCGCCGCCGCAAACGTCGCGCGACGAAGAGGGCGCGGTGGAAGCGCGAGCGCGCGGGGGATCGTGTTCCCCCGGGACGCCGCCGGAGACGTCCGACCGTCGCGTCGACGTCGGCGACGACTTGGACACCGCGAGGAAAGCGGCGGGGACGACGCGCGACGGCGACGGGGACGGCGACGGCGGCGGCGCGAAATGCACGCCGACGCGGCAGCCGTACAGAAGTCGAGGCTCCGCGGCGATCGTGCGTCCAGCGCCGGCGAAGCAGGTGTTCGTCCCGACCGGCGTGGACGTGGACGCGCGCGTGCGTCGATTCGAAGGCGTCGGGACGAGACGCGCGACGGCGACGGCGACG
>Ga0181560_10002433_pt1 | contig 17308 bp, 14 predicted proteins | sample 011ome_20_FD_133751 | JGI IMG/M metagenome (GOLD analysis project Ga0181560, IMG submission 133751) | Coastal salt marsh microbial communities from the Groves Creek Marsh, Skidaway Island, Georgia - 011509CT metaG (megahit assembly) | ecosystem: Environmental > Aquatic > Marine > Intertidal...
CAGAGAGAAAGAGAAAGAGAACGATTATAAAGTAAGAGTAACCATAGCAATGAAATCAGAATAGAAGATATCATCAGAGGGAGGCGCGAAGACGGGACAATTTTGATTACACACATAGATAAAACCGAGAGAGAGAGAGAGAGTAAGAGGGTGAAGAGAGAGAGAGAAGGAGAGAGAAAAAAAAAGAAGAAACGCGCGCGCGTTTCTCCTTACGTAAGAGAGAGGAGGCTTTTTTTGAGAGAGTCGTGTATCTTCTGCAGACCACGTATGCGTATTTTAATATGATACCGGTAAAGAGTTTTACGCGCAACAGCAAAAACGTACAAGTACCCGAACCCGAGCTGCCCGCACCCTAAACACTTTTGCTTTTAAAAATTCAAATCAAACAGACAGCCAAAAGCGCATAATTTTAGAGAAGATTTATTCGCGCGCCGCTCTCTTCTAGACACGCGCGCGTGTAAAAAAAGCGATTCGTTTGCACGCGCCGCGCGCGCGCTACATAGAACGAGGAGCGCGGATTCGTTTCATCGCTTTTTTCAAAAGTGATTTTTGATATAAACGCAAATACGTATTATTTTTTTGTAGTGAAGGGAGAGCGTTTGTTGTAAAGAAAGAGAGCGGCGAGACATCAAATGAGCAACAAACAACAACCGAGGAAAATCAGAGTCCAATCCGTGGAGCTTCTCTGTGAACGATGTCCGGTCGTGAAAGGCCCGCTCGGTTTTGCCAACGGCGATTTGATTTCCCCTTTACCACCGGATGAACGGATCCCAGACCCGGTGGCGATTATCGCGAAAAATTTAAGCAAAGAGAGAAAGCAATACTTGCAAAAGGTCAAAGCGAGAGGGATGCCGGAGAGGTTTTCGGTGAGTTTAGCCAAACCGAGAGATTGGAGGAGAACGGTGAAAGTGAGAGCGCCAAAGAGGAGGAGGAAGGTGGTGGTGATGGTGGAAGATCAACAGCAACAGCAAGGATTGCACAGAAGCGCGGGCGCCGGTAGAACGCAGGCGGTTGAGAATAAGAACACAAAGAACAAAAACAAAACGGCAGCTACGACGACGACGACGAAGACGACGACGAAGACGACGACGACAACGACGCGAAGAAAACGAGAAGAGGAAGGTGAAGATGATACGGCGAAAGTCACGTCGACGTTGATTAAACGTGCGACCAAGAGAGGGAAGATTCCGTTGAGTTTTATGCACAAGAAGAAAGGTGCGACTCACAACGCGGATAGTAACACGGAGGAGCAATCGAACAATCTCGTCGACGAGAACAACGCGAAAGGTGACAAGTCGTCTTCGCTGAACAAGAATTCAAATGTATCCTCGGAAACAATTGTCGTAGAATCACCGTTTAAGAAGCAAAGAAAAGCGGGAATAAATGCAAACGAAAGGAACATCGATAACGAGAACATCCAAGAAAATAATAATAAAAGAGACGCGGCGAAAACTACGACAACGACGACGACGACGGTGGCAGAAGGAGACGAAGTGCTCGCAGGAGATGCAGACGCGCAGCAACGACAACAAGAAGAAGAACTGAATAAGAACACGAAAAACCCGGACGTTGGTCGAATCAAAATAACCGTCACGATTACTCAAAAAGCAAGGAGGAGTCAAGCAAACTCTATTCGGATTCCTCCGACGATCGTTTCGGTGAATAAAAACGCCACTGCTTACGATTTGATCAACGCGTTAGTTATTACCGCACCAATGCACTTCGATAATGGGCAACAGCCGACGTTACACTGGGATTTTCACCACGTCCCAGATTTTTCGACCATTCACGGTTTCGCGGTTGGGAGTTGGAAAGTAGACGTTTTCGAGGAAGATTTAACGGATATGGCGACGTTAGAGCTTCGTGCGTCGCCTGGAACGATGATTCGATCGCCAGCGTTGTGCAAAAACGCCCCTGAAGGGTTTCAGCCGTGGCTCGCCCCGGAGAATCTGCGCGTGGAGTTGGACGGGTCTCGCGACCGAGGTTTTGCCGAACGAGACGCGATCACAACCTTTGATCGACACTTCATGAAAATTCAAAACTATCCGAACGGATCAAACAATATGCATAATATGATTGGACATGGTGCCAGTGATTCCGCGGCCGGTGCCGGTAGCGGTGAGGGAGAGAACAACCTGGAGAGCAAAACGAACAATAACAACAAGAAACGCGTCATGAAGAATGCGAGATACTACGAAGGCTTCATACAGCACGTCAACGAAAACGACCACAACATGACTTCTCAAGTCTTGCACCCTGGTCGTACTTCTTCTGGCCCCATGATTAAGTTGCTACTGGAGACTAACTCCATGCCTCACGCAGAAGGTGCGGGATGCTCCATCGTGGACGTCGGTTCTGGCTGCGGCAACTTTGCCCGAGGCATCAAGGATGCCTTCCCGTTCAGTTCCGTCTGTGGTATCGAAATCCAGAAAGAGCTCGTCGAGTCCTCTCGCGCTGATCATGGCCACAAAGTCACTTTCATAGCAGGTGCCGCCGAATCTGAACTCCATCGCTGCGTCAACGCCACCCACATCCTCGCCACAACGAAAAACTTTGAAACGAAAACCATCGACCACATCGTCAACGTCGCCGCGAGTTTGCCTTTACTCACGCACCTCGTCATCAACGAGTCTCGATTATGCACGACCATGTGCAAATCAAGAATCAAATCCTGTTGCGTTTTCGAACCGATCGAAACCAGATCTATTAGCACACACTGGGGGAACAGCGGGTTAGATTTCACCGTCTACCGACGACGCACGCGGTGGACGGAAAACCCGTACGGACACGTCCCGAGAGGCGAAGAAACCGCCAGAGCCTTCGCGGAGAGAGCGTTGTGCAACGAAAAACGCATTCATCGATAGAATATCTACACATACAATTTTAAATGCTGCACTAGGCGCTTGTTGCTGTATTATTATTTTATTAACACATCAAAACTGAACACAGAACACTCTCGTTTCTTTTTCATCTCTCTTTTCCAACTTCTTCTTCGTCATAAAAAGAGAGACACACAAGAAGAACTTTCTGAAATCGAAAAAATGTCGGGTCACGTTGGCGTCATGGCAGACCGACCCACGGCACCGATGAAACTGAAATCCACGGAGTTTTACGAACTCGTGAGAGCTATCGGTAGGTTCTTTTTTATCGACGCGTTATTCTTCTCTCGCTCTCGCTCTCGCTCTCTCTCTCTTTCCCACACCTAATTTTCGATTTTCCGTTATGCCACCGCGAAAGATTTTGCGCAAAAATCTCGTTAGACGTTCGCGGACATTTTTGTGCGGTGCCGGGTGGGGGTTGGATTCGCTTTAACAGAATATCGTCGCACCAACTTTCTCACTCTCGCGCGCGCGTTCTTCTATCCTTCGATTACTCGTATTCATTCACTCACGCGCGCGTAATGATGCTACCACAAACAGGCGAGTGTAAAAACAAAATGGATGAGGACCAAATCGTGAAAAGAGAGGCGCACTTGTTGAAGCACTTGCTCTCGCATCCGAAAGTGAACAAAAATACCCTGAAAGAGCTACTCTTGAGATTAGTGTACGTGGAGATGCTCGATCACGACACGTCGTTCGGGCAAATTTACGCGGTCAAAGCGACACATGAGAGCGATTTGAGCGTGAAGCGGCAGGCGTATTTAGCGTGTTCGCACATCTTGGACGATAAGAGCGAGTTGATCATGTTGTTGATTAACACCATGCAACACGATTTGGCGAGTTCGGAATATTTGGTGGTGTGCGCGGCACTAAATGCAATCGCAAAGTTGATCACGGACGAGAATAACGCGATACCGGCGTTGTTGCCGAGTGTGGAGAAGTTGTTGGACCACGCGAACGCGCACGTGAGGAAAAAGGCGGTGTTGTGTTTGCAAAAGTTTGCCACGTTTTCTCCAGAAAGCACGAGTCATTTAGGGAACTCGTTTCGGAGGATGTTGTGTGATCGCGATCCGAGCGTGATGTTTGCGAGTTTGTGCGTGTTGAGAGATTTGTGCGAAAGAGAGGCTGGAAAGTACGTGAACTTGGTCCCAAGTTTCGTGTCGATTTTGAAACAAATCGTTGAAAGACGCTTGCCGACGTCGTATGATTATCACAAAGTACCCGCGCCGTTCGCGCAGATTAAGATTTTGAAAATACTAGGCATTTTAGGCAGCGGGGATAGAGAAGCGTCGAAACAGGCGTACGAGGTGATTCAGTTGACAATGAAGAAGGCGCAAAAGGCGAAGAGTAGCACCGGGGACGGGATATTGTTAGAGTGCGTGCTTACAATTGCAAAGATTTATCCAAACAGAGAATTGTTGGAACAATGCGAAGGGATCGTGAGGAAGTTTATCAATCGAGGCGTCGGAGAGGACGGAAATGTGAAATTGAACGTGAGTAGCTCGGATCGATGGCGGAACGCGAATTTGAAATACGCTGCCTTGGACGCTCTCGCGAAATTGGCGCCAAGACTTCCTGATTGTGCGGCAGAGCATCAAATGCACATAGTAGACTCGTTAGATAGTGAAGATGAATCGGTCAGGGCGAAAACGTTTGACTTGTTGTCCAAGATAACCACCGCAAATAATTGCGACGTGATCGTCGAGAAGATGTTGAGCTTTTTGCGCAAATCCAACGATAGGTACGTCCGCGCAGACTTCGCGTTGAAAACGAGCCAAACGATCGAAAAGTTTGCCCCGGACGCGAAATGGTTTTTAGAAAATACGAATAAAGTGATTGAACTGTTACAAGGCGATGGACACGAACCGACGATTCCTGAATTTGAATCCTCGGCGTTAATTGCCGAACGGGTGAAGAATACGCTCAGGGAAGGCATTTCTGGAGACGAGTCTACGGACGACGAGATGCGTCTAGAAGCGAGTGAGCTCTACGCAACTATCGTCTGCACCGAACGAGAGGCGTGTAAACCACTACCCAGGGCAATCGTCGATATCGCGTGCTTTACAATTGGACGATATTCGAACGCCTCGTTTGAAAACGTATCGAACACGTTAGCGATACCTTTTGAAAGCGACATTAGAAACGCTCCTCTCGTATTAGACGCGTACTGGCATTTGAAAATGCGACAAAAGACTGCATCATCGCAATTTCCTGATCGCGCTTTGAAAGTGATTGAATGGTGCGCCTTGAGCTCGGATGTTCGAACGCACCGCGTGGCGAGCGACTTACTTCGAATCGCGAAAGATCCTGAGCTCGGGATGCTTTTTGCTTCGGCAACTGCTAACGTAGCGAACAGTACTACCGTGTCGTTTGATTTTTCGGCTATCGACACGTACACGCAACGTGCGCTCGCAAACGGTGCTAAACCATATTCGAAACCGAAGATTACGACGGTAGATGTGAAACAAGAAGAGGAAGATGACACTATCCTTTCATCATCATCAGCAGCGGCGCCTGCCCAACACCACGTTCCGTCACCATCGCTTATCGTCCCAGATCTGCTTGCGCACCCGGGACAACAACAACAACAACACGTGTTTCCAACAATATCACCTCCTCCGCGCGCGTCAACAACTGCGAACAGAGAAGAAGAGATTTCTGAATCTGAGCAGAGGAAGCAAAAACTCGCTAACGATTTGTTCGGAGGACCAAAAACAGCAACGGTATCTGCACCTTCGCCACCAACACCACCAGTTACGAGCGCTACTACTAGTACCCCAAGCTCTGCTAGTTTACTCGGCGATTTGTTATCTGGAGTACCATCGACTGCGCCGCCACCGTCGACAGCGTCTCCTACCGTGGACTTACTCGGTGACTTGCTCGGAGATATCAGCGTAGAAGGAAACAGTCAACTCTCTCAGCAACAGCACAATAGCGATAACAAAAATCCACCACAACCCAACGCGCAATCTTCCATTAGCGGTGGCGTGGCTCGAACGTCCGCAAAGAAGGATCCGTTTGCCGACTTATTCGGATAAGAAGAAATATATAATAAGCAATTCGCAGCGCGTTTGGTTTTGTATGCATGAACATCATTAGTATTAGCGATACAGTATTGTGCATAATAACATTTACAATACTAACAAAATAGGTTTCTGATTATATAACTCTCTCTCTCTCTTTCTCTCATTTTATACGTGTTGCGTAGTTGGGTGGGGGGGGGTGTTTACTTTCTCTTCGCGTTCTTCTTTTGCATATCTTCGAGCTGGTTCAAACCCGGGCCCAAGATGTTGTACGCGACCCAACCGAGGACCGGCGCAAACACAAAAAAGATGGCGATGCGGCCGTCGATACCAGCCAAGTTACCAACAACTTGCTCCGCGGCATCCGCTTGCTCCGGCATGGCCATCAACGACGCCGCGGACAAACCCGTCAAACCGGCGACGATCCCTTTTCTCTTCGCGTTCTTCTTTTGCATGTCTTCGAGCTGGTTCAAACCCGGGCCCAAGATGTTGTACGCGACCCAACCGAGGACCGGCGCAAACACAAAGAAGATGGCGATTCTGCCATCGATGCCAGCCAAGTTACCAACGACTTGCTCCGCGGCATCCGCGCTTTCCGGTTGCATCATCAAAGACGCTCCCAAAGCACTACCAATCGCCCCTCCAACGATGCCCTTTCTCTTCGCGTTCTTCTTTTGCATGTCTTCGAGCTGGTTCAAACCCGGGCCCAAGATGTTGTACGCGACCCAGCCGAGGACCGGCGCAAACACAAAGAAGATGGCGATTCTGCCATCGATACCCGCCAAGTTACCAACAACTTCCTCCGATTGTGCGGCAAACGACGATTGCGCGAAACCGAGCGTGGACGCCGCGGTCGCAACAGTCGCCGCTTCGACAACCTTCGTTTCCGCGGACTGCGTTTGATTGTGAGAGAGAAAATGTGCGAGAAAAGTCAGTCTCTAATTCGCGTCTGGGTTAAAATCCGCGCGATATCCTTCCGCGCATTTTTTCGGATCCGCTTTCTCCTCTCGATGGGATACCGACCATTTTCTACATAACCGAAAGAAACAAAAAACGAAAATTCATATATATAAGCGTACCATTTTCGCCATCGGCATCGCTCTCTTCGCAGAGCATCTCTTCGACGACGATACCAACTTTGGTCGAGCTAAAACACCAGAAGTGCTCAGTGCAAACATTTCTTATATATAACTAAAAAGTGTCTTCGCGTGCTGTTATGCCGATAGCGTTTCCGAATATATCGCTCGCTTTTTTTTTTCGATGTTTTGCACTGCTCGAGAAAGCTTTTTTTTGGTCGCGAGAGTGTTTTTTCAGTCACAAAATCCGTGAATCTCTTTTGAAAAATCTTGCGTCGTCGTATCAAAATTGTTTGTTTAGGGTTTATCTTGAAACCCTAAATTTTGAAAAGTTGTCCGAGACACAGAGACGCACGATGCTTCAAAAAGAGAAGAAAAAAAACGCGCACTAGTTACTACTAATAACAATGGTCTCCGACGACGCCATGGACGCGGCACCGACGACGACGACAACAACAACAGCAGCAACGACAACAACACCATCGACGAAAAGAAAAATCGAGGTTAAAAAATGGAACGCCGTCGCCGTGTGGTCGTGGTCAACCTCGTTCGATTCGTGCGCGATTTGCAGAAACACGTTACACGAACCGTCCATCGAGTTTCAAGCGAACAGTCAACAGGAAGGCGCGGATGGTTTGTCCATCGCGGTGCGTTTATCTCGTTTGTTTTCTCTTTCGTCTCTCTCTCTTTATATCTTTATCTTTTCTTCGTTCGAGTTAGCATCTATCGTCGCTTTCCTCGCGGGAAAGAGAGAGAGAGATTCAAAAAGCGAGATCGCGGTTTTTTTTAACGAAACGAAAGAGGAAGAAAGTGCAACCAAAACTGACTCTCGCTTTGCGCGTCTAACGATACGCTTTTAAATAAAACAGTGGGGGAACTGCGGTCACGTGTTCCACTTAGATTGCATCTCCAAGTGGTTGAAACAGCGTTCGTTTTGTCCGTTGTGTCAAAAGGAGTGGGAGTTTATGAAGATGGAGAAGATACAGTTACCGGTGTTGGGCGGAAACGATTGATTGAATCGACGAGGACGAGAGAGAGAGAGAGAGAGGTTTTAGAAGAGAGAGAGATTGAGTGGCGGTGGTGGAATCGTCATCCGTCGGTGTGCGAACGACGGTGTATTTAGTAGAATAGCAGACATTGGAAAAGAGAGAGAGAGACGAGGGTATGAAATGTAAAACGTAGGCACAGATAAACACCAGATTTTTAATACGTAGTCAATTTTAAAGCGAAAAGGGAGACAAAAGCGCGTGTACTAAAAAATTCTTTTCGTTTTGTTTTTGACGAGCTGTGACGTGATACTGTCTCACAACAAGCACTCTCTCGCTTTCTATATCGCTCGTTTTCTTCCTAAAGATATGTAAGTGTGTGTGTGTTTGCTAATGTGTGCCCGTCACTGGCGACGGTGTTTCACCTCGTCTCGTCGAGCACTTAATACTTCTTTTAAGTGTGTCGTTGCAATTTTGATGTGCGTATAATTTCTACTTTGTTTTGTTCTCTTTTTTCTTCTCGTTTTAGTACATTAGTTTTTCGTATCGTTTTCTTCTTTTTCTTCTGCTTCGCCCGATGCGTGTGTGCGTTTATACGTGTATATATATTTGTGTGTATCTTTGATCAAGCTTTCGATTTCTTGCCTTTTTTCCCGGCTGCCCCGGAGGGCGCCGGAAGCGCCTGCGGCGCCGCAGCCGCACCCCCCGGGACGTCTCCTTCGTCCGACTCCAACTGTAATTTCTTAAATTCCGTCAACACCGGGTATATGTTCTCAAAAGCTTGATATATATCTTCTCTTCTTTTCCCACCAGTCAACACAATTTTTCCGCTGACAAAAATCAAAAGCACGATTTTCGGCATCTGCATCCTATAAATCAAACCGGGAAATAACTCCGGCTCGTACTGCGCGAAATGCCCGTGCGACCACGCTAAACCTTCTAATCGTATTGGAAACCTCACATCACACGACCCAACCATGTTCTGAATCTTAAAATCTTTAAACTGCGCCGGGAAACCTAACTTTATGATCACTTTCGCGTACTTCCGCGCCGCCTCTCTCGCCAACGCCTCCGTCTTGGCGCCCGTGCACACCATCTTCCCCGACGCGAAAATTAACGCCGTCGTTTTCGGGTTCCTGATCCGCATGATTGCAGCTGCAAAACGCTGTGGTGTGTTGTTATTGCGTGGTAAAAAATAGAGGTTATCGTTTCGTCAGTTTTTATATTAGCGCGTAAGTAAGGCGCGCGCGTTTCGAATCGCGTGTTTCGCTCTCTCGCGCGCGAGGGAGAGAGAGAGAGAAGAAAGAGGTCAAAAACGCTCTCAAAGTCATACCTTTGGGTTATACTCTACATTTCTCGCGTGAAACGCGATCGTCTTCAAATCTAATTTGCAATCTAAGTTCACCGTAGCCACGATGTTTCTGTGTTGTTTACGAGAGAGAAAATAAAGCGTCGTCGTCAGAAGCGCAATAAAGGTGTTTGTGGTGCGCGCATTTTCCAATTTTCAATCGAATTCAAACGCGCCGATCTCGAGGAGTTTTCCCGAGAGAAAGCTCTCTCTTCCTCTTCTCGTCGTATACTATTATCAAAGAGATGGTGTGAAATAAAACGCACTGTAAAGTGGGCACGATCCCGGACGGGTGGACGGACCGGTCCACCTCTGGTTCCGACGTCGTCAAAGTCGTCGTCACGGCTCGCGCGGTGTCGTCAGCCATTTTTGATTTGAATCCCTCCAATTCTCTCCTTTGTCTCTCTCTCTCTCTCTGTTAACAACGCGTGTACTACGTGTGTATTATCACGCGCGCGCGCAGCGTGTGAGAGAGAGAGGTAGACGGGGTTTTTGCGTGGAGGATGGAAAGAGAGAAGAGCGTGTCTTTTTTGTTCGCTCGCGCGCTCTCTCTTTTCGCGTGTGTGACGATTTCTTTCTTTTCCAATTTTTTTTTCTCGTAAAAAGCACGAGAGAGAAGAGAGAAAATGGAAAAAGAGGATATACTTGCTGCTCTGCGTAACCCGCCATCGCGCGCGCGTCGTCTCGTTTCGTCTTCGAATAATAATACTATTCTGTTCTAAAAAACTATTCGTTATTACAAAGTGCGCGCGCTATCGTGTTGTTTACATTTTCAACCCCACTTTACGAGCGTGTTTCTGGCTTTGGGCGTTCGATCCAAGAGGCGCTTCGTCAACACGCTGGCGACGAACTCGCTGTCGACGTTCATGCAGTGCGCGCACTCGGCGGTTGGGTCGGCGCAGGTGATGAGAGTGGCAGCTTTTTCGGCGATGATGTGGTCGATGACGCCGACGATGCCAGAGTCGGTGGTGTTGGCCCAGATGGCGTACGGGTTGGAGACGTCGATTTTGACGACGCCGCGGGTGGTTTGGCCGGAAAAGGCGTCGTCTGAGGATGTCGTTTTGTTGAGTAAATCCCAGAGCATGTGCATGACGCGATGGTCGACGTCGCCTGGTTCTCTGCTAGGCGTCAACGGTTTGACCAGATGCCGGCTATCGTCCTCGCCGCCGTCGGTGTTTGCCGGGATGTCGGAAACGAGGGCGATGCGCGCTTTAGCGTCCACGCCTTCCATTCTCACCGACTTTACGAATTCAGAGGCGCACCACATGCTCTTTTGTTCTAGTTCGCGCGTCGCGAGTTCGTAAACGCCGTCTTGTTCCAAATCTGCCGATCGCCAATCCAAGTAGCCTTTGGATTTCCAGTGAAACGCTTTGTACGGGTGCGCCAAGTTTCGCGAGCCGAGAAAATCAATCGCGATGTTTTCTATGTATCGAGACCATTTCTCGGTCGCATACATCAACCGCGCCTCGTCGCTAGTAAAATCGTACCACACCGCGTTTACGTTCATCTTCCAATTGACCAAAGGATTTTCGTTCTCTTTGGCTAAGTAGCGCATCTTCAGCGCGTTTTTTAACGTCTTCATGGAAAGCGAAATCGCTTCGTCCGGTTCGTCCGGTACAACCGCGTGGCAAAAATCAATCTGACAGTTCTCGTAGCCTTTGATGTAATCCTCATCGAGAAGTTCAAACGCGTCGGGATGTTCTATTCGTATGAAGTCCATTTCGCGTTTGAAGTTCTCTTTCCGTCGCGCCTCAAGTTTTGCGCCTTCCCTGGGTGCAACTCTGGTTGAGTTCAACGCGCGAATCAAACCGCGTCGGGTCACCGTCAACGGGCGCGAGTTGACTGTTTTATCGTGAAAATATGAAATCATGGCAATTTTCGTCACGAAACGGTTTTTATCGTCGCATACGATGACGTCCGTGCCGACGGTTTCAGAATCTGTCGCCAGCGTGAGTCGTCCTAACGAGGACATAGACGACGACGTAGTTTGGTCGTCTTCCGTCTTGGTAGCGGTCTCTTCCTCGTCACCGCCTTCGCTTAAAAGCGGGTTCTTTACCTTCTTTTTCTCTTTCTCGTCTTCTCTCTTTTCGGCATCGTCTTTCGCGCGTTTCCGCACGACGCCGCCGTTTCGCGCAAACTCTTCTAGATCGGCGCGTCCAGCGAGAGGCGCTTTTCGCCTCCTTTTCGTTTCTTCGTCGTCGGGTTTGTTTTTGCGCTTCTTGATTATGTTCTTATACAACTCTTCGTCGTCGTCGTCGTCGTCGCGCGTCATTTGTGTCAACTCGCTCTTTTTCATGGCTTTTCGCGGACTGCTGCCGCCGCCGCCGCGGCCGTAAGAAGAAGAAGAAGAAGAAGAGACCGTCACTGGATGTTCTAAATTGTCGGCGTACTCGAGCCAATCGAAATCAAAGTCTTCGCGCCATTTTTTCATAATCTCTCCTTTTTCGTCGTAGAGCTCTTCCTCCGTGGGTGGTTCGCACATTTTATCGTCTGGCAGCACGCAATGGTCGCCGCTGCAATCCATTCTGTACGCGCGGTACTTCTTCTTTTTGTGTTTCTCGTTCTTTTTGTTCGACGATTTCTTCTTTTTCTTCTTCTTCTTCGCGTTTCGGTTATTATTCTCTCCGTCTCCGTCTCCTTCTTCTTCTTCGTCGTCCTCGGTGAACTTTCCCCCATCCTTCCCTCTCGCGTCCTCTAAAATGCGTTCAAAAAACCTCTCCGCGAACTGTTCGTAACTCACCATATCGTCCACGTACGTTTTCAATCGCTCGTGATCGTAATACTGCGCCAAAGTCATCGGTCTCATCACGTCGCTGCTCAAATCCTCCTCCACGTCCAAATCTTTCTCCGATCTTTTCCTGGGATACTTACATCCGACTCGTTTCGTCCTGCACGTGCTCGTCCTCAAACTCGACGCGTCGTCCGTATCGTACACGCACGGCTTCAACTGACCATTCCTCACGCACGGACTGATTAACGTCCTCCTGTGCGCTCGAGCAAATCTCAGCACTTCCGCCAGCGACGCGTGCCAATTCGCCACGCCTTCGCCTCGGTCTCGATGCCAATACACGTACCCGAACGCGTTCAGTTTCATCTTCGGTTCGTATTTCGGAGACGCGTCGATATCGTGCGTCGCGTCTTCGAGTTTTAACATGTTGTTGTCATCGTAATAATAATAATAATCGTTGTTGTTGTTGTTGTTAATGTTGTTGCCAAAACCGCCACCGCCGCCACTACTCCTGCTCTTCGTCAGCGCGTCCATCGCCGTCCACTCGTCCTCGTCTTCGTCGACGCGCAACAGGTACGACGCGAACAAAAACTGCCACGCACACAAGACGAAAACGGCAATCGCGAAGAGTTTTATTTTTCTTCCCGACGAATACGAATAATAATAAGAAGAAGAAGATAAAGACGAGGCCGTCGTCGGTGTTTTCCGTTTCGTCGATGTCGTCCCCGGCGCTCTTTTGTGCGCGTAGTTGTTGTCGTTGTTGTTGTTGTTATTCGTTGTCCTCAATAACGTCGTTCCCGTCGGTGAAGATGACTTCGTCGTCGTCGTCGTCGTCGTCGTGCGGCTTCTGATGTGTCGCGACATTAAAGAGAGAGAGAGAGAGAGAACAGAGCGAGCTTCACATGCGCGCGTGCTTTTGTGTGTGTGTGTGTGTTTTTCTATCGAGAGTTTGATACGAAGCGCGCGCACGTCGTTTGACGAGATTTCTTAACTGAATTTCTTCATTTTCCCGAAACTTAAGATACGGACATGAGCGGCGATATCAACAAAGAAGAAGAAGAAGAAGAAGAAGAAGAAAACAACGACAACAACGACGACAGCGAGAAGAACGAGGCGTCGCTCGCGGCGGCCGAGCTTCTCCGTCTCGCCCTTTTGGCCAACAGAAGAGACGCTCTGAAGACGAGAACGACGAGTTTGGTTTTCCCCGAACCCGGGAAAGTGCACGCGTTGACGCGCGGCGGAGAAGAGTTCAGAGAGATACTCTATCGGAAGAAAAACAACAACAACCAATGCTACTCTTTAATCGTGCTCGTGTATTCGATGGAAAACTGCCAGCCGTGCCGCGTTTTCGCGCCGAAAATAGAGCACATGGCGAGAGAATGCGGCGAGCGTTTATCCGTCGCATTCGTTAAGTGTTTGGTGAACGAGAGCGACGCGAATCGAAGATTGGCGAGCGAGGCGGGCGTCGCCGGGTTTCCGCGCGCACAAATATTCGACGGCGCGACCGGTAGGAAAGCTATTTCAGAAGACATAAAAGGAGCGAACGATGTGAAATTGAGAGAAGTTTTAGAAGAGAAGGCGTATAACGTGGAGAAGTTTGATCGATTGAAAGACGCCGCGTTCGCGGCGCTGAGCGAGGCCAAGGCGAAGTTAGTAGCGAACGAAGTAGCGAACGAAGACGAACGAGAACGGCGGTTCGCGACTCTTGTGAAAACAGTCATCGCATACGCGAGCAACGCCATAGAGAAAGAAGACGCGAAATATAAACGGATAAACGTCAACGGTAAAGCGTTCACGGAGAGAGTCAAAAGCTGCGGCGAGGAAGGCGAGAAGTGTTTGCGAGCGTTTGGTTTCGAGAAGAAAAAAATCAAAGAAGAAGAAAGCGGAGACGAAAGCGAAGAGGCGTACTACGAAATCTCTCCGCTCGTCTTCGACGAGTTTCACGAGAACAATCCGTTCACCAAGCGAGAAATGCGGAGAGTGATCGACATGCTCAGAGCGTTGACCGGGTGAAACAAAAAGAGTAAAGCGACGCGTAAAGAAGGTGTATATTAAAGTAAAACGCGTCGTCGTTTCGTCGTCGACGTTACATATAATACCCTCTATAATCATACAAAAATCTATCTCAAGCCTACTTCTCTTTACCACCGTCTTCTTTCTTCTTCACCTCCGCCCAGCTCTGGTCGTAGATGTGTTTCTCGATCTTCTCTAAAATCTTCCCCGCCTCTTCGCCTCTCTGTCGGTCCGCTTCCGCCTGGATCGCGTTCGTGCGTTGAAACTCTTTCTTGTGGTGGAGACACTCTAAATAGTCCTCGCGGACGTCTTTGCAATCCGAAGGGTCCGACGCCGTCGACATGCACTTTATTATGTGCGTATCATTAAAATGAGTAGTCACGTTCATATCGTTTTGTCAGCGATAATAAAATACGCGTTAAACTCTGATGGGTTTTCTTTCCCCACGAACGAACGACTTTGACGAACGACGACGAAATGAAAAATGGGATCTCTCTCTCTCCCCATTAACAACAACAACAACAAAACAAAAAGAAAGAAAGAAACAAAGAAAGAAAGAAACGCGTGTCACATCGTCACGTGTAATACCTTAGAAAACCCCTGCCAGAGAGGATAGCACCTCCCTTCCGATCCTTTCGCGCCGAATCCAGACGCCATTTTTTTGTGTTCTGATTTTTTAGTGCACTCTCTCTCTCGCTCGCTCTCTAGTTTAGGGTTTAGGGTTTAGGGTTAAAAAATTTCAAAAAGAAGAAATTAAAATTGTTCGCACGAAGACGCGAAACGCAAAAAAAGTTTGCGCCGGGAAAGAAGAAGAAGAAGAAGAAGAAGAGGAAGCTAATAAAAGGCGACAAAACAGTGAGAGACAGAGATTGTGTGTGTTTTTCTGACACACGTAGCTAGCGTTAGTATTGAAAATGGGGTGCGTGGCGTCTAAGAGCAGCAGCAGCGGCGAATCGAACATCGTTTGGTCGGCGAGTTCGAGTTCGGGACGAGACGAATCTTCGATCGGTCTCAACGAAGACGATAAAACGCCCCGAACGAAGTCGTACCACGAAACGGTGCACTCGAAACTGCGCCAGAACACGTTCTTTTCGGAAAACGACGTGAAAGTTTTGAAAAGTTTATTCGATTCAGTCGCGCACGACGATAACGTCATCGACGAAGGGGAATTCATCGAAGCGCTGTTCGGGAAGAAGAAGAGAGAGGAGCTTTTGATGGAGAAGAAGAAGAAGAACGACGAGAACGCTAAAGGAGGAGGAGGAAAATTTTTTACGTTTGAACGCCGGTTGTTTGAAAAGTTCGACACGAACGACGAGGGGTACATATTCTTCGACGAGTTCGTGAAAACGCTGAACGTGTTTCACCCGAGAGCGAGCACGCGCGACAAGGCAAAGTTTGCGTTTGATTTGTACGACGTGAACGGGAACGGAGAAATCACGCGCGAGGAGTTGAAACAGTTGGTGTCGGCGGTGATGAAACGGTCGATATTTTTGAATTTGAACGAAGAGGCCATCGAGAGGGTGTTGGATAACACGTTCGAGCAAGTGGACATCGCGAAAGACGGGAGCATTTCGTACGAGGAGTTTTATAGGATGGTCAAGGAGAATAGGAAGTGCATAGCGAATATGACGATGCCGACGCTGACGACGTTGAGCACGGAGTATCCCGAGTTTATCTTTGCAGGCTCGCCCGGAGCTGGAAAAGAGTAGGAGTAGGATTGGTTTTATTTATTTATGATGATGATTTACGATGATCACGACGCTGTAGCAATAGTTATTGTAACACATGAGTAGCAGAGAGAGAAAGAAAAAAATGTTTTCAGAGACGACGACGACGACGCGCGTTGAAAGTGTTTTTGCATCAAAACAGAACTATATCATATATACCACGGTACATTATTATTCAACGACTAACTCTATGCCTTCGTACCCAAACTCGTCTCGATTCTCGTAATAGACTTTCTTCATCCCTTCTATGAACTTATCTAAAACCTCCCGTACGTGCTCTTGCGTCGGCTCGTCTGTTTGTTTCACTTCAATCGGAGGGCCGTATACCGTCACCAACGGGACTTTCCTCGGACACGGCCCGAAGAACCGTCCCCAAAAGACAATCGGCGCGAACAACAAAATCTTCGAGATTCGTTCGGCTAACTTTTTCGTCATTAGCGGTGGTCCTAGTCGCCACCAACTGTACGTTCTCGTCGCCCCGAACGCGTACGCCGGCATCAACGCCGCTCCGGTTTGAATCGCGATTTTCACGAACCCGTACCGTTTTCGCAAATACACGACTTCTCTCTTTTTCTCCATCTTCAAAACCTCCGAAACGCCTCCGGGAACGATAACCGCCACGCCGCCGTTCGATAACACTTTCTTAATGTGGTACCGACTGATTGGATCTAAACCTAACCACGGCCACAGGTGTCTCACCAGTGGCACGTAAAAAATGCTCGAGCTCGCAAACGCGCTCGACACCGCGAACGCGTCTCGCAACCGCTGTCTTTCCTCTTCATCTTCAAAACATTCATGATCTCTCGCCGTTCGTATCGCGCCGTCGAATAAATAATACTCTGCAATCGCAGCCATTTGTAACGGTAAAACCCCGTGCGGTTCCAAACCGATCAAAACTGGCGTCCCGTTCGCGACGAGCTTCAAATGTTTCTCTTCGTTCACGTGTTTGTTCTTTAACGGGAAATACTGCACGGCGGCGTGGACGATGTGATTGGCGAGACGCAAACCCCATTTCGGGTACGGTTTCTTGTTCGGCCAGAAACACACCATCGCGTACATCGCAATCAACGCGTTGCGCGTCGACGGATGGTCGTTGAGCGCGAACGCGAGCAGCGATACGATCAGCGCGTTCAGATGAAACAGTCCGAGCCAGACGTGCATGGCGAGAAACTCGCGAATAGGATTGAGTTTCTTTCGTCGAGATTTAAAAGTGAAATCACCGCGCAAGGTTTGTCGTCTTTGAACGACGATTTGGTCGTTCGCTAGAGATGATGGTGGTTGTTGTTTTCGCGGCATTTTGTTGGGGTGCGAGCGAATCTGCGCGTAATAAAAATGCTCGCGGCGCGCGTTTCTTAACTTGTGAAGATTTGATTTGCGTGTTGTTCAAGTTTCAACGGTTTTCGATTTTCAAACCGCCGGCGCGCGCGCGCGCGCGGATGATTAAACATGCTATTACTATTAGTACTACTATTGCTACGTTCATCTCTCTTCTTCTAAGTGCTGCTATTCATGTTGACTTTATCCACGA
>Ga0181560_10002435_pt1 | contig 17302 bp, 20 predicted proteins | sample 011ome_20_FD_133751 | JGI IMG/M metagenome (GOLD analysis project Ga0181560, IMG submission 133751) | Coastal salt marsh microbial communities from the Groves Creek Marsh, Skidaway Island, Georgia - 011509CT metaG (megahit assembly) | ecosystem: Environmental > Aquatic > Marine > Intertidal...
CAAGGGCTGCAGACCCTGTTCCCGTCGACCTCTCGAACTCGCAGTTGACGCATCGGCAAGCATTGAAGCCCGCGAAACTGCCTTGCAACGCGCCGGCTACATATCTGCACTCAAAGACAGGCGCGATTTGGAGTGAATCGCGAAAGGGTCGTTCGTCCGATTGCTGTCGCCTATGTGGAATGAGCTGGGTCGCAGCAAACGATTGTCGACTGGGGCATTATCGAAGATGCGCCAACCGCCGAAGCCCTTGCGGTCAGATTGCGCGGTCAGACTTGCCCCAGCTCGCGCGCATGCCGGCGAACGCGCTCCCTGTGCAGGATGTAGATTCCGCTGGCCGCGATGATGCCCGCCCCAACGAACGTCCATAAATCGGGAAAATCCCCAAAGAAAGTCAGCCCGAATATCGTCGCCCAGATCAGTTCGGTATAAGCGAACGGCGCGACGAGCGGAGCTTCGGCTCTTTGGTAGGCCAGAATGATCGCCCAGTGCCCCAGTCCACCCATGAAGCCCGCACCAAGAAGCATCAGCCACTGGATCAGTGACGGCGTTTGCCAGAAGAAGGGCACGATTGCAGACATTAGGATCGCCCCGACAACCGCTGTATAGAACACAGACGTGATCGGATCGGTGCGATGACTGATCAGTCGGGTGACGATCTGGTAGGCCGCATGAAGCATTGTGACAACAATCGGCAGGATCACGGCGACTTCGAACAAGCCGCCACCGGGTCGAACAATGACCAGCATCCCCACCAGACCCACAAAAACTGCGATCCAGCGTCGTATCCCCACATGTTCGCCCAGAAACGGGACCGACAAGGCGGTGATCAGCAAAGGCGCGATAAAGGTAATCGCAATGACATCTGCCAGCGGCATGAACCCCAATGCGGTGAACATGCACGCCGTTGCTGACAGCACCAACACCGAGCGAAGAATCTGCAATCCCTTGTCGGACCCGGAGAGCAATGTCGGGATGCGCCTTGGAAAGATCAGCAACACCAGCAAAAAATGGAAGAAATACCGCCCCCAGATGATCTCCACGAGGGGAAGTTCCTGAACCCGCAATTCCTTCACAAATGTGTTCATCGTCGCAAAACATGCGACCGCGAAACACATCATCAGGACGCCCCGAATGGGCGCGTCAGACGGACGAGATGGGCTGGATGACATCGTGAATTCGGACCAGACTATGCAGATGTTTCAGGTTTGCGGGAACAACGCTGGCTCCCCTCACCCCAAGTGGACAAACTAGGCCCAAGACCCAACCAAAGGAAAGACAGATGACCAAGGACTACCAAGCCATCTCGGATGCCCAGGACAAGCGCGCGGCCGATTTGTTCCGCGCGGCTCCTGAAATCATGCGCGGCCACCGGACAGTCACTCAGGCAGCACAGACGCCCAAAGCTCTGGACGTGAAGACGACCGAACTTATGGCGCTCGCCATCGCCATCGTTCAGCGTTGTGAGGGTTGCGTTGTCTTTCACACCAAACAATCTGTCTCTCACGGGGCCACCCGGGAGGAACTTTGCGATGCGATCGCCGTCGCGGTTGAGATGGGTGGCGGACCGGCGACTGTCTATGGCGCCGATGCTCTCGCCGCATTTGACGCCTTCAGTGCGTAGCGCGCGAGTTCAACAGATCGGATTGCGACGACTCAACATCTGTTGATACGGCTAGCTTATGTTTAGATCCCACATGAAATGTCACGTGCTCTGCTTCGCCCTGGTATCAGGTTTGGCCCTGACCGGCTGTACACAGGGGGCCAAATTGCAGCCGACCTCTTCGGCCGCACCGAGCGGGATTGAAAAAAGCTTTTCGCTGCTGACGGATATTCCGATCCCGCCGAACTCAACACTTGATGTCGAGCGTTCGCTGATCCTGGGGGATCTGGATCGCTGGACCGGGCGCATCATCCTCAATGTCGGACAGGGTGCCCCGCAGACCTTTGCCATCTACCAGACTGAAATGACCAACTTCGGGTGGGAACCCATCATGAGTGTGCAGGCCGAAGTCAGCGTTCTGTCATTCACACGTGGTGAACGAGCCGCCACGGTTCAGATCGAAAACCGCACCCTTGGTGGCAGCACCGTCTCTGTGACCGTTGCACCGCGCCAGTCAGGTCCGGTCCCGGGTGCGGCCCCGCCGGCACCGGCCCGCTAGTTTCCAGCCAAACCACTGAGGCGGCACGTCGCCCAGGTTGAAACCAAAACCGCACACGAGAAGACAATCGCGCCGATCTGGATGTCTGCGCTCGACAATAAACGTCCATCCGCGACAAGAACGATCAGCGCGATAACGAACACATCAAGCATCGACCATTTTGACATTGCAGCAAGCCAGCCAATTACCGGGCGGGCGTAAGCACCTGTGGCATCCAGAAAGAACCAGAGTGCCAAGCCTGTCAGAATTTTCACGATCGGAAAGGCGACGGAGAACAGGAACGTAATCACAAACAGAAACCAGTCCCCTCCTTCGAGAAACTTCCAGACGCTTTCGAGAAGAGAAAAATCCGTCGCAAGAAACATCGAGCGGATCGTGATTGCAGGCAGAATAAGCCCTGCAATCAGGGCGACGAGTGATGCAAAGAGAACCAGACCCAACAGCCGGTCAATCCCGGTTGCGCGACGCGAAAGCGGGCCAGACATGGCATCTCTCATTGGCTGTATCTCCGTTTGAACTCTCTCAGACAACAGATTTGCCCGGTTTCAAGAGCGCTTGGCAAGCTGATGACTTGGCAACACACCGGGCGCGGTTGCGGCATTTGTCCTGTTTGTATGGACCAAAGCGTTAGTCGCGTCGGGGTGAAAGCGCCTGTTCCTCGACCCGGATACGCCAGGCCAGAACAAGCGCATTTGCAACACCGAACACAACGGCCAGCTCCCAAGCGCCCGCGATCAGCGGCACGACAATCAGTTCGGCTTCCACAATCAGGTAATTGGGGTGTCGTACGATCCGGAATGGGCCGCGTTTAACCAGTGGCTTCCCGGGCACCGTGATCACACGCGTGGTCCAGTAGCGCCCCAGTGATGTCAGCACCCAGACACGCCCCAACTGGAGCGCGATGAATACCACCAGCAAGATGGGATTGATGATCGCGTCAGCGGAAATAAAAACGACCAGACTGACAAGCCATGCCGTGTGCAGGGCAACGATAACAGGATAGTGCCCCGCACCATGTTCAACCGCGCCTTCCGCCATCAGACGTTTGGTGTTGATCCGTGCGATTACCAGTTCAATGAGGCGCTGAACAACAATCAGTGCAACCAGCAAATACCAGATGCTCATGACGCCTCCAGCAACGCGAAGGTTGCGGTGAAGCCGGGCCCCAGCGCCGACATCAGCCAGTGCCCGGGCTCGTTATCTTTCAGGGTTTCCTCCAGAACAAACATCGCAGTTGCCGCGGACATATTTCCATTGTTGCGCAACACATCACGGGCGGTTTTCAGCCCGCCCTCGGGCAACTCATAGAGCTGCTCGAGCGCATCAAGAACTTTCGCACCTCCGGGGTGACAGGCATGGCGCCGAATATCACCGACCTTCAGCCCCTGCCCGGCCAGGAACGCCTTCGCGGGCTCCCCGAGCTTCGTGCGCACGAGATGCGGGATATCCCGCGAAAAGAGCACGCCCAAACCGTCGTCCCCTATTTCCCAGCCCATCACGTCGAGGGAATCGTCCCAGGTATGTTCACCCCATGCTTTCACAGCCGGTCCGTCCATGTTGCAGCCCAGCAGTGCCCCTGCCGCGCCATCACCAAAGAGTGCCGTTGCGATAATATTGCTCTTGGATGTGTCGTTGACCCGAAACGTCAGGCCACACAGCTCGACCACCAGAAACAACACGCAGCTGTCAGGTCGCGTCATCGCCAATTGGGCGGCGCGGGCCAACCCGGTCACACCGCCGCCGCAACCAAGTCCGAAGATCGGCAATCGCTGAACGTCGCGGCGAAACGGCAATTTCTCCAGCAACAATGCATCAAGGCTTGGCGTTGCGATTCCTGTTGTCGAGACAACAACAAGGCCATCAACATCACCGGCAGTGATCCCGGCTTGGGCAAACAGTTTCTCAGACACCTCGGCAAGCAATTCCACAGCGTTCTCGATGAACAGGTCGTTGCGTTCAGAGAAAGGATGCTTCTGTGAATACCATTCTATGGGCACACAGGAATGGCGCGTTTCAATCGCAGCATTCCTATATGCGTCGGTAAAGCGTTCAAAGCCCGGCACATCGGGTGCGAACATTTCACGGGAGCGTTCAACGACCTCGTTCTGGTCGAGTACATAAGGCGGAAACGCAGTCGCAACCGCGCCAATACGAGCTTTGGGTAACATCAAACATCCTTGTTAGCTGCGGCACGTGTGCGCGCCAACGCACGTTCACGGAGAGCGATATAAGTTGCACTGGCAAATATCATGAAACCGCCGATCCATGTGTAAAGAGTTGGAAATTCGCCAAAAATCAGAACACCGAATGCGGCGGCCCAAATTAATTTGAAGAAATCCATGGGCATCACAACTGCCGCATCGCCAAGCCGCAAAGCCTGCGTCAAGGTCAGATGTGCTGTGGTCCCCATCACGCCCATTACGAGCAGGATCCCGAGTTGTTCCCATGTTGGCCAAACCCAGACAAACAGCGCAGGCACAAGTGCGATCGGAGACATCAACAGAACCATATAGGTAACGATGGTTGGGGTACTGTCACGTTTGCCCAGTGTCTTGATGACGATCAGAATCACCGCCCAAATCGCTGACGACACCAGAACAAGTATTGGTCCCGTCCCCACATCCACGAAACCGGGACGGATAATGACCAGCGTGCCCGCAAATCCGAATATCAGCGCGGCCCAACGACGCCATCGAATGGTCTCACCCAGTGCAATCACCGCCAGCACGGTGGCAAATAAGGGGGCGGTAAATGCGAGCGCGTTGGCTGTCGCCAGCGGGGTCATGGACAGACCGAGAAAGAACAGCATCATCGCGGCCACATGGCCAAACGAACGAATGCCATGCACCTTGAGCTGATCGGTTTTAAGAATCCCCCAGCCATATTTGAGCAACAAGACCACAACAACAGGGGCGCCGAAGAAAGTTCGGAAAAAGCCGATTTCAAACGGGTGCAGGCCGTCTTCGGCAAGGTGACGGATCATCGTGTGCATCGTGACGATGAGCACCGTTGTGACAAGCATCCAGCCCATGCCCTGAAGGTTATGGGACAGCCATACGGGTCTGCGGTTTTCAGGACGGGTCAAACAAGGGCTCCGGACATGGGCATTGGTTGTGCAGCCCCATCGATTGGCCCACAATGTGCCAAATGAATGGTTAGAATCTCAGGAGAGAAGCACAATGATTACGGCACTTGTACAGTTCAAAGTCAAAGACGGCACCACTCAGGAAGAGGTGTTTGCGAACATGAACAAAGCAGCCCCCAAATTTGATGGCATGCCGGGTCTCCTTCGCAAGAATTTCATATTCGATGGTGACCGCGGTGTCGGCGGTGGCGTTTACACTTGGGAAAGTCTGGAAGCCGCCCAAAAGGTCTATGCGGATGGCGGGCCCTGGAAAACAGCGATCCAGACCATGTACGGTGTCGACCCCGAAATCACGATCTTCGAGACACCAGTTGTCGTCGACAACGAACACAACTAGTCCAGCATGACCGCGACCAAGAAAGCCGTCCAGTTCTCACGAACGGGAAACCCGGCTGATGTTGTCGAGTATATCGACATGGAAACGGCCCCAGTGGGCGATGATGATGCGTTGATCGACGTTGAAGCCGCAGCGATCAATCCCTCCCACTTGTTGACGCTTTCCGGATCCTACGGCGTCCAACCCGAACTTCCCGCCGTACCGGGTGCCGAAGGCATTGGAATCATCGGTGAAGTGGGGAAAAACGTCACCAATGTGAAAGTTGGCGACCGCGTCATGATTCCACCCTACTCCGGCACATGGCGCCAACAGGTGGTGGTCAAGGCTTCCGACATCGCCGTCATGTTCCCGGAGGAAGGCGACCCGGTGCAGATGGCCATGATCATGGCCAATCCACCAACCGCGTGGCTGCTCCTCAAGAGCGTCGTTGACCTTGAACCGGGAGACTGGGTCATTCAGAACGCCGGGAACTCGGCCGTTGGTCAATACGTGATGCAGCTTGCCGGTATTTATGGTTTGAAAACCGTCAACGTGGTGCGACGCGAGGGCTTGGAAGACTTCGTGACCGCCGCCGGTGGCGATGTTTGTGCCGTCGATGGACCTGATCTGGGCGAACGCGTCAAGGCAGCGACTGGCGGAGCGCCCATCAAACTGGCGATCGACGCTGTCGCCGGTGAAGCCACCCAGCATCTTGCAGATTGTCTGGCCGATGGCGGCACAATTGCCAATTATGGCCTGCTGTCCAAGCAACCGTGTCAGGTTTGGCCCGATGACATCATATTTCGCGAAATTACCCTGACCGGGGTCTGGCTCACGCTTTGGCTGCGCAAATACTCAACGCCCGAAGAGCGCCATGCTGTCTATAGCGAACTTGCCGGGTATATCGCCGAGGGGCGCATGCATGCTGCAGTTGAGGCCACCTATCCACTTTCGCAGATCAAGGAAGCGGTCACCCATGCCGCACGCGGTGAACGAAACGGTAAAGTAATCCTGTTGCCCAATTCCGAAGGCTGACATGTGTCGCCTTAAATTCGCTTTCGTTGCTGCACTTCTGTTGTGGGCAACAACACCTGCCCTGGCACAGTCGAGTGACCGGCATATCTCCGAAGCCTTCCCCAAAGGGGCGAAGCAAATTGCGACTGGTGAATTCCGGGACGGCGATCCCGCCCACACAGGATCAGGTCAACTCAAAATACTGGTCGCCCCAGATGGACGAACAATCCTCCGATTGGAAAATCTAAAGGTCAAACCTGGTCCGGATCTCTACGTTTATCTCGCAAAAGACCCAGACCCCCTGTTTCCCGAAGACGTGACCGCAGCATTCGTCTCACTGGGAGACCTCAAGGGGCAGACGGGGAACCAGAACTACGTCGTTCCCAAGGACATCGACTTGTCAGACTGGCGTAGTGTCGCCGTGTGGTGTGAGGCCTATAAGGTGCTGTTTGCGGTTGCGACGATCGAGCCAAACTAGCGCCCGAGTGCCCGATCTATGGGTTCAACCAATCGATTGAACCTCGCGGCAATCCATCCTGTCGGTTTGGACCAGTTCAACACTGTAAAAAGCAGCAAGAACGGCAGCATTGTTAAGGCCGCCAGCACGAGACGTGTGGTCGCGCCCAAATTAAACCGTGTTGGCCACCACATGCCAAACTGCAACACCGCATAAACGCTCAAACCGACAAACGCAGCAACGAACAGCGCAAACACAGCCATCAGGACCGCGCGCGCCGCTCGAAGCATCGCCATGCGCATGATTTAGAGACCGAAGCCTAGAACTTCTCCACCCAGGGGCGCAGTTCGAGTTCCCAAGCCCACGCACTACGGTGCTGTCGGTGAAATTGCAAATAACTCTCGGCAATCGCATCGGCGCTGAGCATACCGTCGTCGCCTCGGCCAGCAGCGCGCTCATCGCCGGATTTCTTTTCGATACCGCCATCAATCACGAAATGACCGATATGGATGTTCTGGGGGTGCAACTCGCGCGCCATCGATTGAGCAAGGCCACGCAGGCCGAACTTGCCGATCGCGAAGGAAGACGAGTTCGGATAGCCCTTCACACTGGCAGAAGCACCCGTAAAGAGAATTGTGCCGTTCCCGCGCTTCAGCATGAGTTCCGCAGCCTTCTGGGCCACGACGAAACCGCCATAGCAGGTGATCAGAACCGCATTTTTAACAGCTTCCCGGTCCAGTTCGGTGATCGGGCCGCGCGCACGCGCACTCGGGTTGTAAACCACCAGATTGGGGACGCCTTTTTCAGCCACAACGGCATCATACAAGGCATCAACCGAAGCTTCATCGATCACGTCACAGGCATAAGCCGTGGCGCCCGTTTCAGCGCACAGGTCAGCCAGTTTGTCCGGATTTCGTGCCGCAACTGCAACGTCCATCCCCTGTTGTGCACAAAGCCGTGTCAGAGACGCACTTAACCCCTCACCCGCTCCCACAATCAGTGCAACTTCCTTGTCCGCCATAACCAACTTTCCCCTAATCAAGAATTCATACGATTTTCATTGTTTGAAGATAGACCATTTTCACGATAATTCACGCCCCTGTCACAAGAGTTTGCCAATCTGTGGCTTGCTAAGCCGAAGCCTGTTCGACAGAATCCCCCTATGAGCGATACCACCGTTTCTTCCAGTTTCCTTAGCCGTACCCGAGGCTTGCTGCGGCGGGCCTTGCGCGATGTCGTGGACAGCGCGAGCAGTCTCACAGCGCGCGGCGCACTTTCGGTAGACCCAGATCTTCCCGACGATGATCTGGCGCGTTTACAACAGCAAATAGATGCCAGCCTTTCAGGCCGTGGTGGCGAAGCGTCAGCCCGCTCCAACGCGAGCGAGCTCGCCCGCTGCTATCTGGATCTTAATGATGAGGGCCGCCTGCGCTTTCTGCGGTTGCTACACTTCGAGTACGGCATTGAGCCAACGAACCTGAACACCGCTATGGACGCCGTTCGGGACGCCACAGACGACCCCGCTGCCTTTGGCAAAGCCATCACTGCGTTGCGCGGGCGACTTGAATCCCCTCGGATGAAACTATTTCGTCAGTTCAATGGCTTGGAGCACGGAATCAAATTTTTGGTTGACCTTCGGGCAGACCTGATTGGGCTTCTGCGCGACAACCCTGAACTGCGCCCACTCGATGCTGATCTTAAATTTTTGTTGTCCACCTGGTTTGACGCCGGATTCCTCGTCCTGCACCGCATCACGTGGGCTGCGCCGGCTGACCTTCTGGAAAAATTGATCGCATATGAAGCTGTCCACGAGATTCGCTCGTGGAACGACATGAAGAACAGACTGGAATCGGACCGCCGCTTCTTTGCGTTTTTTCATCCGTCGATGCCCGATGAACCGCTTATCTTCGTCGAAGTCGCTCTGGTCAACGGCATTGCCAAAAATGTTCAGGCACTTCTTGATGAAGCGGCACCGATCGAGGACCCGGAGCAGGCTGATACAGCGATCTTCTACTCGATTTCCAATGCCCAGCGCGGTCTGTCTGGTGTCAGCTTTGGGGATTTCCTGATCAAACAGGTGGTCGAGCGCCTTTCGGCACGCCTTCCAAATGTCAAAACCTTTGCAACACTCTCGCCGATTCCGGGTTTCCGCCGTTGGCTGGACGATAGGATTGCAGACGGGGCTGAGTTGCTCAATCACGAACAGGAAGCTTCACTACAGGCGGTCGCTGGCGATGTCGCTGAAGGCGAATCAGTCCTGCAGAACTTGCTGAACCGCCCGAACTGGCACCATGACCCGGCAATCACCGAAGCACTTCAGCCCATTGTGACCCATCTGGTTGCGGGATACCTGCTGTATCAGCGCCGCGAAGCGACAGGTACCGCCCTGGATCCGGTCGCGCATTTCCATCTGAGCAACGGCGCACGCGTCGAGCGCATCAACTGGCTGGGCGATATGTCAGAAAAAGGCTTCGCACAATCTGCTGGAATGATGGTGAACTACCTCTACGACAAGTCCAAGATTGAGCAAAACCACGAAGCCTATGTGAGCGGCAGTGAAATTCCCGCTTCAAGTGTAGTACGCAACCTCCTTTAACCAGACTGCACGCGCGGAGAACGCCATGATCGAAGAGATCATCGATATCGCCACCGATGACGGTGCGATGGAAACCTTCATTTGCCGACCTGAGCGCAACGGGCCCTACCCAGCGGTACTGATGCTCATGGATGCGCCAGGCATCCGCGAAGAGCTTTATGAAATGGCGCGACGGGTGGCGACGACTGGCTACTGTGTCCTGCTTCCCAATCTTTATTATCGCGCCGGGCGGGATACAAAATTTGGGCCAGACGTCCTGACCAAGGAAAGCGCGGAATGGACGCGGATGCGGGAAATCCGGACAGCACTGATGATTCCCCCGGTCATGGATGATGTCCGGGCCATGATTTCCTTCGTTGATGATCGCCCTGAATTCGCACGCCCGGGACCCCTTGGAGTCCATGGCTATTGCATGAGTGGCCCTTTCGCCTTGGCAGCCGCCGCTCGCTATCCCGACCGTATTGCTGCCGCCGCATCCTTCTACGGCACCTGGATCGTGTCTGATGCCGAGGAAAGCCCCCACCTCAATCTCGCGAAAATCAAAGGCGAAGCTTACATTTCATGTGCAGAAATCGATGACCTGGCACCCTTACCGATGGTCGCGGAACTCCAGACATTGTTCGATGCTGCGGGCACACGTGGTGAGATCGAAATTCACCCCGGTGTCCATCACGGCTTCGCATTTCCGCAACGGTCCATCTATGACAAACCGGCTGCCGAGCGTCACTGGGAGCGTCTTCTGGACCTCTACAGGCGAAACCTCACCTGATCAGCTGGGTCTATCACCCTTGATGGTGACCCGGTTGCCTTTTCGCTCGGCGGGCCAGTAGTCCCAAAGTGCACGATGCATGGCGCAGCGATTGTCCCAAAAGGCCATATCGTTCTTTTCCCAGCGAAACCTGATCTGAAAGTCCACATGTTCGGCATGGGCAAGCAACAGTGCGAGGATGGCTGAACTTTCGTCCGGCGCGAGCTCTGCTATCCCCGTTGTAAATGCCCGATTGACATAAAGAGCCTTGCGCCCGGTTTCCGGATGGGTGCGCGCGATGGGATGGCGCGCCGAAGGATAGACCTTGCCCTCATCCTCCATGCCACGATCAGAATAACGCCCCCGATAGACATGTTCGCTTTCATGCACACCATGGAGCCCATCAAGCATCTCGCGCATCGGTTCTGACAAAGTTTCCCAGGCCGCATAGCTGTCTGCAAACATCGTGTCACCGCCGCATTCGGGCAGAATATGTATCTGCAGCATGGTGCCAAGCGGGGGCACCTCATCGCAGGACACATCCGAGTGCCAGAACTCGCCATTCGCGATCTTTGACTTTGCATGCGCGTGGATTTCAAAGATTTCCGGATAACCGTCCATGCCGGGCGCGGCAGGATGGAAATGCAGCTCGCCAAACATCTTGGCAATTTCTATATGTGTTACTGGCGGAATTTCTGACTGTTCCTTGAAGAACAGGATCTGATTGTCGAGGAAGGCGTGGTGCACTTCTTCGAACTGCTCTTCGTTTAATCCTTCAGCAAGGTCGATCCCACGGATTTCGGCGCCCAAATTCGGGGCAAAGGGCCGCACCTCGATATGTCGATAGTTCCGCTTATCGCGTTCACGCACGCGTTTGGTGACGACATCCGACATCTCTCAGGTCCTTTCCTGTTTCACCCAAACCCTAAGCCGTGTGTCGCTTGTGCTCAACGATTGAGCGCGCGCCAGACTTTCTCGGACGTTGCCGGCATATCAAAATCCACCCTTGCGCCGCAGGTCGCCAGAGCATCCTCGAGCGCATTCATGATGGCGGGCAACGCACCCACGATCCCCGCCTCGCCAATGCCCTTGACCCCCAGCGGGTTCGCTGGTGACGGGACTTCGTGAAAATCGACATTCATATGTGGCTGATCGACCGCGCGGGGCATCGTGTAGTCCATGAACGATCCAGTCAGAAGCTGACCTGTTTCCCGATCGAAAACGATTTGTTCCATCAGCGCCTGCCCAATTCCCTGCACAACGCCGCCATGGACCTGACCGTGTACAATAGGCGGATTGATGACGGTCCCGCAGTCATCGACAGCGGAATAGCTTTCAACCCTCACCACACCGGTGTCAGGATCAATCTCTAGCTCGCAGATATGACATCCGTTGGGGAAATACTGCTCGGGCGCATCGAACTCTTCGGCAGAGTCGAGACTGTTGGGGACACCAGCGATCTGCAGTGTCCTAACCTGAGCAGATAGATCGAGAAGCGAAACCTCACGATCCGTACCGGTGACGCGGAACATGCCCGAAACGAACTCAATATCGGCTTCAGATGCTTCAAGAAGGTGGGCGGCCGCCAATCGCCCTTTTTCGATCACCGCATCACAGGTCAGCGCGATTGCCGAACCGGCCATGGTCATCGAACGTGAGGCAATCGTCGCAATACCAAGCGGTGCGATATCGCTGTCACCCTGACGCAGATTGACCGCGTCGAACGGAAGCCCCAGCCGGTCCGCGATCACCTGGACAAAACTCGTTTCGTGACCATGGCGCAGGATTTGGGTAGCCAAATCTTAGTCCACAGAGCCGTGTGCGCAAAACTCATCCCTGGCACCTACATGGGGGAAGCCGCCGATGCACTCCAGATAGGATGCAATACCGCGACCACGGATTTTCCCCGCCTTCTCGCTTTCAACGCGGCGGGCCGCAAAGCCATCCCAATCCGACAAGGCGATCGTCTTGTCGAGAACGGTCTCGAACTCACCGGAATCATAAACACGATCAACCGGCGTTGCATAAGGCATCAGGTCAGGCGAGATCATATTCCGGCGTCGCAGCGCAATCGGATCGTGTCCGGTTTCCCGCGCTGCCTGATCCACCAAGCGTTCCACAATATAGGAGGCCTGCTCACGCCCTGCCCCGCGGTACGGCCCCACAGAGTTGGTGTGTGTGAGAACAAGACGCACATCGATATCAATCACGGGTGTCTGATAAACCAGCGCCAGACCATTGGGCATGTTGCGCAGCGGCATCCCGGTTCCGTTGCAGGCATAATAAGCCCCCATGGCGTCATCGACCGCGACGCGAAGCGCAAGAAAATTACCCGCTTCATCAAGCGCAAGCGAGGCCTCGATCCGCGCGTCACGGGCATGTGGATCACCCAGAAAGTGTTCTGATCGCGTCCCGGTCCATTTCACCGGACGATCAAGCGCGCGCGCTGCAAACAAAATCGCAATATCTTCGGGCAATGGTTGCTCTTTGGCACCAAATCCACCGCCGACATCACCCGACAACACGCGCATCTGCGTGCGTGGAATGTCAAATACCTGTTCACACAGAATTTCCATGAAGTACTGCACACCCTGACTAGAGGCCACGAGGGTGAAGCGCTCCGATTCCCCATCCCAGCTTGCAAGGCTTGTCCGGGGTTCCATCGGGGTCGCGACAATGCGGTTGTTGATGAGAGACAGATGAGAAACATGGGATGCTTTGCTGAAGGCATCGTCAGCTGCCTGCCGATCACCGCGGTGCCAGACCTGCCCAATGTTACCCGGTGCGTCTTCCCAAACCTCGGGTGCGCCCGGCGCAATTGCGTCGGCGATCGTCACCGCCGCAGGTAATTCGTCGATCTCCAGAGTGACCAGATCTGCTGCACCCCGCGCCTGACCGAGGGTCTCTGCGACCACCATGACGACGGCCTCTCCGACATGGCGTACCTTGCCCTGCGCCAGTCCGGGGCGCGGTGTGTGCAAAGGTCGTGCTGACTGGATTTGAGCCGACTGGTACTTGGGCCAGCGGGCCACGATATGGCCGATTCCCGCGGCAGCAAGATCATCTCCCGTAAAAACATCGACAACCCCAGCTGCGGCGGACGCGGCCGCAAGGTTGACGTTCCGGATGATGCCATGGGCAACAGGTGATCTGACGAATGCCGCATAGAGCTGTCCCTGCTGGCTGACATCATCTGCAAAGCGCCCCTGCCCGGTCAGAAGTCTGACATCTTCGCGCCGCCGGACCGGCTGGGCGATACCGTGAGAACCATTCATGTCGTGATACCACCTGCTTTGGGTCAGGCCGTGCCGGCAGTTCGCACAAACCGGCGGATGACCTTGGTTTCGAAGAGATCGACCTTCTCATAAGGGTCGTTTGCCGTAATCGCCTCGGCTTCAGCGCGGTCCGATGCCTCAATAATCCAAACACTACCGTTCATTTCACCATCATCGTTCATCGTCGGGCCAGCAAAATAAAGTGTGTCACCGAGACCCTCGGCAAATTCCATATGCGCGGGGCGCGTTGCCATCCGCAGTTCGTGGACGCCGGGTTTGTCGACGCGATGGATGAAGTAAAGCACTTGTTCCTCCTGATTGCTCAAACCTCGTTGCTCATGAGAACAATCTGGTTTCAAATTATCTATATCTGGAATCGATGATGCCGGGCATTTTTAGCGTGTCCCATATCAATCTGCAGGAACGATCAGACAATGAGCGCGCGCAACATCGACCGACTGATCGACATTATGGCGCGCTTGCGCGACCCGGAGAATGGTTGCCCTTGGGATGTGAAGCAGGACTTCGCATCTATCGCGCGCTACACCGTCGAGGAAGCCTATGAGGTTGCCGATGCCATTGAGCGTGATGACCGATCTGCGCTGCGCGAGGAACTCGGCGATTTGCTGCTTCAGGTCGTCTTTCACGCACGTATGGCTGAAGAAGAAGAATCCTTTGATTTCGAGGATGTCGCCGGCGCGATCGCCGATAAACTTGTCCGTCGACATCCCCATGTTTTCGACAAGGAAAACCATAGCTCCGAGGAAAGCCTGCGGGACGCCTGGGAAACCCTGAAAGCTAAAGAACGCGCCGAAAAAGCTTCAAGCCGTGGCGAGAATGCGAGCGTGCTCGACGATGTGCCGGTCGGCTTTCCGGCCCTCACCCGGGCTGAAAAACTTCAAAAGCGTGCCGCACGTGTGGGATTTGACTGGGACACCATCGCGCCAGTTTTGGCAAAGCTTGAAGAAGAGATCGCCGAACTCAAAGAAGAGATGCAACAGGGCGGCAGTCCCGAACGCCTGTCCGACGAAATGGGAGATGTCCTGTTCTCTTCTGTCAATCTCGCACGACACCTGAAGATCGACCCCGAATTCGCGTTGCGCGGAACCAATACCAAGTTTGAAACCCGGTTCCGGCATGTTGAAGCCTCCCTGAGAAATGACGGCATTCTTTGGGGGGAAGTTGGAATTGATGAATACGAGCGACGCTGGCAAGCCGCGAAGACCGATAAAGTTTGAGACGAATAATTCGGTTCAACTATCTAAAATTGCTACCGAAACTCGGCCCCAAAGTCTTCAGGTCCGCTACCCTTCTCTACGATAGACATACTTGGGATTGCCCACGCGTGTGTCAGAAATCGGGAGAGATACTGCATGGACACGATCGCGCTCGACGCCACCTCCGATAAACCGAACCCTCTCACGTTGCTGAACGATGCACGTTCGGCCGTTCGTGTTGGGCAATATGATCAGGCAGAACAAGCCTGCCAAACTATCGTTGATGAACATCCAGACCAGTCGGATGCCTGGTTCCTGATGGGCATTGCCGCCCTGCGAGGTGGAAAGACAGATCTTGCCATTCCTCATCTTCGACGTGCTGTTGAGATGCGTCGCGGTTATGCCCCATATCGACTTGCACTGGGGCAGGCTCTTATGAAAACAGGTGACGCCGAACGGGCACTCACGCATTTCCAGAACGCCCTGATCCTGACACCGCTTTCCCACGAGGCGGCCCTCGGGATATCCACGACCCTTCGACAACTCGGGCGCACCGAAGAATCCGCAACCTGCCAAAAACACGCACTTTCACTATTGAGACGGCACGTGGCCGGGCGGTTTTTTGATCGATTGGATATGAAGAGAGTTCGCTGGACGGAACGCCTCACGAATATCACCAGATCCAGCCATACCCGTGACTACAAGGTGGCCATGAAGCTTGCCCAACGCCTTGAATGCAAAGGTCAGCATATTTCCGCATATAACGAATTTTCTCATGCAAATGGCCTGACGCCAGATGCCGCCGGACCTTTGCATGCGATGGGACGCCTGGCCTTCGAGGCAGAAAATTTTATCCTGTCCGAGGCCCACCTGAAGGATGCTCATACATTGGCGCCACGCAACCCTGATATCCGATGCGACTACGGGCGAACGCTCAGCCGGATGGCACGCCATGACGATGCGTTGCGTTATCTCGAGGCACTGCACGCAGAAGCACCGGAAAACCTTCGATACCTGCTGTCGCTCGGCTGGGCACGTTACCGGGCCGGGCAAAGCCAGCGCGCCATCTCGGACTTCGATGTGGTGCTGGAGCAATTTCCCCGGTCTGTGGAGGCCCATTATGGGCGGGCCCGTGCACTGGTCGATGCCGGCCAGGTCAACGAAGCAAAGCTCTGGTTTCACCGCACCATATTGCTTGCGCCTGATCATGCCGGAGCATTGCGCGAACTTGGCAACCTCAAAGACCTAAACCCTGCCGATGCAGCATTTGAAGCGCTGACAGGTGCGCTTGCCAACCCGGATGTTCTGGCAACACGACGGTCCGTGCTCGAAATGGCGGCGGGCGCTACCCATATCAACTGCAACTCTCACAAGGCCGGGTTTGCCCATTATCGGCGCGGGAACCTGCTCAAGGATGTCGCATTCGATATCGAGACCTATCGCGGTTTTGTCGATCGGCTGATCACCACCTTCGATGAAGAACACTTCAAGAGAACCACAGCCAACGGTAGTGACACCGACATCCCCGTTTTTGTGATCGGAATGCCGCGCTCCGGGACATCCCTCGTTGAGCAAATTCTCGCCAGTCATTCCCTTGTCCACGGCGCCGGTGAGCGTGAGAACGTGCTCCAGCTTGCCGATCATCTGGGACGGCTGGTGAATGACAGCCGCGCCTATCCCGATTGTTTGGATAGCCTCACATCCGAGCACTCACAGCAAATCGCAGAGGATTTTCTGCGCGACCTTCGCCATACCGACCCAAAGGCCATGCGGATTGTCGATAAGATGCCCGGCAACTTCCATCATATCGGTCTGATCGCCAGCCTGTTTCCCAAGGCTCAGATCATTCACTGTCAGCGCGATCCGCGGGACACCTGTCTGTCGATCTTCTTTGGAGATTTCGCTGGCAGTCATCCCTACTCTTATGACCTTAACAATCTTGGACTTTATTACCGCGAGTACGAACGCCTGATGGCGCACTGGCACAGGGTCCTGCCCGGCCGCATTCTGGATGTTGCTTATGAAAGCGTCGTGGAGGATCAGGAAAACTGGTCGCGCAAGATGCTTTCATTCTGCGGCCTCGACTGGGAATCAGCCTGCCTTGAGTTCCACAAGACGCAGCGCAATGTACGGACGCGCAGCAATGTGCAGGTTCGGCAACCGATCTACCGTTCTTCGCTCGCGCGCTGGAAATCTTACGAGGATGAATTGCAGCCGTTGCTTGATGGTCTGGAGGGACGCACCAGCATCGACTAGTCGTTGGCCAACAGGTGAACCAGACTGGATGTATCCCAACGCGCCCCCCCACGGGCCTGTACCTGCGCATAGAACTGATCAATCAACGCCGTTGTCGGCAGGCGCGCGTTACTGCGTTC
>Ga0181560_10002436_pt1 | contig 17301 bp, 18 predicted proteins | sample 011ome_20_FD_133751 | JGI IMG/M metagenome (GOLD analysis project Ga0181560, IMG submission 133751) | Coastal salt marsh microbial communities from the Groves Creek Marsh, Skidaway Island, Georgia - 011509CT metaG (megahit assembly) | ecosystem: Environmental > Aquatic > Marine > Intertidal...
CGCGGATTTCGCGCCAGTCGTGGATGCCTGCACGCTTTGCGACATGTGCTTCATGACCAAATGTCCCTATGTGCCGCCACATGAATTCAATCTGGATTTCCCGCATCTGATGCTGCGCTACCGTGCCGTCGAGGCAAAGAAGGACGGCGTGCCCTGGAACGAGAAGCAGCTCATCCAGACCGACCGCAACGGCTGGCTGGCCGGCAAGATGTCGGGTATGGCGAACTGGGCCTCGGATCGCGACAATAAGCTGACCCGGCCGCTGATCGAGAAAATCGCCGGCGTCCACCGCGACGCCGATCTGCCGAAATTCGTCCCGTCGTCCAAGACCTTCGTCGCCCAGGCGGAAAACCGTCCGCCCGAGGTGAACACGCAAGCCCCGGCCTATGGCCGCGAAGCCGTTCTCTATGCGACCTGTTTCGTGAACTACAACAAGCCCGATACCGGTGTGCTGGCCCAACGCATCCTGGCCAGGAACGGTGTGGCCACGACGGCGATGCATCCCCATTGCTGCGGCATGCCCCAGCTCGAACAGGGCCTGATGGACGAGGTCGCCGACTACGCCAGGACGGTGGCGAAGGCCTTCCGCCCGCAGGTGGATGCCGGCAAGAACATCATCGCGCTGACCCCGTCCTGCGCTCTGATGATGAAGTTCGAATGGCCTTTGATTCTGCCCGAGGATGAAGACGTTGCGGCCCTGTCCAAGGCCACCCGCGATATCACCGAATACATTGTCGATATTGCCCGGACGGAAGGCCTTGCTGACGGTCTGTCGGCTCTGCCGGAGCCGGTCGCTCTGCATCTGGCCTGCCATGCGCGGGCCCAGAATATGGGCCAGAAAGCCGCGGAAATGCTGCGTCTGATCCCCGATGCCGACCTCAAGGTCATTGAGCGCTGCTCGGGCCATGGCGGGTCCTGGGGGGTGATGGAAGAGTATTTCGAAACCGCCATCAAGGTCGGCCGCCCGGTGGTGCGCCAGGCCAAGGATCTCGGCTCGCGCTTCGTGGCTTCGGAGTGCCCGCTGGCCGCCGATCACATCCTGCAGGGGATCGAGCGCCAGCTCGACGAAGGTCAGGCGGCTCCGACCCGCAGCTACCACCCGGTCGAACTCTTCGCGATGGCCTATGGCCTCGCCCCCGAACTTTAAGCGTTTAATTCTGGAACGGAGCTGACACCATGTCCGCAAAGCATGAAATCACCCGCGACGACATCCTCGACATGCAGGCCTATGACGCGATCCGCAAGGAGCGCCGGGCCGAGGTCGTGAACCGCAAGAAGCACCGGCGCGCCGATATCGGCCCCTACGCGACGGCCTATTTCGAGTGCTACGACACGATGCTGCATCAGGTGCACGAGATGCTGTTCATCGAGCGTGGCGGCGAGGAACAGATCGATGACGAACTCAGCGCCTACAACCCGCTGATCCCGAACGGCCGCGAACTGGTCACGACCATCATGTTCGAGATCGACGATCCGGTGCGCCGCAAGATGGTTCTCTCGAAGATCGGCGGGATCGAGGAAACGGTGTTCCTGAAATTCGACGGGGAAACCGTCACCGGCGAGCCGGAGGCCGATCTCGACCGCACCACGGCCGACGGCAAGGCCAGTTCGGTGCAGTTCGTGCATTTCCCGTTTACCGATGAACAGGTCGCCAGGTTTTCGACGCCCGGCACCGAGGTGACCCTGGGCTTCACCCATCCGGAATACGCCCATATGACCCTGTTGCCCGAAGCTGTGCGCGCCGAACTTGCCGGCGACTTCGACTGACCGCAGCCAGCATTCGGGCGGTTGGCGCGTCACCCTCACCCTGAGCTTGACGAAGGGCGAGGGCGGACCCGTATACTTCGACAGGCTCAGCATGAGGGTCTCGGGAATCTCGGCGCGTCGAGCTTTCAGGCGACTTCGACTGACCGGTTCCGGGCGCTACGTTGCCAAAGCCGCATCCTTCGAGACGAGCCTGCGGCTCTCCTCAACATGAGTTGGGAGGGCCGAGATGTTCGCGCCTTCGCGGAAATGACGAGAATTGTCTGTTTAACAGTGACTTAGGTTCCGATAAGCGGCCTGGTTCACTGCTGTTAATCATGGGGATTGGCTTCTCGTCCCGTGATTTCAAACCCGCTGCTATTCGACGGTCTCGCCGTCATAAATGCCCCACAAGGCTTGCCGGGGGATCCAGCCCTCGACGCCATGGCTGGCAATCGCGACCTGACACCAATCCGGTTCACAGCGATCGAGGGCTACCACAACACCTTCCTCGACAAAGGCGGCCACGGGCGCGTCTGAGTCCGGTCGTTGCATGACCCGCGCGCGGGCCACGGCCACGGTGGCCATGCGGTTGCCCGACAGCATCGATTTGTGAACCCAGCCGGTGGTCTCATCGATGGCGCGAACCTTGCGCCAGTTTTCGAATTCCTCGACGACCTCGACCGGCAGGTTGCGGAACTGCAGCACCCATTCGATCGGATAGCGCGCCCCCGGCCCGGTCCGCATATTGGCTTCACTGGCCCGGATGCTGACCCAGCGCGGGATCGGCAGGCCGGATGGATTGGGGGCCGCGGCTTGCGCCGTACTGGCCTCAGCGGCCGATTGCGCCCAAGCTTCAGGAGGCGGCATCGCGGCAGCGGCGAGAACACACAGGGAGAGAACGAAATTTCGGGCGCGCGGTAACATGGCCTGCCATCTAGCGAACCCCATGGCGGGGGTCAAGCAGCCGGTCCGTCTCTCCCTGCGTGCTCTGCATGCTTGCGCGGCGACCGGCTTCCGCGATATTCGATGGGGCGAGCGCTGCAGCCCTGCAGAGCTTGGGCCTTCGCCAGTTTTCGGATCCTTCATGAGCACCAGCAAACCGGTCGTTATTGTGACGCGCAGACTGCCCGAGGCCACCGAGGCCCGGATGCAGGAACTGTTCGATACGCGCCTGAATATCGAAGATGTGCCGATGGATGACGCGGCACTGGTGGCGGCCATGCAGGACGCTGATGTGCTTGTCCCGACGGTGACGGACCATATCAGGACCGACCTGATCGCCCAGGCCGGCGACCGGCTGAAGCTGATTGCCAACTATGGCAACGGGGTGGACAACATCGACCTGCCCGCTGCCCGGGAGAGCGGAATCACCGTGACCAACACGCCCAGCGTGCTGACCGAAGACACCGCTGATATGACCATGGCGCTCTTGCTGGCCGTCCCGCGCCGCCTGGCCGAAGGCGCCCGGCTGCTGCGCTCGGGCGACTGGGAAGGCTGGTCGCCCACGCTGCTGCCCGGCCGGCGGATCTGGGGCAAGAGCCTCGGGATCGTCGGCATGGGCCGGATCGGCACCGCGCTGGCCCGCCGGGCACGCGGTTTCGGGCTGGAGATCCACTATCACAACCGCCGCCCGGTCCACCCGGATATCGAGGACCAGCTGGAAGCGACCTACTGGGAATCGCTCGACCAGATGCTCGCGCGCATGGACATCATCTCGGTGAACTGCCCGCGCACCCCGGCCACCTATCACCTGCTCTCGCGCCGTCGGCTGGAGCTGATCCAGCCCCACGCCTATCTGGTGAACACCTCGCGCGGCGAGGTGATCGACGAACGCGCACTGGGCGAGCTGATCGAGGCCGGAAAGATTGCCGGGGCGGGGCTCGATGTCTTTGAGCACGAACCCGCCGTCGATCCGCGGCTGCTCGCTTCTGACAATGTGTTGCTGCTGCCCCATCTGGGCTCGGCCACGGTCGAGGGGCGCCAGGAGATGGGCGACAAGGTGATCATCAACATCCGCACCTTCGTGGACGGCCACACCCCGCCCGACCGGGTGCTGGAGACGATGTTCTAGGCCGCCGCGACAAACAAACGCGTCCTGATCGCCCTCACCCTGAGCCTGTCGAAGGGCGAGGGCGCACCCTCATACTTCGACAAGCTCAGCATGAGGGTTTCGAAACGGGGACGCCCCATCAGAATCGTCATGCCCACCTAGGCGGACATCCCTGTATCGGGTCCTGCCGAGATACCCGGATCAAGTCCGGGTATGACGTGCAAAGCGCTGAGGGTCCTGTACGTCCGTCACGTCGTCATTGCGAGGCGTGAAGCAACGAAGCAATCCAGTCTTTCGGACGTGTCCGTTCTGGATTGCCACGGGCCTGCGGCCCTCGCAATGACAATGGCGGGCTCGCGCAATAGACAAACTGTCATGCCCGGGCTTGATCCGGGCATCTATGTTGCGGATCAGCCGATTGTCGGGCTGTCCCCGCACAACGCGCAGTTCGGGTCGCGGGGCAGCTTGATGGTGTGGAAGTCGGTTGCCAGCGAATCGTAGATCAGCATCCGGCCGGCGAGGCTTTCGCCTAAGCCGAGCAATTCCTTGAGGACTTCGGTGGTCTGCAGCGAGCCCATCACGCCGGCCAGCGCACCGAGAATACCCGCTTCCTCGCAGCGCGGAACCATGTCCGGGGGCGGGGCTTCGGGAAAGACGCAGCGGTAACAGGCGGTCGGCGCATCGTCGTTGCGGCGGAAGGTGAAAAGTTGGCCCTCGAAGCGCAGCATCGCGGCCGCAACCAGAGGGATTCCAATACGATAGCAGTGATCGTTGAGAAGGTACCGCGTCTCGAAATTGTCCGACCCGTCCGCCACCAGATCATAGCCCGCGATGATCTCTTCGACATTTTCTGCCGCGAGTCGAACGTCATGGGTGACGACCTTGATGCCGGGGTTCAGGGCGGCCAGCGTAGCCTTTGCAGAGTCTGTCTTTTTCTGCCCCACTGCATCCGTTACATGAACAACCTGGCGCTGCAGATTGGTCAGGTCCACCTCGTCATCATCGACGACGCCGAGCGTTCCGACCCCGGCGGCGGCGAGGTACATCAGCAGCGGTGCGCCCAGCCCGCCCGCGCCGACCACCAGCACCTTCGAGGCGAGCAGCTTTTCCTGCCCCTCGTCACCCACCTCGTCGAGGATCAGGTGACGGGCATAGCGGTGAAACTGTTCCTCGGTGAGTTCCATATGGGTGTGTCCGGCGAGCGGGCCTAGATGCCCTCGAAGAGTGCTGTCGAGAGATATCGCTCGGCGAAGGACGGCAGGACCACCACCATCAGCTTGCCGGCCATCTCGTCGCGCGCGCCGACTTCGAGCGCTGCCGCGATCGCCGCCCCCGACGAAATACCGACCGGGATGCCCTCGATGCGGGCAAGCTTGCGCGCGGTCTCCAGTGCGGTCTCGTTGGCGATGCCCAGAATTTCGTCATAGACCTCGGTGTTGAGCGTGTCGGGGATGAATCCCGCGCCGATGCCCTGCAGCATGTGCGGTCCGGCCGGGCCGCCCGACAGCACCGCGCTGTCCTCGGGCTCGACGGCGACCACATGCACGTCCGGCTTGCGGGCCTTCAGGATTTCGCCCGTACCGGTGATGGTGCCGCCGGTGCCCACACCGGCGACCAGCACATCGACCGCGCCATTGGTGTCGTTCCAGATTTCCTCGGCCGTGGTGTGGCGGTGGACTTCCGGGTTCGCCGGGTTCTGAAACTGCTGCAGCATGATCGCGTTTTCGGTGGAATCGACGATTTCCTGGGCTTTTGCGATCGAGCCAGGCATCCGCTCGGCGGCCGGGGTGAGCACCAGTTCCGCGCCCAGCAGGCCCAGCATCTTGCGGCGCTCCTGGGACATGGAATCGGGCATGACGAGAATGCAGCGATAGCCCCGCGCGGCGCAGACAAATGCCAGCGCGATCCCGGTATTGCCGGAAGTGGGTTCCACGATCACCGAGCCGGGGCCGATCTTACCCTCGGCTTCGGCGGCGGAAATCATGGCGTTGCCGATGCGGTCCTTGACCGAGGCCAGCGGATTGAAAAATTCCAGCTTGGCGACCAGATCGGCCTTGCAGCCCGCATCCTCGGCCATGCGTGCAATGCGAACCAGCGGTGTCGCACCGATGGTGTCGACGACAGAGTCATAGATTTTGCCGCGGAATTCGCTTGAGGTTTTCTGAGCGTTCGACATGAGAGATTTCCTGAATGTGCATCTTTGGTGTCGCGACGATAGTTCGACGCCCGGCTTTTGCAAAGCAAGCTCAATTGTGACGCTCGCAAATCTATGAGCAACCTCATGCTGAGCCTGTCGAAGTATGAGGTTGTCGCCCTCGTCCTTCGACAGGCTCAGGATGAGGGCTAAGTCGCAAGGTGTGGTGGGCAGTTGGAAACCCAACCGTTGCGCAATCGGCAGGACCGACGCATTCTCTGGCGCTGCCGGTCTTGCCTAGATCGTGTAGTCGTGGCGGTCGGCGTCTTCGCTTTCGATGCCGACCTCTCGGGCCTGGTTGCACAGGTCCTGGATGGTGGTCTGGGACAGTTGCGCCATACATTCCTCCGACAGTTGCCGCCAGAGCGGGCGCACCACCTGTGTGCCGAGCGGCGAGCCGTCATTTTCCTCAACCGGATCGGTGCGCGCTTCCATTTCGTGGATCACCTGCACGATATCGGCGAGCTTGATCCGGCGGCGTTCGCGCGCCAGCCGGTAGCCGCCGCGCGGGCCACGCACACCGGTCAGCACGCCGGCGCGGACAAGGTTCTGCAGCACCTGTTCCAGATAGCGGCGCGGAATCCCCTGGCGGCGAGTGATCTCGCGGCTCTGCACCGGGTTGGCGCTGGCGTGATAGGCGATGTCGAGGACGGCCTCGATGGCGAACAAGGTCTTTCGGGAGAGGCGAAACATGTTGATCAGCCTCCTGCTTTTTCGGCGGAAGTGGCGCCGGATGTTCCGGTCGAGCCGAACCCGCCGGCCCCGCGGGCGGTTTCCGACAGGTCGCTGACCTCTGTCCAGCTGGCCTGGATCACGGGCGCGATCACCATCTGGGCGATCCGAAGTCCGCGGCTGACGGTGAAGGTCTCGGCGCCGTGATTGATGACGATGACACCGATCTCGCCGCGGTAATCGGCATCAATGGTGCCCGGGCTGTTCACCAGGGAAATGCCCTGCTTCAGCGCCAGCCCAGAGCGGGGACGGATTTGTGCTTCGTAGCCCGACGGCAGCGCGATAGCGAGCCCGGTGGGGACCAGCGCCCGTTCGCCCGGCGCGATCTCCAGATCCCCGGACACGGCCGCGCGCAAATCCATACCCGCGGCGTCGTCGGTTTCATAAGAGGGAAGATCCAGATCTGCCCCGTGGGGCAGACGGGTCACGTCGACAGACACACTCATTCAGCGGCTCCGAGATGTTGGGAAATACGTTCGGCCAGCCGGTCTGCGACATCGGTCTTGGACATGCGCGGCCAGTCTTCAACGCCCGCGGCGCTGACCAGATGGATGGTGTTGTCCGCGCCCCCGAAGGTTCCGGTTTCAGGCGAGACATCATTGGCAAGAACCCAGTCACAGCCCTTCTTTTCACGTTTGGCCTGCGCGTGGGTGACGACGTTCTCGGTCTCGGCGGCAAAGCCGATCACCAGGCCGGGGCGGGTGTTTGCCGCCGCGGCCAGTGTGGCCAGAATGTCCGGGTTTTCCGCCATTTCCAGCGTCGGTACGCCACTGCCGGTTTTCTTCAGCTTTTCCGTGGCCTGGGTGGCAACCCGCCAGTCGGCGACAGCGGCGGCGCAGACGGCGATATCGGCCGGCAGGGCCCGTTCGCAGGCGGCCAGCATGTCCCGCGCGCTTTCCACATGGACGGTCTCCACGCCCGCCGGGTCTGACAGGCTGGTGGGACCGGAGACGAGTGTGGTTTTCGCCCCGCACCGGGCGAGGGCCGCGGCGATTGCGTGGCCCTGACGTCCGGAGGAGCGGTTGGCGATGTAGCGCACCGGATCGATGGGTTCATGGGTCGGGCCGGAGGTGACGAGCGCGCGGCGGCCCGAAAGCGGCGCGCTGTCTTCAAAAAAATCCGATACCGCGTCGGCGATCTCGTTCGGTTCGGCCATGCGTCCGGGGCCGAACTCGCCGCAGGCCATGTCGCCTTCGGTGGGGCCGACGAAATGCACGCCCCGCTCGCGCAGGGTCGCCAGATTGGCCTGGGTCGCCGCATGGGTCCACATCCGCACATTCATGGCCGGGGCGACCATGACGTCCTTATCGGTGGCCAGCAGCGCGGTGGTCGCCAGGTCGTCAGCCAGGCCCTGGGCCATCTTGGCGAGGATATCGGCCGAAGCGGGCACGACCAGCAGCAGATCGGCGTCGCGCGAGAGCTGGATATGCCCCATCTCGGCTTCGTCGGTCAGGGAAAAGAGATCGGTATAGACCTTGTCCTCGCTGAGCGCGGCCAGCGAGAGCGGCGTGACGAACTGGGCGCCGCCCCTGGTCAGCACGCAGCGCACCGCCGCGCCACGCTCGCGCAGGCGGCGGACCAGCTCCAGGCTCTTATAGGCGGCAATTCCGCCGCTGACGATCAGCAGAATTCTTTTGCCATGCAACATCGCGTTTGCCTCCGTCTCCGGTGCAATTATCCAGATAAGCCATTAAACTACGAAAAATGTCTGTAGATAGATAGGGCTGAACTGCGTTCGGGCAATGCCGGATTTGGGTGTAGGCAGCGCGACTAGTCGATGATTGCGATCAGCGCCAGCAGGGCGGTCACACCGATCGCCAGCCAGAGGGGCCAGCGGGCCGAAGATCGGTTCTGCAGGTCGAAGGACAGCCGCCCCTCGGTGATCGTTGTCGCGGCCTGTTCCACCGCACGCACGGCATCCGGCAGGCGCTGGACGGCCAGGATCGTGTCGGCGGTGATCTCCGCCAGCCGGGCTTCGGGTCCGCGATGCTCGCGCATCCAGTCCTCGATGAGCGGCTGGGCGAGTTGCCACATATTCAGTTCCGGGGCGAGGCGGCGGCCCACGCCTTCGGCGGTGAGCATGGTCTTCTGAAGCAGGAGAAGCTGGGGCTGGGCCTCCATATTGAAACGTTCGGAGACCTGGAACAGCTGGGCCAGAAGCCGGGCGATGGAGATTTCGTTCGGCGGGCGGTCAAAAATCGGCTCGCCGATGGCCCGGATCGCCTGCTGGAAGACTTCCCGGTCGGTGGCCGGGGGAATATAGCCTGCCTGGAAATGCACATCGGCCACACGCGCATAGTCGCGGGTGATGAAGCCCAGCAGCATGTCGGCCAGAAAATAGCGTGTGGGCCGGTCGATCCGGCCCATGATCCCGAAATCGACCACGCAGAGGGCGCCATCGGCCCGCACGAAGGCATTGCCGGGGTGCATGTCGGCGTGGAAGAAGCCGTCGCGAAAGACCTGCAGGAAAAAGGATTCCGACGCCTTGCGGACCACGGCTTCGAGATCGTGACCGGCGGCCACCAGATCTTCCACGTCGTGGATGGGAATGGCGTCAATCCACTCGGTGGTCAGCACCCGCCGACCGGTCCGTTCCCAGTCCACTTCCGGCACGACATAGAGGTCGTCGTCCCGGAAATTGCCGTGCAGTTCCGAGGCGGCGGCACCTTCCATGCGCAGATCCATTTCCCACCGCAGGCTGGTGGCAAAGGTCTCGACAGCTGCAATCGGCTTGAAACGCCGCAGGCGCGGCTGTGAACGTTCGGCAAGAGCGGCAATCCAGCGGAACAGTTCCAGGTCCCGCTCGATGGCGCGCTCGATCCCCGGGCGCAGAATCTTGACCGCGACCGTCCGGAAAGCATCCGTGTCGTCTTCATCCCCGGCTGCACCGTCAGCGCTGTCAGCGCCATCAGCGTTGTCCGGGGCGATCCGGATTTTTGCGATATGAACCTGTGCGATGGAGGCCGCGGCGACAGCGGTGTCATCGAATTCGTCGAAGAGCTCGTCAACCGATTGTTCGAACTCGGCTTCGATGGCGGCGTGTGCCTCGGCGGTGGAGAATGGCGACAGACGGTCCTGCAGGGTGGACAGGTCCGTGGCGACGGTTTCGCCCACCAAGTCGGAGCGGGTGCTCAGCATCTGGCCGAATTTGATGAAGCTGGGACCGAGGTCCTGCAGGGCGCGGGCGAGGCGTTCGCCGGGGCGCAGATCCCGGATGTCCGGGGCCTTGCGAAAGCCCGAGAGCAGCCGGGCCGCGAAACTGAGACCGCCGCCGCCCGGCAGCCACTCTGCCGGAAACAGCGCGTCGTAGCGCGCAAGCGTGCGGGCAATTCCGAGCAACCGGAACAGGTTTCGCAATGCGCGGAACATGGGCCTCAGATCCGCCGGGCGGAGTGAATAGCGGCGATCCCGCCCGACAGGTTCGCGACCCGGCCCTGTTCCAGCCCCGCTTCGGCAATCAGGCCCAGCAGCGTGTCTTGATCGGGGAACTTGCGGATGCTCTCGGCAAGATAGCGATAGGCGGCTTCGTCCCGGGCGACATAGCGCCCCAGCTTCGGCAATACGGTGAAGGAATAGCCGTCGTAAATCCGATCGAGGACCGGTAGCACCACCTTGCTGAATTCCAGGCAGAAGAACTGACCGCCCGGACGCAGCACACGTCGTGCCTCGGCCAGCGCGGCGGGAATGTCGGTCACGTTGCGCAGCCCGAAGGCGATCGTATAGACGTCATAGGTGGAGTCGGGGGCGGGAACCGCCTCGGCATTGCCGCAGACCCAGCGCAGGCCGGAGTTCGGGCCGAGAATACCCCGGTCGATGGCGCGCGCCTGTCCCACCCGCAGCATGTCCGGGTTGATGTCGCAGACCGTGATTTCGCCGCTGTTGCCGGTTTTCTCGCGCAGGCGGAAGGCGATATCGCCCGTGCCGCCGGCCACATCGAGAAATTTCATGCCCGGCCGCACCATGATCTTCTTCACGAAGGCCGCCTTCCACGCCCGATGCACGCCCATGCTCATGAGGTCGTTCATCAGGTCGTAATTTCCCGCGACCGAAGAGAACACATCGCGCACGCGCGCAGCCTTTTCGGAGACGGGGACGTCCTCGAATCCGAAATGGGTGGTGTCGTGGGTGGTGTCTTGGGCCGCGTCGGAGGCCGCGCTCGATCCGGGGTCTGGCATAGCGGGGGGACCATATCGGAGGAAGGGCCGGGGCGGCAAAAGAAAAGCCACGTCCGTCCAAGCGCTTATCGTCGCACACGCCGATGCCGTATGATGCCTGCTGCGATATCACAAGCTGGTCTGCCATGCCCGAACTCCCCGAAGTCGAAACCGTGGTCCGCGGTCTGCGTCCTGCGCTGGAGGGACAGCGGATTGCCCGGGTCGAGGCCCGCCGCCCCGATCTCCGGTTTCCGCTGCCCGACCGGTTTGCCGACCGGCTGACCGGCCGCACCGTGACGGAGGTGACCCGGCGGGCCAAATACATCCTGATACGTCTGGACAACGGGGAAACCTGGCTGGCGCATCTGGGCATGTCGGGACGGTTCACCGTCTCGCCGGGTGCGCGGGCCTCGTCCGGGCAGGCCGGACACAATTCCGGTTGGGCGCTGATCGAGAAGCATGATCATGTGATTGCCGAGATGGCCGATGGCGGCCGCATCGTGTTCAACGATGCCCGCCGTTTCGGATATATGGATCTGATCCCGCCGGGCGGCGAGAGCGAGAGCCCCCATCTGCGCGCGATCGGCCCCGAGCCGCTCTCGGACGCGTTCGATGCTGGCCACCTGACCGCGACGCTGCGCGGCAGGCGCACCCCCGTCAAATCTGCGCTGCTCGATCAGCGCGTCGTGGCCGGAATCGGCAATATCTATGCCTGCGAAGCGCTCTGGCGGGCGGGGATCAGCCCGAAGCGCAGTGCCCATATGATCGCCGGGCAGCGCGCGGTCCGGTTGGTGGACAGCGTGAAATCCGTCCTCGAGGAGGCCATCGCGGCGGGCGGGTCCTCGCTGCGCGACTACGTGCAGACCGATGGCGAACTGGGATACTTCCAGCACAACTGGGCGGTCTATGGACGGGAAGGCGAAACCTGCCCGGCCTGTGCGCAGAGCGGTAACGAGGCCTGTCGGATTCGCCGGATCGTGCAGTCGGGCCGTTCGACTTTCTATTGCCCTCGACGGCAACGCTGAGCTATGGAGCGCACCAATGCTGCTACGCACAAAACTTTTCGCGCTTGCGATATCGCTGGTTCTGGCCGCTGTACCAGCCGGTGCCGAATCCGCCTATCTGGCCGATATAGATGATCTGCCGCTGGCCGGGGGCCTGGTCGAGGACCCGGCAGCCCGGGTGGTCTTTGACAAGCCGGCGGGGCGAATTGTGGAAGCCGTTGCCCGTGGCCCGGTCACCGCGGATGCGGTGCGCGGGTTTTATGCGCAAACCCTTCCGGCTCTGGGGTGGCAGGCCGCCCCGGGCGGAACCTGGGTGCGCGGCGAAGAACAGTTGAAAATCGAGATCGGGCCGGCAGGCCCGCCCGTGGCCGTGCGGTTTTCCATCGCACCCCGGGATCAATAGACCGCCGTATCGCGGCATATCAGTCCAACACGAACGCATACCGAGGAGGCCCTAATGGTCTATGAAAATATCGAAATCGAGACCCGGGGACATGTCGGGATCGTCCGGCTGAACCGCCCGAAGGCGCTCAACGCACTTTGTGACGCATTGATTCAGGAGCTCGGACGCGCCCTCGATGATTTCGAGGCCGATGACAATATCGGCGCAATCGTCCTCACCGGATCGGAGAAGGCCTTTGCTGCCGGCGCCGATATCAAGGAGATGGCCGACAAGTCCTATATGGATGCCTATCTCGAGAACTTCATCACCGATGGCTGGGAGCGGGTGACCGAGTGCCGCAAGCCGGTGATTGCTGCCGTGGCCGGATATGCGCTGGGCGGGGGCTGCGAGCTGGCCATGATGTGCGACTTTATCCTGGCAGCGGATACGGCCAAGTTCGGCCAGCCCGAGATCACCATCGGCACCATCCCCGGTGCGGGCGGCACCCAGCGCCTGACCCGTTTCGTGGGCAAGTCCAAGGCCATGGAGATGGTCCTGACGGGTCGGATGATTGATGCCGAGGAGGCCGAGCGGTCTGGCCTGGTCAGTCGTGTGGTCCCGGCCGACGATCTGATGGACGAGGCCATGAAGACGGCGGACGGCATCTGCGATCTGTCGCGTCCGGTTGTCATGCTGGCCAAGGAGGCGGTGAACCGCGCCTATGAGACGACGCTGAGCGAAGGCGTGCGGTTCGAGCGTCGGGTTTTCCATTCGACCTTTGCCACCGAGGATCAGAAGGAAGGCATGGCTGCCTTTGCCGAGAAACGTCAGCCAAACTTCAAACACCGCTAGACACGTATTCCGCCGGGGCCAAAGCCGCCGGAATTCCAGACGTTTGCGCCTTGACGGCCCTTTGAGGCAGGTCTATATGCTGCGGCCAAACTGAAACGAGATTGAGAACAACATGGCCAATCATCATTCTGCCAAGGTGCGTATTCGCCGCAACGAACGCCGCGCTGCCATCAACGGCGACCGGCTCGGTCGGGTCCGGACCCATGTGAAGCGTGTCGAGACGGCCATCGCATCGGGCGACAAGGCGGCGGCCCAGGAAGCTCTTCGGGCGGCCCAGCCGGAACTGCATCGGGGCGCACAGAAAGGTGTCCTGCATGCGAACACGGCGTCGCGAAAACTCTCGCGCCTGTCAGCACGCATCAAGGCGATGGCGTAACCCACGAGCGCCTTTGAGTTTTTTCGAGCCGCGCCCTTCGGGCGCGGTTTTCGTTTGCGGGAACAGCCGTCCGGACAAACGAAATTTTCGTGTTTTTTTATCGATTCAGCGTTTTGATCGGTTGCAGCCTGAGACCTTGCGCGCTATCTTCCGATTGCCTTTACGGGATCGAGAAACAGTAAAAATAAATACTCGGTCGGCGGTATCGACATTCATTACGAGAGAAAACTTAGAGAGCTTGGGAACATTAAATAAAACCCGATCCTCATAGAGACGTTTTGGTTCCAGGGAGGTAAAAGTACGCTAAAAACAAATATTCAGAAGTAATACTGAATTTTTCTAAGCGGCTTGGTGTTGGGGCAAATTTGTAACGTTTCTGTCTTCGGGGCTTCGCCCTGTGTCTTTCATTTTGAATGTTTCGCCAGTTCTCTCAGCGAGTTCTCGCAGAGGGGTTCCCGGGAGGCGGGGGTGGACAGTGGCGTGTCCTTCAGGCGTTTCGCCGACGACATTGTGTGTTGTCCAGACTGTGTGAACGGATGGTAATCGTTGCGATGATTCACCGGATGTGAGCGATCGGGGTGTGGGGGTGTTTCCTGGCGGAACCGCGCATCAGTGAATGAACATTTGTGCTTATGGAGTATCTCGCCAGATGGGAGAACAGTGGGGGCAAACCGACGGGTCGATGACCGAACATTGGACGCGGGTGCGCGCACAACTGCGATCGGATGTCGGTGATGCAGCATATAACAGCTGGTTGAAGCCGTTGACCCTGGGGGACTTTCATGGGGGGCGCCTTCGGGTGGCGGTCCCGACCCGCTTCATGCGTGACTGGATCGAGCAGAATTACAGCGCCCGCCTGTCCGAGCTTTGGGCGGCCGAAAACGATGCCGTTAAGACTGTCGAGATAATCGTCGAGCCCTCCCAGACCGTCGTGCAGCCCGCCGGCGCGCCGCCGCGTCAGCCTCTGGCGCAGCGGATCGAATCCGAGGCCGCGCCCCGCAGTGCATCCGGCAACCCGGTCTCGGCATCTGCGGTGCCTGACGGTGGTGATCCGGCGCTCGAGGATGTGCGCGCGATCATCGACGACCGTTTCAAGTTCTCCAATTTCGTGGTCGGCCGCTCGAACGAGCTCGGCCATGCCGCCGCCCGCCGGGTTGCGGAATCCAAATCTGTCCCGTTCAACCCGCTGTTCTTTTATGGCGGTGTCGGGCTGGGCAAGACCCATCTGATGCACGCCATCGCCTGGCATATCACCGAACGCGAGCCGAAACGGCGCGTTCTCTACATGTCGGCCGAAAAGTTCATGTATCAGTTCATTCGGGCGCTGCGGTATCGCACGATCATGGATTTCAAGGAGCAGTTCCGTTCCCTCGATGTCCTGATGATCGACGACATCCAATTTATTGCGGGCAAGGATTCGACCCAGGAAGAGTTCTTCCACACTTTCAATGCCCTGGTGGATCAGAACCGTCAGATCATCATCTCGGCCGACAAGTCCCCGTCGGATCTGGACGGCATCGAAGAGCGCCTGAAGTCGCGCCTGGGCTGCGGGCTGGTCGCCGACATTCACCCGACCGATTACGAGCTCCGCTTGGGCATCCTGATGGCCAAGGCCGAGCAGTCGGGTGCCGATATCCCCGACAAGGTCATGGAATTCCTGGCCCACAAGATCACCTCCAACGTGCGCGAACTGGAAGGTGCGCTCAACCGGATCGTGGCGCATGCCACGCTGGTGGGCCGTGCGGTGACGCTGGAGACCACCCAGGAAGTCTTGCATGATCTTCTGCGGGCCAATGACCGGCGTGTCACCATCGAGGAAATTCAGAAACGGGTGGCCGAGCATTTCAACATTCGCCTGGCCGATATGCATTCGGCCCGCCGCGCCCGCGCCGTTGCGCGCCCGCGTCAGGTGGCGATGTATCTCGCCAAGCAACTGACCTCGCGCTCCCTGCCCGAGATCGGCCGAAAATTCGGCGGCCGCGACCACACCACAGTGATGCACGCGGTCAAGAAAGTTGAGGAATTGCGCTCGACGGATGCCGGATTCAACGAAGATGTGGAGCTGCTGCGCCGCATGTTGGAGATTTGATCCACCGGTTCTCCGGCGACAACTTCTAACACGTTGAAAAAAATAGCGTAATTCTCCCGTTCCGGGTGCATTGAACAGGTCGAAAGGCCTGTCGAATCACCGTGATTCTGCTATACTTAACCACTTTCAGAATTTTCACGGATTCAGCGGAATTCCGGGGCTTCCAGATGGAAAGCCGGATGACGCGGGAGATCACTCCAGATCTCTGCCATTCGGCACTCCGGGACACAGAGGAACAAAAAGAATGAAGCTGACGATTGAGCGCGCGACCCTCCTCAAGGCGCTGGCCCATGTTCAGAGCGTGGTGGAGCGCCGCAATACCATCCCGATTCTCGCCAATGTTCTACTCGACGGGCAGGACGGCGCGTTGACGCTGACCGCCACGGATATGGATCTGGCGATCACCGAGACAGTGCCGGCTGAAATCGGTCAGTCCGGCTCGACGACCGCGCCGGCACACACCCTCTACGATATCGTGCGCAAGCTTCCCGACGGCGCCCAGGTGGAGATTGAGACCGACGCCTCGGCCGATCAGCTGCTGATCCGGGCGGGCCGGTCCAAGTTCAACCTGGCGACCCTGCCGGTCGAGGATTTCCCGACGATGAGTGGCGGTGACCTGCCGAACACCTTCTCGCTGGAAGCCGAGGATTTGCGTACGCTGGTCGATCGCACCCGGTTCGCCGTTTCGACGGAAGAAACGCGCTATTATCTCAACGGTATCTATCTGCACGCCGCCGAAGACGAGGGCGCCAACATGCTGCGGGCCGTGGCGACCGACGGACACCGCCTGGCGCGTGTCCAGCTGCCGATGCCTGATGGCGGCGACGGCATCCCCGGCGTGATCGTGCCGCGCAAGGCCATTGGTGAGTTGCGCAAGCTGATCGACGAGACCGCCGACCCGATTGAAATTTCGCTGTCGGATACACGGATTCGCATGACCTTCGACAATGCCATCCTGACCTCGAAGCTGATCGACGGAACCTTCCCGGACTACGAACGCGTCATCCCGACGGGCAACGACAAGGTTTTGTCGGTGGACCGGGGCTCCTTTGCCCAGGCTGTGGATCGTGTCTCGACCATTTCCTCGGAAAAAAGCAGGGCGATCAAACTGGCGGTCGGTACCGGTTTGCTGACCCTGTCGGCGACGAGCGCGGAAAACGGCAGCGCATCGGAAGAGCTGGAAGTGAGTTTCGAGCACGACACGATCGAAATCGGCTTCAACTCCCGCTACCTGCTGGACATCACGGCGCAGATCGAGAGTGACAGTGCCGAGTTCGTTTTTGCTGATGCATCGTCTCCGACCATCGTGCGGGATGGCGGCGATATGAGTGCGCTTTATGTGCTTATGCCGATGCGCGTCTAGGCGCGGATGAGCGGAACCGCCACCACGCCGGTACACCAGCAGGAAACTGTCCTGCCACAGGGGGGCAGGTCTGCCCTGGGCGCCCATATCTCGCGGCTCGACCTGACCGGCTTCCGGAATTATGCCGCCCTGCGGCTCGATACCGGTCCTGCGCCGGTGGTGCTGACCGGCGCCAATGGCGCGGGCAAGACCAATCTGCTGGAAGCATTGTCATTCTTTGCGCCGGGCCGGGGTATCCGCAAGGCGGCTTTACCGGACGTGGCCCGGATCGAAGCGGGCGTTTCGGCTGCGGGATGGGCGGTTGCCGCGCAGGTCACCGGCGCTCACGGTACGATTTCTCTGGGCACAGGGCTTGAGGC
>Ga0181560_10002439_pt1 | contig 17295 bp, 9 predicted proteins | sample 011ome_20_FD_133751 | JGI IMG/M metagenome (GOLD analysis project Ga0181560, IMG submission 133751) | Coastal salt marsh microbial communities from the Groves Creek Marsh, Skidaway Island, Georgia - 011509CT metaG (megahit assembly) | ecosystem: Environmental > Aquatic > Marine > Intertidal zone...
AACGAACGAGGTAATGTCTTGAAACACCTACGTCGCGAGAATCTCTGCATCAAAAGAAATTGAGGAACTTTCTGAGGTAAAAGGACCCGGAAAATGTAGCAAAGGCGCAAGAATAACTGATGAGTGGTTGTTATATCACTAACATTGCTTAAACAAGGTTGGCTATCCGAACCTGGCTGCTTCCAGGAGGAAAGTGAACTTGGACCGCAATAACTGACGCACTCTGATTGTGAATCAGACTCACATTAACAGTATTCACATTTTAAGAAAGTCGTTTTGAACCCTAAACGTCTAAGTTGTAACTTATTATTCTCTCTGAAGGATAATTTAGCTGCGTTGCAATGAACCATCATCAAGCAGACATGATGTAAGGAGAGGGTTTCGATTTGCATGATAACTTCAGCAATCTTTCTGTTTTGATTCTATGGATAATAATGCACTACTTTGCTGTTTCCTACATCGAAATCTGTTGAATTCGTAGAGCATCTTTTGAATTCCTGTTAAGCTGGTCTCTAAGTCATCGAACTGCGGAAGCTTGTCGATTCATGAGCTCGGCGTTTAAACTTTGAAGGCTTTTAAAGACTGCCGATAGACTAACTTCATCGATATTTGTCAGCAATTTGCAGTTCTTTGCCAATACTGCGAAGATTGTTCCGATGAAAGCACTCTGAAGGAAGTTTTCCGACTTATTTTCCAGTTTTTGCTGGACCATCACGCGCGAAAATCTTAAGAAAAAAATAGCAGATTTTTTCTTTGATTTGGTAGTCAGACTACACGTAGTTACTGTAGTCCTGTCTAGTTCCTGGAGAAATCTGCAAATGTCGCCTTCTTTGCCTTCAAGTTTGTTCAAGTGACCCTCTTTACGTTCTCGTGTACTTATATCGATTATCCGTTTGCACCACCGACGCATATTTCCGCGAATTTCATCAGCAGGTTATTCTAACTTGTTTCCCAGGTACGCTTCGTTACATTTAGTCCACGTGTACTTAGTGTTGTCTTCTTTCTATCAAGTTCCTCGAACCCTTTCTAAAAGTTGTTATTATTTCTTTCCAAGTCAGGTTTTCGTCGTGCACTCAGTACAACGTATCAGGTTAAGTTGCGTTTTTTCTTTGGTTTCGAATCGATCGTCGACAACTACAACGTACGTGACCAGTAAAATTATCGATTAAATATCGATTTCAAGGCTCAAATTACAGTCGGGGCTTGTTTGTTCTGGCACGACTTTTCTAGTTCTTGCGCGTGCGCGTCTCTTCTGTTCGTCACTATAGATGATAGATGCACAATCCGCCCGTTCTAAGTTAAGGTTCAACCCGCTCTCACTCACCCTACCCTGTCACCCTCTCCAACATCGAAGCCTGCGCCTTTTCCAATTTCATCAACTCTTCGTACACTCCGATCACCTTCTGACTGTTGATCTCGAGAACTAACCCCCCCACGATCGTCTCGTCGAGCACCGTGTACGCCTTCGGCGAGTTGAAGATCAAGTCGAGCTCGCACACGTTCTCGAACACCTTATCCAAGGTCTCCACGTACACCTGAATCAGATCCAACATCGCGAGCTCGGACTCGGATCGATCGCTCAATATGCAAAAGTACAGCGTCGCGAAGTGCCTGTACACGAGCTTCGTGTCCGGGCCGAACGTCTTCTCATCGTCCACGAACGAGCACAGGTGGTCCGGTCGCCCGGTCACCATCTTATACACTGTCTGACACAGGTCCGCCTGCTTGTCCACGCCGAGCTGCTCGTAGAAGCGGCACAGCCGCACCATGGCTGCGAGACGGAGGAAAAACGGAGGAAGAGATCGATTCAGAGAATGCACGAGAGACGGACGGACGAGCGCGGGCGCGAGGGCGAACGAGATCGCGACGACGCGCGGGTTCGAGCGCATACCGTGGTTGTTCACCACGATGAAAGCCTTGATCATCCTCCCCGGTGGTTCTCCAGTTCAGTTACGTCGTCCGTCGCTCCCTGGATTCGTGTGGGCGATTGATTGTGCGACGAATTCGCCCCTCGCGCGTTGTCGTGCGCGGCGAACGCGCGCGCGAAGAAGCCCCTTAGAGGCGCCTACGGCGTGTGAAGTACGCACGATACTCCGACGGATCCGCCCGAGCGAATGTGAACGCGATGACCAGACCGCGACACGGGATCGCTGCTTGCGCGCGGTGTAGTGCGCGAGACGCGGCCGGAAATCGCGTGTAACACGACCAGACGCGAGGCTGCCTGGACGCTTGCGTTTGATTTCTCGACTCTTTTTTTTCCCGATTTTTTTTTCGAGCTCCGAAGCCCGAGTTCCCGTTTCTCGCACTGGTCTTCTCGCTCGCTGCTACGGTCTTTGCTTCGTCCCTTCACAACACCGTCGTCACTTTCCACCGAACAAGCTCTTTGTTCGTGAATCGGAACTCGAAACCATGGGCGCCACTACGTCGCGTTGCGAGGAGGCTGCACCCGAGGAGGTGCGCCAGCGACCCTCGCGTCCCTCGCGCGCGATCGAGGCACCGCGCGCGATCAACCCTAAATTTTGAGACGTCTCTCTCCTTTCGCTTCCGCGACCACGATCGAACGTCCCCGCTGACGCGCTCGCTCGTCTCCGCACCACCACCAGGTCGTCGAAGAGGAGGAGGTCCCCGTCGAGGAGGAGGAGGAGGCCGAGGCTCCCAAGCCGGAGATCAAGCTCGCGACGGCTCCTTTCGATCCGCGTTTCCCGCAGCAGAACCAGGCGAAGCACTGCTACACGCGCTACAACGAGTTCCACAAGTGCAAGGCGCAGCAGGGCGAGGACGCGGAGGAGTGCGAGACGTACGCGAAGTACTACCGCTCTCTGTGCCCGACCGAGTGGGTTGAGAAGTGGGACGAGGAGCGCGAGAACGGCACGTGGCCGGGCCGCTACTGATTCGATCCAGCGTTCGCGCGTCACGCCGCGCGTCGAGGTGCTTTGAAACCAAGATGTATTTTCGTACCAACGCCGCCGTCGGCCGCCGCTAATCGACCCCCCCCTCTCGAGCGCTACGTCTCGCGCGCGTGTTACCTACCGTCCGTTCATCCACCCTCCGGACATCATCCACTTCCCTTGCAAGTACGCCCGGTCGAAGAACGCCCCGAACGAGTCCAACGCCGGCCGCGCGTCCAAGTGCATCGCGATCGGCGCGCGCCGGTCGTTCGACTTGCCGTTGTAAAAGTCGATGACGTACCGCACGTCGACGCCGCACCGGTCGACGACCCAGTCGTGCCGATCGAACGGGAGCTTGAACCCGAGGAAGTTCAGAAGCCTCGCCTTCGGGCTGTACTCTCGCGGGCGTCCTCGAAACTTCAGAAGCTTCGGACAGTCGCACTCGCGCGCATGGAGCTTCTCCCACTTCATCACCTCGCCCCAGCACCGCTCGTTCACCGCGTTGTGAATCTTGATCACGTTCGTCATGTCCTCCTCTTTCGGCCGCCAACCCTTGCGCGCGATAGCGTTGAAGAACATCTGCTCGCTCGGGTACTGCCACGTCGTCGTCGCGTCGCGTTGATGCTCGGGGAGCGCGTCGTTTCGTTCGCTTATCGGGATCGTGGACGACTCGCGATCGGTCGAGAGCTTCTCGCGCTGCCTCGACGCGCGCTTCTGGTTCGGCTTCGGCATCATGTTGCTCGGGTTGACCTCCGACGACGCGTTCTTCGCGTCCGCCGCGACGGTCGCCGTCGTCGAAGCGCCGTCGCCGTCGCTCGACGCGCACGCTTGGCCGCTCGCGAGACGCGCGAAGAGCACGTTCGCTTCCTCGCGCTTCGCCTCCGGAGAGGGCGTCTTAGACCCGCGGCCGAACCCGAACACCATCGCGGATGGAAGCGCGCGCGTCCGCGACGTGGCCCGCGCGCGGTGTCCGGCGTCCGCGCCGCGCGCGTTCGATTATGACGGCGCGAGGACGATGAAGGACCAGACGCGTCGTCGACGCGCGACATCTGAAAATACTCGAGAAGCGAGGCATCCAAAACGTTCGCGGTTTCTCGCTCTCGCTCGCACACCACGACGCGCGTCGACACGATCGCGCGCGCATCGCGTGGCGGCGTCATGTGCACGAGCGCGCCCAAGCCGAACGTCTGGGACGAGTACCTCACCCCCGACGGCGGCGTGAGCAGAATCGACGCGAAGGCGAACCGCGGAGCGAAAATGCGCGTCAACGACGACGAGCGCGCGACGTCCGAGCCAACAGACGGCGCGTCGCTCGCGCGTGCCGCCGAGGACGTGTGCACGCGCTCGTTCTCTGGGACGCCGACGACGCAGCCGGAGCTGTGTCTCGACTGGGCGTGCGGCCCGGACGTGTCGGGGAGGTGGGACGACCCGAAGCGGCTGAAGATCTTCGCGTACATCTCGAAGTTCATCCACCGGGAAACTCTTCGCGGGGGACCTCGTAAAGCGATCTTGCACGCTCGCAAGAAGGATTCGGACGAGATTGGCGCGGTGTGCGTCGTGCACCTCCTGCACGGGAACGCTCAGCCGTACGGATCGACGTTGAGCGTGGTGTGGAACATGGTGTGTCGTCACGGCTTGCCGCCGTTTGGCGACATCGCCGGGTGCCAGAAACGCTTCGAAGCGGCGGACAAGTTGACGAACGCGATGCACAAGAGGCACGGCTCGAAGAGCGGACTTCGGCACGTGTACGTCGCGATGATGGCCGTGGACCCGTCCGCGCAGGGACAGAAGCTGTGCTCGAAGTTGATGCGAACGGTGTCGAAAGTCGCGGACGCTAAGGGACTTCCGTGTTACCTCGAGTGCAGCGGAGAAAAGAACAGAGAGGTGTATCGACGGTTCGGGTACGAAGTCGCCGAACGATGCAGCGTGAAGGACCCGGGCGGAGGTCCTGGCTTCGACGAGTACTACGCGATGGTCCGGAAGTCGACAAAGTCGGTTTGACGAGCGCGAGGGAGTCGACGCGAGTCGCAGAAATAGTCCTTCTTGACGTTTTATCCATATGTCTAGCTAGCTCTAGTCTCCTGTGAACGCCCCGCCTCTACTTCCACCCCTCTTTCGACTGGTCCAACACGTACGTCGCGAGGTTTAGGACGTCCTCGTCGCTTAAACGAGGCCCGAACGTGCACTGCCCCTTCGGCGCGCACTCCTCGCCGTACCCTGGCATCTTATTCCTCCCCTTGCTGATCACGTCGTAAATCGTGTCCACGTCGCTGACGCCGTTCCTCTGCAAGTCCGCGGGGAACAGCGTCGCGCCGGCTTGGACGACGTTCCCTCCCGCGGCGTGGCACCCGGCGCACGTCTTGTTGAACACCGCGGCGGCGTCATCTGCGAGCGCGGGCGCGGCCGCGGCCGCGAGCGTCATCACCGACGCCGCGGCGACGGAGAGCGAGAGCGACGCGACGCGCGTCGACGACGGCGAAAAGAGCGATGTCGAGCGTGCCGCGTCCGCGTCGGACGCGCGTTCGTCGCATCCCGCGCGCGCGGAGGCGCGGCACCGCCGCGGACCTGCGCGAGCGGACCGCGCTATGCGCTCGACCGCGCGATGGCGGCATCGAATCGAGCGCGCGGGCGCGGAAGCGGGCGACGTCGCGGCGGACATGGCGTCGGCGGTGGCGCGGCGCGGGCGGAATAACTTCTCGACCAACGAGAAGCGCGCGTTCGCAGAAAGATCCACTTCTGCTTCCTCCTGTCGGGCTGGCATTGACGCAGGCGCGCGCGAGACGACGCGCGCGAACGACGCGCTCGACGTTTACGAGTCGCGTTTTTATCCGCGAACGCGCGATATAAGCGGTCGATAAGCGAACCATGATGCCCGCGGCGGCGTGCGTCGCCGCGCCGTGCGTCCCCGCGGCGCTTCCCGGGAAGCGCGCGAGCGCGGGGACGAGGGCGAGAACTCCCGCCTCAACGAACGCCACGTCGTCGCATCATCATCATCATCATCCCGCGCTCGCGAACCGCCGCGCCGCGCGATTTCCGTCGCACGCGTGCCACGCGCACATCGGCGACGCGGACTGGATCGCGCAGCAGGCTGGCGCCGCGGCGGTCATCCTCGGCGGCTTCGTCGTCACCGGCGGCCTCGAGGATCTCGGCATCGCGCCCGGGCGAGGAAGCGACGACAGGAACGAAGATCTCGAGGATCCGAACGAGCCGTGCTCGATGTGCGAGGGCACCGGGCGGACGGAGTGCTCGTGCACGCGCTGGAGCGACGACGGCGAGGGTTGCAGCAGCTGCGGCTACACCGGCGTCCGCGTGTGCCCCGCGTGCCGCGGCGGCGGACGAGCGGTGCGCGTCACGCTCGAGATTCCCGTCGAGCCCGACCCGGAGCCGGGGCGAATGCGCGACGACCGCACCGGGTTCGAGGAGTTCGAACTGACGCGCGCGTCGACGCGCGCGCAGATCGCGCCGCTCGCGTTCTCCGCGGCCGCGGTCGCGCGGCGACCGATCGGGAACGAGCGCGACGCCGCGGAGGGGCGGGTCTGGGGCGGCGTCGACGACGACTGGGAGCTCGAGGGCGACGACTTGGCGCGTCTGTTGGGGTCGCAGCTCGACGCGCTGTCGCTCAGCGCGATCGCGGAGCCGCCGAGAAACAGCAGCACGGACGGCGAGGGCGACGGGTCTTTTTCTTCCGGTAACGGCAGCGGCGACGACCCGTCGGGTTCGAAAGACGACGAGTTTTACGCGCAGTCGGGGGAGGCGATTCGAACGCTGCGCGAGGACTACCCGCAGTTGCTCGAGAAGAGCCTGACGTGGGGAATATACCGAGAGGACATCGGGCTGATCGACGAGACGCAGTCGTTCGGGAGAAACCCCGGCCACGTCGTCGCGAGCGGGATCAAAGAGTACAAGAGGTGCCAGAAGTGGCTGAGAACCGCGGCGTCGATTTTGTTCTCGCACAGCGAGGTGCAGGTGCAACGGATCTGGAGCCCGCTGGGGACGTCCGGGACGCGGACGATCAAGGTCCGATGGAGCATCATCGGGAAGCTTCGGTTGGTCGGATCGATCACCGAGGAGGCGCACGTGGACGGGATCAGCGAGTACAAACTAGACAACCGCGGGTTCATCTATCAGCACACGTTCACGGATCTGGACTGGGACGTCGCGCAGTTGCGCGAGAGGGTGGCCGCGCTGAGCAACGTCCTCGGACAGCGATCGAGGGTGCCCGAGCTCGGGAGTGGGCAGTGGTTCCGGAACCTCGTTCCGGAGGGGTGGTTCAAATCGACGTAGGCGCCTTTCGAAGGCGCGCTTTCATTTCTTTCTTTTAGGAACAAGACGTAAACAGAAGACGATTTTTTTGACGAGAGCACTCTCACACGACGAAGAAAGACGCTCGAGGATCGCACGTGAAGCCGATGATGCAACTGTCCATCAGTATCGCTAACGGAGATTGAGCACGCTGGTAATTAGGCAGCTCACCTTTGTCGATGCTAATGCACGTCGTCCTAAGACGACGCTGAGGTTTCAAGATGCTCGAGCAAATTCTTATTTTTTCTTTTCACGAGCGCGCGAGTTTGCGGCGAAACAAATAAATGTCCATCCCCCCTCCCCAGCCCCCAATCGCCGATCACCGGCGAAACACGTGAATCCGCCCGCTCGCAGTCCCCGCGGCGATGATATTCAGCGTCGGGTGCACCGCGAACCGCGACGCGATCGCGGTCATCCGCTCCGGGTCGGAAAATTTCTTCGTGAGCGACCCTTGCTGCGCGTCAAAGAGCTCCACCTCGCGCTTCATGGACCCGACGACGACGCCGTCCGACCCGGGCGTCCACACCGCGCGGAACGGCAGCACCCACCGCCCGGTCTGGTTGTTGTGCCGGATCTTCGTCGCGGACTTCGGGTCGTCGTTCATCGCGGTCGAGCCGCCGCCCGGGGACGCCTTCGGGCGCCAAATCCGCAAGAGGTCGTCGTAGCACGTCGTGAGCAAGTTCCCGCTCCCGTCCGGGGCGAAGTACGCCGCCTGGCACGACTTGGTGTGTTGCAGGCGCGACACGGGCTTGCACCCCTTCCCGGTCTTCCGCACGTCCCACACTTGCACGGTCTGGTCCCCGCACGACGTTGCGAAGAGCCTCTCCGCGCCGGGCTCGAGGTGCACCGTGTTGATCTTTTTCTCGTGGAGCATCACCGCCGGGGAGGTCATCTTCCCCGTGCGCGCGTCGACGACGTAGTAGTTACCTCGGTTATCGCTCAGGTGCATCGCGCGGCCGTCCGCGCTGAAATCGCACGCGCTGAACTCGTCGTCCTCCTCGGAGACGAACAGCTCCGTGAAGACGCCCTTCCCCGCGTCCAACGCTCTGACGGCGCCGTCGTATGCGCACGTCAGGAGCTTCCCGCCGAGGCCGCCTCTGCCCCATTTCAGGTGGCAGATGTACGACCCGTGCGGGCGGTAATACATCACGCCGTCCTCGCTGCCGTCCGCGTCGTCGTCGCCCGCGGACGAGGAGGACGCGCCGTCGACGCGCCAGATCCCGACGTTTCCGTCCTTGTCGCCGGCGGCGACGACGACCGGTCCGCTCGCGTCGTACGGTGCCATGTCCAGGTGCGTGACCCCGCGCGGGGTCACCTTCGCGACACCCTCGTCCGCGAGCTTGAGGTCGCTTTTCACGATGCCGGACGCGGACGTCGGCGCGAGCGCGACGTTTCGCGGTCGCGTCTTCGAGACCGATTCGGCGAAGGCGCTCGCGGTGAGGCGCGTCCCCTCCGCCACCTTCTCAGCGTCCTTCATCGGCGTCGCCATCGCGTCGCGAAGGAACGCGATGAACGCCTCGTCCGCTCTCTCGTTCGCGTTGACGGACTCGAGGGGCACGTCCCCGGTCGGGCGCGACGGCCCGGGGTCGAAAAGCGCGCCCTCCGAGGAGACGCCCGCGCCGGTGAACGTGCCGTTCGTGAGGATGACCGTCCCGTCCCGCCGCTCGTAGTCCACGCCGCCCGCGTACGTTGCGTCGGGCTCCGCCTTCTGCCCTCTGAGCGAGCGGCGGACGGGCCCGGGGTCTTCCTTCGGCGCGCGCTGGCGCTTCGACCCGATCCCGCGCTGGGACGGCCCGCCCGCGGAGGCGGACTTCGTCGCGACCTCCGCGGCGAGCGTGCCGATGTTCAGCGCGGCCATGCGCTCTTTGTTCCGCGCGATCCTCTCCTCGCGCTCGATCTCGAACGCGGTGAGGCCGTCGTAGTTCGCGGTGGGCGCGACGGGCTCTTCTTTCTCGGCTTTCGTCTTCGTCGGCGGCGTCGCGCCGGAGAGCCTTCCGGAGGAGCGTCTCGCGGGCGTCGCGATCGACTTCTCCGCGGCGGCGGACTTCTCTTCGCTCCCGACGCGGCGCTTCTTGCGGTCGGACTCGGTCTTCGCCGCGGGGGACTTCATATCGAGCGTCTGCGCGTTCGATTTCGCGCGCGTTTGCTTGCCTCGAGTCGCCATGGCGCCGCGAGGAGTGCGTGCGCGGAGCCACGACGCGTCGATTTCGAACCGTCGACGTGTCAGTCGGAAAACGGCCGTCGCCGCGCCCTCGACCGGTTTTCGCGCGCGAAAAGTCGTTCCTCCATGATACAGACGGTAACACCACTCTCGCCAGTCGACGACCTCACGCGTCTGCTACGCTAAAGAACCGACGTCAGTCGTCGAACGTGATCTTTTTCCCGGACGGCTTCGTCGCCCCCCAGGCCTCGTCCGCGGCTTTCCTCTTCGCCGACCACGATGGGTGCGCGGCGGCGGCTTCCTCCGCGCTGACGAAACGCCCCCCGCCGCCGCCGCCGCCGCCGGGACTTTTCCGCGCCGCGTCCTTATCCTTGTTCCCGCTCGGACCCATCGGCTTCGTGACGGTCCCGACGACCTCGCCGGTGCCGCCTTTGATCTCGCCGACGTACACCTTCCTCGGTCTCGGCTTCGACGCCTTATCGGAAGAAGCTCTCTTCCCCTCGTCGTCGCCCCTCCGCGGCGGCGGCTTCGCGCCGCCGCCGCCGCCTCTCTCGCGTCCCGCGGTCCGCGGCGCGCCTCTCCCGCCGCCGCCGTCACCGCGACCTCCGCGACCGCCGCGACCGCCGCCGCGTCCGCCGCCTCCTCTCGCGGGCGGCGGCGGGACGGTCTGCATCGGCGACGACCCGTCCTCGCCGAAGGACATCTTCTTACCCTTCGGCGCCGCCGCCGTCGCCGCCGCCGCCGCCGCGCGTTTCGCCGCCCACGCCGGGTGCATGTTCTCTTCCTGCTCGCGCTTCTGCCGCTCCACGCGCTCGCGCTCCTCGCGCGATCTCTTGATGTGATTCGCGTTGTCGCCGTGCATCTGCTCCGCGAGCAGCCGCCGCGCGCGTTGGCCCATGCGTTTCTTCGGCTTTTTCGCCGGCGGCGCCTTCTTCGCCGCGCCGCCGCGGGCGTTTTTTCCCTTCGCGTCCGACGGCTTTTCCGGCTTACCCGCGGCGCGCGCGCTCGACGGCTTCGCGGGTTTCTTGTCCACGCCCAGGATCCTCGCGAGCTCGGGCGGGAGCTCGTCGTCCGGGTCCACGTCGCTGTCGCTCTCGCGCTCGAACCGCGCGTCGTCGTCCTCCTCCTCCTCCTCCTCCTCCTCCTCCTCCTCCTCGCCCTCGGCCGCAAGAAACTTTCGGAGCTCGCCGTCGTCGTCGCGGATGACGATGTCGTCGCTGTCGCTCTCCGAGTCGCTGTCGCTGAGCTCCGGCCGCGCGTTCTCTTCGCCGCCGCTGCTCCAGTCGTCCTCCTCGAGGTCCCCGCGCTCGCCGTCGGACGCGGACGCGTCGCCAGACTCGGACTCAGACTCGGACGCTCTCTCGTCCTCTTCCTCTTCCTCGCTCTCGCTCTCGCCGTCGTCCTCCTCCTCCTCCTCCTCCTCCTCGTCCTCGTCGTCGTCCACGTCGTCGTCCACGTCGTCCACCTGCGCGTCGACGTCTCCCGGACCGCGGCTCGTCGTCCGCCGTTTCGCTTCCTCTCTCTCTCTCTGCGCCTCCTCTCGAGCCGCCTCCTTCTTCGCTTTCTCGTCCTCTTTCGCTCTCCTTCGCGCTTCCTCTCTCGCGAGTCTTCCCTTCGCCCACTCCTGCCGGTCCCCCACGAGCGCGAGCTTCTCATGCAGCGCGTTGATTTCCTCTCGAACGCACGCCGCGGCGAGCACGCGCCGCGCGACGACGAGCGCGGCGGTCGTCCCCGCGGCTTTCACCGCCGCGGCGCCGACGGCTTTCGACGACGCCTTCGTCTCCGAGTCGTTCGTCGCCGGCAGCGCCTCCGCCGCGGACGGCGCGTCTTCGCCGCGGAGCACCGCGCGCAGCGTCTTCTCGCCGACGTGCGCCCCGAGGGCGTCGACGTCGAGCGCGCGAGCCGCCGCGAGCTGCGTGGAGAGCTTCGCGGCGTCGACTTTGTTCGCGCTCGTCGGTGTCATCGTCGCCGCCGCCGCTTGCGTCGCGCGGCGCTGGATCTTGCGCTCCTCGAACGTCCTCGCCTTCTTCAGCGCCTGTGGATGGTGAACGGGAAACGCGGTGAGAACGATGTGCGGGACGCGTGGTGTTCGATATCGGTCGGCGGGGAGAGAGGAAGACGCGTCGAGGGCGTCGACGGCGCGACGGCGCGCGTTCCGGAAGATTCGATTCATTCGACCGCGGAATCGATCGCTCGCACCTTGCGAATGCACTTCACGCCGTGGTGCAGCTTCTTCGCGCGGTTCTCCTCCGTGACGTCGTCGCCCGAGTTATCGCGCCGCTGCTTCCACTTCGGCCATCGTTTACCTTGCGGTCCCATATCCACGTGGGCTGCTCCTCGCCTCGGTGCTCCCCGCCTCTGGCCGCCCGGAACGATTTTTTTTCAGTGCATTTTGACGCGGACGAGCTCGCCGGGCCAGTGCAGTGTTGGGGCGAATCCATTTGTAGGGCGCCCGCGGGCGTTCCTCACCCCGGCGGGATCGATCGACGGCGTTGAAGAACACCGCTCCGACGCGCGTGGGATTCCACGACGATGCCGAGCAGCCCCGCGACCCCGGGCGCGAGCGACCGCCCGCTGGTGCGCCCCCTTCGCGTTCGCGACGTCCGAGGGGAACTCGCTCGGAAGCGCGATGCGCTAACATCGTCCCCGTCGTCCAACCCCTCTCTCTCCCTCCCGCAGGCGTGGCTGGAGTCGAGCGTGAAGAAGCTCGACCTCTCCGGCGCCCCGATCACGATCGATGACCTCGCGTCGCGATCCGCCTCCGCGAAGGGACCCGCGGTCGTGACGTCCCCGAGATCCGTGCGCGCGTGCCTCGAGGCGGGGGTCGACCCCGCGTCGCTCGCGCCTCGACCGGTGAGCGCGTTCGCGGACCCGACGCTGAACGCGGAGCAGCAGCGGTTCAAGTGGGAGCACTACGAGCTCGCTCGCAGGGAGCGCGTCGCGTCGCTGAACGCCGCGCGCGCGCTGTTGCCGTTCGCGGAGGAGATCGACGACGTCCCGGGCGTGCGCATCCTGTCGCCAAATCGATCGGCGGCGGCGGCGGCGAGAGCGTCGACGTCGACGCGCGCGCGAACGCCGGATAGAAACCAAAACCGACCGCGGTCGGCGTCGGTCTCGGCGGCGGGGAAGCGTCCGTCCACGGTCGTGCACCGGTCCCCGGGCGCGGGGAAGACGCTCCCGGTGAACGCGAGTTTCGATCACGCCGGATACTCGCACGTCGCGTTTGATCTGCTCGCGGGCGACGCCGCCGCGCTCAGAGAGGAGCGCGCGCGCATGGAAGCCGCGGCCAGGCGCGAGGAGAAGCGCGTCGCCGCGATCGCCGCGCAGAAGGCGATTGCCGAAGCGTTGCAAGCGGAGCAGGATATGCGCTTGCGAGAGCACGAGGCGCTGATGGAGGCGCACGAGATGAATAAACGCGAACGCCTGAAGGACCGGCAACGACGCGAGTTCGAACGCGTCAAGGCGAGGAAAGAAGAGAAAGAGCTGCTCTTGAAGCTTCAGAAGCTCGAGGCGGACGCGGAGTTTAAGCGCGTGAGGGAGGAGAAGAAGCAGCGCGAAGAGAACGAGCGCGCGAGAAAGCGAGAGGCGACGCGGATCGAACGCGAACGCGTCAAGAACGAGCTCGACTTTAAAATGCAAACCGAGAGGATCAAGTCGCGACAGCTCGACGCCGTGGAGAGGAAGAAGCGCGAGCTGGAGCGAGCGGCGAGGGAGAAAGAAGCCGCGATCGAGCGCGCGCGAGCAGAACGCGCCGCGGAGAAGGAGCGCAGGAGCTCAGCGCACGCGGAGAAGTGCGAACTCGCCAAGTCTCGCGCCGAAGTCGTCGTCGAGGCGAGACGCGAGGAAATTTTAAGCAAAGCAGAGGAAGTCGAGCGGCGGCAGGCGCACCGAGCGGAGCATCTCGAGTACGAGCGCGCGCGCAAGGCTGCGGAGAACGCGGCGAAGGCGGCGTTCAAGCACGAAGTCTACGAAGAAGTCCAAGCCGCGATGCAAGCGCAAAGGTACGCGTTGTTAGAGGAGAAAGAACGCGAACTCGAACGCAAACGCGAAGAAGCGGAGCGGAAGAAGAAAGAGCGCGAGATGGCCGCGCTGGCGCATCAGCTCGAGGAAGAGGAGAGAAAAGAGAAGGTCGAGCGCATGCGACGGAAGCGCGAGTACGAGTCCGCGCAGCGGTTGGAGAAGATCGAACGCGAGACCGCGAGGGCGAGGGCGATTCAAGACGCGAAGGAGCAGCTGCGTTTGAACCGACGCCATCAGAACGAGAAGATCGCGTTACAGCGCGAGAGCCTCGTGAACGAGCTCGACGTGCGGACGCTCCGGAACCGAGCGCGGATGAGCTCGTCCGGGACGCTGCCGCGCTCGGCGTCGCGGCCCGGAAGCGCGGGGACGACGCGGTCGTCGCCGGCGCCGCCGCGGTCGGCGTTGGTGAAGCGCCCGGCGAGCGCGCAGAGCGCTCGCGTTCGCGCGTCGACCGGATCCACGCGAGTCGTCGCGACGCAGCAGCAGCCGAGGCCGGGCGTCGCGGGGCTGACGACGCGACCGAAGCAGCTCAGCGCGAGCGCGGACTCGGGCGCGGTGGCGAAATCTCCGGCGAGGACGGAGAAGGAGAACGCGGACGCGCGACGACGCGAGGCGTACCTGAAGCGTCTGAAGAACGACATCGCGAAGCTGGAGCAGGCGGCGAAGACGCCGGCGACGTCCAGGCCCGCGTCCGCGAGGCCGGTCGCGCGCGCGGTCGTCGCGAAGCCGGCGCCGGCGTCGACGCGAAGGTCCTCTACGGCGAGCGCGATTCGGAAGCCGATCGCGAAGAGACCCGTCGTCGCGGCGAAGAGACCCGCGCCGCCGCCGCCGCCGCCGCCGTCGATGAAAACGACTCCGCGAGCGTCCACGAGCGTCACCCCGCGATCGTCTGTCTCATTCGCGCAGAAGTCGAAGAGCTCCGCGGCGCAGAAAAAGCCCGAAACCGCCGTGACGACGACGGCGGCGCCGGTCGCGCCGCCGAAATCTTCCCCGATGCAGTCCCCCGTGAAAAAGCTCACCGTGAAGTCGGCGACGCTCGCGCCGGTGAGAACGACGGTTGCGGCGTTGCCAAGGTCCAAAACAGAAAAGTCGGTCACGACCTTCGCGAAACCGAAAAGAACGTTAGACTACGACAGAACGATAGACAAGAGTGAACTCGAAGCCAACGCAAAGGTGCACGACGAGGACGGCGGCGTGAAAGGGATGCAGCCCATCGCTCCGCCGGTAAGAGCGACCTTCCGACGCGGTGAGTCGTTACAGGTGGGGGATTACGTCAGCGAGAAATCGCCTACGGAAAAGCGACGCGCGGCGTTTTTGCAGTCGATGATGTCGAACAAGCTCAAAGACAAGCTCAAAGACGCGGGTCGGGTAAAATCCATCGCGAGGAAGGAAAATAGGCCGCTGCCGTCGTCGTCGCCGCTCGTCGGGGACGCGGAGCCGACGTCGCCGCGCGAGGATGGCAAAAAGACCGCCTTCTTGAGGTCGGTGACCGCCGCGCGCGAGGATAAGAAGGCTGCGAAGACGTTGGCGCGGCCGCCGCCTGCGCTGCCGGCCTCGCCGCCGCCGCAGAACATGCTAGGGCGATCGCTGACGTTCACGGAAGATGATGCGGATCCCCCGATGGTGGACGTCCCGGTGAACCAAAACGCAGCGCTGAAGAAGAGGAATTCATTCTTGAACTCGATAAGCAAAAGAGGCGCGACGCCGCTGCCGCCGGCGCTTCCCGCGCCCGAAGCTCCCGCGACGCGACCGAACGACGCGGAGCCAACGTCGCCGCGCGAGGCTGGCAAAAAAAACGCCTTCTTGAGGTCGATGGCCGCCACGCGCGAGGATAAAAAGGCAGCGCGCGCGAGCAGTGGAGGACTCGTCGCGTCCCCGCCGAGAGCGTCGAACCCGAGCTCGCCGAGGGACGAATCCCCGAAAGCGACGAGGATAGAAGCGAGGAAATCGAAGCGGAACGAAGTCTTCGCGCATTTCTTGGCGAAGACGCCGTCGAAAAAGGAGACGACGGCGAGCGAGATCGAGCCCGCGAGCGAGATCGAGCCCGCGAGCGAGATCGAGCCCACGACGAAGGTCGCGCACACGCCAACCTCCGTGAAACGGAAGAAGATGAGCGCGTTCGAGCGATCGATCTCGAGGACGCGCACGCCGAGACCGTTGCGGCCGTGATGGAAAATGTAAACATTCGCTTTGAATAGACTCTGTCACTTCAAAAAATCACGTCGCCGGCGCTCTCGAACAAGTGCACGACCGCGGGCGACGGCTTCTTCTTCGCGCCGAACACCCCCCCGCCGCTGCTCTCCGACCACCCGAACGACCCCACCGACTTTTGCGCCGCCTCCGCCTGGTGCCCCGCCGCGGCGATCCGCTTCCCTCGCGCGTCCGCCGCGACGCACAACAACGGCGACTCGGACACGCGCATCGACTTGCTCCCTCCCTCCCCGGTCACGTCCATCGCGCGCACGACGCCGTCGTTCCCGCACATAGCGAGCCAGTTCCCATCGACGCCGCCGATCGCGCAGCACCCCATGATGGGGCACGGCGCCGTGATCCTCCGCGTCGCCGTCATCGTCCTCACGTCCGTCGTCACGACGACGCCGTCGGCGGAAACCGACGCTAAGACGTCCCCGCCGGCTAAGAACGCGGTGCACGACACCATCGCGTTCGCGTGCAGCGGCAAGCACGCCACGTTCGTCACCGTCCCCGCGGTCGAATCGTGCGCGTACACGCGGACGCGCCCGTCGCTGCATCCGGACGCGAGCAACCCGCGCGCGCCGCCGTCGGAAGCCAACGAGAAGAGGTACCCCGGTCGCCATCGCTCCGGGACCGCCCCCGCGCTCGCCGCCGCGCTCGTCGCCGCGCTCGGGGTCGCTCTGCACGTCATGCCGCCGCTCTCGAGGTCCCACAGGCGCACGTCCGCCCCGGACGCGGTCGCGAGGACCGGGCCGTCGCCGCATTCGCCGACGAACGCGCAGCCGTAGACCTCGTCGCCGCACGTCTCGTCGACGAGCGTGTCAACGAGAGCGATCGCGCCCGCGTTCGGGTCGTTCGCGTTCGCGGACTCCTCCGCGCCGGGCTGCGCGATCCTCCACACGCCCGATGCGCCGTCCGCGGAGCCGGTCGCGAGGATCTTGAGCGTAGGGTGCCACGCGACGCGGACGACCTCGTCCTTATGGCCGCGGCACACGCCGTGGGCGGTCGCGCCGTCCGCGGCGCCGCGGTCGAGCCACACGCGCGCGGTCTCGTCCTCGCCCGCGGACGCGAACAGGCGGTCGTCCCACGGGCAGAACGCGATGTCGAAGACGCGGCCTGAGGAGCGGAGGAGGAGGGGATGGACGTCGAGGACGGGACGGGACGGGACGAGGGGACGGGGACGGGGACGGGGATGGAAGATGGGCACCCGCCGCGCGAGAATCGGCGGGAACGAGAACGCGATCGGGGGGCCGCGCGCGCGCACCGAAGTGCGCTCTGTCGACGCCCTTGCGCATCGCGCCGTTCTGAAGCACGAGCGGGACGTTCGGCGAGCCCATCCCGGGTGTCGTTCGCCCGCGCGGCGGTGGTGCGCGCGGCGCGAGGGACAGTGCGAGAGCGAAGCGAGTCGAGTCGAGAGATCGACTGGCAATTTATTTATGTACAGCGACTGGCGTGTGCCCGCGCGAGACTAAGCCACTAAGCCGCCGGCGCTTCCTCCTCCGCCGCGGGAGCCTCTTCCGGCGCCGCGGGAGCCTCTGCCGCGGGGGCTTCCGGCTCGGCCGCAGCCTCTTCCGCCGCGGGAGGAGCCTCATCCGCCGGAGGCTCGGGCTCCGGCTCGGGCTCGGGCTCGGGCTCGGGCTCGGGCTCCGGCTCCGGTTCCGGTTCCGGTTCGGGCTCGGGCTCCGGCTCCGGTTCGGGCTCGGGTTCGGGCTCGGGCTCAGGCTCCGGTTC